>Ga0302324_100014427_pt1 | contig 15943 bp, 22 predicted proteins | sample Palsa_T0_1_FD_201949 | JGI IMG/M metagenome (GOLD analysis project Ga0302324, IMG submission 201949) | Peat permafrost microbial communities from Stordalen Mire near Abisko, Sweden - Palsa_T0_1 | ecosystem: Environmental > Terrestrial > Soil > Palsa > Peat permafrost | place: Sweden: Abisko...
ATTTACGATACCAGAGCATCGACAACGCGCTCGGCGGCGTCTGAGCAAAATTGCTCACTATGAAGTGACGGTGGCGACCGCTACCGGCCAGGAATTGAACTGGCCAGATGTCTGCAAATGGCCCCTCGCGTCTTCGCGGCGACGCAGCAATTCAGTCGTGAAGCGGACAATCAGCGAGCCGCGCTTACAGAACCGGGATTTATGAGTACGCGGCCTAATCTAATCTAGTCAGTCAATCACTGTCACAGCCGAGCGGCAGAGTGTTGTGCGTGCTACCCTACGACTAGACCTGCTTGTGGCCCTAGTAGAAATGCCGGGGACCGCGATTTATTTGATTGAGCCTATGCGTAAGAAGCGTGTGTTGTGGGAAGTCCGGGTTATGAAGGCGTCTGTGGCGTCTGACGTCCTCGTCGGGACAGCGTATGAACCCGACGAAAAGACGGCCCGGAAAGGGCCACCCCGCCGAAGGTCGACGACGCCAGGTGCCGGCCGCGATCGACCCGGTAGCTCGACGGCGCCGCCGCGCCAAAACGCTAAAAAGAAAAAAGCCGGCGCCGCCCTCGATCCAACACACCATCAGCGCGGGTGCCATCCCGCGGGCCGGAATCCGTCAGCCCCTCGCCAAGGGATAAAGACCGCGAGCGCCAGCCGGAAAATTGAGAGAGAGCTCGACATTGAGTAACTGCCCCTCAACGAAGTTGTTTGAACCGATTGCCGTCGCGCGCCACCCCCTACCTCGCGCCGGCCGCCGGCGCCATCATCAGCGCCACGCCCCTCGCGCCGCGCGCGCGAGAGGGCAGCGAAGTCGGTTAACGCGCCGCGCCGGCTGCGTTGATCAACATTGTTGGCCTAATCGGTATCAGTATTACGGCGTTCGTACCAAGTAGCGGCCTTGAAACCAACCGCCTCCCCGATACTCTTTGCTTGCTCGCCGAACGACTCCAATTGCGTCTGTACGAATTCGGTTTGAATTCGGATGATGTCATTGAAATTCTTAGCATGACTCAGTTTTTGAGCGAATTCGTACGTGAGAGCGAGGTTTTTCTGCGCAGCGCTTTTGAGTTTCTCACCCATTTCTGTCCTGCCCGCAGGATAGGATGAAATTATCTTCTGAACGAAAGTGAAATAGTTATCTACTGCCGAACGCGCTTGCTCCATGGTCTGCTCTACAATTCGCTGAGCCTCTGCCTTTACATCTGCCAAGGGTGGTTTAACCTCCCGTACCATTACAGTCTCCAAGGTTTAGGTTTCCCGGCACGCGCAGCAGGCGCCACTCGACTCGGCAAGGCAATTATCTTGCCGAAGGATCGCGCCGGGTTATGAGGTCGCGTGATGGACGCGGCGTTTACACCCATAGCCAGATATAGACACTTCCTTTCCGAGCAGGAGGGTCCCTCCCAAAAGACCCTCTATGCCGAGGGGATGGGGGAGTGGGCGAAACCGACTTCAACTTCGGTTTGAACTGGGTTTCAAGCGGTACCGGCGCATCGCTCACTCGGCCTGCACGGGCGAGCAGAACCGACGCGCAGTGTCAACAGGCTTTCAACGTAACCTCTTGACCGCGTCCGTTCTATCCGCGGCGAACGCATCCCCGAGCAAACGCCAAGATGACCGTCGACCCAGCCAGCAGGTTTTATCGAGAGTTCTCACCATTCGCAGCTCCGGTGTCGGATCCAGCCGGCGCTTGGTGCTCGCGAAAGAACCGCAGCATTTCCTTAGCTGACAGCCGCTCAAGTGCCTTTGACAGTTACGGCAGACGCTGCTTTGTGGCAGTAGTGGCCTCCGCGGGGACTGGCGTCATTCGAACAGCGTGCGGCGGCGACAGATACGGATGCAGGGCCGCGACCACCTGCGCGCCTTCGCCGACCGCGGCGGCGACGCGCTTGATCGACCCCGAACGGATGTCGCCAATGGCATAAACTCCGCAACGGCTCGTTTCCAGAGAGCGCATGTTTTCCCCGACTTCCGCTCCGGTCAGCACGAAGCCCTTCGAGTCGAGTGTCACACCTGATCCGGACAACCAGCCGGTATTCGGGTCGGCGCCGATAAAAAGGAACAGGTGGCGAATGGGACGTCTAACCGTTTCCCCGGTCGCGGCGCGATGCCAGTGCACCGCCGATAGCACGCCGTCGGCGCCTTCCAGCGCGCTGACTTGAGTACGCGTGAGCACTTCCACGTTGGCCAGCCCGGTGATCCGGTCAACGAGATAGCGCGACATGGTCGAGTCGAGGTCGCCGCCACGCGCCAACACCCAGACTTTGGCCGCATGCGATGCAAGAAAAACGATGCCCTGACCCGCGGAGTTGCCTGCCCCCACAACTACGACCTCTTGGCCGGCGCATATGCGGGCCTCGATCTGCGAGGCCCAATAATGGACGCTGGCGCCTTCGTAGGCGGCGAGATTCTCCACCGCGAGCCGCCGATAGTTCACGCCGCTTGCGATCACGACGGATCGTGTGCTGACGCGTTCGCCGCTGGCAAGATTCAAAACAAAGGGCGCGGCGTAATCGTTAGATGCGTCAAAGCCGATCACCTCGTTGGGGATTGCAGTCTCCACCCCGAACTTATGTGCCTGGTTATAAGCGCGCGCCATCAACGCCATTCCGCTGATGCCGGTAGGAAACCCAAGATAATTCTCGATGCGCGCCGAAGCGCCGGCCTGGCCGCCGAACGAGCGGGTGTCGAGCGTCAGAACAGAAAGTCCCTCGGACGCCGCATAGACGGAAGTCGCGAGGCCCGCCGGCCCCGCGCCGACGATGGCGACATCATAGAGACGGTGCGGATCAATCGGGCCGACCAATCCTATGCAACGCGCTAGATCCGTCTCGCTCGGATTGCGCAAGATCTGTCCGCCCGGGCATACGACGAGCGGCAACTGTCCGGGATCGACGTGGAAGCGATCGATCAGCGCGCGCGCTTCGGGATCGGTGTCGGGATCGAGCATCATGCGCGGAGTCCCGTTGCGCGAGAGAAAGCCCTCGAGCCGCAGCACGTCGCCATTTTCGGAGCGGCCGATGATCACCGGTCCGCCGACGCCGGATTGGAGCATTTGCGTACGGCGCAAGATCAGCGCGCGCATCAGCCGTTCGCCAAGCTCGGCTTCGGCGATCAACAAAGCCCGCATCCGATCCGGCGAAAAAATCAGCGCCTCGACGGGATGTGTAACCACGCCGTCGCCGAACGAAGGCCGGCCAGCGAGCTGCGCCAGTTCGCCAACGAATGCGCCAGGCCCGAACGTGTAAAGGTGCTGGCGTCTGCCGTGGGCGTCGTAGCGGTAAACATCAACTTGGCCGCTGAGAATGACGGCGAGGCCTAGGCCGACTTTGCCGATCGTGGCTAGCGCGTCGCCAGCCGCGAAGCGGCGTATTTCGCCGAAGGGGCGGGCGCGCGCGACATCCGTCGCATCCAGATGTGGGAAGATCTGGTCACGTCGCGTCTCAATTATCGAAGGTTTGGAATTACTTATCTCGACACTTTCTTGAACGGTCGCATCTGGCGCGATTGACTCGACGCGGACATCGAGCGTTCACTTAATCGCCTCGGGGCCTCAATGTGGGATCGATTCTTACTGACAGGTATACTCGTCCGGTGAATGCGCGTCTCGAAAACTGGCTTCAGCCTCCGCTTAAAAGAAGTGGCCGTATGCTGCCGCCGCTGCTCCGCAACGTCGTACCTCTTCGCCTTTCGACTCAATACTTGATGCAAGGAACTTGCTGATACGCGATTTCTCCTTGCTATCTGCCTGACCGCGACCCTCTCGTCGTCCTCTAAGACTCGCGGAATGCGTCGCGTGATTAGGCTGGAATGGACAGGGCATTCGTTTTCCCTCTCCGAGGACGGCCTGCGGGCCATGTATCGGTCGATCGGCAGCCAGCACAGTCGAGGTGGTTGGTCGGTCCGATATGCCGTGCGGAAGGGCTATGAAAACGCGTCACGCTCAAGTGTGACGGTGTCACGGAGACACCGGACCCGACCAAGAGGCGAGTGGATCGTCGTAAGGTACGCGAACGACCTTGAACATTTTGTTTCCTCCTTCCACGCAAATCGTCGTTCGCGCGGATTAAAGTTTGAGCAGCCCAGACCGGCGCCTCTCAGCGCGCAATCTCATCGCTGCGAGAAGTCGTTCAGCTTGCTGCGATGTCGGTCATCCGGTCTTGATCCACACCACCTTGACGTTGAGATACTCTTCAATGTGCTGCAGCCCGGACTCACGGCCGTAGCCGCTCATCGTGTAGCCGCCGAACGGCACCGCGGGATCCATTGCTTGATAGCAGTTGACCCACCCCGAGCCCGCGCGGATGGCGCTGGCGAGGCGGTGTGCCTTGCTTACGTCCCGCGTCCAAAGTCCGCTGCCGAGGTCGAACATCGTGGCGTTGGCGCGCTTGACCAGTTCGTCCATGTCCTTGAACGGGATGGCCGAGATGAGCGGGCCGAAAATCTCTTCCTGCGCGATCCGCATGTCGTCGCGGACGTTGGCGAACACGGTCGGCGGCACGAAATAGCCCTTTGCCAGCGGCCCTTCGGTTAGGCGTTTACCTCCGGTGACGGCGTGGGCGCCTTCCTGCTTGCCAAGCGCAAGGTATCCGGTGACGCGCTCGAGCAGGTCGGTCTGCCTCAGAGCTCGCCGAATCAATTCGCGCCTCGCGCGTCGCGCGAGAGGGTAGCGAGTTGGGTTAACGCTGCATCATGGGTCGCCGCCCGCTAGTGGCCGCGATGCAAGCATAAGCCAAAGCCCCGTAACAATCACCGACTCGGCTGGTTCTGACATCTTCCAACCAAAACGTTTTGACACGGCCAAGACCCGGACCGTACCAAGTAGTTCGTATCAAATAGCGCGCGGATGTCGGCCTCGCTGGCCTCCTCAACCGTGCCGACCAGAGTGTAGCCGGCGTTGTTGATGACAACGTCGAGCTTGCCAAAATGCGCCGAACGGCATGTCGAGCCTGATCGGTATCCGTTACGTCGAGTGCCAAGGAAGCTCGGCGTCGCCATAACGTTCCTTCAAATTGGCAATATCCTTCAAGTCGCGGGCGGTCGGCGCAATCTTCTCGCCCCGCTTGAGCGCGGCCTCGGCCCAGACGCGGCCAAACCCGCGAGAGGCGCCGGTAATGAGACTTTGATAGGCATTCGAGACTCCGTTGATGCTAATGTGGGCCAGAACAATTATACGCGTGAATTTGATGCTAAGTTTGACTTTCATCCTTATGAGGTGTTGCTTGTTGTTATTTGCTAAAACATTTTGTTCAGGCTGGGCGTCAGCCTTGTCCCATGAGCGAGAGGAAATTCGGTTGCCCATTGGACGCGTGGATTCCCCCGTCGACCGGTAGGATCGCCCCATTAACGAAGAGGGCGTCCTCACTGGCGAGGAAGGCAATCACTCCAGCGATATCATCTGGTGTGGCGGCCCGGCCGAGGGGGAGCCGTTCCCGAAAAGCCGCCATTACGGCTTCACTCTTCTCAATTTCGGCAGTGGCATCGGTTGAGGTGAGACTGGGTGCCACGGCGTTGACCCGCACGCCATGAGAGCCGTACTCAAGCGCCAAAGCGCGCGTAAAGTTTGTCACGGCGCCCTTTGCCGCGTTGTAAGAACTCATCCCCCAATCTCCACTCAGGCCGGATACCGAGGAGAGGTTGACGATGGAGCCCTTCGTTTTCAGGAGGTGTGGCAAGGCTTCCCGGCAAGCAAAATAGACGCTGTCTAGGTCAGTCGCCATTACCTTTCGCCAGTCTTGGGTGGTGGTTTTCGCGAAAGGACCAAAGATCGCCATTCCGGCGTTGTTGACCAACACGTCCAGCTTCCCAAATTTGGCGACTGTGTCTTCGACGAGGCGCTTCACGTACTCCTCGTCCGACACATCCCCCGGGTGAACCAATGACTTTGCGGCGCCGAACCCTCTGATAGTCTCCTGCAACTTGTGTTCACGCCGTCCGTTCAGTGTGACAAATGCGCCTTCGCGTAGAAAACGGCGAGCGGTGCCGGCGCCGATACCAGTGCCGGCTCCCGTGATGATGACTACTTTACCTTCGAATCTATTCATACTTTCCTCTGGTGAATTTTCTTGGGCGAACTCTGTTGGCGCTAAGTCGCGCCGTCGGCCCTTTGCGTCGTGAAGCCCGTCAGATGCCGTTTGACGCCGGACTCCAGTTTGTCGAAGACCGCACGCTGATCGGGTCGTAGTTCGCTAGGAGGAATGTTTGGTGGCCTGATCATAGCAATACTCCGTGACGAAGACGTATTCCCCAGATTCAAGGGTTAGCGGTTTTTCCGTCGCCGTTCGCTGCAAGGTGCGCTAATGTGGAACCACCATCAGAGAAAGGCAGCGGCCCGGCTCGTAGCAGCGTGACGGCGAAGGCGTGCAGCACCATCTTGTTGACCATGGAGGTTAGCCCGAGGCCTTGCGCCTACCGCCTCGGCCGCTCGCGCAAGGCTTTCGACCCATTCCTGGTGATAGCTGTAGAGCGCACCGGGATGCCTGCGCCCGATCTCCTCAAGGAAGAAGGAGCCTTGCTGCGTCTCCTCCGATAGCACGTGACACCCATTGTCCGTGGGAGTGATGACCCAGCCGTGGAAGGCGCTCGAACCGGTCTCGTCGCCTTCGACCAATGTCGACCACGCGAGTCTGCGGCCGGGCACGTACTCCGTCACGATAAGATTACAAGGAATGCCAACGGTCACCCGAGTGTATTTGACACCGAGCGCCAGTTCCGGCTCACCTGTCAGGATCTTGACCTGATTTTCGGCGGGAAAGTAGCTCGACCAATGCTCGGCGTCGACAAGCAGCTTCCACACCACTTCGGGCGGCGCCTTCACGTCAATGTCGTTGAGCGCGTAGATCGCCGATATCTTCGGGTCATATTGCTCGGGCCAGGTCACATGGTTGTACATATCGGGTTCCTAATCTGACGGTACGGTGGGCCTATTGGGCTGGGCTGGGATCGAACCTGCTGTAGACACGGCGAAGCGCCAGGCGGCTTCGCTAGGTTTTCTCGAACTTTATGAGGTCTTGCGACACGAGCGCGTTCGGCGCTTGAATCAAACGACCGCCCTCGCCGAGCTTTCCAACCTCAATCGGCGCAAATCCCAACTGGTCAACCAAACGGGCGACCTTCGCGCTCGCGTCCTCATCATCGCTGGACACAAATATGACGCGCTTTCCGCCAGCGGCGACCGGGCTCGTGAGGGCTGGCACGGGAAGCTGGTTGAAGGCCTTCACCAGCTTCGCACCGGGCACGCGTTCGGCGTTGGCTTCCGATGTTGGGCGCCCGGCTCGCTCGGCCTCCTCCACCTCAGGTGGCGTTAAGGCGTTTGTCACGTCAATGAGGATTTTGCCTGTCCAGTCCTTCCGCGCCGAAGCGACGTCCTTGAACTTCAAAAAGGGCACCGCAATGAAGATGACGTCGGCATTGAGGGCTTCGTCCAAAGATGATGCCGCGACGCCTTGGCCGAGCTTCGTGGCCAGCGGCTTAACGGCGTCCGCGCCCCTGCTGTTTGCGAGGCCAACCTCGATCCCGGCTTTGGCGAAGTACGAGGCCAGTGTCGAACCAACGCCTCCCGTTCCGATGATGCTGTAGCTCATTACGAGTCTCCTGGATTTCTGAAACAAGCGGCGATATCGTCCTGGCGGGTGGGCTTGGTGGAGGCCCCGCGATTTCCCGCCCTACCTCTTGGTCGGATCATCGGCGGGATTTTCATAAACGATGTCGGTAGGCCCGTATCCGGTCACCTCAGTGACGGCGGATTGATCGACTGTGGCCGCGAAGTGAGGCGATCCCGAGGGCTCCGTATAAATGGACCCGACGGACATCACCTTGAGCTTGCCGCGGTCGAACCTAGGCCCGTTGCCGAACATCAAGGTGCCCTGGATTACGGTCACGGTGCGGTCGCCAGCGTGATGATGTGCCTTAATCACGACTTGGGGCGTTACCTTTTCCAACTGGATGTACAGGCCGGGCTCTGACGGATCACCGATCACGTTCACGAGTTGGACTTTCGCGCTTCCGGAACTGCCGCCGAAGGACGGCAACGCCTGCCACTCCTCCACCGTCTTCATGAGGATTGGAATTTTGGCGATCGGGTCGGGGGCGCTGCCCCCCGTCAAACTGGATTGGGCGATCGCCGCGCCCGCACCAACAGCCAACGCAGCCACGATGAAGATAGACAGCTTCTTCATTTCTGATCCTTCGGTTTAGGTTCGACCTTAGGCCGCAGAGGCGGGGCGACGTGCTGTTCGCCAACGCAGGGTCGCCACGTTCGCTCCCTCCGCCGTGAAGGGCTTCGACGTCGCAAGGCCGATGTCGCTCGCCGCGCCGGTGACGACAGCTATCCGCCCTTCCAGCCTGCTCATGACGATTTCTCTTTCTCGTTCTTCCGGGATTACGCCTCACCCGAAGGCGCGCGGACGCGGCCGCCAGAACCACCGGCCGGCTCGGCCTCTGAGGGTGTAACGTCGCGCGCGCCCGAACGGGCTTCGCCAATTTCTCAACATCGGCTGTGCGTTTGCGCACCATTCGCGGAACGACGGGTCTTCGCTTGGCCGCTTGCACGAGCCACTGCTCGCCCGGCGCTGTACGGCCCTTGGCTGCTCTGAACGCGAGCTCTGTCTTGGCCAGTGAAGCGTGATCGCACCGCCCGTCCTGCGAATGTCCCATTGATGCGCCCGCGGGTCGCGGTACAGATCATCGCCTCCCCTTCCTTGAAGGTGCACACGTCCGGCCGGGACCAGACGCTGTTCGCATCGACTTGAGGCAATTCCGGGCGAAGGTCGACCGACTGCCGGCCGATCTCGCCTGCGCTTGCGCAGGCCGCCTTGCAGCACTCAATCCCAACTGAGGAGAGTGAGCAGCGTCCGATCGGGGTTACTGCAGTCGCAGTCGCTTGTCAGTCGGGGGAATAGGATAGTCCCGCGAGAAGCTCGACATACGCGGCGAGCCTGAGAGACATGAACTCCGTGAAAAGCCGCACGCGCTTCGTCTTGCGCGTCTCGCCCTGCACGAGGAGCCAAAGCGTCCCGTACATGTGCAAGCCAGTGCCCGGCACCCTCACCAGCAGTGGGTCGGCATCTCCGACGAAGCAAGGCAGCGTCGTCATCCCAAGCCCATGCCGTGCCGCAACGATCTGCGCGCCGGCGTCCGTGGTCCTCACCGAAACCTCTGTGGTGCTAACCTCACCCTCACGCGCCCAGTCCGGGATGCCATGGTTGTTCCTAACGACCCAACGGATGCGATCAGCCGCTCCCGCGCGCCACGCGGCAATGAGGTCCCGGGACATATAGACACCGCCGAAAAGCTCCGGTCCCTTCAGTCCGTGAAGATTGGGCGCCAGGGCGTTGCGGTCGTACACGACGCGGATCGCGACATCGGCCTCTCGGTTGGTCAGATTCACCGGCTCGTCGGACGACTGTATCTCCATCTCGACCTCAGGGTGCAGACGCGCGAAATCGGCGAAGTCCGTCATGAGCAGGTGTGTCGCGAGAGTCCGAGCCAGCGTCACCCGCAGAAGCCCGCGTACGCTCTGGTCACGACTGAAGACACGCGTTTCCAGCTCGTTCGACGACGCTTCCATCTGCTCTGCGAACTCGAGGACCGCTTCTCCCGCATCCGTTAGACGATAGCCCGAAGGCAGCTTCTCGAACATTTGCGCCCCGATGCGCTCTTCCAGCTGGGCGATGCGTCGGAGCACGGTAGAGTGGTTCACCCTGAGACGCTGGGCGGCGGCCCGGACCGAGCCCGCACGCGCGACGGCAAGTAAGTAACGGACGTCATCCCAGTCGATCATACGGTGCAATCCTGCACCGCGAAGGTGCGTCTTCTAAACCCGCGTCCAATACCACTGAACAGCTTCTCTTGTAGAGAGCAGGGGCCGTCATCTGCGCCAGGGGCCGCGGGGCAATTCCTTTGCATACGCGCTACGCCGCCCGCCATGGCGGGCGTCAGTAGTTCGCCGGATCGATTTCCGCACCACCGGTATGCAAACGTCAATACTGAACGCTTCCCGCAGGCCGACCTATGTTCGGATAATTGGCTGCGGCGGCGCCGCTCGAACACGCTCTCCCGGCCGGCGCTTTGATCCGCCGTGCTCAGAAGGGCAAATCGATGTTCGGACTCCAAGGCCCCTCCTCCATCCTGCCCCACAGGACCGTCAACCGCATCCCCAGACGAACCTGTGACGCGAACTGAAAGAACCATCGTGCGAGATTGGGAAGGCAAGTTTGCAGTCATCAGCAGCGGAAACGGCGGCATTTGGGCTCGCCATCGCGCAACGGTTCGTCAAGGAGGGGGGCGCCCACGTGTCATCTTCGGTCGGCGCCAGGAAGCCGCTCGACAAGGCGGTGAGGCTCATCGGCGGCAACGTCTCCGCCATCGAGGCGGACCAAGCTTGAGGAAATCACTGACGAGCATCGTAGCAGCGTGATCCAGCTTAGACCGCAAAGCCCTCGTGCCGCGCCAGTGAAGTCCGTCTCCTCGCATATCGTAAGAAGATGCCAAGCTAGTTGATCGTGGCGGAGTCACTGTTTCTAATCTTTGGATGAATAGCAGCAAAAATCAACCGGTTTAAAGATGGGTTGAGTCTCTCATTTGCCGATCAGCCCCGTAGGAAAACCGTAAAAGGCGCATCGATATGAAAACCGCATTACCCTCTGCATCCCTTGACCAGCTGTTTCGGCTCGCGAGAACCTATAACGAGTGGAGCCCCCAAGACGTAGACGATCGGACGATCCATGAGCTTTACGAACTGCTCAAGTGGGGCCCTACTTCCGCCAACTGCTGCCCGGCGCGCTTCGTGTGGGTCAAGAGTGACAGCGGCAAGGCGAAGCTCGCCGCACTCGCCTTCGAGATGAATCGCCCAAAAATCCTGGCGGCGCCACTGACGGCGATCGTCGGCAACGACCTGAATTTTCCGGAGCTCATGCCGCAGCTGTTTCCGGCCCGCGGTGAAATGCTGCGCCAAATGTTTCGTCAACCTGGAATGACCGAGATCACCGCCATGCGCAACGGCGCCCTGCAAGGAGCTTATCTGATAATGGCCGCCCGCTCAATTGGGTTGGATTGCGGACCTATGTCGGGATTCGACAACGTGGCAGTCGATCGGGAGTTTTTTGCGGGCACGCGCGTCCAATCCAATTTCATCTGCAGCCTTGGGTACGGAAAGCCGGGCACGCCGTTTCCGCGCAACCCGCGGCTGTCCTTCGAAGAGGCCGGACGGTGGGCATGAATCGGTACTATCGCGAGTGGCGGTGCGAGTCGAATCGGAGATGATGCGATCCGTCCTGCGCAGGCCTGCGGGCCCGTCGAGTTGGACATCTCGCGCCACTGATCACGCCTTCATCATTGTCCCTGGCGGCGCCGTGCATCGGCGATTACCGTGCCTCCAATTGGTTTCGCCGACACGATACGTCGACACGGACGATCGTAATTCGACTGTTCTCGGCACCTCCACGGGAAGAAGTGGCCATCTTTGGTGGGCCTCGCGACGATCGTCTCAACGAAGCAGAGCAGGCTTCTCGCAATCTCGTGACCTATCAATTTTTAGATCGAGGGCTAGCGATTAATAGACCGAAAGTCGAGGTTGAAAGTCAGCGCAGAGATTCGTCGGCAACTTAGGCGAAAGCCGCACATGTCTTTCAGAATTAAACAGTATAGGCTATGAGCATCGTCGTCTTCGCACTTCGTTTCCCGCACACATTCTACATGCTTGCGTTTATGATGCTCCACCTCGGGGGCAGCGCTATCCTGACGACCACCAAGGATATTTTTCCAAACATCAACATTCCAGTCGTGACAGTCATTTGGCAATATGCCGGGCTGACACCGCGGGAAATGGAACAGAGAGTTACGACCTATAGCGAATACTCGATCAGCTCCTCTGTTAGCGACATCCGCAATATCGAGAGCCGGACGCCGTCGGGTATCGCTGTCGAGAAGAACTGTATACGTTGGGATTGAAAGGGCCGATCCGGTCGGTTGGGTGTTGTCCGCAGCCGATCGCGGATGCAGTCCACGGTGTGGTCGTTCATTTTCGCCGATGCCGGCCACGCGGCAGCCAGTCGTGGACTTCTTAGGTTGAGCAATTGCGCTCAGTCGTCACTGTGCGAACTAGTTTAGCTTGCCAGCGGCGGAAAGGGGCGTCCCTTCCCCGCTGAAAGCGGCGTCCGGCACACGGACCACCACTCAGCGCACCAGGAAGCAAGCAAGGTTAGTCATCCCGTTAAGATGGTTGATGGCGCCGAAGAGCAAGTTCTCGATGAGCGCGGCAACCCGGAGGCGCGCATAAAGAAGAACGAAGTGGTTGCCGCCTTCGGCAAGCAACGTCCCACAAAATAGCTTTCGTCTCACTGCCTGGCGCCGGCGACTGCTTTTCGTGACACGTCCTCCGGCGAAGCAGCATTTGCCTGCCGTCGGCGCTTGAAGGTGATTTCGGCAGCACAGTCAGGCGCAAATTCACGGTGACATTATATATACACGTGGCAGAGAACTTCGTTCGTCCTTTGTTCTAGTCGTCGAATGATCCATCGGTCGCTAGACCATCAACCAAATTTGACGCAATCTGGCGCGAACGGGATATTGTCGGTGGCCAGTAATTGTGTGCCGCGCCGCCGCCGAAGTGCGCGCTACCGCCTCCATCGCCATCCTTGGGCCGCGTAGGCCGCGCTCGACAGCGCGTTCGCAATCCATATAATTTTTTCTGCTCTGTTCGGCCTTTTGTGCAAATGCCGCCAACGCTAGGATGCGGCAGGGCTAGCCGAAGCTATTGGAGATTCGTTGCGTCAATTGTGCCGAGTATTAGCAAGATTGTTCACTCATGGGCAGCGGTGGCTGCGAGGCGCAGTTGCGTCGCACGGATGGTTCAATTTGCTACGACATACTGCCGCGACCGCAACGCTTCAGCGCCTGATATGCGGCTGGTCGCGTAGAACAACATTCAACAATGAACTGTGGATTTCGATGTTGCCGTTGTAATCAATCAAGCCCAGTTTTCGAAATTTGTTCATGAAGAAGCTCACGCGCGACCGCGTCGTTCCGATCATTTCCGCGAGCGTCTCCTGGCTGACCTTTGCGATGATCGGCTCCGGCCGACCTTCCTTGCCAAAATTCGCCAGCAGCAGAAGCGTCCGCGCGAGGCGTTTCTCGCTCGAATTGAACAGTTGATCGACCAGGTCCTCCTCGACCCGACTGTTGCGGGCCAACAGGTGGGCGATGAATAACTCGGCAAACGCCGGCTCTTCATGGATTACGCGCGTGATATTCGCCTTCGATATTCGCACGATCACACATTTCGTCAGAGCGGTGACAGTCCCCAGACGTAGAATCTCTCCGGCCAAGCTGCCCTCACCGAAGAATTCACCGGTTCCGAGAAGCGCGACTACGGCTTCCTTGCCCTGCTCGGAGACGACAGTTTTTTTGACCTGGCCGCTCTGAATGTAGAAAACGGCATCCGCAAGATCGCCTTGTCTGTAGACAATTTGACCCTTCCGACAATTGGAAATGGCTCGCCCGCCGTTTACTCTCGAGAGAAACGCTTTGGGATCGAACGCGAGCTTTATTTTGCGGTTCATTGGCCGCCCTCCTTGTCGCGAATTGCCGGGCCCGCAAAGAAATAGGCGGCCACACCTGAACTAGAGCATGCCGTTGTTGTTCTTCCATTCGTCTCGAGGCGGAGTTTTTTCGGGGAAACCCCAGCGCTCGGCGATCTTCCCGTCTTCAACTCGATATAGGTCGATGTAGACGCAAGGGTTGCCCTCGTGCGATCCCTTGGCAGCTATGAAGACGAAGTCTCCCTGTCCCAGCACAAATTTAATCTCATCGATGCTCCTGTGTTTGACGAGTTCTTCCAAGTCACGTTTGAATGCCGCGACTCCATCGCGGACGCCGGGTTCGTGGCGGATGCAATGATCTCCGGAAAAGTATTGCGGGATCTTGCTGTGATCCCCAGAGACGTGAATGGTCTCGTAGTATTCCCGGACAATCGACTTGTTCTTCTCTGTGTCGTCAGACAGTTTTGCCTGAGTCGGCCCGTCGGTCTGAGTATGCCCACTCTTATTGGGAGGCGCCCCCTGGGCTGAAAAGACCCAGTGCTCGACAATTAATCCGTCCTCAAATCTGAAGATGTCGAAGAAGACGCTTTGACCGAGTATCAGGCCCTCTTCGTGGGAGAAAACGTAGGGCCCGTCCTGAAAGGCCCTCAGCACCTTCAAATGATGATTTTCAAGCGGGAACTGACGGACATACTCCTTCAACCCTTCAACGCCATCGGCAGCGTGGGGATTGTGTTGAATATATTTTTCTGGGTTCATGTACTTGGTCGTAAGCTCGGCGTCCCGGCTCGCGATGCCTCGAAATATGGTCAATACTTTTTCGATCTCGCTCGTTGACATTGTCAAATCCCCGTCGCCAGGCCAAATGTGCCGCTTCCTCGAGGTGAGCCCTTGGCTTGCGCGGAAATACTGAGTCGGCATTTCCGCAACCGAGTCGGCAATCCAGCCCCAAGTGCCCTCGCCGCGACGGTGGGAGACGGGCGCTGTAGACCATTGCGCATCGTGGTCACCGGCTGGAGCCCCGTCTGGTCACGGCGAAGCTCGATTCTTGGCTCCAAGCTCGGGAGCGCACCGGGCGGCTTCCCTCTCGGCCGCGCGCGCCAGGGTTTCCACCCAGTCCTGGTGGAACTGGTACAGCGTACCGGGGTGTTTGCGGCCGAGCTCCTCCACAAAGAAAGGACCCTGCTGCGCCCTCGGTAAGCAGATTATAGCCGCTGTCCGTCGGAGTGATGACCCAACCGTGATAGGCGCTCGAGTCCTCATGGCCCTCGGCGAGAAGCGAATCCCATGCGATCCTCTCACCGGGGAACAAACTCCTGCTCGGTGTTTACGAGCGGAATGTCGGCCGTCTTCCAGGTGTATTTCGCGTGCAGCCCGAACACACGTTCTCCGGTTACGATTTAGCGGTCCTTGCGTGAGTGTAAAACTTTGACCAATTATCGATCAGGAGTTTCCAGACCATCTCGGGCGACGCTTTACATCAACGTCGTCAAGCGCGTAGATGGCCGAACGCCTCGGGTCGTACTGTGAGGCCAATTCACATGGCTAAACAAGCATAAGTTCCAAATTCTGCATTGTGAACCGCGTCAAAGTTTTTTCTCAGTGCCAAAGTGCGCATACCACTGGTGCGAAAACGATCCGATTGCACACTAGGTTTTTCAGTCTAGGGCGAACGCGGTGAATGAGGTCGCAACGTACCTGTCGTTCGGTCTTCAAACTGAGCATCGGCCGGCGCTGACGGAATGTGAGAAGGGTTTTGAAAGCCCCACGTCGCGGTGCAAAATGAAGCATAGGATCGACTGGGATTACTTCGCTACTTTCTTGCCGTCGCGCGTGGGGGGCTCCGGTTCGACGAAAACCGCGGGGCGGCCGGCCAATTCAGTCGGTCTCCGCTGGACGTCGGCCGGAACGAGGAACTAGCCCATGAAGGTAGCAGGGCCCTCCCGCATCCGTTCGACCGGCACTTGTCGAGAGGGCCCGCGGCGTATTATGCAGCCGAGCGTCCGGTTGGTATCGTTGGTCCCTGCTCATCAGGTCTCCAGTCCAGGTTTGAGGACGTAGAAAACCGACGCGTCGTGCCCGCTGGCGCGACAAGAGTTACCACCGCCGCGGCCACTCGGAGGCAGGTGACGATCAGGTGGCGAGGCGGTGAGGATGTCATCGACCAGCCAAGAAGCCGGAGCGCGTGATCAAGTCGGGCGCCGTCTCCATGTCAGCTCCCATTAACTGGTTGCGAGGTGTTCAACCGTTGCGCCCCCGGCCTGAACCGTCAGGATCGCGCCCGCAATGACGTCAAACAGGCGGTCCGCACGCGCCGCTGGCGTGTGTTGATCCGCCAGCCATGCCAGCGCTCCGACTAATGCGAAGAGATCCGCGCCGTCGATATCGCTTCGGGCCATTCCCGCGGCTTG
>Ga0302324_100014428_pt1 | contig 15943 bp, 9 predicted proteins | sample Palsa_T0_1_FD_201949 | JGI IMG/M metagenome (GOLD analysis project Ga0302324, IMG submission 201949) | Peat permafrost microbial communities from Stordalen Mire near Abisko, Sweden - Palsa_T0_1 | ecosystem: Environmental > Terrestrial > Soil > Palsa > Peat permafrost | place: Sweden: Abisko...
TTCCCGCGCCCAGGCTGATGAGCGCGCACAATTGCTTGTGGGTCCGCGCCAGCAGCGCGCTCAACAAAGCGCCGCCCAACGCCACGCCGAAGGCCACGACGGTCCGAATTACGATGGGTATGACTACGTTCAAATCAAAATAAGGCCGAGCCAATCATGCTCACTCCCCGCCCGGCTTCAAGTTGAATTCGCAAGAGCAGTTCCCTAAAAAACCCGCTTGCATTGCGGCCAAGCCATTTTATGTTCGCCTCATGTCTGAACTATCGACATTTTCGACAGCGCACGGCCCCGGCCCATCGCTGGAGCCGACAGATCGGTTTGTGCATCGCCACATCGGTCCCGGCGCCGGTGAAACGGCGCAAATGCTGCACGAGCTGGGCTTCGCCAGCCTCGACGGCTTGATGGACGCGGTCGTGCCGGCGGCCATCCGTTTGCCCAAACCGCTCCAAATCCCGGCCGGTTTGGGGGAATTTGACGCGCTGAACGAATTGCGCGCCATCGCGCGGAAAAACCAGGTCTTTCGCTCGTTCATTGGCATGGGTTATTCCGATTGCATCACCCCGCCGGTCATTCAGCGGAATCTGTTGGAAAATCCGGGCTGGTACACCCAATACACGCCCTATCAGGCGGAGATTTCCCAGGGACGCCTGGAGGCGCTGCTCAATTTCCAAACCATGACGAGCGAGTTGACCGGCCTGCCCATCGCCAATGCTTCCTTGCTCGACGAGGCCACCGCCGCCGCCGAGGCGATGCACCTGTGCCAGAATGTCCGCCCGGAGCGCCGCGTCTTTTTTATCTCGCAAACCTGCCATCCGCAGACCATCGAAGTCGTGCAAACCCGCGCCAAGCCCTTGGGGATCGAGGTGGTCGTGGGCGATCATCTCACTTTCCAATGCGACGAAACGGTCTTCGGCGCGCTGGTGCAATATCCCGCCACCGACGGCGCGATCTTCGATTACGAAGGGTTCGCCCGGCAAGTCCACGCGGCGGGCGCGCTGCTGGCGGTGGCGACGGATTTGCTGGCGCTGACACTGCTGCGGCCACCGGGCGAATTTGGCGCGGACGTGGCGGTGGGCAGCACGCAACGATTTGGCGTGCCGCTGGGCTACGGCGGACCGCACGCCGCGTTTTTCACTACGACCGAAGCCTGCAAACGACTGATTCCGGGGCGGTTGGTCGGTTTGTCCAAGGATTCCGCCGGCCGGCCTGCGTTGCGCCTGTCCTTGCAAACGCGCGAACAACACATCCGCCGCGAAAAAGCCACCAGCAATATCTGCACGGCGCAGGCGTTGCTGGCCAACATCGCCTCCATGTACGCCGTCTATCACGGCCCCGGCGGCTTGAAAAAAATCGCGCGCCGCGTGCGGTTGTTGACAGCGGCGCTCGCCGAAGGACTCAAACAATTGGGCTTCGACACGGCACCAACGCAGCCCGCCCCGTTTTTCGACACATTGAAAATAAATCCCGGCGCCAAACGGGCGGAAATCCTCAAGGCGGCAGAAGCGCAGCGCATGAACTTCCGGCACTTCGATGCGCAGAGCATTGGCATTTCCCTCGACGAAACAACTGGAGAGAAAGATGTGCTCGACATCTTGGCGGTTTTCAACGGCGGGAAAGCGCCGGACTTCGCGCCGTCCGCGCTGGCCGCGAACGTCGCGGCGGATTATCCGGCGCCGCTGGCGCGGACCAGTCCGTTTCTCAAACACGCTGTCTTCAACACGCATCATTCGGAGACGGAAATGCTCCGCTATTTGCGGCGGCTGGAAAGCCGGGATTTATCGTTGACAACGGCCATGATCCCGCTCGGCTCCTGTACGATGAAGCTCAACGGAACGGCCGAGATGCTGCCCATTTCCTGGCCGGAATTCGCCCGTCTCCATCCTTTCGCGCCCTTGCCGCAGACGCGCGGATACCAGGCCATTTTCCGCCAATTGGAGGATTGGCTGGTGGAAATCACCGGCCTGGCCGGCTGTTCCCTGCAACCCAACGCCGGGGCGCAAGGCGAATACGCCGGGCTTCTGGTCATCCAAAAATATCACGAAACCCGCGGCCAGCCGCATCGGCGCGTCTGCCTGATCCCGTCTTCCGCCCACGGCACCAACCCCGCCACCGCCGCCATGGCCGGCTTTGAGATCGTTCCCGTGGCCTGCGACCCCGGCGGGAATATAGATTTGACAGATTTGCGCGCCAAGGCCAGGGCGCACAAGGACGACTTGGCGGCGATCATGGTCACTTATCCCTCCACGCACGGCGTTTTTGAGGAGGGCATCCGCGACTTGTGCCAGATCGTCCACGATCATGGCGGCCAGGTTTATATGGACGGCGCGAACATGAACGCGCAAGTCGGCTTGTGCAGTCCCGGCGGCATCGGGGCCGATGTCTGCCACCTCAATTTGCACAAGACCTTTTGTATTCCGCATGGCGGCGGCGGTCCCGGCATGGGGCCGATTTGCGTGGCGGAGCATTTGACGGACTTTTTGCCCGGCCATCCCGTGGTCAATTTGGGCGGCGAAAATCCCATTGGCGCCGTCGCCGCCGCGCCGTGGGGCAGCGCGAACATTTTGGTCATCTCGTGGATGTATATCGCGTTGATGGGCGGGGCCGGATTGACCGAGGCCACGCGCATGGCCATTCTCAACGCCAATTACATCGCGCGCCGGCTGGACCCGTATTTTCCTGTGCTCTACAAAGGCCGGAGCGGCTTCGTCGCGCACGAGTGCATCGCCGATTTGCGGCAATTCAAGAGCGTGACCGTCGAGGACGTGGCCAAACGGCTGATGGATTACGGATTTCATGCGCCGACCATTTCCTTCCCCGTCCCGGGCACGATGATGATTGAGCCGACCGAAAGCGAGTCGAAGGAGGAATTGGACCGTTTCTGCGACGCGCTCATTGCCATCCACGGCGAGATCCAGGAAATCGAATCTGGCAAGGTGGACCGGCAAAACAACCTGCTCAAGAACGCGCCCCACACCGCGGCATCGGTGGTGAAGGAACCGTGGGACCGCCCCTATTCGCGCGAGCGCGCCGCCTTTCCCGCCCCGTGGACGCTCGAGCACAAATACTGGCCCCCCGTCGGCCGGATCGACAACGTGTGGGGTGATCGGAATTTGGTTTGCACCTGCGGGTAGCCGGTCCTGGAAATTTTTAGGGCTTATCCCTACACAGAAGTGGAACTGGCCGGCAGGAGGCCAGCCAGAGCAACCGAAACGGTCGCGCTCCCTTTTTTCAACTGCATGGATAAGAATTCGGGCAAAAAACAGTGAAATGTGCCATTTTGCGTTTGACTTTCCGCGGGGAAAAGTTAAGTTGAAAAGTGCCCATGATAAGGATCAACGTTCTAATGAAGCCCGAAACCGTCGGCCTTTGCGCCGCGCCATGGAAGAAGCACGATTCTCCCCCTCACAACGGATTCACTTTGATAGAATTGCTGGTGGTTATTGCCATCATCGCCATCCTGGCGGCGATGCTGCTGCCGGCCTTGTCGCACGCCAAGGTGCAAGCCCAGGGTGTCCAATGCATGAATAACGGCAACCAAATGGGCAAAGCCTGGACGATGTACGCCGGCGACAACACCGACCGGTGCGTCAATAATTACGGCGTTGCTCAAACGGGTTATGATGTTCAGCAAGGGCTTTATAATACGTGGTGCGTGGATAACATGGATTGGTTGGCACAAGCAAATAGCCAGGATACCAATACAAGCCTTCTCCAGAAGGGGCTTTTGGGGCCGTATATGGGAGGTTCCATAGGATCCTACAAGTGTCCGGCCGATGTGTTTCTTAGCGGCGCTCAAGTCGCGGCCGGGTTTTCAGCCCGGGTTCGCAGCTATTCCATGAATGATTTCCTCGGGCTTTTTTCCGATGGCCCTCACGATGCCGACGGAGGCCCCGGAACAGGAACCGATAATACCTACGCGGGCAAGAACCAATTCAATACCGACTGGCCGCAATACCTGAAACTGGCCAGCATTCCCCAACCCGCCAATATTTATGTCTTCCTCGACGAGCATCCCTGTAGCATCAACGATGGCTATTTCGATGATGGAGACCAATATCCTCCTTCAGAATACTCTCAGATGTCATGGTCAAGCTCAGACACGCCTGCCTCATTTCATAACGGAGCCTGCGGCTTTTCCTTCAGCGACGCTCATTCGGAAATCCACAAGTGGCTGAATCAAGGCACGGTCCTCCCGGTGGTGCCGGGTCAAATAATCGGAAATAACTACAACGGGAGACTTTACGAGCCAGGCGTTGGGAGTCCCGAAAACTTCGTCGATCGTATTTGGCTCGAGGGCCACGCCTGCATTCAGTGACGCGGTCACACCCGCCGCCTTCCCTGCCCCGTGGATGCGCGGGCAAACCACTCGCCCACCGTAGGCCGCATTGACCACGTCCGGAGCAACCGGATTTTGGTTTGCACAGGCGGCTCATCATGGGTTCTCCAAGAGTCCGATTACGATTGAGGTGAAGAGCAGGGGACGGAAACCGTCATTCAAAGAACTGGATTGCGCGTTGCTCGATCACAGCACTTGTTCTATTATGATACAAGTGAATTTGTATTGAATTGTGCCGAAGAAATGCCAATACTCACTCCATAGAACTTGAATAGAACCGTTGGCCGCTGGCATCTGGCTTGCGCAATGGGTGTCACGCCACCCTTTGATGCGCCAGACTCTGAGGATGATCGCTGCCGATAGTCAATGGCTTATCGTATGCGCAAACTAAAAATCACTTGCAACCTTGCCCGCCACGCTTACGCCTCTGAAGCCGATGTCCTTGGCGGGAACAAACAGAATGCCTGGCATAACCCGTAGCTGGCGAAAATCAGCCACACCCATTGCGAAACAGTCCCGAAACATCGTTCACGAGCGAATTCACAAACTATCTGCCCTGAGAGCAAAAGCACCTAAGAAACAAAAAAAGACAGTCAAACATTATGAAACCCACCTCAAGAAAAGCCGTACTGGTCGTCCCAATGCTAATATCGCTGGTTTCTATCGGACATGGGTCGGTTCGTCGATGGTGTCACAGTTCCATCCGAATGCGTGAGAGATTTAGAAGCGCCCGCTGCCATGGGCCGAGTCGTTAAGTGTATGCGCAACCCATTAGTCAATTCATTAGCCGCGCTCATGTTTCTCAAGGCTAAACATATTTAAAAAAAATGAATAAAAAAGCTTGCCGCAAAGCGGATTTAGTCCCAAAATACCGCCACGTTCAGCTTAACAAATGCCCGAAAGGCACCCTGTACCCCTGATCTGTTGTCAAATTAAGTTTCAGAACACGTCACGAAGTTCAGAAAAAACAAAATTAAGTCCCTTGCAGAGAAATGATTGATCACCAAGCACAAATTCAGAAAGACCTGTAACAAAAAATCCACCTCCATTATGAAGACACCCTTCCTGTTGAAATCAAGCATGGCCGCCGTCGGGCTGCTGCTGGCCGCCCAAACCCGCGTTCAAGCCCAGTTCACCCCGGTCCCTCTGACGCAGAGCAGTTACACCGCCGGCGTCGTCGTCCGTTCCAATTACTTCCCCACGGTCAATGAATACACCTTCTGGGTAGGCACGGGATCTAACCAGAGCGACACCACTTATTATGAAATAGGCTTGTATGCCCGCCAGCCCGGCGAGTACGGCTACAATTCGGGTGTTCCCATCCACGGCACTGTCTTTACCAACATCAGCAACCCCAACCAGACGTTCATCATGCCGCCGAGTTACACCGAAAATGATGACCTGGGCATTGTGAACGCCGGCACCCGCGGCGTGATTACAAACGGCACCCTGACTCTGGTCACCCCAACGGCCGCCACCAGCATTGCCGTCCTTGCGGCCGGTGGCAACGGCGGCTGTTCGGTCAATTATACCGTGAACCACACGAGCGGTTCGCCCGAGACTGGATCCTATGCCGTCCCGGATTGGTTTGCGTCGGGGCCAGAGAACGCCTGGGGCTGCGACGGCCGCATTAACAATGGAGGCTATGCCAACTTTCAAGCCCTAACCGTAAACACGGGCCCGCCTTATATGGATTCTCAGCCGATCGCCATCTCCAATTCCTCGCCTGTCACCAGCGTCACCTTCGACTATACGGGTAGCGCCCAGGGGGTGGACAATTTCTTTGCCATCAGCACATCGACTGACGGGACACACTATGTTCCGGCGCCGGTTACCGGCTTCAATGAGGAGAGCATCGTGGCCGCCAGCACGCCCTTCCCGGTCACAGCCACCATGGATAATGGCACTAATATTGAAGTTGACCCAGCTAACACCTGGTTCGAGCAGGGCTATGATACGAATAACCCGGGCGATGGGTTGCCACCTTCCGGCTCAACTTTCACCAGCGCGAGTTCTTCGGACACTTTTCAATTGGGGGATTTTTCCACCAATGACGCGGTCCTCATTGACTCCACCCACCTCTCAGCTAATATCACGCCAGTCACACCGGCGGCCTATACAGGATTGGCCTTCCTGACCGCAGGGGACAACATTGGCAGCGGCGTCATGAGCAACACCGTCGTTGTGCAACACCAGGACGGTGTCAATGAAACAAATTTGCTGTTCATTTACGATTGGACCAACTCCGCTGCGCCCGAGATCGCTTTTACATCCACCGAGGACGTTAACATTGGTTCTCGCACTTTCAATACTGCTGCTACTCCTAACCTGTATGAAAGCTTCGTCACTGTGGTTGATACCACTGCGGTGACGAACATCAAAGTCGGTTATGATCTGGCTCCTGAAGACGACTCCGAGAGCGTCATTATGGCCGTCAGTGGCGCAACCGCAGGATGGGGTCCGATCATTCTGGCGGGGCCTAGCCCGGCCACGCAGGAGTGGTTTCCGAAGCAAACAGCGACCCTTTCCGTTGACGTCGTTGGCGGTGGGACCATCACCAGCTCATGGTTAGTCGAGAACAATGGGGTTTTTGTCCCGCTGGTTAATGGCACAGACGCCAACGGGTCCGTGATTTCCGGGGCCGACACGCCCACGCTGACCATCACCGATCTGAAGGTGGCAGATGGGACCAATTATGAATATATGGCTACTAGTTTGAGCGGTTCGGCCACCAGCCCCACTGCAGCCATTGTCATTAAGCCCGGCACTCCTGACGCTCCGACCATCCTCTCTCAAACTCCAACCAACTCGTTTGTCGTCTTGACGAATCATCCTGATATCACCACCTTCTCTGTCACCACCAACGGGGACACCGCTCCTCCTGTTGAGTATCAATGGTACGAGGTTACCTCTGGCAACGTGACCAATATTATCCCAGGTGCAACCGCATCCAGTTATAATAACGTGGACACTAATAACGTAACGATCTTTGCCGTTCTTTCGAACTTCGTGGGCACGGCCACGAGCGCTCCGGTGTCCGTTACGATTGTCTCCTCGTTCGGGACACCGTCGCAATACGGAAGCAACATCCTGGCCTTAAATCCCGTCGCCTACTGGCCGTTGAACGAACCGAGCGGCGTTATCGCCTTCGACCTTGCCGGAACCTATGACGGCACTTATGTTGGCGGATGCACATTAGATCAGCCTGGCATTCCGTTCGCCGCCGCCGCTGTTTCCAACGTCTCGGTCCTGTTTGATGGCACCAGCGGCTACGTGGACATCCCGGCCGGGAAGACGGCCTTGAACATCAAGGGACCGCTTACCATGATGCAATGGGTCCTGACCCCAACCGCGGGTGAAACGGGCTTTCCAACCTCCTTCGGGCATTCGGATGAGAGCTACCGTCTGGATGTGGCTCCAACTGCTACACCGCATTTCGCTGACTCGGGTCCGGATGTTGTTAGCCCAAATGCCATCAACGATGGAAATTGGCACATGCTGGTGGGTGTTTACGATGGAGTTAACCAACATTTGTACGTGGACGGCGTCGCGCAGGGGGGCGAATCCCCCGGTGAACCGCCCGGAAATGAGATTGATCTTTGGATCGGCGGTGCTCCTGATTATGGAACCTCGCGCTTGTTTGCGGGCAATATCGCTCAATGCGCCATATGGTCAAACGCCTTCACCGCGGACCAGGTGCAAGCCCTCTACTATGCCGCAGAGTTGCCGCCCAATAACCTCGCGATTACACCAGCCACGCCTACGGTTTTCGTTGGCAGAAGCGTGACCTTGGCCGCGACCACCACCCTCGGCAGCCCGGTCTCCAGCTACCAATGGTATGTTATCAGCGCGGGGAACGTCTCCAACACGATCCCGGGCGCCACCAGCGCCACCTACACGCTTACCGACGCAACTCTTGCCGAAAACGGCGAGAGCATCGGCGTCATCGCGGGAAATGCCTTCGGTTCAACCACAATCGATGTGCCGCTGACGGTGAACGACGCCTCAGCCTCTCTGGTTTACGATATCATGCCGACCAATGCCGAGGTCATCACCGGAACGTCCGTGACTTACACGGTTACCACCGGGGGAAGCCTGCCCATTAACTACCAATGGACCATGGACGGTGCGCCTGTGAGTGGTGCAACTACGTCGAGCTTTACCTTCAATGCGCAGTCGGGTGCGCATGTGATTGGAGTCAGCTTGACCAACGAATTGAGCGCCGGAACGCCGGTCGTTAGCCCAACGGCCACTCTGACGGGCGAGGCGTCTATCGCGCCCATCACGTTCGATAGCCTCGGTTCTAATGGTGCTGGTTGGGTACTCGACTCGATCAACGCCGGAGCATCAGTGCCGTTTTTCACCAACGATACGCTGGAAGTGACTGACGACAATGGCACCGAAGGCGCCAACGCGTTTTATCCTGTCGCTCAGTACGTCGGCACCTTCAGCGCGTCGTTTGTTTACCAGGTGCATACCTTCTCCATCCCGACGGGGGACGGAGTTACATTTATGCTCCAGGACAGCCCGCTCGCCACAAATGCCGTAGGCGGAACCGAAGGAGGCTTAGGGTTCAGTGGCATCAACAACAGCCTGGCATTGGAACTGGATATCTATGGAAATGGAGCTGGAAATGGATCCGTTGGCCTCGGCATAAACGCTGAAACAAACGGAATCACTTATGCCGATGGCGGCGGCCCTCTTTACGGGGCTACTGGCGGTATCGCTCTGGATAGCGGCGACCCCATTCAATTTAATCTGAATTGGGCCAGTGGTATCCTGACGGTCAATATGGAGGACTTGTCCACCTCAGCTAAATATTCCACCAACTACAACCTGGGTCCGATTGTTCCCATCCTTGGGGCGAATCTGGCCTACATTGGGCTTTCGGGCGGCGAGGGCGACGCTAATTCCGACCAGTGGTTCAGCGACTTCGTGTTTCAGCCGGGGGTCGCGGCGCCGCCCGGCGTAGCTCTGTCGGCCTCGAGCCACACGGCCACCTCATTTGTGCTCTCGTGGCCCACGTCGGATACGGGTTACATCTTGCAAGAAACTAGCTCCCTGACCGGTACGTGGACGGCTGGCCCATTGCCGGTTGTGGTCGGATCCAGTAACACAGTCACGATCACCCTCCCTGGCACCAACTCGGCTCAGTTCTACCGGCTGGAGAAGCCTTAACGACCGTGGTTCAAGTACGTCGCTGAGTCTTGGCCTGACCCGCATGTCGGCCAAGACTCAGCCTTTTCGCCGGCGCAGTCCGCGACCATGTCCTGGTCATCAAGACCATGGCATGGTTGTTTTTTTGTCAAGTTCTACCAGGGCCAGCGCCTCCTTCGACATCCATCTCTTGTCTTGTAATAAGAGCGCGTTTTGAAAATATCTCGGGCGGTCTTACAGCGGGGCGGGACGGCCGGCTTCGTTGCTCCTCAGTCGAAGATCCACGAGGGATATTCTCCTTCGTCGCGCCTCGCCCTCCGCCCCGCCGCGCCCGCAATCCCTTTCCCGATCAATTTTCAAAACACGCTCTAAGACAAGTTGATCATGGTTGTCGCCAATGACCGCCTCATGTTAACGCTTTGAGTCAACAACAAGTGCTGAAGATGGTTCAGATTTGGAGCGGTTGAGTTTCCAACACTATTGTTTGCTTGAGAATTGACGGACTGCAGTTTTCCGAACAAATATTGAAATCTCAGTTTCCGACTTTATTGTTCTTGTACTCCAGCGGCAACGGTGGTTCGTTCATTGATTATACCGTCTTCCATCGGTTCGGTTGATAGCGGAAATACCTGGCACCTGATTGTGTCCTTAGCGCTCAACTTGCCGTCTGCTCGAGGCGGCGGCGGGGCCGTGTCCATCGACCCGCTCACTCAGCCCATGCAGGAAGTGGACTTTGCCAATAGTCAGTACTATTCCGATTACAAAATACAGTTTGACAACGTCAAATCCGACGCCGAAGCGAACAGCATGCAGGTGGCTGAAGTTCAATTGTTGGGCACGACGGCGGCCTCCCAAGGCCCAATCCTATCCGTGACTTCAAGCGTCAGCGGCGGCACGGGCACGATAACGATTACCTCGGACCAAGCGGGCAATGTGTATGGCGCCACTGCCTTGAATGGCATGTGGACACTCGTAGGCCCGATCACGGCTGGTGGGAGTGTGATGATCGACATCACGCCAGCGCGGCCGGCGGCGTTCTATGGAGTCGTCGCCCCGTAGCCTTTTCCACACACCACAGCCCCTTGATCTGTTGCGATCAAGGGGCTGTATTTTTTCTTGAAGGGTAGGATTACCTAAATGCGGCGCTTAGCTTGGATTCATTTCTTAAGCGCGGTTGAAATCATAACCGAAATCAAGATATTGCCGCAAGTTCAGCGACGGAAGGTTTATCAGTTCGTGGATGAGCCATTGTGACGCGAGGAGGATTGTCGCGACGATGAGGCGGCGAATCGCGCACTGTAGGAACAGGGCGAAAACATTCCCTGGCCGGAAGCCCGCAAACGACTGGGCTGGGCATAAACGGTTACTTTTACTTGAGCAAGGCGGCCACTCGCGCTTCGGATAAGAGGCAACTTTGGGCTTGAAGGGCGGGCGGGTTTGGCTGATTATGGGCGCGAAAGTGGTTCTAAAACGTCAACACAACGAAGAGTAAATTTATGCGGCAACGTCCAATGTCCGTTTTGATCTTCGGTATTCTCAACATCGGTTTTGCGCTCTTGAAGCTGGGTGGGCCGTTGTTTTCCTTGGCCATGTCCAAGGTCAAGGTCCCCGGCAATTCCGGCATCTCGGCGATGACATCCGATCCCGCTTTCGTCGCCTTGACCAAGTTCAATTTATGGGCGGGCGTGATCTTCGGGCTGGCGCTGCTGGCTTTTGGCATCGGGTTGCTGCTCTCGCAGAATTGGGCGCGCCTCGGTTCGATTGTCTATGCTATCATCGAAATCGTTGTGGTGCTGGTCGTGAGCATCGTCACCTGGCCGATCACCAAGCGGATGATGGAGCATCTGCCGAACGTCTCGCCTGGCATGGGGGCGGGGTTTGCCATGATTGGCTTGGTGATCGGAATCATTTTTGGCCTGGCCTATCCAGTGCTCCTCCTATTCTTTATGACACGACCCAATGTGATCGAGGCTTGTCAGCCGGAACAGCCGGAGGCCCCTATTTAACTACGGTTCGACGGTGATGGCGTCCCACTTCATTTTGTGGCGCTCGGCGTAGGCGGCCAGGACTTTTTCGTGTTCGATCAGCACGGCGCGCACCACGGCGGAATCGTCGGCCAGGCCGATTTCGGGGAGGGCGTTGGGGATCAAGTCCAACTGCCGGTGCGCATAGAGCAGGGCGAAGACGGAGGCGGCGACCGTCATGTAAGGCAAATCTTCCTCCACGCCTTCGGCGAAGTCTTCCACCACGTCGGCCAGGAACTCCAATTGGTCCGTCAAGTGCGGAAAAGCCGGGTCGTCCAGCTCGGTGAATTTCAACTTGAGAAAAGGCAGCTTTTTATGCACGCCCTTAAGGATATTGGGCGTGATGGCTGCTGTGCCGCGATGCACCAGATTCGCAATCTCTAGCATGCGTTCGAGCATGGCGGAACGCCGGGAATTTGCAAGCTGTTATCTTCGTGCGGCTTTTCAATCCATTTCTATTGACTCAACCGCACAATTCCGGGAATATCCAAAGCCGGCATGAAATCCGCCCACTCTCTTCCATCCCGCCGCGCGCGGTTCGTTCCGGCCATTTTTCTGATTCTCATTTTTTCAACCGGCGCTGACGCCCAAACCACTAACAGGACAGCGAATTCATTCAAGCCAAGTCCGAACGATGTGGACCAGGCCTACATCCGCGAGCATTACACCAAATATGAATACAAGATTCCGATGCGTGACGGCGTGAAACTGTTCGCCGCCGTTTATGCGCCCAAGGACGATTCAAAGCCTTATCCGATTCTGCTGACGCGCACCCCTTACAGCGCCAAGCCTTACGGCGAGGACGTTTATGGCTATACGAACGGGCCGATTCAGCATTACGGAAAGGAAAGATTTATTTTCGCGCTGGAAGATGTGCGCGGGCGCAACGGATCCGAAGGTCAATTCGTTCACATGCGCCCGGAAAAGGACGAGCACTCCGGCACGAACGATATTGACGAGAGCACCGATGCTTACGACACGATCGATTGGCTGGTGAAAAATGTCCCGAACAACAACGGCAAAGTAGGCATGATGGGCATTTCGTATCCCGGTTTTTACACGGCGGCGGGCATGATCAATTCGCATCCCGCCCTCAAGTGCGCCTCGCCGCAAGCGCCGATTGCCGACTGGTTCATCGGCGACGATTTCCATCACAACGGCGTGTTTTATCTGCCGCACGCCTTCCGGTTTCTGGCCGGCTTCGGCCAAAAGCTGGAAGAGCCGACGCGAGAATCGCCCAAGCCGTTCGATTTCAAAACGCCCGACGGTTACGAATTTTACTTGCACCTTGGCCCGCTGGCGAACGCCGACAAAAAGTATTTCCACGGCAACATTGAATTCTGGGACGAACTCATGGACCACGGCAACTACGATGAATTCTGGCAGGCGCGCGATTTGCGTCCGCACCTTAAAAACGTCCACACCGCGGTCATGACCGTCGGGGGCTGGTATGACGCCGAAGACCTTTTTGGCGCGCTCGGTGTTTTTCGCGCGGTCGAGCGGCTCAATCCCGGCATCAGCAACAACATGCTCGTGATGGGGCCTTGGTTTCACGGCGGCTGGTCGCGCGGCGACGGCGATCATCTCGGCAGCGTGGATTTTTACGCGAAGACATCCGAGTTCTATCGCCAGAATATCGAGCTTCCCTTCCTGAATCATTTTTTGAAAGGCGCTACGAATTACCAATTGCCGAAAGCATACGTGTTTGAAACCGGCACTGCCCAATGGCGCCGTTACGATTCATGGCCCCCGGCAAAAGCGCGTCCACAGTCGCTCTATTTCCAAGCCGGCGGAAAACTGTCCTTCCAGCCGCCCGGCCAGGAAACAAACGAGTTCGACGAATACGTCAGCGACCCGGCCAAGCCGGTGCCATACATCGCGAAGACTGCCATCGGCATGACGCGCGAACATATGATTGACGACCAGCGATTTGCCGCGTCGCGTCCCGACGTGCTGGTTTATGAAGGCGGCGTGCTGGAGGAGGATGTCACCATCGCCGGACCCATTGAGGCGCGCTTGCAGGTTTCCACGACCGGCACCGATTCGGATTTTGTGGTGAAGCTGATTGACGTTTACTCCGGCGATTATCCGAGTCCCGACCCGAATCCGGCTGGTGTGGAAATGGGCGGTTATCAGCAACTCGTGCGAGGCGAGGCCTTCCGTGGAAAATTTCGCAACAGCTTCGCCAAACCGGAGCCATTCGAGCCGGGCCGGATGACGAAGATCGAATACACCATGCCGGACGTGTATCACACGTTCCGCAAAGGGCATCGCATCATGGTGCAGGTGCAAAGCTCGTGGTTCCCGCTGGTGGACCGCAACCCGCAGACGTTCTGCGACATCTACCACGCCCACGAAGAGGATTTCCAGAAGGCGACGGAGCGCGTTTATCATTCGTCGCAAGCAAGCTCATTTTTGACCGTGCAAGTGTTGGGGCGCTGATTTCAAATTTAAGCGTGCTTTTTTCGGGCGAACCCAATAGCTTGCAGGCATGGTTTGGATCATCGCTTTTCTTTGCCTGGGATTGGTGGGCGCGGCTGGTTATTACCAGGGTCCCATCCGGGCTGCCTTTGCCTTTTTCGGACTGCTTTTCGGGACCTTCCTGGCCGGGCCGCTCTCGCCGCTGACCAAACGACTGCTGCCGCTGGTGGGATTGCATCACCCCGCCTGGAATATCTTCGCGCCCCAGATTCTGGCTTTCCTGATTGTCCTGACTGTCTTCAAAATCGGCGGACAGGTGGTTCATCAAAGGGTCGCCGTCTTTTTCAAATACAAGGTTGATGATCAGGCTCTCTATCGCTGGCAGCGCGTTTATTCCCGGCTGGGATTTTGCGTGGGATTGCTCAATGGCGCGTTTTATTTTATCTTGTTGACGCTGCTGATCTACTCCGCCGGGTATTTCACCACCGAAGCGGCCTCGGGGGAAGGCGACCCTCTCGGAGCGAGGTTGCTCACCGAGACGCGCGCGCAACTGCACGAGCAGAATCTGGACCGGGTGCTGGCCTCCTACGACATGGTCCCACCCCAGGTGTACCAGACGGCCGATATGGCCGCGCTCATCCTGCACAATCCACCGTTGTTAGGCCGGCTGGGGCATTACCCGCCCTGTTTGCAATTGGCCGAACAGAGGGACTTCAAGGACCTGGCTCACGACGATCAATTGCGGCAAATGATTGATACCCAATCCAAGATCATCGATATTCTCCGATACCCCAGATTGCATGACTTGTTGACCAATGGGGCCATCGTGGCTCAACTTAGCAGCCTTATCGGCCCGGATTTGGGCGATCTGGATTCTTTTCTTGCCACCGGCCAGTCGCCCAAGTACGACCCGGAAACCATCCTGGGTGTATGGGATATCGACCGCGCGGCGACTTTCGCTCATTTGCGAAAAAGGCAGCCTAAAATCACCCTGAAGGATTTGGAGCAGAAAGAGCAGGAGTTGTCCTCGCAAATAGGAGGCCTCTCCTTGACTGCCACGCCGGATCACCAACTAATTTTAAAGCGACCCAACCCAGGCAACTCGGAGGGCACAGTCGTGGCGGCGGGCACTTGGAAGAAAGACCAGGACACTTACGAAGTCAATCTGCCCGGTTCGCTGCCGGAAACGTCCGAGCTTGAATTCGAGGAAGGCACCCGGCTGTTCCTGCCAAAATTCGGCTACGCGCTGGCTTTCGACAAAGAGTTGTAACGGAAATCATTCATGGACAATCCTTCAGAATCCGTGAGCAAAGGGCTGGACGGCATCATTGCCGCCAAAACGCGCCTCAGCGATGTGCGCGGAGAAGCGGGCGAATTGATTTACGCCGGTTACGACATCAATGAACTGGCCGGCAAAGTCTCTTTCGAAGAGGTCATTCACCTGCTGCACTGGAATCATTTGCCCAATCGCAAGGAGCTGGCGGAGTTGCACGCCACGCTTGCGGCCGAGCGCGATCTGCCCAAAGGCGTGGTCGATATTCTGCGCCTGGTGCCAACGGACACTCCGCCCATGGACATCATCCGCACCGCGGTCTCCGCCACAGGCTGTTTTGACCCGCAACGGGACGACAGTTCTTACGATGATCTGCGCCGCAAAGCGATGCGGTTGATCGCGCAGATTCCGATGATCACGGCCTACTTTCACCGCATCCGGCAAGGCAAGGAGGTGTTGCCGCCGGACCCGAAATTGGGGGAAGCGGCCAACTTTCTTTACATGATGGACGGGGAGCTGCCGTCGCGGGAAAAAGTCAGCACGATGGACCTTTGTTACATTCTCCACGCCGACCACGGCATGAACGCCTCGACTTTCAGCGCGCGGGTGACGATGGCGACGATGAGCGACATGTATTCGGCCATCACCAGCGCGATTGGGACCCTCAAAGGCCCGCTGCACGGCGGAGCCAACGAGGGAGTAATCAAGATGTTGAAGGAAATCGGCTCGTTG
>Ga0302324_100014432_pt1 | contig 15941 bp, 14 predicted proteins | sample Palsa_T0_1_FD_201949 | JGI IMG/M metagenome (GOLD analysis project Ga0302324, IMG submission 201949) | Peat permafrost microbial communities from Stordalen Mire near Abisko, Sweden - Palsa_T0_1 | ecosystem: Environmental > Terrestrial > Soil > Palsa > Peat permafrost | place: Sweden: Abisko...
GGCCGAACTGGTCTCCGACCTGCCCGCGTCCGGGTCGGTGGCGAGCGCGCCCGCGACGGCGCCCAAGCCGAAGGAGGTCGCGCGGATCGACTGCCAGAGCGGGCATGTGCGGCGGGTCGACCGGTGGATGGTACCGCAGCGGATGGAGGTGAAGGTGACCAGCGGCCACGTGATGCTGGACTTCACCCAGGCCGTCATCACGCAGCCGTCGCTGCAGCTCGCCATCGACGTACGCAGCGGTCACGTCGTGCTCAGGACCAAGCCCGGGATCGTGGTAGACGCCGATGACGTGGCGATCCGCAGCGGGCACGTCAGGGTCCGCGCGCCCTGGGGTCCGGACGTTCCGGTGCTGCTGCGGATCGAGGTCACCGGCAAGGTCGGCAGCGGCCACTTCCTGGCGGGACCGCGGCCCCGGACGTTCTGGCAGTGGCTGACCAGGCAGCCTCCGCCGTACGCCATCAACGCCCGGTGAGCTTGACGCCGCGGTGACCCCGGCGCAGGCCCGGACCCTGGGCCAGATCCAGGCCGAACTTCGTCGGCTGGTGCGCTACGACGACGAGTCGATCGTGCACGAGATGTGGATCAGGCAGCGGTACGACCTCGGGGCCGCGTCGAGCTACCTGCCCGCCAGGACGGCGGCCGTCCAGACGGCCTGGCATGAGGCCGGGCACGCCGTCGCCGCGCTAGCCGCCGGGGTACGGTTCAGCTCCGCCAGCATCCGTCACGGACAGGCCAGCCAGGGCCGGGTACACGGCATCGGTGACGGCGGAGACCGATCGTTCGTCATCGATGCCGCCGGGCAGATCGCCGAGCAGCTGCGGGACTGGTCCCTGCTGACCGACGACGACCAGCTGCGGGCCTGGCTGTCGGCCTGGCGCGCCGACGGCGGCGACGCGCGGCGGTTCCGGCGCGGCATCAGGGCGCGCTTCGGTGACGACGAGCTCGCCGCCTGGCGTTACTGCGAGCAGGCGCTGATCCCGCTGCGGCTGCGGATCCGGCAGCTGGCCCGGGCCCTGCTCGTGCACCCGCGGCACCTGCCCTACGAGGTGGCGGCGGCCATCGCGGACGAGGCCCGGGCCTAGAACGCCGACCGGTACCAGCCGGGGAAGCTTGCGAGCGAGTCGAACACGACCTCAGCCCCCGCCCCGGTCAGCTCGTGGCCGGAGAACGAGCCGGTCGCGACGCCGACCGCCCGCACGCCCGCCTGCACCGCGGCCACCATGTCCGGCGGGGTGTCGCCGACGTAGGCGGCCGCCTGCACCGTCCGCAGCACCGCCGCCTTTTCCGGCCCATGCACCAAAGTGAACAGCTCGTCGGCGTCCAGCCCGACCGCCCGCAGGCTCGGCTCCACCGAAATCGGGTGCTTGGCGGTGATGATCACCACGCGCTCTCCGGCGGCCCGGACCGCGGCCAGCGCCTCGTGCGCGCCAGGCAGCACCGTCGTGAGCTCCTCGGCCAGCCGCAGGTAGTGCCGCCGGTAGAGGCCGGCCGCCGCGACGACCTGGTCGGACGGGAACCAGAACGCCAGCTCGTCATCCAGCTTGATGCCGAGCCGGCGGTCCACCGCCTCCAGGTCGATGGCGGTCGAGGTGTCCCGCGCGACCCCGGCGAACGAGGCCAGGATGGCCGGCCGTGAGTTGATCAGCGTCATGTCAAGGTCGAAGCCGACCGGACTCATCCCGCCCCCGTTTGCGTTCCCGTTTGCGCGTCGCAGGCGCTAGCGGCGCTCCTGCCTCCGCACCATTCTGGCCGCTCAAGCCCTGCCGGGGTCAAACCGATAATGTGGCGCCATGATGACGTGGGAGGACGTACTCGCCTACAGCCTGGCCAAGCCGGGCGCCTGGCAGGACGAGCCGTGGGAGGGTGACCTGGTCGCCAAGGTAGGCGGCAAGATCTTCGCTTTTCTCGGGTCAGGCGTGACCGACTCGGTGGGCGTCAAGTGCGGGCCCAGCCGGGAGGCCGCCGACGAGTGGCTGCTGCGGTATCCGGATGACGCCAGCGTGATGCCCTACATAGGCCGTTCAGGCTGGAACACCTTGCTGATCGGCGGCTCGATCCCTGACGATGAGATCACCGAGGCCATCGATACCTCCTACGCGGCTGTCGTGAGCAAGCTGCCGAAGAAAGACCGCCCTTAAGGCCAGGGCATCGCGTTCACAGACTGCGGGTGAAATCAATTTCGGGCCTGGCATCGCGCGCGTGAGGCCGTAACGTGGCCGGTGTGAGCATTGGAACGGGCGAGTTGGAACTTAACGAGGTGGCGCCGGGTTCCCCTCCGGGTATCCCGGTGTCAGCCGGGGCGCTTGTCTTCGACCGGGCTGGCCGGCTGCTGATCCTCAAGCCGACCTACAAGTCCGGGTGGACGATTCCAGGCGGTGTGATGGAGGCCGACGGGGAGACGCCGTGGGATGCCTGCCGGCGAGAAGTACTCGAAGAGTGCGGCATCGAAGTACGTCGCGGCCGCCTGGCGTGCATGGACTTCCGTCGTCCGCGCCCCGGCCGGACCGGAGGTGTCAGGTTCCTGTTCGACTGCGGCCGGGTCAGCGACCAGGCCCTGGCGGGCATCGTGCTGCAGCCCGAGGAGATCTCCGAATACCGGCTCGCCGCGCTCCCCGACGCGCTCGACCTGCTCAGGCGCCCGATCCGGCGGCGGGTCCGGGCGGCCACGCGCCGCCGTCGGCTGGTCTACCTGGAGAACGGCCGTCCGGTGCCCGGAGTTCGGCGCGCCTGATCGGGAGCTGCCTTTCCCGACGACGGGGTCGCAGGCTCAACTGGCGAATCGTCGGCGCGGTTCGCGGGCGGGCTCGCACCTGGCGTGGTGGTGATGCCTGTGCCGTTCGGAATAAATGGGCGAGACGGACCTCGAGAGATGTCAGCCCTGGCCCAGGTTCTTCTCGAGTTGCAGCCGGAACTGCTGGAACTGCTGGGGGCTGGAGGTATAGAGGGTCTCGCCGGTCTTCGGGTTCACGGTCACGAAGTACAGCCAGTTCCCGGACGCCGGGTGCAGCACCGCCTGGATGGCCGCGTTCCCTGGGCTGTCGATCGGACCGGGCGTCAGGCCCTTGTACTTGTAGGTGTTGTAGGGCGAGGAGCTGGTGAGCTGCTGGTCGGACGCGATGATGCCGTAGGTGTTCAGCCCGTACAGCACCGTGCTGTCGAGTTGCAGCGGCATCCGCTTGGCCAGCCGGTTGTAGATCACGCGGGCGATCTTCGGGTAGTCGGACAGCCGGCCGCCCTCGGCCTGGACCAGGCTCGCCATGGTGATCACCTGGCCCTCGGTCAGATGCACCGACTTGGCGGCCGCGGGCAAGTTGATGGCCGCCGCCTCCTGGTCGAACCGCTGCACCATGGCGGTCAGCACGCCGAGCGCGGTTTCGTGCGGCTGGACCTCGTAGGTCGCGGGGAATAGGTAACCCTCCGGATTGCCGTTCGCGGACGCGGGCAGGTTGAGCTTGGCCGGATCCTTGAGCACTTTCTGATAAGCGCCCAGCGAGATGCCGGAGTGGGCGCCGAGCCAGGCCAGGGTCTGGCTCACCCGCCAGCCTTCCGGAATCGTCACCTTGATCTCCACCAGGTCCTTCGGGTTGAGCAGAGCCGCGTACGCCAGCGACGCCTTCATGTGCTCGCGCATTCCGTAGAAACCGGGCAGCAGGCCGTTCGGATTCGAGCTGTGCTCGGCCGCGAGGACAAACGCACGGGAACTCGCCACCACGCCCAGCTTGGTCAGCGTCGGCCCCAGGCCGGTCGCCGTTTCACCCGCGGTGACCTGGACCACGACATGGCCGGTGCCCGCGCCTGAATAATCGGCCGGGTGGTCCTTGGCCATGTAGAGGTTGAAGGCGTAGTAACCGCCAACGCCTAGCGGGATGAGAATAACCAGCAGCGCGACCAAGGGCGCGATCCATCGGAACCTACGCCGGCGGGGACCCCGGGACCTGCCGGTGCGGCCCGTCTGCCTGCGCCCCTGGCCGCGGTGGCCATGGCCGGCCCGCCCGTGGTGGTCTTCGACCTCGTCATCGTCACCGAAACCAGGAAGGAACTTGCCCCCGGCCTCATATCCGTCCTCGTACTCCCCGCCCCCGGCATAACGGCCCTGGTCGCTGTAGTGGTCGCCCAGGTCGTCGCCGGCCGGCCCGCGGGGATCCTCGCCGTAGCTGGCATTCGCGGGCTGGCCGGAAGGCCCGCCATCGGCCTGCGGGCGGGAAAGCCGCTGAGTCCTGCTCCACAGCGAGTCATCCGGCCAGTCCTGGTCGGGCCGCAGACCTTCGTAGGCGGGCTCGTGATGGACTGGCTCGTATCCGGACGGCAGCGGCCTGAGGCGATCCTCCGGCGGCAGGCCGTCCTGACCAGGGAGGAGTCCAGGAATCCGCTGCGGGCGCTGGAATTGGCGGGGATCCCGAGCCAGGCGGGGATCCTGGGACCCGCGCGGACCCGGCGGCCACCCGCCTGCGTTCTCGCTCACGCGGAGGCTCCCCAGGTCGCCGGCTGGCCCGGAGGTCGCCCGGTGGCGCGTTCGGCGTCCAGGGCGGCTTGCAGCAGGACGGCGGCCGCCGCAGCGTCCACGACCTGCCGGCGGGCCCGGGAATCCTTGCCGCCCCGGCGCAGCGCGGCATGTGCCTCGGTGGTGGTGAAACGCTCATCGACCAGCCGCACCGGGATGGGCGCGAGCGTGCTGGCCAGGTCCGCGGCGAACGTCCTGGCCCCGGCCGCGGCCGCACCTTCCCGGCCCGACAGCGATGTGGGCAGTCCGACGATGACCTCGATCACGTCCGCCTCTGCAGCCAGCTTCGCGAGCTCATTTTTCGCCCCCGACCCTGATGCCAGCACGGTCAGCGGGGTGGCCAGGACGCCACCCGGGTCGCTGCGGGCGACTCCGACGCGAACCGAGCCCACGTCCACCGCCAGCCGCACCCCGGTCCTCACCGGCACGGCCAGGTGAGGGGGGGCGGGCCTGGTGGCGGGGCATGATCGGTCTGGGCGCGACCCGGATCCGGGGACCCCCAGGGGTCGCAGCAGCATGCCAATACGTTACCTACCGGACCCGGTTATGTCTCGCAATGAGCTACGAACAGCCCCAAAGGCCGCATCTACCACGTCTGGCTGGCTGTCAGAGCCGGTGGCGATGGTGGCTCCGCCGCCCTGCGCGACATCGGGCTTCCCGCCGCCGTTACCGCCCAGAGCCCGCGCCGCGATCCCCACCAGGGTGCCGGCCGACACGCCGAGGCCACGCGCCGCCTCGTTCACCGCGATGACGACGACTGGCTTGTCGGCGGGCACCCCGACGACCACGACCACCGCGGGCCGGCCGCGCGGCACCCGGCCGCGCACGTCCAGCGCGAGGGCGCGAATGTCGTCGGGGCTGGTGCCGTCGGGGACGCGGTGGGCGACCAGGGTTATCCCGCCGGTGTCCTCCGCGCCGGCCGCGATCTCCCCGGCCGATTCGAGCAGCCTGGCTGCCCGCAGCCGCTGCAGCTCGCGTTCGGCCTCCCGGAGCCGGGTCACGACGCCCGAGATCCGCTCGGGCAGCTGCTCGCGAGGCGCCTTGAACTGCTCGCTGAGCTGGCTGACCAGGACACTTTCCCGGGCCAGGAAGCGGAACGCATCCATGCCCACCAACGCTTCGATCCGGCGCACGCCCGATCCGATGGACGCCTCGCCGAGCACCTTGATCAGGCCGAGCTGACCGGACCTGGCGACATGCGTCCCAGCGCACAGTTCCCGTGAGTAGTCGCCGACCTCGACCACCCGGACCCGGTCGCCGTACTTCTCCCCGAACAGCGCCAGCGCCCCCATCTCGCGGGCCTCCTCCTGGGAGGTGTAAAACGCGTGCACGTCCAGGTCGTTGACCAGGACCTCGTTGACCTCGTCCTCGGTGTCCCGCAGCACCGACAGCGGCACGGCACCGCCCGCGGTGAAGTCGAACCTGAGCCGGCCCGGCGCATTCTCCGAGCCCGCCTGCGCCGCTGATTCCCCCAGCGCGCCGCGCAGCGCGCGGTGCACGAGGTGCGTCGCGGTGTGCGACCGGGAGAGCGCGCGGCGGCGCTCGACGTCGATCTCCGCGAACGCGGGCCCGTTCGTCGTCACCTCGCCCGAGATGACCTTGCCGCGGTGCACGATGAGCCCGGGCAGCGGAGTCTGCACGTCGGAGACCGCGATCTCGCCGCCGCTGACCGTGATCGTGCCCGCGTCGGCGAGCTGGCCGCCGCCCTCGGCGTAAAACGGGGTCCGGTCCAGGACCACATCTACTTCCGTGCCCGCACCCGCCGAGGACACCGGCAGGCCGTTGACCAGCAGGCCGAGGATCGTCGCCTCGCCGGAGATCTGGTCGTAGCCGGTGAAGGTGACCGCGCCGGACCGCTCGAGCATCTCCGCGAACGCCGAGATGTCGGCGTTGCCGGTCTTCTTCTCGGCCGCGTCCCGTTTGGCGCGGTCCCGCTGCTCGGCCATGAGCCGGCGGAACCCTTCCTCGTCGACGGTCAGGCCCTGCTCCGCCGCCATCTCCAGGGTCAGGTCGATCGGGAAGCCGTAGGTGTCATGCAGCTGGAAGGCCTGGGCGCCGGACAGCGTGCTCTGGTTCCTGCGCCGGTTTTCCTCGACGGAGGCATCGAAGATCGCGGTGCCGGTACGCAGCGTGCTGGCAAACGCCGTTTCCTCCGCGTCGATGACCGTGCGGATATTCGCCGCGTCGCGGTCCAGCTCCGGATACAGACCCGCCATCGCGTCGATCGCGACCGAGGTGAGCTCGGGCATGTAACGCTCGCTGCCGGCGTTCGCCGCACCGCCGCCGCGCTGGCTCCCGGCCAGCAGGCGCAGGTTCCTGATGCTGCGCCGCAAGATGCGCCGCAGCACGTAGCCGCGGCCCTCGTTGCCCGGCAGCACGCCGTCCCCGATCAGCATCACCGCGCTGCGCACGTGGTCGGCGATAACCCGCAGGGCCACGTCGGTCCGGTGGTCCCGGCCGTAGGTCTGCTCGGTCAGCTCCGCCGCCCGGTCCAGGATCTTCCAGGTGGTGTCGATCTCGTAGAGGTTGTCCACCCCTTGCAGGATGGACGCCATCCGCTCCAGGCCCATCCCGGTGTCGACGTTCCTGGACGGCAGCGCACCTTCGATGTCGAAGTCGTCCTTAGCGCGGACCTTGCTGAGCTGGTCCTGCATGAACACCAGGTTCCAGACCTCGAGGAAACGATCCTCATCGGCCTCGGGGCCGCCGTCACGACCGTATTCCGGGCCGCGGTCGTAATAGATCTCCGAGCACGGGCCGCCCGGCCCGGGCACGCCCATGTGCCAGTAGTTGTCGGCCAGGCCACGGGGCTGGATCCGGCTCTCCGGCAGGCCGATCTCGTCGCGCCAGATCGCGTACGCCTCGTCGTCACCGTGCAGGACAGTGGCCCACAGCTTGCTTTCAGGGAATCCGAAGCCGCCGTCCGCCTCGGATCTGGTCAGCAGCTCCCAGGCGAAGTTGATCGCGCCCTGCTTGAAATAATCGCCGAACGACCAGTTGCCCAGCATCTGGAAGAAGGTGGCGTGCCTCGTGGTCTTGCCCACCTCTTCGATGTCCAGCGTCCGCACGACCTTCTGCACGTCCGCCACCCGCCGGTACGGCGGCGTGCGCTGGCCGAGCAGGTACGGCTTGAACGGCTGCATGCCGGCGATGACGAAGAGCACCGTGGGATCGTCGGCGACCAAGGAGGCCGAAGGCACGATTTCGTGCCCCTGCTGCTTGAAGTACGCAAGGAAGCGGCGGGCGATCTCTGCCGACTCCATTAGTGGCCATCCTTCTCGTCGTCGTGTCGCAGCCCTGAGGATCGCGCCGCCTCGAGCCGGGCTGCCTGGCGGGCCTGGGGCTGAGCGTGTTGGTTAATCCTGAGGGTAGGGCCTGCGGACCCGGAATGCCGAGCCATATAAAGCTCCATGCCCTCCCGCACATCGCGGGTGAAACGGTAGGTCTCACGGGTGGCGCGGATGGCCGTCCGCCGGGCGCGCCGGGCAGAAAACGGCGGTTTCGGCTGCCCCGCGCCGGTTCCGGCCCGCAGGCTCGTGCCCGCGCTGCGGCCAGTCGCCTTGGGGCTGGTACCCGGGTTAAGGCTCGCAGACAACCGGCGGCCGACGGCGGAGACACGCCGGTAGGCCACGATCCCAGTCACCGCTCCGGTGGTCAGCCAGAATCCCCTGCGTATCATCGCGACCTCCTCCCCCGGCTCCCGGTCCCGGTCAGATCGCCATCCTCTACCACCTGGCCGGGCAGCGTGCGCCGACCGGACCGGCGCAGGCCGACCGCGTGCCTGACCCCGTAAGCCAGCGCGCCCGCACGGCCGACCGGGCCGCTGGCAATCGCGCGGCCGAGCCCGGCCAGCGCCGTCACCTGCCCCGCAAGCTCGTTCATCCCGGTACCTAGGTCATCCATGCTCGCCGTGACGGATTCGGCGCGGTCCAGCTGAAGGCCGGCCCGGTCTACCGCGGCTTGGGCTCCGTCGACTGCGGTCTGGGCCCGCTGCAGCAGCAGGTCGCCGCGCTCGCGCAGGTCGGAGACCAGCCGGCTGCTCTCAGACAGGAACCTGGCCAGCCGGAACAGCACGAAGACGCCCACGCAGACGAGCAGCGCCCAGAAGACCGCGGCGATCAGCGCGGCCAGTTCGGCCATGTTCATGGACAGCAGTGTTTCATTGGGCAGCACCGCTTCACGACAGATCCGTCTGCGGTCATGTCTGCTCCTTCTTAGCCCGGTGCAAGATCGCCCGGATCCGCTCGGCGCGCTCGGCGATCCGGGCTTCGGCGCCATGTCCTGACGGCTCGTAGTACGTGCGGTCCGCCACAGAATCCGGTGCGTATCGCTGCGGGACGATGCCGTCATCGAAGTCATGCGGGTACAGGTAGCCCTCGCCGTGGCCTACCTTGCCCGCACCAGGATAGTGCGCGTCCCGCAGGTGCGCGGGCACCGCGCCCACCAGTCCCGCCCGGACGTCGGTGTCGGCGGCGCCGATGGCCTTGATGACCGCGTTGGATTTCGGCGCCAGCGAGATGTGGATCACCGCCTGCGCCAGGTTGATCCGCGCCTCGGGCAGCCCGACGAACTCGACCGCCTGCGCTGCGGCGACGGCAGTCTGCAGCGCGGTGGGGTCGGCCATGCCGACGTCCTCGCTGGCGTGCACGATGAGCCGCCGGGCGATGAACCGCGGGTCCTCCCCCGCCGCGATCATCCGGGCCAGGTAGTGCAGCGCCGCGTCCACGTCGCTGCCCCGCATGGACTTGATGAACGCGCTGATCACGTCGTAGTGCTGGTCGCCGTCGCGATCGTAGCGGACCGCGGCCCGGTCCACCGCGCGCTCCAGTACGGCGACGTCCACCCGGCCGCCCGCGGGCATCCCGAGCGCGGCGGCCTCCAGGTAGGTGAGCGTGCGCCGCGCGTCGCCGCCGGCCAGCCGGACCAGGTGATCGGCGGCCTCGTCGTCGAGGGTGACGGCGCCGCCGAGCCCGCGCGGGTCCGACAGCGCCCGGCTGATGACGTCGCGCACGTCGTCATCCGATAGCGGCTGCAAGGTGAGCAGCAGCGACCGGGAAAGCAGCGGGGACACCACGGAGAAGAACGGGTTCTCCGTGGTCGCGCCGATGAACGAGACCCAGCGGTTCTCCACCGCGGGCAGCAGCGCGTCCTGCTGGGTCTTGGAGAACCTGTGCACCTCGTCGACGAACAGCACGGTCTGCGCGCCGTTCATGCCAAGCGCGCGCCGGGCGCCCTCGACCGCGGCGCGGACGTCCTTCACCCCGGCGCTGACCGCCGACAGCTCCACGAAACGCCGCTTGGTCACCTGGCTGACCACGTAGGCCAGCGTCGTCTTGCCGGTACCAGGCGGGCCCCACAGCAACAGCGACATCGGCGCGTCATTGTCAATCAGCTTGCGGAACGGCGTGCCGGCACCGGTCAGGTGCCGCTGGCCGATCACCTCGTCCAGGCTGCGCGGGCGCATCCGGACCGCAAGCGGCGCGGCCGCGCTGGCAGCCGCATCTTCCGCCTCGTCGAACAGGCTCTCGGACTGAGGGTCAGTCGCCATCGGCGGACACTATCCCCCGGGCGGCGGGACGGGCGGTGACGGGTCGACGTCGATCCCCGCCTCGCGGCGCTGCTCAGGGGTGATGGGGGTGGGCGCGCCGGTGAGCGGGTCCAGTCCCGAGGCGGCCTTGGGGAAGGCGATCACGTCCCTGATCGACTCGACGCCCGCGAGCAGCATCATGACCCGGTCCCAGCCGAACGCGATGCCGCCATGGGGCGGCGGGCCGTACTTGAACGCGTCGAGCAGGAAGCCGAACTGCGACCGTGCCTCCTCGGGCGACAGCCCGATCACGTCGAAGACCGCCTGCTGCATCGAGGACTTGTGGATACGGATGGACCCGCCGCCGATCTCGTATCCGTTGCACACGATGTCGTACGCGTCGGCCAGCGCGCCGCCTGGCTCGGCGACGAACTTGTCCGCCCATTCCGGCAGCGGGGCCGTGAACGGATGGTGCACCGAGGTCCAGCCGCCGGACCCGTCCTCCTCGAACATCGGCGCGTCCACCACCCACAGGAACGACCAGGCCGAGGCGTCGATCAGGCCGCCCTTACGCCCGATCTCCAGCCGGGCCGCGCCGAGCAGCTCGCGGGCCGCCGCGGCCGGGCCCGCCGCGAAGAACACGCAGTCACCGGGCGCGGCACCCACCGCGGCGGCCAGCCCGGACCTCTCCGCCTCGGAAAGGTTCTTGGCCACCGGGCCGGAGATCTCGCCGGACGCGCCGATCAGCGCGTAGGCGAGCCCGCGCGCGCCGCGCGACCGCGCCCACTCCTGCCAGCCGTCCAGCTCACGACGTGACTGCGCGGCGCCGCCCGGCATGACGACGGCCCCGACATAGGCGGCCTGGAACACCCGGAACTCGGTCCCCGCGAAGTACTCGGTCAGGTCGGTCAGCTCGCAGCCGAACCGCAGGTCGGGCTTGTCCGAGCCGTACCGCGCCATCGCTTCGGCATAGGTCATCCGCGGCAGCGGCGTGGGCACCTCGTAGGCGGCCAGCTCGGACCACAGCCGCGCCACCACGTCCTCGGCCACCTTGATGACGTCGTCGCGGGTGACGAAGGACATCTCGATGTCGATCTGGGTGAACTCCGGCTGCCTGTCCTTGCGGAAGTCCTCGTCCCGGAAGCACCGGGCCAGCTGGTAGTAGCGCTCCAGGCCGCCCACCATGAGCAGCTGCTTGAACAGCTGCGGCGACTGAGGCAGCGCATACCAGTTACCTGGCCGCAGCCGCACCGGGACCAGGAAGTCGCGCGCGCCTTCGGGCGTCGACCTGGTCAGGTACGGTGTCTCCACGTTCACGAAACGGTGCTCGCGCATGACGTCGTTGAGCAGGTAGGCGGCCTGGGACCGGACCCGCAGGGCCCGCGCGGTGTCCTCGCGCCTGATGTCCAGGTACCGGTACCTGAGCCGGATGTCCTCGCTGACCTCAGCGGAGCCTTCGACCGGGAACGGCAACGGCTCGGCCGCGCTGAGCACCTCGACGGCGTCCGCGACGACCTCGATCTGCCCGGTGGGCAGATCGGGGTTCTCATTCCCGGCCGGGCGCGTCCGCACCGTCCCGGTCACGAGCACGCAGAACTCGGCCCTCAGCTCGTGGGCGCCTTCAGACGCCGCCTCTTCGGGCCGCCACACCACCTGCACCACGCCGCTCGCGTCCCGCAGATCGATGAAGACCACGCCGCCGTGATCCCGGCGCCGCGCCACCCAGCCGGCCAGCACCACCTGCTCGCCCGCGTGCGACGCCCGCAGCGTCCCCGCCTCATGGGTGCGGATCATCGGCCCTGTCGCCCCTTTCGTCTGGCCACCGCATCCGGCGGCGATGCTTTCCTGCAGCGATTCCTGGGTCATGTTCCCCAGGGCTACATTCCCCTGGCCGGCCCGGACTCAGGCAGACCCAGGCCGGCCAGGAACGGATTTGTACGGCGTTCTGCGCCGATGGTCGTCTGCGGCCCGTGTCCGGACAGGACGACGGTCGGGTCGGGCAGTGGCAGGCAGACCCGCGCCAGGCTGCGCAGGATCGTGGGGTAATCCCCCCCGGGCAGATCGGTCCGCCCGATCGACCCGGCGAACAGCAAGTCTCCGGAGAACAGCACGTCGGCTGGGTCGCTTCCGTCCGCCGCGGCGATTTTGCCTTTACCTTGTGCCGAAACGGGCGGCGGTGTCGTGTGGCTCTCCAATGGCAACCGGAATGTCACGGATCCTTCCGTATGCCCGGGCGCATGGTTCACGGTGATCTCCAGCCCGACGAGGTTCAAAGTCATCCCGTCGGCCAGTTCTTTAACATCGTCCGGCTCGGTGAATTCCAGGCCGCCGAACAGTTCCTGTCCGGTCCCGAGCGGGAAGCCCTTGGCCGGATCGCTCAGCAATGCGCGGTCGCGCGGGTGGATGTACGCCGGGATTCCCTTGGCGCCGCAAACCGGGGCGACGGACCAGACGTGGTCGATATGGCCGTGAGTGAGCAGGACCGCGGCCGGCCTGAGCCGGTGGGAGGCCAGAAGCTCTTCGATCCCGCGTTCGGCGTCTTGACCGGGATCGATGATCACGCACTCCTGTCCGGGGCCGGACGCGACAATATAACAGTTGGCAGCAAACGCGCCTGCCGGGAACCCTGCGACGAGCACAAGCGTCCTTTCTCACGGTACGGTATCTCAGGCTACCGAGGGACCTGCATGGCCGCGAACCGATAACGAAGGGTACCGATCCGGGCATCTGGAAGGTACTATTCGCGAACGATCGCGAATATTGGGGGGTTCCGGGTCTCCCGGATCGACACTCCTTCTGTTTCGAGGTCAGAGGTATACACCGGGTTCGCTGGCCTGCCTCCCGTGAATACCAGCGGTAGCCAGATAGCGCGACAGGCTAAGGAGGACTCGACCGGTGGCGGGAAAGAGCGAACGCCAGCGCAGGATAGCCAGGGAAAAGTACCGTCGCCAGCAAGAGCTCCGGATGGCCAGACGGCGCCAGCAGCGCAAGCGCGGGGTCATCGCCCTCAGCGTAATCCTGGGCGCGGCGCTCATCGCCTCCTTGCTGGCGGTATTCCTTCCCGGCGGAAGCACGAAGAAGCACCCGTCGGCTTCGGCGAGCAAGTCGGCGAGCGCGACGCCTTCGGCCACGACGGTGGCCGAGCCCGCGCACCACTGTACCTACACCAAAACCGGGACGGCGGCGCGCGCGGTCAGCCTGCCTTCCGCCTCGCCCGATTACACCGCGAGCTACCAGGCGACGATCACCACCAACCTGGGCAAGATCGCGGTCAACCTGGAGAACAGCAAGGCCACCTGTACCGTCAACTCGTTCGTCCACCTGGCCGAGGCGGGCTACTTCAACAACACCCAGTGCCACCGGCTCCTGACCAGCGGCATCTACGTGCTGCAGTGCGGTGACCCGTACGCCACCGCCTCGACGAAGCTGACCTGCAGCTCGACGAGCAAGATCGGCACCGGGATACCCGGGTACGAGTTCGCCAGCGAGAACCTCACCGGCGCCAAATACCCGGCCGGCACGGTCGCGATGGCCAACGAAGGCACCGCGACCACTAACGGCAGCCAGTTCTTCATCGTGTACAAGGACAGCACGTCCGGGCTCGGGGCGACCTACACGCCGTTCGGAACGGTTTCGTCCGGACTCGGTATCGTCCAGAATGTGGCCAAGGATGGGTATTCGTGCCAGTACACCGTGTCGGGTCAGTCCGAGGGCGGCGCTCCGAAGGAAAAGGTCATCATTGACAGCGTGACGATCAAGAAAACCTGACACGAGCAAAACCAACGCAGGAGGTTCGCCGTGACGACCGCCTACCATCCTTGGGGCCGGGTAGACGCCGACGGGACGGTCTATGTCCGTACCGCCGACGGCGAGCGGGTGATCGGCTCATGGCAGGCAGGAAGTCCTGAAGAGGCGATCGCCTTCTTCCAGCGCAAGTACGAGGCCCTCGAGACCGAGGTCGTACTGCTTGAGCAGCGGATCGCGGGCACCGACATGGCTCCCGCCCAGGCCTCGGCCAGCGTGCAGCGCCTGGTCCAGGCGATTAACGAGGCCAACGCGCTTGGCGACCTGGACGGCCTTCGCACCCGGGTCGAGCGCCTGACCGAGGACGTCGGCCACCGCCGCGAAGAGGCCAAGGCGGCCCGCGAGCAGGCGCGTGCGCAGGCGAAGGAGATCAAGGAGCGGATCGTGGCCGAGGCGGAGCAGATCGCCGCCGAAGCCACCCACTGGAAGACCAGCGGCGAGCGGATGCGCGAGCTGCTCGAGGAGTGGAAGACGGCGCCGCACGCCGAACGGGCGGCCGAAGCCGCACTGTGGAAGCGGCTGTCCGCGGCCCGCAATGCCTTCACCAAGCGGCGCAAGGCGTATTTCGCCACCCTGGAGGCCGAACGCGAGGACGTCCGAGCCCGCAAGGAGAAGCTGGTCGCCGACGCCGAGGCCTTGTCGGGGTCCACCGAGTGGGGCCCGACTACCAGCGCGTACCGCGAGCTGATGCGGCTGTGGAAAGCGGCCGGACGAGCGGACAGGGACGCCGAGGCCGAGCTGTGGAAGCGCTTTCGGGCGGCCCAGGACAAGTTCTTCAACGCCCGTTCTGAGGTGTTCTCGGCCAAGGACGCTGAGCTGCGCGAGCACGCCGAGGCCAAACAGCAGCTGCTCGAGGCGGCCCAGGGGTTGCTGCCGGTCTCCGACATCCGCTCCGCCCGGTCGGCGCTGCGCGGCATCCAGGAACGGTGGGAGCAGATCGGACCGGTGCCGAGGGAATCCAGGGAGCACCTGGAGTCCGGGCTCCGGCGGGTCGAGGACGCGATACGCAAGACCGAAGAGACCCAGTGGCGCCGGTCGAATCCCGAAGCGCTGGCGCGGGCCGAGGGGACGGTGGCTCAGCTGCGCTCGACCATCGCCCAGCTGGAGGAGCAGTTGACCCGGGCGCGCGGCCGGGGCGACGCCGCGGCCGCGCAGAGCACTGAGGAGGCCCTGGCCGCCCGCCGGGCCTGGCTTACCGAAGCCGAGCACACCCTGGCGGAATTCAAGGATTAGTTATTCTTGGGGGGACTGTTTACCCCCGGGGGGCGACCCCCCGGGATCCCCCCGATTTACGGGGGGGCTGCCCGCCCCCCGTGCCCCCTGGGGACCCCCTTTGGGGGTCCATTTTCTGAGTCCTTCGGACTCAGCTGGTCACTCTGTAGACGTCGTAGACGCCGTCGATGGCGCGGACGGCGCGCAGTACGTGGCCGAGGTGCTTGGGATCCCCCATCTCGAAGGTGAACCGGCTGACCGCCACCCGATCCCGGCTCGTCGTCACCGTCGCGGACAAGATGTTGACGTGCTGGTCCGAGAGCACCCTGGTCACGTCGGAGAGCAGCCGGGTCCGGTCGAGCGCCTCGACCTGGATGGCCACGAGGAACACCGAGCTGTCGCCCGGCGCCCAGTGGACCTCGACCATCCGCTCCTGCTGAGTGTCGGTCAGGTGGACGATATTCACGCAGTCCACCCGGTGCACGGACACGCCATGACCGTGGGTGACGAAGCCGGTGATCTGATCTCCCGGCACCGGGGTGCAGCACCGGGAAAGGCGCACCCATGTGTCCGGCGCGCCGTTGACCTCGACGCCCGGGTCTCCCAGCGTCCTGGGCTGCGGTTCCTTGGTCGGCAGCGTCGTCTCGGCCAGGTCCTCCTGCGCCCCGGCGAGGCCACCGATCGACCTGACCAGCTTCTCGACCACCGACTGGGCGCTGACCCGTCCTTCGCCGACCGCTGCGTACAGCCCGGACACGTCCAGGTAACGCAGGTCACGGGCCACGGTGATCAGGCTGTCGGCGGCGGCGAGCCGCTGCAGCGGGAGCCCTTGCTTGCGCATGGCCCGGGCGATCTGGTCCTTGCCGGCCTCGACCGCGGCTTCCCGGCGCTCCTTGG
>Ga0302324_100014436_pt1 | contig 15940 bp, 11 predicted proteins | sample Palsa_T0_1_FD_201949 | JGI IMG/M metagenome (GOLD analysis project Ga0302324, IMG submission 201949) | Peat permafrost microbial communities from Stordalen Mire near Abisko, Sweden - Palsa_T0_1 | ecosystem: Environmental > Terrestrial > Soil > Palsa > Peat permafrost | place: Sweden: Abisko...
TCACTCACATAGCGGTACACGGCGCGCCGCCACAGCTCGGCCGCGGCGATCAGCACCACCAGCACGAAAGTGAGAAACCCCGCGCGCAGTCCGAGGCTTTTTAGATCGGAGCGATACTGCGTGCGTGCGGAATCCTTCCAGTTGGCGAGGCTTCTCTGGTAGAGATCAAGCAGCACGGCTTGCTTGCTCAATGGGATGACGGCCGCGGAGACCTGCTTGAACTGCGCGGCGAGCTCATCAAGCTGCGCCCGCTCGTCCGTCAGCGTGGGGCTGTTGGCGGTGTCGGCCTGCTTGCCGAGCGCATCGCCTCGGCCGGAGAGCGTGCGCAGCTGACTGACGTACGGCGTGCGGATTTTCTTCACCTCGTCCTCAAGCGCGTCTGTCTGCTTGATGAGGCTGTCGATCGAGCGAATTTTCGAGGTCAAAGCAAAGACTCCCGCCGCCAGATCCCAGATGCCCGGCTCCTCGGGTTTTTTTGCAGCCGCGGCGGCGGCCGCGGCGGTGCTTGCCGGCGTCGTGCCGGCGGCCGCGCCGCTCGCCGGAGTGCTTGGCGCGATCGCCGGCAACGAACGCGCCAATGCTTCAACCTGCGCGCGCAGGCCGCTCGCGCCGAGCCCACTCGTGCTGCTGCCGCTCACGAAATCGAGCATGCTGTTGACGGCGTCTCGGCGCGCCCCGGCAAGATCCAACTCCCCCTGCAGCTCCGAAACTTGCGATTGCAGCTCCTGTCGCTGAGTGGCACTGGCGCTCGCGAGCTTTTGCTTGTCGGCGTCGAGTTCCGCCTGCGTGTCGGTCACCTGCTTATCGAGCCGCGCCTGCAACTGCACGAGCGACTGAAACTCCGTCGCGGCCGTGCCCTGGGGCGGCGGCTGCGCGCTATCCGCGGCAACCGAGGCTGCGATCGCGCGCGCAAAATCAAAGGCGAGCCGCACCACCTGGGTCGCGGCCTGGCGGTTGTCGTAGAGAATCGCAAGGTCGCTGGGCGTGGTTGCAATCTGCTGCTGCTCGGCGAGCCCGTGATACCAGTCAATGGTCTGATCGAGAAACTGCAGCACCTGTGGCGCCGTCAAAGGAGCACTCGCGGTTGGCGCCGGCGGCGCGGCCGCCGCAACGGTCGCGCCAGCGCAAATGAGGAGTGCGCCGTAGAGCTTGCGCACCTGCGCGCGCCAGCTGCGCTCGCCGCGCAAGGCGCCGCGTAGCTTTGAAATGTCGGACATGCGCCATTGTACTATGCTGGAATTCGAGCCGCTTCGAGGAGACCTGATTCGATGGCCTGCCGGATCTGCAAGGCGCAAACGACGCCGATACTCGATCTTGGCGACTCGCCGCCCGCGAACTCATTCGGTAGCGCGGCGAGCGATGAGCAGGCCTCCTTCCCGCTGGTCCTCGAGTCCTGCGGCAGCTGCGGCAATCTGCAGCTGCGTGATTGCACTGACGCAAAACTCCTGTACAGCAACTATCTCTATACGACGCCGGACTCGAAGCTGCTGCACGCGCACTACGGCAAGCTGCAGGCGTTTCTCGAATCCGGCGGCTACCTGGATCGCAGCTCGTTCGTGCTCGAGGTCGGCAGCAACAGCGGACTGTTCCTCAAGTACCTGAAGCCCCAGGTCGCAAAGGTGCTCGGTATCGATCCGGCCATCAATATCTGCAAGCTCGCGCGTGCCGCCGGCATCGACACGGTCTGCGATTTCTTCAACGCCGCCGCGGCCGAGGTGATCCGGGTTCAGCAGGGCGTGCCCGACCTCATCATCGGGCGGCATTGCTTTGCGCACAATTGCGATCCGCATGTGATGATTGACGCGGCGTCGAAGCTGCTCGCTGCGGCAGGCTCGCTCGTGATCGAAAACGCCTACGCTTTGAATACCATTGAGAACAACGAGTTCGATCAGATCTACCACGAGCACATGTTCTATTTTTCGATTCGCTCGATGACCGCGCTGCTCGCGCTGCACGGCATGTATCTTGCGGATGTGTTGTTGGCGCCGGTACACGGCGGCTCTATCGTCTTCGTGGCGAAAAAGCTCGCCGTCACGGGCGCCGCGAGCGAGCGCGTGGCGCGCGCGCAGAAGAGCGAGGCTGCGCGCCTGACGGGCGCTGCTCTGGCGCGCTTCAGTGCAAGCGCTGGCGAGATCCGCACGCGTCTGGCGGCTCTCGTCACTGAACTTACCGCAGCCGGCAACAGTATTTATACCTACGGCGCCTCCGCCAAAGGCAACACGCTTCTCAATTATGTTGGCCTGACGCACGAACACATCCGTTACTGCGTCGACAGCACGCCCAGCAAACAGGGCAAGTACCTGCCAAAGTCAAAAATAGAAGTCGTGTCGGAGGATTTCGCGTTCGCGACGCCGCCGGACTACTTCCTGCTCACCGCCTGGAACTACGAGACCGAGATCATTGCGAAGGTCCGCGGCGCGGGAAATCACCACAGCAGGTTCATCGTGCCGATTCCCGACGTGCGCATTGTGAGCGAATGACGACGACCCACATCCGCCAGATCTTCTACAACGAGGCGACCCGCGCGCGCCTCGATCCGGCGTTCATAGCGTTCGACAACATGGCCAATGAACGCCCCGACTGGCGCGAGTTCTGGCCGATCCGGCGTTTTCTTCTGAGCGAGCCCCTGGTCGATGAGCATTTTTACGGCTTCCTGTCGCCGAAGTTCCGCGACAAGACGAACCTGTCCTCGGCAGATGTCTATCGCTTCATCGCCGCCTGCGATGCGCGTACCGAGGTCGTGCTGTTCTCGCCCAGCATCCACGCGAGCGCCTACTATCTGAACGTGTTCATGCACGGCGAGGCTGAACACCCGGGCCTGCTCGATGTCTCGCAGCGCCTGCTCGAGCGCGGCGGACAGTCACTTAGTCTGCGCGAGCTCGTTTCCGATTCGAGCAACACCGTATTCGCGACCTACCTTGTCGCGCGGCCGCGCTTTTGGAGAGCGTGGCTCGCGCTCAACGAGCCCGCCTTTGCCAGCGCCGAGGACGCGAACGATCCCGTGGGTGCGGCGCTTAGAGCGCCGACCTCCTATGGCGGGCGTGTGGATGTGCCCATGAAGGTCTTTGTGGTGGAACGCATGACCTCTCTCGTCCTTGCCATCGATCCGAGTTTCGTCACGCGAGTGCATAACCCGTTCGCGACCCGCAAGCGCGCCTACAAGCTGCCCTTTGCGATCGTCAACGATGCATTGAAGATTGCCTACCGCAAGGAAGGCCACCCGCAGTATCTGGACGTGTTCAGACTGCTCACCGGCCTGCGCGCGTTTCTCAATCTGCAGATCCGGCTGGGCGCTTTTTTGGGTGTTGCGAAGATCCGCCCGTACGTGCGCGCGCTCGCAGCCTACTGGTCAAAAGGACCCCGCTAGCGCTCTTACTGTCGCGTCAGCGATTTTCGATCAGCAGGCTCTCAAGAAGCTCGACGTAGCGCGCACGGTACACTTTCATTGCATAGCGGCTCTCGACGTGCGCACGGCCGGCGGCGCCGAGGCGCGCTCTGAGCTCCGCGGAGCGAATCAGGCGCTCGAGCGCGCTTTCCCATTCGGCCGCGTTGCGCGCGTGGTAGCCGGTCTTGTCCTCAATGACGGCCTCGGTGTTCGCACCGACCGGTGAGGCTACGCAAGGCAGGCATGCGGCCATGTACTGCAAGAGCTTGAATGCACATTTGCCGCGCGACCACGCGTCATCGGTAAGCGGCATCACGCCGATATGGGAGCTTGCAAGCGCACTGATCTCGGTCGCCGGACTCCAGTCGACGCGCTCGATCCGCACCTCCGGCCACTCCGGGAAGCGCGAACAGATGACGCGCAGCCGCAGCCGCGGATGGCGTGCGGTAAGGCGTGCAAGCGCCGGGCGCAGGATCTCAAGATAGGCGAGATTCTCAGGAGTTCCGACCCAGGCAATCGTCGGCGGATCATCCTGGGTCGCGGTGGTTGCGCGGTAGACGCTCGCATCGAGCGCCGTCGGCAGCGTAACGATCCGCCGTGCATACGGGGCTGCTTCCGCCGCCAGCACATCGTTGCCGGCCGCGACGGCATCCACCGAGCGGCAGGTGGCGGCAAACTTCTGTCGACGCCACCACGAATCATCCGGCGGTTCGCCGAGCGCGCGCGGCTTACGCACATAGATCGCATCATCGAAGTCAAACACCCGGTGCGAGCTCAACGCCGCGAGTAACCGCGCTTCGATTCCGGAGAGCTTTATCTGGTGCAGCACGACCACGTGCGAAGATCTGAACAGGGCGCGCCGCTCCCAGGTGCGGATCCCATAGTGACCCGACGGAAACGCTTCGATCTTCACGATCCAGCCCGCAGCTTCGAGCGCGCCAACGAGGCTCGCCATGCGATGGCGAAACGACGGCTGGTCGACCTTATAGCCGAGGAGTACGACGCGGGGATTCGCGCGCGGCACGGCAAGTTCCTAGTGGACGGCCAGCGGACTGAATTGGCTTTCAATCGCGGCGAGCGCGATCCCGAGCCCATCGGCAAGCTTGAGGTCGCCGGCGCGCCGCGCGAGCGCCGCCAATGCCGGCTCGTTGTCGAGCAGTCCCGTCGCCACGCGCACGATGCTGTCGGCGTTCAGACTCGCCGCTACCGCAAGCCCTGCATCGACGCACTGGCGCACGCGCCGCGCCTGGTCTTTGGCAACCGGCACGGCGATGCACGGCGCGCGACAGGCGATGGCCTGCAAAAGGGTCGAGCCGCCATTGACGATGACGAGTTGCGCCTGCCGCATGAGCGCGATCAGCTCGATGAGCGGCAGTCGCGGCAACGTCTGCAGGCATGGCCCCTCGTGCGCATCCACGCCAGGCGCTGACGCGACCAGCACGGTTGCGGTGCCGCGCGCGGCCAGCGCCTGCGCCGCGGCGGCAAAGATCTGCACCGCATCGCGCGCGCCGGGATGTCCCGTGCCGCCGCCCGGGACCACCAGCACATAGGGTTGCGTACGCAGGTTCGAAGCCGCACGCGCCGCCGCTTCGTCAGGCCCGGGCGCCGGCAGCATGACATCAAGGAAGCGCACGACCGGGCGGCCCATCCAGCGCAGCTTCAATTTTTCCAACGCGCTCAACGGCCCGGAAAGGAACTGCGGATAGGCGAGCCAATGCTCATCGATCAGTGGCATCCAGCGCAGGCGAAACGCCTTGCGCCGTTGACGCGGCCGGGCGCTGACATAGATCACGCGTGCGCCGGCACGCTGCGCGGCGCGCAGCTGCGCGGTCCGGCCGGCGTTATCAAAGACGACCACATGCGGCTGCAGATGTTTGATGAGCGCGATGACCTCGGGCGTATGAAAAGTGGGCGACGAAGGCAGCAGAGTGTATGCGAACTCGCTATGCGCCTCGTACGGCGCCTCGCGGCTCACGGCAAAATGGATTTGGGCTGCCGGCCAGCGTTGCACGACGGCGTGCGCGATCTGGACCGTGCGCGCATACTCACCCATGCCATACGGGCCGGACACCGGCAGAAACAGCAGGCGTGGTGCAAATGAGGCCTCGGCAGCGAGCGCTGTTGCTGCATGCGGCAGGAGGGCTGCCAGAGCCGCGGACGAGCGCTGCGGTAACGGCGCTTCCAGCACATCAATCCGTGCGAGCTTCGCGATCGCAGCGAGCGCAACGTCGAGTCCGTTCACGACCTCGCGACTTTTTTGCTGCGCGGCAAGCGGCAGGCGGGCGTCGCCATTTTCGAGCATCCGTACCGCGACCCGCTCAAGGTCCGCGGCGTCGAGCTTTGCGCGCACCGCAAGTCCCTGCCGCACGCATTGATCGATGCGGTGCGCCTGATCGCCCGCGATCGCAACTGCGACGCAGGGTCGCTTGCAGGCGAGCGCCTGCAGCATGGTGTCGCCGCCATTTGAGATCACGAGGCGCGCAGCGCGCATGAGCTCGGCGACCATCGCGATCGGCAGACGCGGAGCAAGCTGCAGTGCCGCCTCATTCGGCGGGCGCGTGATCGCAGTGGCCGGAGTGACGCCGACCAGAATCGTCGGATAGGAGCGCAGCGCAATGCGACAAGCCGCCTCCGTCACGACCTGCGGTGCGTCGAGGGCGCCCGGATGGCCGGTGCCGCCGCCGGGAATGACGAGCACGTATTCTCCGGGCTGTACCTGAAAGCGCGCCATCAACGCCTCGGAAAGCGCCGCGTTTGCCTCCGGAAGCACGGTATCGAGAAAGCGCACGGCCGGGCGCCCGAGAAAGCGCAGTTTCAGCCGCTCGATCGGACCGGGTGAGCCGGCAATGAAACGCGGATAGGCGATCCAGTGTTCATCCAGAAGCCGCATCCAATGCAGTCTGAACGCCCTCCGGCGCTGCTTCGGACGCGAGCTGAGAAAGACCACGCGCGCGCCGCAAGCCACCGCCGCGCGCAGCTGCGAGGTCCTGCCGGCGTTGTCGAACAGCACGATAGTGGGCCTGAAGTCGCGGATCAGAGCGGCGACTTCGCGCGAATGAAAAGTGGGCGACGATGGCAGCATCGTTGCCTTGAATGGAGTATCGGCCGCGTAGGCGGCGTTGCGGCTGAGCGCAAAGCGAATCTGCATATCCGGCCAACGGTGTGCGGCCGCGGTTGCGATCGCGATCGCGCGCGCGTACTCGCCCATGCCGCGCGGCCCGGACACCGGGATGAAAAGCAAACGTGTCTCACGCTCACTCATGTGACATTGGGATCCCGCGCGATAGTCCTGTCATAGTACTTTATGGCCGCACCGCCAGATCCCGTGACATCAATTCATGCCACGCCGTCAACACCGTCTGCGGCTTGATACCCAGAATGTTGCGCTGACCGTCGACCTCGCCGACGAGCGTGATGGCCGGAGTTGTCGTGCCTCCCGGGCGGTACAGGATGGGGTCGGATGTGCCGAAGAGCGCGACGGTGCGGCATTTGAGAGCCGCCGCGGCGTGCGCCGGCCCCGTATCGACCGACACGAGGCTCCGCGCGCGCTCGAGGAGCGGCAGCAATATCCGGATCGGCAGGTCATCTGCAACGTTATGCACGCCAGGCACGTTCGCGTGGCGGATGATTTGTGCGTTCACCGTGAATTCCTGCGGCACGCCGAGCAACAGTATGGCAGCGTGCGGGCGCGCGCCGCGCAGGCCGCGCACGACTTCGGCCCAGTACTCGTCCGGCCAATATTTGGTGTTGCTGGCGCGGCCGCGCAGCCAGCCGCGCATCGTGCGCTTGTTGCCCGCCTGAATCAGAATGAGTTCGTCGTTGGCAATTGCACGCCGCGCAAGCCACGGCAGCAGCTCCGCGCGCGCCACGGGGTCGATTTCGAGCACGGCCGCGCTTGCGATGCGCGTGGCAGGCGGCTGCATCACAGCGGAAAACGCTGCGGGGGTCTGGTTCGCGAAGCGGATCCAGCGATCGACAAAATGTTCCCCTGCCAGGCGCGGCAGCGCCCGATCCTCGCAGACAAAATCATCCGGGATGCCGCCACGCCGCAGCAGCTGCCGCCCCGGGCCCGGATCACAGAACCAGGTGGGACCTGCGCCGCGGGCGCGCAACCAGCGCACCAGGCGTTGCTGTCCGGGGCTTGCCCAATAGGCCGCCTTGCGGCTCTCCAATATGAAGATCTCACCGACCCCCGGCTGTCCTGCAAGAAGCGGCACGCTCCATGCGCCCGAGGCAATGATGTCGGCCGGCGTACCCAGGCGCGCCTCGAGCTGGTGCAAGAGCGCCGTGAGCAGCACCATGTCACCAAATGCGCCGCAGCGCATGACAAGCGGACGCGGGAAACTCATGCGGGCGCCGTCACTGCAGCGGGCGAGGCTCTAAGCCCTGTGCTTTGGCAAGCTCCAAGAGGCCTCCCGGTCCGACCAGATGCAGCGCGCCGACGACCACGAGATAGTCCTGGTCGTCTTTCAAGAAGCGCTCGATCTGCGGCAGCCAGCGGCGATTGCGGTCCGAGACGAGCGCGCGGTACAGACTCGGGAAGCTGTCGTAGTCCTCGCTCAACAGCGCCGCGAGCTTCTTGATATTGCCGCTGCGCCACGCGCCGACCACCTCGGCGGTTTCACGCTCAGCGTCGTGCATCTCCGTCACGGTGAGATCCAGGAAGCGCGCCTGATCGTCTTTGGAAAGACCGGCAAGCGAGTTGATCTGCTGCTCGAGCGTCTCGAGTCCCTGAATTTTCTTGTTGTCGGTATGCGCGCGCCGCCCGAGCTGCTCCTCGACGCCGGACTCCGGATCAAATCCGAGCTGCAGGTATTGAAGCTGCGTGAGCGCAAGCGCGAGCGCCCAAGGCTCGAATATCTGCAGCTGCTCCATGGGTAGACCCAGGCGCGCGGCTTCCGTTGCGACTCGAGCGTAGCGGGCCTCGCCGATGGAGTCGCGCAAGGTCGCGCCATCGGCATACATGCCTTTCTCAAGCAGGAGACTCTGCGCCTCGGGAGAATTCACATCGTCAATGTCGACTTCCATGACGAGCGCCTTGGCGGCCGTATAGGCGCGCTCGAAGGCCGCTGGGAGAGTCGAATCCCCGGCTTTCAGAAGGTGGACGGAGCCTGCAAGATAGACAGTGTTGTGTGCGCCCTTGATTGCCCAGACGGGACTTTGAGCCTGGGCGCTTAGGCTGCCGAGCAGACCGACGATGAGGAGCCAGCGGCGCATTGTTCTACCCACACGACCTCAGTGGTGAGAGTACCATCGGCGCGCAGCTGCAGTGTGCGGTATGCCGGCGGCAGCGAGTCGAGTGCGAACTCGTCCGCGCCCGGCAGGAACTGGGCGCAGGTAGAGGGCGTTGCGAGCAAGCGCACGTCGCGGCGAACCGCGTCGAATGACTGATGGACGTGCCCCCAGACGATGGCGCGCACGTTACTGTGCTGGTCGATGACGTGCCAGAAATCCGGCGCATTCTCGAGCCCCACCTCGTCGAGCCAGTGACTCGACATGCTGACTGGGTGATGATGCAGACACACGAGCACATGGCGAGCGCTCGCCGTACGCAGTGCCTGATCGAGCTGCAGAAGACTCTCCGGGCTTAATCGCCCGGCGGCTGACCCCGCCATCCAGGTGTCGAGGAGTACGATACGCCAGGGTCCGAAGTCGACCAGGCCGCCCGTGATAAAGGGCTCCCGGTCGAGCTCGCGCCGCAGGGCCTCGGGCTCATCGTGGTTGCCGGGAATGCAGAGAACCGGTGCGCCGAGCGTGCTGAACAGGCGGCGAAAATGCGGGTAGCCGGCCGGGTCGTCCTGCACGATGTCGCCGGTGACGAGCAGCGCGTCTACCGGCCAGTCGCGGCGCCGCGCGAGGGCGAGCGTGCTCTCGAGCGCCGCCATGGTCTGCACGCCACGCAGGGAACCCGCTTCGCTGCCGTAAAGATGCGGATCGGTAAACTGTATGAGACGCAGCATGCGTAGGTTCGATCCGTGTTCAAGATGGAAAAGGGGTCGCCCGGTTTGGAAAGCGTAACAAAAGATCTCGACTCTCAAAGTGAACTGGATCAAGGCGAGAAATGTTCTTCGTTGTCACTAGTGACGCAGTGCGCGTTCGCGCGGGCAGTTATTGTGAAGCGGCCTGGCGCGCGCACTTCGTGTCGCGCACCCACGACGCACTTGAGCCACCTGATGCAATTGCCGCACGCGGGTCGCGTGATGGAAAATGCAGGGCCATCTTGCCCCCCTTTTTGTCCCTAAGAGCGGAATGAACCGATGATCACACAACGTGAACTTGCCAATGCGGTCCGCGCACTTGCGATGGACGCGGTGCAGCGCGCCAATTCGGGACACCCGGGCGCGCCCATGGGAATGGCCGACATCGCCGAGGTCGTATGGCGCAGTGTCCTCAAACATAATCCGGGCAATCCGCGCTGGCTGGATCGGGACCGCTTCGTGCTTTCCAACGGCCACGCTTCCATGCTCCTGTATGCGGTTTTGTACCTGACCGGCTATCCGCTGACGATCGAAGACATCAAGAAATTCCGCCAGATGGGCTCGCACACCGCGGGTCACCCGGAGCATAACCTCGACCTGGGGATCGAAACCACGACCGGCCCGCTCGGCCAGGGTCTTGCCAACGCGGTCGGCATGGCAACGACCGAGAAGCTTCTCGCGCTCGAGTTCAACCGGCCGGGCCTCGACATCGTCGACCACCATACGTACGTCTTCATGGGCGATGGCTGCCTCATGGAAGGCGTCTCCCATGAGGCCTGCTCGTTCGCGGGCACCTTCGAACTCGGCAAGCTCATCGGCTTCTACGACGATAACGGCATCTCGATCGACGGCAAGGTTGCCGGCTGGTTCACCGACGACACGCCCAAGCGCTTCGAGGCCTACGGCTGGCACGTCATTCCGCGCGTCGATGGCCTGGACGCCGAGGCGGTCGCCGCGGCCGTGCGTGCGGCACGCGCCGAGACCCGGCGTCCGACACTCATCTGCTGCCAGACGATCATCGGCTTTGGCGCCCCCAACCGTCAGGGCACGAAAGCCGCGCACGGCGAGGCGTTGGGAGTGGAAGAAGTGGCACTCGCCCGTAAAACCTTGAACTGGCCTTATCCGGCGTTTGAAGTGCCCGAGCCGATACGCGCCGCGTGGGATCATCGTGCGGCGGGCGCCGCGGCGGAGAACAGCTGGAACGAGCTCTTCGCCCGCTACCGCAGCGCGTTCCCGCAGCTCGCGGCGGAATATGAGCGCCGCTGCAAGGGCGATCTGCCTGCCAACTGGAGTGAGATTGCCGGCAAAACCCGCACTGCCGCCCTTCAGGAGGCGAAGCCCCAGGCCACGCGCCAGAGCTCGCAAGCATCCATAAATGTCCTGGCGCCGCTCCTGCCGGAGCTCCTCGGCGGCTCGGCCGACCTCACCGGCTCCAACAATACGCAGCCGAAGGACGCAACCGCCGTCACCCCGACGAATTTTTCCGGCCACTATTTCCACTATGGCGTGCGTGAGTTCGGCATGACCGCGATCATGAACGGCATGGCACTGCACGGCGGATTCATCCCCTTCGGCGGAACCTTCCTCACCTTCTCCGATTACGCGAGAAACGCCGTGCGCATGGCGGCGCTCATGCAGCAGCGCGTGATCCTCGTCTACACGCACGATTCGATTGGCTTAGGGGAGGATGGCCCCACCCACCAGCCGATCGAGCACCTGACGAGTCTGCGCGCGATGCCCCATTTGAGCCTGTGGCGACCGTGCGACGCGGGCGAGACCGCGATCGCATGGGTCGCCGCCATCGAGCGGACTACCGGGCCCACGGCACTCGTGTTGACCCGCCAGCCCCTGCCGCAGCAGCCGCGCACGGCAGAGCAGAACGCGGCCGCAGCGCGCGGCGGCTACGTCCTCATCGACTCCAAGGGCGCACCCGAATGCCTCGTGATCGCAACCGGCTCGGAGATCGGGATCGCGGCGGAAGCTGTGAATAAGCTCAATCAACAGGGACGCCGCGTGCGGCTCGTGTCCATGCCCTCGACCGACGTTTTCGACGCCCAGGATGCCGCCTATCGCGAGTCCGTGCTGCCAAGCGCCGTCGCACGGCGCCTGGCGGTGGAGGCGGGGGCGACGCTTGGCTGGTGGCACTACGTGGGACTCGCCGGCCGCGTGCTCGGCATCGATCAGTTCGGTGCCTCCGGCAAGGCGTCCGATCTATTTCCACACTTTGGCTTCACGGCCGATAATGTCGCAAAACAAGTCGAAGAATTGTTCAAAAACTGAGGAAAACATGCCTATCAAGGTCGGTATCAATGGTTATGGCCGCATTGGCCGCAACATCCTGCGCGCGCTTTACGAATCCAAGCGCACTCAGGAAATCCAGATCGTCGCCATTAATGACCTGGGTGATGCGCAAACCAATGCGCACCTGACACGCTATGACAGCGCGCACGGAAAATTCCACGGCGAAGTGCGGGTGGATGGGGATGCGATGGTCGTGAACGGCGACCGGATCCGCGTGCTCGCGCAGCGCGATCCTGCGAAACTTCCCTGGGGAGAGGTCGGAGCGGAATTCATTCTCGAGTGCACGGGTCTCTTCTCAACGCGTGCCAAGGCGCTCGCGCACCTTACGGGCGGGGCCAAAAAGGTCGTGATCTCCGCGCCGGGCGGCGAGGACGTCGACGCCACCATCGTCTACGGCGTGAATCACGACGTTCTGCAGGCCTCTTTCAGTGTAATCTCAAATGCCTCCTGCACGACCAATTGTCTTGCGCCGGTCGCCAAGGTGCTGCACGACAAGATTGGCATCGTGGCCGGCCTCATGACGACGATTCACTCGTACACGAACGACCAGGTGCTGACCGACGTGTATCACTCCGATCTGCGCCGCGCGCGCTCGGCGACCCAATCGCAAATCCCGACGAAGACCGGCGCCGCGGCGGCCGTCGGGCTTGTCATGCCGGAGCTCAAGGGCAAGCTCGACGGCTTTTCCGTCCGCGTCCCGACGATCAACGTTTCGCTCGTCGACCTGACGTTTACGGCCAAGCGCGCCACCAGCGTCGCCGAGGTCAACAAACTCATGCAGGAGGCGTCCGCGGGCGCATTCAAGGCTATCATCGCCTATAACGAGGCGCCGCTCGTGTCGGTCGATTTCAATCATGATCCCCATTCGGCGATCTTCGATGCAACACTGACGAAATGCATCGACGGCACACTCGTCAAGGTCTGCGCCTGGTACGACAACGAATGGGGATTCTCCAACCGCATGCTCGATACGACGCTCGCCTGGTCGAAGGCCACATGAACGTCTTGCGCATGTCGGACACCGACCTGCGCGGCAAGCGTGTGCTGATCCGCGAGGATCTCAACGTCCCGGTGCAAGAGGGCGCGGTGACGAGCGATGCGCGCATCCGTGCGGCGCTGCCGACGATCCGTTACGCCATCGACCAGCATGCGAAGGTGTTCATCCTGTCGCACCTGGGACGGCCTACCGAGGGCGTCTACGAGGAGCAGTTTTCGCTCGCCCCGGTTGCCGCGCGGCTCTCGGATCTTCTCGGCCAGCCGGTCGCGCTGCGCAAGGATTGGCTCGCAGGCGTTGACTGCGCGCCCGGCACTGCGGTGCTCTGCGAGAACGTGCGTTTCAATCCGGGCGAGAAGAAGGACAGCGAATTGCTCGCACGGCAGATGGCAGCGCTCTGCGATGTGTTCGTCATGGATGCGTTTGGCACGGCGCATCGTGCCGAGGCGAGCACCCACGGGGTTGCGAAATTTGCCAAGGTCGCCTGTGCGGGGCCGCTGCGCGCCGGCGAGCTGATCGCGCTCGAGCGGGCGCTGAAGATGCCGGCGCGCCCGCTCATTGCCATTGTCGGCGGCTCGAAGGTGTCAACTAAACTTACCGTCCTGGAGGCATTGCTTGCGAAGGTCGACAAGCTGATCGTCGGTGGCGGCCTTGCCAATACGTTTCTCGCCGCAACCGGCGTCAACGTCGGCCGTTCACTGCACGAGGCGGAGATGCTCGATGTCGCCCAGGCGCTCATGGCCAAGGCGCGCGCGCGCGGCGCCGAGATTCCTCTGCCCACCGACGTCGTGGTCGCGAAGGACTTCGCGGCGACCGCGCATGCCGACGTGCGCTCCATCGATAAGGTCGGCAGCAACGAGATGATTCTCGACATCGGACCGGATACCGCCGAGCACTTCAGCGAGCTGCTGCAGTCGGCGGGCACCATCCTGTGGAACGGACCCGTCGGCGTCTTCGAGTTTGAGCAGTTCGGCGAGGGCACGCGCGCCATCGCCAACGCGATCGCACGCAGCAAGGCGTTCTCGCTCGCGGGCGGCGGCGATACGCTTGCCGCTATTGAGAAGTACGGCGTCGAGGATGGCATCTCCTACATCTCAACCGGCGGCGGCGCTTTTCTCGAATTCGTCGAGGGCAAGACCTTGCCGGCGGTCGCCGTGCTCGAAGCACGGGCGCGCGCATGATCGGCTTAAGACGCACCAAGATCGTGGTGACGCTCGGGCCGGCAACCGACGATCCGGCCGTATTCGATCGCATGGTGGCCGAGGGCGTCGATGTCGCGCGCATCAACGCATCCCACGGCACGCAGGCGGATCACCTGCGGCGTCTGACGCAGGTGCGCACGGCGGCGCGCCGCGCCGACCGCTCGATCGGGGTCCTCATGGATCTGGGCGGACCGAAGATCCGCATCGAGGGCTTCCGCGACGGCCCGGTGCGACTGGAGGAAGGACAGCCATTTGCGCTCGACACGGCGCTCGGCGCGAAAGCCGGTACGGTTGCGGAAGTGGGGGTCGCCTATCGCGATCTGCCGCGCGATGTTGCGGCCGGGGATGCGCTCCTCCTGGCCGACGGGCAGATCGTGCTCGACGTCATCGCCGTCGAGGGAACGCGCATCGAGTGTCGCGTGCGCCTGGGCGGGGAGCTCTCGGATCGCAAGGGCCTTAATCGCCAGGGTGGCGGAATCTCCGCGCCGGCGCTGTCCGAGAAGGACAATGACGATGTGCGTTTCGGCGCCCAGCAGGGCATCGACTATATCGCCGTGTCATTTGCACGCGACGCTGCCGACATCGAAAAGGCGCGCGCGCTGGTGCGCGCAGCCGGCGGCGAGGCGCGCATCGTGGCCAAGATCGAGCGCCAGGAGGCGATCACCAATTTAGGCGGCATCATCGATGCATCCGACGCGGTCATGGTGGCGCGCGGGGATCTGGGGGTCGAAATGGGCTATGCGGAGCTCACCGGCCTGCAGAAGACGATCATCTATGAGTCACGCCTGCGCAACCGCGTCGTCATCACCGCAACGCAGATGATGGAGTCCATGATCCAGAATCCGGTACCGACGCGCGCTGAGGTGAGCGATGTTGCGAACGCCGTGATGGATGGCACCGATGCCGTCATGCTCTCCGCGGAGACGGCGATGGGCCGTTATCCCGTCAAAGCCGTGCGCGCGATGGCCGATGTGATCGAAGGCGCGGAGAAATACGAGCACGCCCACACGAGCACGCGCCATCGCATCGAGCGGGTCTATTCCGGCAGCGAAGAGGCGATCGCGATGGCGGTCATGTACACCGCCAGTCACATGAAGGTGCGTGCGATCGTCGCGCTCACCGAGTCGGGCGCGACCCCGCTTTTCATGTCGCGCATCAGGGCGGACATTCCGATCTACGCGTTCACGCGCCACGAGGCCACTCGCGGGCGGGTGACTTTGTATCGCGGCGTCTACCCCGTCATCTTCGATGGCGTCGGCAGCACCAGCACCGAGCGGCTGTACCATTCGATCTTTGCGCGGTTGCTGGATCTGCGGCTCGTCGAGCGCGGCGATCTGGTCATCCTCACGAAAGGGGAACAGTCGGGGGTGGAGGGCGGCACGAACTCGCTGCAGATCCTCAAAGTCGCGCTCGATTGAAGGGGCGCGCTTTGCAATCCGTCAGCCTCCGGCGGGTTTTGAAGTTCGGCGGCCTTACGGTCGCGATCGTGATCCTGGCGGCGATCGTCTCGGCCTACGCGCTCCTGCGCGCCTCGTTGCCGCCGCTCGATGGCGCGCTTTTGGCACCGGCGGCCGCGTCCCCGGTCGTCATCGAGCGTGACGGCCTCGGCATTGCGACGGTGTCGGCCGCGAATCGCGCTGACCTCGCATTTGGCACAGGCTTCGCCCACGGCCAGGACCGGTTCTTTCAAATGGACCTCCTGCGGCGGCTCGCAGCGGGCGAGCTGTCCGAGCTCTTTGGCGGCGTGGCACTGCGGCAGGATCAGAAAACCCGCCTGTTCCGTTTCCGCTCTGTCGCAGGCGCCGTGCTCGCCGAAGCCACGCCCGCACAGCGGGAGCTCGTTCTGGCCTACGCGCGCGGCGTCAACGCCGGTCTTGCGAGCCTCAGGAGCCGGCCCTGGGAGTATTGGCTTCTGGGCGCGCAACCGGCGCCGTGGCGCACCGAGGACACGGTACTCGTGTCGTACGCGATGTGGTGGGATCTGCAATCGGCAGGCTTAGCGCAGGAGCTCCTGCGCCACGAGATCAATGCCAGGCTGACGGGTCCCGAATGCGCCGCGGGCTGGAAATGCGCGCTCCAG
>Ga0302324_100014437_pt1 | contig 15938 bp, 13 predicted proteins | sample Palsa_T0_1_FD_201949 | JGI IMG/M metagenome (GOLD analysis project Ga0302324, IMG submission 201949) | Peat permafrost microbial communities from Stordalen Mire near Abisko, Sweden - Palsa_T0_1 | ecosystem: Environmental > Terrestrial > Soil > Palsa > Peat permafrost | place: Sweden: Abisko...
CGTCTTCTGGGCGGCGATCTCTTGCATCGCTTCCAGGACTTCCTCGCGAGTTTCACCCAGCCCCAGCATCATCCCCGTCTTGGTCGAAACCTCCGGCGCCATTTCTCGCGCCCGCCTCAGCAATTCCAGCGACCTCTCATAGACCGCGCCTTTGCGCACGCGGCGATAGAGCCGCGGCACAGTCTCCATATTGTGGTTCAGCACGTCCGGTCGCGCCGCCATGACCACTCCTAGCGCATTCCAATCACCGCGAAAATCCGGGATAAGCACCTCGACTTTGCAGTCCGGCACGCGCTCGCGAATCCCCGCAATCGTGCGCGCAAAAATTGCCGCGCCGCCGTCCGGCTGATCGTCGCGATTCACCGAAGTCACCACCGCATAGCGCAGCCCCATACGTGCGGCGGCCTCAGCCACGCGCTCGGGCTCGTCGTCTTCAGGTGGTCCCAGGGGTTTACCGCTTGGCACGGCGCAGAATCCGCACGCCCGCGTACAGATGTTGCCCAGGATCATGAACGTCGCCGTGCGATGCTCCCAGCACTCGCCCATGTTCGGGCAGCGCGCGCTTTCGCACACCGTGTGCAGATCCAGTGTGCGCATAATGCGCTTCAGGTCTTGATAATTCGGCCCGCCGAAGAACCGCACTCGCAGCCATGGCGGACGGGGATGACTGTCCGTGGGCGGCGTCGGCGAATTCGAAAGGATGTTAAAGGAACCGGCCATATCTATGCCTTTGGTTTACACACTCATTCTACGCGGTCAACCTATTGGAGACAATCGTCCTGCCAATTTTGAGTTATTTTCTCAGCCAGCTCCCCAAAGATGCCCGACTGTAATCATCACGAGACAATGAATCGGGGGTTGTGTTGTATGTTTACAACACCGGGGATGCATTAACACTCATAACACACTGATAAATAAGGGAACTATAGCCTTAGCAATTCGGTATTCTAGATGCGATAATGACTCATCTCCTAGATGCCGGCACAACTTACCATTCAACGCCCCGTTGACGTCGAGGGCGTCGGCCTCCACACGGCCGTTCGAGGCCATCTGCGGCTGGTTCCCGCTCCAGCCGATACTGGCGTCGTCTTTCGCCGTATGGATCTCGACGGTTTCGAAATCGAGGCTCACGTCGCCAATGTGGCTCGCGTCAGCTATGCCACCAGTCTTATGCGTCAGGGCGTGCTGATCTCGACGACCGAGCATCTGCTCGCCGCCCTTTACTGCTGTGGCATTGACAATGTGTTCGTCGAAATCGACGCACTCGAACTGCCGATTCTCGACGGTTCCTCGAAGCCCTTCATCGAGCTGCTGCAAGCCGCGGGGACCCGTCATTTGCGCCGCCGGCGCCGGTACATCCGCGTGCTGAAGCCTCTCGAATTCACCGACGGCGACCGCCGCATCGGCATCTATCCGGCCACCGACTTTCGGGTGCACTGTTTCCTCGATTACGATCACCCGGCAATCGGCCCCCAGGAAGTCGAGCTCGCCGTAGACCGCGAAACATTCAGCCGCGAGCTCGCTCCGGCCCGGACATTCGGTTTCATCAAGGATTTTCCGGGCATGCAGGCTATGGGATTGATTCGCGGAGGGTCCCTGGCGAACGCCTTGGTGCTCGACGATCGCTCCGTTCTGAATGGCCCGTTACGCTTTCCAGATGAATTTGGCCGCCACAAGGCGCTCGATCTGATTGGCGATCTGGCTCTGATTGGGCGTCCGCTACAGGCCCGGGTTGTGGCGCACAAAGCGGGCCACGCGCTGCACACTCAGCTAGTGACGCGGCTGTTGCAAGATCGATCGCTCTGGATGGAAACCAAAGACGAGCCGTCTTCCGTCGCTTCGCCCGCGCCCTCCGCCGTTTCTGTCTCCGCAGCTCTCAGCTCCGAAGCTGACTAGTCTAGTTGCGTCCCATTTTGTTTTCCCGCTGAAATGTCCGACGGATTCCGCGATTGCCAAAGCGCCAATGGGAAGCGACAATATGGCGCGCTATGCCTGCTGCCTCGGACACTTCGGTCATCATTCTTGCTGCGGGCAAAGGAACGCGTATGCGTTCCGACATTGCCAAGGTGCTGCACCGCGCGGGTGGCCGCCCCCTCATCGAACACGTCCTCCGCAGCTGCCAGTCGTTGAAGCCTGCGCAGATTCTGGCCATTGTCGGACACCAGGCTGCGGACGTTGCCGCCGTCGCCGAGAGCTTCGGTAAGCAAAACAGCGCCCCCCTCAAGACGGTTATCCAGCAGCCGCAGCGCGGCACCGGGCATGCGATGCAACTCGCTCGCCGTCACATTCGCAAGAGCGCGAAGCTCGCCATCGTGGTTCCCGGTGACGCGCCGCTCCTTCGCCCCTCGACGCTGGCTTCGCTTCTGGACACCCATCGCCGCGGCGAGGCCGCCGCTACCATTCTCAGCGCTGAGCTTGCCGATCCGTCCGGCTACGGCCGCATCGTGCGCGATTCCGAAGGTCGCGTCGAGGCCATCGTTGAGGACAAAGCCACCACGCCGGCGCAGCGCGAAATTCGCGAGGTCAATTCCAGCATCTATTGCTTCACACTTCAAAAGCTGTGGCCTTGCCTTGCCGCGCTCCGCCCGGATAATTCCCAGCGCGAGCTGTATCTCACCGACGCTATAGCCTTGCTTCGGCAGCGGAATGAACGCGTCCTTGCACAAATCGCCGGTGACGCGGATGAAGTTCTCGGTTGCAATACGCGCGCCCAGCTCGCCGATATCGACCGCATCTTCCGGGCTCGCAAGGCCGCCGAGCTGATGGAATCCGGCGTCACAATTTATCTCCCGGAAACTGTGTTGATCGACCCCGACGTCATCGCCGGCACGGATACCGTGATCGAGCCGGGCGTACAGCTTCTTGGCAAGACACGCATCGGTGCGCGCTGCCAGATTCGCACCGGAAGCATTTTGCGCGATATGCGCCTCGATGACGGCGCCGTCGTCGGCCCGCATTCGAATATGGATTCCTCCCGCGTCGGTACCGGAGCCCATGTTGGACCCTTTTCGCGCTTGCGTCCCGGTGCGGACATTCGCGCCGGAGCGCACATCGGTAATTTTGTGGAAGTGAAGAACTCCGTTGTGCACGAAGGCGCCAAAGCGAACCACCTCACCTATCTTGGTGACGCCTCGGTTGGTGCGGAATCGAACGTCGGCGCCGGCACGATTACCTGCAACTATGATGGCGTCGCCAAGCACCCAACGACGATTGGCCGCCGCGTGTTCATCGGCAGCGATACTGCGCTGGTCGCTCCGGTTCGCCTGGGCGACGGCGCCTACGTTGCGGCAGGCTCCATCATCACAGAGAACGTCCCGGCCGATGCGCTGGCTATTGCCCGCGGCCGTCAGACCAATAAGCTCGGCTGGGCCACCGCGCGGCGCAAGGAATTGAAGAAAGCCGCGAAGGAAAAGCCGGGCCGCCGCGTTAAGTCGAAGCCCCGCCAGAAGCCTCGCCCTCGCTGAGCTGCTCCTGGTTGAGGAGCACCAAAGCCGCTCGAAAACCACCACCGCTGGCCTTTGGCGGACATCGAGCCACCTACCGTAAAATCCGTCTAACAAACTGATAATGCTTATGTTAGTTTGTGTTCCGGGCAGGGGAAAGGTTTGGCTACCCCTGTGCATTATGTCAATGCGGACAGTCACTGAAAAGGGTGACCCGAGACCGGGTTTGAGGTCTCACAAGGAGTCCTAACATGAGATATCTAAGAATCTTGGCACTAGCTGGCATCTGCTTGGTTTCGGCCTCGATGGCGCATGCGCAGGTTTCAGTTGGAATTGGGGTAGGCCCGGTAGGCGTTGGAATCGGCGGCCCGGCTTATTATGGCGCGGCCCCGGTCTGTTCTTATGGCTACTATGACTACTACCCGTATGCTTGCGCGCCGTATGGCTACTATGGCCCGGAGTGGTTCTCCGGTGGATTCTTCATCGGAGCCGGTCCGTGGTTCCATCGTCCTGGCTGGTGGGGCGGACGTGCCTTCTACGATCGCGGATTCCGCGACTTCGGTCACCGCGGCGGGTTTGGTGGCGGACGCGTCCCAGAAGGCGGCTTCCGTGGCGGGCACGCTTTTAACGGTGGCAGCGTTCACAGTAACGGAGGGGTCCGCGGCGGCAGCTTCCATGGCAACAGTGGAGGAAACTTCCACGGTAACGCTGGCGGCGGCTTCCACGGTAACGGCAGCGTCCACGGCGGGGGCGGAGGTGGGTCCCACGGTGGTGGCGGGCATAGCGGCGGACACGGCGGCGGACACAGGTAAGATCCGCCCCTGACCGCAACAACCGGACGGCCGACGGCTCACCCCGCCGGCCGTTTTCTTTTTGCGGCGGTGCGGCTCCGGCATTAAGTACCGCAAGCGGTGTGCTAGAATTTCTCCATGAAATTCGGCGTGGTTCAATTTCCGGGCTCCAATTGCGATGACGACGCCTGTTTTGCCATCCGCTCGGTTTTGGCTCAGCCCGCCGAGTTCATCTGGCATCAATCCGAAGATGTTTCCGGTTTCGACGCCATCATCCTTCCCGGCGGATTCGCCTTCGGCGACTATCTGCGCACCGGAGCGATCGCCCGCTTTTCGCCCGTGATGCGTGCCGTCACCCGCTTCGCCAAATCGGGTGGCCTGGTGCTGGGGATCTGCAACGGATTCCAGATTCTCCTCGAAGCAGGATTGTTGCCGGGGGCTATGTTGCGCAACAAGCGCCTTCGTTTCCTCTGTCGCCAGGTTCATGTGCGCATCGAGAACACCGACACGCCATTTACGCGTGCGGCGCGTCCGGGCCAGATTTTGAAGATGCCCATCGCCCACATGGAAGGAAACTACTTTTGCGATCCGGCTACGCTCGCCGAAAGCGAGCGCAACAAGCAGATCGTTTTCCGCTACGTGCACCCTGACGGACGTCCGGCTGGGCCTGATGATTTCGACGCCAATCCAAACGGAGCGCTCGCCGGAATCGCGGGTATCTCCAATCGGGAGCGTAACGTCGTCGGTCTGATGCCTCATCCGGAACGCGCCGTGGAGTTAGCACTTAACTCCGTCGACGGATTGGTAATTTTCCGCTCGATAGTCGAGAGCCTGTCGCAGCAACCGGCGCCGCGCACTGCGGCAGAGCGCGTCCCCGCTTGAACGGCGGCGTCGATTGAACATGTTGCAAACCGAGATCAAAGTAACTCCCCAGCTCGCCGCTGAACACGGCCTCACCCCCGACGAATACGCTCGAATCCGGAAGATCCTGGGGCGCGATCCAAACTTCACCGAACTCGGCGTCTTCAGCGTCATGTGGAGCGAGCACTGCTCCTATAAATCCTCTCGCGCGCACCTGAAGCGTCTTCCCACGCGCGGAGCCCGTGTGGTGCAAGGACCTGGCGAAAACGCCGGCGTCGTCGATATTGGCGACGACCTGGTAGCCGTCTTCAAAATCGAATCGCACAACCACCCCAGTTTTGTCGAGCCGTTTCAGGGAGCGGCCACCGGCGTGGGCGGAATTCTACGAGACATATTCACCATGGGCGCGCGGCCCATCGCGGTGCTCGACTCGCTGCGCTTCGGCCCGATTGAAAAGGGTGCTGGGGCCGATGGCGCGACCCCCGAGGAAATCGCGCGGAATCGCCGCATTGTGGACGGCGTGGTTCGCGGCATAGGATTCTATGGAAACTGCTTTGGCGTCCCCACGGTGGCCGGCGAAGTGATGTTCGAGCCGTGCTACGCAAATAATCCCTTGGTGAACGCTCTGGCTCTGGGCATCGCTCGCAAGAAGGATCTATTTTTCGCACGCGCGCGCGGCGTGGGCAATCCCGTCATCTACGCCGGCGCCAAAACCGGCCGCGATGGAATCCACGGGGCATCGTTATTGGCTTCGGCGGAGTTCAGCGAAGAGTCGCAGCAAAAGCGGCCGAACGTTCAGGTGGGCGATCCCTTCATGGAAAAGCTGTTGCTGGAAGCTTGCCTGGAGGCTATGCAGACGGGCGCGGTGGCGGCAATCCAGGATATGGGCGCCGCGGGACTGGCGAGTTCGAGTTCGGAAATGGCTTCACGCGGCGGCTTGGGGATTGAGATGGACCTGGACCGCGTGCCGCAGCGCGAAACCAACATGACGCCATACGAAATGATGCTTAGCGAATCGCAAGAGCGCATGTTGCTCGTGGCCGAGCGCGGCCGCGAACGCGAAGTCTTCGACGTATTCCACAAATGGGGGTTGGACGCGGTAGAAGTGGGCCGCGTGACCGATGACGGCATTCTCCGCTTGCGGCACCAGGGCCGCGTGGCCGCCGAAATTCCGGCGCATGCGTTGGCGGAAGAAGGGCCGCGCTACGAGCGGCCGATTGCCGCGGCGCCTCCCGCCGAATCGCAGGGGCCTCTGGTCGAATTCGCCGCCGACGGAATCGATCTTACCGAAAATTTCCGACGTTTACTGGCCTCGCCTGCGATCGCCTCAAAAGAATGGATCACCGAGCAGTACGATTCGATGGTGCGAACCAATACTCAGTCCGGACCCGGAGCGGGCGATGCTGCTGTCCTGCGGCTGAAAGAAACCAAACGCGCTCTGGCCATTAAGACGGACGGCAATGGCCGCTGGTGTTTTCTCGCGCCGCGGTTGGGCGCCATGCACGCGGTGGTGGAGGCGGCGCGGAATGTGGCCTGCACCGGCGCGCGCCCTATCGCCGCGACGAATTGCCTCAATTTCGGGAATCCGGAAAAGCCGGAAGTAATGTGGCAGTTCACGGAGGCCATCGACGGGATCGCGGAAGCTTGCCGGGTACTGGAAACGCCGATCACCGGTGGCAACGTAAGCTTCTACAACGAAACCTTGGGAAAGCCAATCTATCCCACGCCTATTCTTGGCGTGTTGGGCGTGTTGGAAGACGCTGAATGCGCCCTGGGTTCCGGCTTTCGCAACGAAGGTGATTTGATTGTGATGCTCGATGCAAGCGCAGCGGTTTCCCGTACCGAGGCGGCCCGAGAATTTGGCTCTTCCGAGTATGCCAAGACGATCTACGGCATTGTGGCTGGCGCGCCTCCGGCGTTGGACTTGGCCGCGGAAAAGCGCCTGATCGATTGCTTGGTCATGCTGGCCAGCGAGCGCGCTATTCTCTCCGCGCACGACGTGAGCGACGGCGGCGTCGCTGTTACGCTCGCGGAGTGTTGCTTTGATGGCATCGGCGACGATGGCACATTCTTTTCCGCCGAAGCCAATATTGATTTCGATGACGGGCCGGCAGAGTGTGCGGTTTTCGGCGAGCGAGGCGGAAGGGTGATCGTGTCCGTTTCGCCTTCGTCGCTTGCTCGCGTCACGGCAATTGCGGCACAATATGGACTCCAGACGAGACAAGTCGGCAGAGTCACACGCGGCGCATTCCGCATCCAATTAAAAGGGATACCTGCTATTCACGGAGCCGTCCATTCCTTTCGCGAAATCTGGGCAGGATCGCTAGGCAAAGCCCTCGCGGGCGTATGAGCGCTAAAATCCATACGATCGACGACGATCACTTTCACGATCATTGCGGCGTGTTCGGGATTTTTGGCCATCCCGAAGCAGCCAAGATGACCTATCTGGGCCTCTACGCCTTGCAGCATCGCGGGCAGGAATCCGCGGGGATTGCGTCTTCCGACGGCTTGGACGTGCACCTGCACAAATCCGTCGGACACGTGCAGGAGATTTTCACGCCCGCGGTGATCTCGCGCCTCCCGGGAGAAGCGGCCATCGGTCACACGCGGTATTCCACGGCCGGAGATTCGACCGCCATCAACGCCCAGCCCATTGTGATCGATTGCAACAAGGGCAAGCTTGCTCTGGGGCACAATGGCAACCTCACCAACGCGGCTGAATTTCGCCGCCGGCTTGAACACCGTGGCTCGATCTTCCAGACCACCAGTGATACCGAGGTGATCGTGCATCTGGTGGCGCGAAGCGCGGCGCGCAATTTGGTCAGCGCTTTGGCCGACGCACTATGCCAGGTGGAGGGAGCCTATTCGCTTTTGGTGCTTACGCGGGATGAGATGTACGCGATTCGCGATCCGCGCGGTTTTCGCCCGCTGGCTTTGGGACGCCTGGACGGCGCCTGGGTGGCGGCTTCGGAAACATGCGCATTCGATTTGATCGACGCCGAATACGTTCGCGACGTCGAGCCCGGAGAAATGGTGCGCATATCGCGGAGCGGCGTGGAATCGATCCACTTCGCGCCGGAAAAGCAGCACCAGCACTGCATTTTCGAGCATGTCTATTTTTCGCGGCCTGACAGCGTCGTATTTGGCCGTCCGGTGAATGAGAGCCGCGAGCAGCTTGGCCGCTTGCTGGCGCGCGAACACCCGGTAGACGCGGACCTCGTGACGCCGGTTCCCGACTCTGGAGTACCGGCCGCGATCGGCTACGCGGCTGAATCGGGGATACCCTTCCGCATGGCGCTGATCCGCAATCATTATGTGGGGCGCACCTTCCTCGAGCCGGAGCAGGCCATCCGCGACTTCGGCGTGAAGCTGAAATTGAATCCGGTGCGAAGAATGTTGGAAGGGCAGCGCGTAATTCTTGTGGACGACTCCATCGTGAGGGGTACGACCAGCCGTAAGATCGTCCGGCTGGTTCGCGACGCGGGAGCGGCGGAAATTCACGTGCGCATTAGTTGCCCGCCGACCATCTCACCGTGCTACTACGGCATCGACACGCCGCGGCGCGACGAATTGATCGCCGCCCGGAATTCCATCGAGGAAATCCGTAAGTTCCTAGGAGCTGATTCTCTGGGTTATCTTTCGCTCGAATCGCTGCGTGCCGCGGTGGAAGACACCAGCGGAAAATTCTGCACGGCCTGCTACACCGGTAGCTATCCGACCGAGCTCGTGCAACTGGAAGTGGAGGCTCATCGTGAGAGCTGACGTGGAAGAGACGGCCGACGCGCACGGCGAGCGGGCAGCCGCTGCGCCTACAGCGAACGAACGCGTTTGGCGCGAAATCGTCTCCTGGTTTTGGGTTATCGTGGCGTTCCTATTTATCGAAGGCGTGTTGGTTCAGGCGCGGGTAATTCCAAGCGGTTCCATGGAAAACACCGTGTTGATCGGCGATCATTTGATCGTCAGCCGCATCGGCTACGATGCTGGAATTCCATTCACCTCTTTGCACGTGCCGCTGTGGCGCAATCCAAAGCGCCAGCAGATCATCGTCTTCCGCGCCCCGCTTGCTGATCAGGGCTATCCCGACTTCATTAAGCGCGTCATCGGCGTTCCCGGCGACCGCATTAAGATTGTGAAAGGCGATGTGTTCGTGAACGGGCAGCAGCTGGTGGAGCCCTACGCCGTCCATTTTCCCGATGCCGGTACGTTTCCCACCGAGAATTATCCGGAGGACGCCGACGAGTTCACCCTGACTCCTTTTTGGACCGATGAGCTGCCCAAGCATGTCGTGAACGGCGAGCTGGTAGTGCCGCCCAACGAATACTTCATGATGGGCGACAACCGTGACAACTCGAACGACAGCCGCTTCTGGGGCTTCGTGCCGCGCGAAAATATTATCGGCACGCCTTTGATTATCTATATGTCGATCGATGCGCCGGAAGAGGTTTGGGAGCCCGGGCACATCGGAGAGCGCTTCGCCACGTATTTCAGCGCGATCTTTCGCCCAGGCGAGATTCGCTGGCGCCGTCTGTTTCACATGTTCTAAAATTCTAGGAACGTCCCGGCCCTTCCAGAAAACGAGTCCTTGATGCGTTATGCCGATGCTGGCGTAGATATCTCCGTTGCCGATGAGGCCAAGCGGCGCATTGCCGCGATGGCCGGAAAGACCTTCCGCCGCGGCGTGTTGGCGCCGATCGGCGGATTCGGCTCGCTCTTCCATCTCGACCGCAAACGCTGGCGCGATCCCGTCCTCGTGGCCAGCGCCGATGGCGTGGGCACCAAACTCAAAATTGCCAGCGCGACTGGAATTCACTCCACTGTGGGTGCGGACATTCTGAACCACTGCGTGAACGATATTCTGACGCAGGGTGCCGAACCACTTTTTTTCCTCGACTATATCGCCATGGGGAAACTGGACACGCGCGTCGTGGAGCAAGTGATCGAAGGAATGAGCCGCGCCGCGAAGAAAGCCGGCTGCGCGTTAATCGGCGGCGAAACGGCGGAAATGCCCGATCTGTACGCTGCCGGTGATTATGATCTGGCGGGATTCATCGTCGGCGCGGTCGAGCGCGATAAGATTCTCGATCCGCGCCGCGTGCGGCCGGGCGATCTGCTTTTGGCGCTTCCTTCGAGCGGCTTGCACACCAACGGATATTCTCTGGCTCGTAAATTGGTTTTCGAGGTCGCCAAGCTTGGACCGGACAGTTACGTCGCGGAGGTGGGCAATAAGATCGGCGCCGAACTTCTGAAACCGCACCGATCCTATTGGCCGCTGGTGAAAAATATTTTAGCGCGCGGCTGGGTTTCATCCATGGCGCATATTACCGGGGGTGGCATCACCGGCAACCTGCCGCGTGCGTTGCCGCGCGACGTCCGCGCCACTGTTGATCTCGGTTCATGGCCCGTTCTGCGGATTTTTAGCTATCTGGCGCACTTGGGCCGCATGGAACGGGACGAGTTACTCAAGACGTTCAACCTCGGGGTGGGGATGATTCTGGTGATTCCGGCCAAGCACATCTCAGCTGTCGAAGCCGAACTGAAGCGACGCCGCGAGAAATTCTACCTGATAGGTCGCATCGATCGCGCCGCTCGCAGCAAGCAGCGCGTGCTCTATTCGGGTCAGCTCCAGTTGTAGACCCCCGCGTCCACGGCAATTACTGATCGCTGTTGTCCATGTCTGCCACGGCTTTCCAGCTGCCGTCTGCCTGCTTCTTCCACACCGTGAGATATTTTCCCTTTTCAACGACAGGCTTGCCCTTTTTATCCGTGCCCGTGAATTGATACACGCCGTGCTCCCAGGCTAGATCGCCGGAGCGAGCCACTTCCACGCTCGTGTTCGTGAAGTCGAAGGTGCCACCGGTCTGGCTTAACATCTCCTGAAATTCCTTACGAATGGAGTCGCGGCCCTGGACGGCTGGCGCCTTGTTGCCGAGAAGAATTGCGCCGTCACCGTAGAACGAAATGGATTTGTCGACGTCCCTAGCTTGCATTGCTTTGTTCCATTCGATGTCGGCCGCGCGGATGGCGTCGGCATCCGCGGCGCGAGTGTCCGCTGGTTGAACGGATTGGGACGTCTGCGAGGAGCAACCACCGAGACATGCAGCGAAGAGAGTGCCAAGCAGCGGGCCAACAAGGCGATGTCTGAACATAAGGCGTCCTCCCTGAGTTTCCTGGGCGGAGAAGATGCCGCCGCCACGATCAAATGTCAAGCGTGAGGGTCACGTTTTGGCTTTCTGCTCCGCGGTTTTGTCGATTTGCGGAACTATGCTAATTTCGCTCGGTTATGAACAAGAGAATTGGCGTGCTGCTTTCCGGCCGCGGGTCGAACTTCGAAGCGCTGGCTGACAACGTCGCCGCAGGCCGTATCCCCAATGCCGAAATCGCGCTGGTAATCAGCAATCGTGAGGGCGCGCCGGGAATCGAACGCGCGGCGCAGCGCGGCATTCCCACGCGCGCGATTCCGTCGAAGGGGCTTGAGCGCGAGGCCTACGACAAGCTGGTGGTGGCTGCTCTCGAAGAACACCACGTGGATTTGGTCTGCCTGGCCGGATACATGCGGCTGCTCTCTCCGCATTTCGTGCGCGCGTTTCCGAAACGCATCCTGAATATTCATCCGTCGTTGCTGCCGGCTTTTCCGGGACTTGAAGCACCGCGTCAGGCGCTCGAGCATGGAGCGAAATTCTCAGGCTGCACCGTTCATTTTGTCGACGAGAACCTGGATGCGGGTGCGATCATAATGCAGGGAGTGGTTCCCATCGCGGACGATGACACGCCCGAGACCCTTGCCGAGCGCATCCTACGTGAAGAGCATCGAATTTATTCCCTGGCCGTCCGCATCATCCTTGAAGAACGGTATCGCATCGAGGGACGGCGCGTGCTGGGCGCGTCGGCGAAGAATTAACGTGGCGCCGGCGCGAAGACCGCGCTCGCGTCCGCTATACGGAAAAGCACAGCCGGATTGTGCGACAGAAATAAGAGGACGAACTTAGTGGACTCAGCGAAATTCAAGCCGGTCATCGAGCAGTTGACGCATATCCAGAAGGGCGCGGCCGAAGTAATCCGCGCTGAAGAGTTGAAGGCCAAGATCGAACAATCCGCGAAAACAGGGAAGCCGCTCCGTGTATACCTGGGAGTGGATCCCACGGCCCCTGATATTCATTTAGGACACACGGTGGTGCTTCGGAAGCTGAAGCATTTTCAGGACATGGGCCACACGGCAATCTTTCTGATCGGCGATTTTTCGGCCATGATCGGCGATCCCACGGGTCAGTCCGAAACGCGGCCGCCACTCACACGGGAACAAGTGGACGCGAATGCGAAGACCTATCTCGCGCAGGTCTACAAGATCCTCGATCGTGAAAAAACGGAAGTGCGCTACAACAGCGAATGGCTGGGGAAAATGTCCAGCTTTGATGTGGTGCGGCTGTGCGGGCACTATCGCCTGGCGCGCATGCTGGAGCGCGAGGACTTCCGTTCGCGGCTCGCCAACAACCAGCCCATCTCCGTGCACGAGCTGTTATATCCGCTGCTGACCGCATACGACGCGGTGGCGCTTGAGGCGGACGTGGAAATCGGCGCCACCGAACAGAAGTTCAATCTGTTGGTGCATCGCGAAATTCAACGAGAGTACGGCCAGCCGTCGGAGGTTGCGCTGACTATGCCAATTCTCGTGGGCCTCGATGGCGAGCGGAAAATGTCAAAGAGCCTGGGGAACTATATCGGCATCCACGAAGCGCCGGGGGAAATGTTTGGAAAGCTGATGTCTATTTCCGACGAACTGATGTGGTCGTACTATGAGTTGCTAACGGATTTTGCCGAGCCGGTGATCATCCGGCTACGCGAAGAGGTGCGTAGCGGCGTATTGCATCCCATGGACGCGAAGATGCAATTGGCTCATGTCATCATCGCCGGATTTCATGGCGAGAGCGCCGCAAAAAACGCTGCCGATGAGTTTCAGCGCGTATTCCGCGATCGGCAGGCGCCGGCGGAGGCCCCGCGTCGCGTGCTAAAGCTCGGAGAGCCGAGACGATTATCCGCCCTCTTGGTCGAGCTGCAACTAGTTGCTTCCCGAAGTGAAGCCGAGAGGCTAATGAAACAGGGCGGGGTCGAGATCGACGGCCAACGCGCGGACGATGTGAAGCGCGAGATCGATCTATCGCGACCGAGCGAATTTCTACTGCGTGCCGGAAAGAAGAAGTTCGTCCGCATAGTGGTGGAGTAGCGCGGGCACCCAGCCTTTTTCGCGAGAAGGTTCCCTCTAGCGCTTGGATTGGCCGCCCGCTGATCGAATTGGGATTGTGATGGGCTTTGACGCTTCCGCCGGGCCGAGCATGTGGCATTGCCCATCGAAAATGGCCCCGGGTTCGATCACCAGGCAAGGCGAATGGACTTCACCCGTAACAATGGCGTTCGGCTGAATTTCCACTTTGCCCCTGGCTCGAATGACGCCCTCGAAGCGGCCACCGATAATCACTCGATTACCGACGATTTCGCCTTCCACCACAGCGTGCTCGCCCAGGATTAGTGTGTCTTCGGAGAGAATCGTAGCCTTGATCTCGGAGTCGATGCGGAACGTACCGGTGACTTCAAGCTTGCCGTCAAGCTTGACGCCACGATCGAGAAAGCCGGTCCAGACTTCGGAATCCTGCCGCTTGCGGTCGAACCAGTTCCACGCCATCGCGGGTCCCCCGATGAGTGGCTCTATTGTGCCATCAAGCGGTCATAAAGGCGGGTGAGGTCTCCGGCATCATAGTATTCAAACGCTAACTGGCCCGGACGGCCAGGTCGCTGGGGGCGAAGTTCCACGCGCGTGCCGAACCTTCGTTGAAGCTCCTCGATGGCGGCTCGAGTGTTGGGGTCGACTGCATTAGGAGTTATATCGGGCCTTTGCCGCGAGCCACGCGCTGCCAGGCGTTCGACCTGGCGAACCGTGAGGCCTCCTCGGGCAATCCGGCGAGCGAGATCGATGCGCGCCTTCGGTTCCGGAATGGCCAGCAACGCGCGGCCATGGCCCGCTGAAATGCGGCCCTCTTCGAGCAGGTCCTGAATGAACTCTTCAAGCCGGAGGAGGCGGACGGCATTGGCGACGGTGGCCCGGTCCTTTCCTGTGCGCTCGGCAACTTCCTCCTGCGTAAGACCGAATTCCTCGCTCAAGCGTTGGAAGGCGCGGGCCTGTTCGATGGGGTTGAGATCTTCCCGCTGAAGATTCTCGACTAGGGTCATCTCCAGCGCCATTTCATCCGGAACACTGCGCAGGATGGCCGGAACGCGCTGCAGCCCGGCCAGCTGCGCCGCCCGCCAGCGACGCTCGCCGGCGATGAGCTCGAAGCGCGCACCAGTGCGACGCACCACCAGAGGCTGAATGATTCCACTCGATTGGATCGAGCGAGACAACTCGTCGAGCGCCTGTTCGCGGAACGTCGTACGAGGCTGGAAAGGACTTGGATCGATCAGATCGATGTCGACTTGAACGAAGCCTTCAGTCGGAGCCGGGGCCGCTGCCGCTCCTGCCGCGTTGGCTATCGACGCTGGCATTCCCGCTGGCGCCAGCACCTGCGGCATTTGCGGCGGATGTGCCGGATGCGCCTCCTGCTGTAGTGCCTTCTGTGTCTCCGACTCCTGGGGCGGCGTCTGGGGAGGATGTGACAATTTCTCCTCTTCCGGTTCCCGTATCAATGCGCTCAGCCCTCGACCCAACGCGTTTCTCGGCATTCGCCATTACCTCCCTCGCCAGATTCATGTAACTTTCCGCGCCTCTACTATGTATGTCGTAGAACAATACAGGCATGCCGTGACTTGGTGCCTCGGCGAGCCGAACATTTCTAGGAATGACAGTTTCGAATACTTGCGCTCCGAAAAAACTCCGTAAGTCAGCCACGACCTGCTTCGCAAGGGTTGTTCGGTCATCGTACATCGTTGGAAGGATCCCCTCGATCTCGAGGGAGGGATTTATTGTTCGGCGCAGCCGTATGAGGGTATCAAGCAACTCAGATACCCCCTCAAGGGCCAAATACTCGCATTGGATCGGAACGAGCACGGAATCGCTGGCGGCTAGCGCATTAAGCGTCAAAAGGTCGAGAGAAGGAGGGGAATCGATAAGAATGTATTCATATTTGTCCCGAAGGCCGATGATCAGGTTTTTTAACTGATATTCCCTGTTTTCCACCGACACCAACTCAACGGCTGCTCCCACTAGGTTCTTGTCAGATGGGATCAGGTCGAGCAAGTCCATGTGGGCGTCCGTTATGATTCGCTCTATCGGTTCGCCGAGCATCATGGCTTGGTACAGCGTCCGGCGTGCCGGGTCCTTTGGGAACCCCAAAGCGCTGGTCGCGTTCCCTTGCGGATCGCAGTCGATTAGGAGGGTCTTCTTCTCTGAAGTAGCGAGGGATGCTCCGAGGTTGACGGCAGTTGTCGTCTTGCCGACTCCTCCCTTTTGGTTGGTAATGGCAATGACGCGCGCCAATATGTTGTCCCCCAGAGATCGGCGAAAATTTAGCAAATCGCAGAGGCTATATGCAAGATGTTTCACGCAAAATACGAATTCCGGATATGGAATTAAGCACGTTTCACGTGAAACACTGGTTGGAATGAATATAAAGCATCGTTCCACGTGAAACAGCGGCCGATCTGCCATGACTAGATGTTCATCGCGGTACTACGTCCCCGGCACGATAACTCTCTCGTTCCACGTGAAACAGGCCGTCGGAATGGATATAAGGCATCGTTTCACGTGAAACAGCAACCCAAGCGTTACTCTGCGTTCGTTCCAGGCAGACACGTTTTTGTCACTGGTTATGCGATTACTACCTGGATATGCGCGGACTATTCGTTAGAGGTCGTTTCA
>Ga0302324_100014439_pt1 | contig 15938 bp, 13 predicted proteins | sample Palsa_T0_1_FD_201949 | JGI IMG/M metagenome (GOLD analysis project Ga0302324, IMG submission 201949) | Peat permafrost microbial communities from Stordalen Mire near Abisko, Sweden - Palsa_T0_1 | ecosystem: Environmental > Terrestrial > Soil > Palsa > Peat permafrost | place: Sweden: Abisko...
ATCGTTGAACGACGGCCAGTTGCCCGCGCCGGCGTCCTGCATGAGACCATCGAACGCCCAACTGTAGTGTTCGGCCGTCGCGGCGACGCCGCGAAAAAAACCGATTCGCCACACATTCGAACCGCCGTGGATCCGCATCGATGAGAGCGGGATGATCATGACGGCACGCCATTCGCTGCCTTCGGAGTTGCCGGCCGCTTTCCAATCGGGACGGTAGCGCACATTTTCAGTCGCCTGCTGGTAGCGCACGCCTCGCGGGGTCGTCTCGAAAAGATACGCCTGCGAGCCCGCCCCGCTTGTGTCGATGCCGACCGCTACGAAATCGTCGGTTCCGAAGCCGACGTCGTTGGTCGTTTGCGTGGCGACGATCGGCGCTTTTTGGGGAGCGACGAAAGCTACGTACAGGTTCTTGTCGTCGTACAAAAAGTACGCGGTCGTAGCTTCCGGAGCGTCGCCCCGCGTGGTCACGTCCTTCCAAAGTGTACCGCCGGGCACTTTGCCGGTTTGCCAAGCTGGGTCCGAAAGGCTTGGATCCAACGCCAAGGGATGGGGCGCCCTGACGGCCGTGAACGAAAATGTCGGGACAACGGCCGCCTGAGCGCACGCGGAAAAACCCGCGAGTGCGAGAACCGTGCCGCAGAGCGTAATGAGGAGCGTCCGCATTATGCGTCGAGCATGGCCCCTAGAGATCGGATACGTCCTCAATGGTGAATCAAAGTTTTCTCTAGGCGGTTCCGGCGTACCCCTCCCCGCGATGGGTATGAGAGTAAGTATGGCTACACGCAAGAAGACCACGACGCGCAAGAAAACGACCACTGGGCGTAAGAAGACGACGGCCAAGAAAACAACGGCCAAGAAAAAGACCACGCGCAAGTACAGCAAGAAGGCCGGGCAAAAAGTCCGCAAGGTCATGGAAGAGTTCGAGGGCGGCAAGCTCACGTCGGGACGTTCGGGGAAGAAGGTCACGAGCCGCAAACAGGCGATCGCGATCGGACTGAGCGAAGCGCGCGCCGAGGGCGATAAGGTACCGAAGCGGCGTAAGTGAAGCTAAAAGGATGGAAGGCCGATGCGCGCGCATGACCCATCGGCATGGCCTTCATCCTCGCGTTGGATCAGGGGACGACCAGTTCTCGAGCGATCGTCTTCGATCATTCGGGTGCGATTCGAGGCGCCGATCAGCGCGAGTTCCCGCAGCACTTTCCCCAGCCGGGCTGGGTCGAGCATGATCCCGGCGATATTTGGGCTTCGCAACTCGAGACCGCGCGCGGCGCGCTGAAGAGCGCCGGCATCGCGGTGAGCGAACTCGCCGCGATTGGCATCGCCAACCAGCGTGAGACCACCACACTTTGGGATCGTGCGACCGGCCGGCCAGTGTATCGTTCGATCGTGTGGCAAGACCGGCGCACGGCCACGGTGTGCGAGCGTCTCAAAGCGCAGGGCTACGAAGCTGCGGTTCGTGAGAAGACGGGACTCTTGCTCGATCCGTACTTCTCGGCAACGAAGATTGCGTGGATTCTCGACAACGTCGACGGTATGCGCGAACGCGCAGAGCGAGGAGAAATCGCCTTTGGGACGGTCGACACGTGGCTAATCTACAATCTCACCGGCGGAGCGGTCCACGCGACCGACTATACCAACGCATCGCGAACGCTCTTGTTCGATCTGCGTACGCTCGATTGGGATGATGAGCTGTTGCGGATCTTCGACGTTCCGCGCCCACTGCTGCCGGAGCTGCGTCCCTGCGTCGCGGATTTCGGCGCCGTTGTGCCGAGTTTGCTTGGCGCGGCGGTGCCGATCGCCGGCGTTGCGGGCGATCAGCAGGCGGCACTGATCGGGCAGGCCGGCTTTAGCAAAGGGCTTGCGAAAAATACCTACGGTACGGGATCGTTCCTGATGCTCAACACCGGCGACGAAGTCGTGCGCAGCACGAGCGGATTGATTTCGACGGTCGCCTTTTCCGCGGAGCGCGGCTCCGCGACGTACGCGCTTGAGGGCTCGATCTTCGTCACCGGATCGGCGGTGCAATGGTTGCGCGACGGACTCGGCATCATCGCGACATCGGCTGAGATCGAACCCCTTGCGGCGCGCGTGCCCGATTCCGGCGGCGTGTATTTCGTTCCGGCGTTTACGGGCCTCGGTGCGCCGTACTGGGATCCGTATGCGCGGGGGACGATCGTTGGACTGACCCGCGGCAGCACCAAGGAACATCTGGCGCGTGCCACGCTGGAGTCGATCGCCTTCCAGAGCGGCGATGTCGTTCGAGCGATGGAGACCGATTCGGGTGTGCCCCTGCGCGAGTTGCGCGTGGACGGCGGAGCTTCGTCCAACGATCTGCTGATGCAATTTCAGGCCGATATATTGGGCGTGGACGTCGTGCGGCCGCGCGTGACCGAAACGACGGCGCTGGGCGCTGCGTACTGCGCAGGGCTGCAAATTGGACATTGGCAAGAGGAGCGTCGCTTCCGCCCCGCGATGGATGCACGTGAGCGGGAAAAGCGGCTCGCGGGCTGGGCAAACGCCGTTCGAAAAGCCCGTGCGTAACTTCGCCGCGCTCGATGATACATTCGACATCGCGATCGTCGGCGGCGGAGCGAGCGGGCTCGGTGCGGCGGTCGATGCGGTGTCGCGCGGATATAAAACCGCCTTGGTGGAAGCGGTCGACTTTGCGAAAGCGACGTCGAGCCGCTCGACGAAATTGATTCACGGCGGCGTGCGCTATCTAGCGGAGGGCGATATCGGCTTGCTGCGCCAGTCGCTGCGCGAGCGCGCGACGCTGCGCCGGAACGCGCCGCATCTCGTAAACGATCTGGGCTTCATCTGCCCAGCGTATCGCTGGTATGAAGCGCCGTACTACTTTGCGGGCCTTACCGCGTACGATGTGCTCGCGGGCGCTTCCAGTTTCGGACGCAGCCACTATCTGAGCGCGCGGCGGACGCTCGAGCGCCTGCCGGCGTTGCGCGCCCGAGGCCTGCGGGGTTCGATTCGCTATCACGACGGCCAATTCGACGACGCGCGGCTCGCGATCTCGCTCGCGTGTACGGCGATCGACCGCGGCGCGGTCGTCGTCAACTATGCACGGGCCGTCGCGTTCGAGCGCAACGGCACGCGTATAAGCGGCGTGCGCGTGCGTGACGAAGAACGCGGCGACGAGGTAAGCGTGCGCGCTCGTGTTGTCGTAAACGCGACCGGCATCTTCTCCGATGAAGTGCGGCGAATCGACGACCCGGCGGCGCGTCCGTTGCTTTCGCTCAGCCGCGGCTCGCATATTGTCTTGTCGCGCGACGCGTTTCCCGGTGACGACGCGCTCCTCGTCCCGAAAACCGACGACGGGCGTGTGCTCTTTATCATTCCCTGGCATGACCACGTGCTGATTGGCACGACTGATATCGCCGAAGGGCGGCCGTCACTCGATCCGATTCCGACGGAAGAAGAGATCGACTATCTGATCGAGCACGCGGCGCGCTATCTCGAGCGGCCCGTTGCGCGTGCGCAGATTACGGCGTCATTTTGTGGACTGCGACCGCTGGTTGACGGCGCGGCAAAGACGACCGCGACCCTGTCGCGCGAACACATCGTCGAAACGTCGGCGTCAGGCCTGGTCAGCGTCGCGGGCGGCAAGTGGACGACGTATCGGCAGATGGCGCAAGACACCGTCGACGTTGCATACAAGGTTGGGCGGCTTGCAGCCGCGCCATGCCGGACGCAGGATCTGCCGTTATCGCAAACAGCCCTCCCGGGGACCGGAACGAGGCTGCACGCGAATCTCCCGTACACGGAGGACGACGTTGTGTATGCCGCGCGCCACGAAATGGCGCGCACGGTCGACGACGTGCTCGCGCGGCGGACGCGCGCATCGTTTCTGGATACGGCCGCAAGTGCCGCATGCGCGCCGCGGGTGGCGGAGCTGCTCGCTCGCGAAATAGACCGGCCCGGCGAAACAAGCCCTCGGCCGGCCACGTAGAGATTTCACAGGGGGTAGGCATGAACCCGACCGTTAAAGCTGCGCGTATTGCGGGAGCGATCTATCTCCTAGAAGCGCTGTCCGGGCCGTTCGGTCTCATCTACGTCCCCAGCACGTTGGTCGTAAGTGGAAACGCTGCTGCCACGGCCGCGAACATCCTCGCGCACGAGACGATGTTCCGCCTCGGAATTCTTTCCGACTTGTACACCGGCGTCGTCAGCATCGTTCTGGTGCTCGCGCTGTACCGACTGTTCAAGGATGTGGACCACGACCAAGCAGTGCTAATGGTCATCTTGGGCGGCGTTATGGTTGCACCGATTTTCTTCATCAACTCGCTGAACTGGATCGCCGCGCTCACGTTGGTGCACGGTGGCGCCGCGCTGGCGGCATTTACGACTGCGCAGCTGGACGCACTGGCGATGCTCTTTCTTCGTCTACATAGTCAGGGAAACGTCGTTAACGGGCTCTTCTGGGGGCTTTGGCTCTTTCCGTTTGGTCTGTTGGTGATAAAGTCAGGATTCATCCCCCGCTTCTTAGGCTACTGGTTGCTGGTAGACGGCTTCGCCTGGGTCGTTCTCACGATCGTCGCCATCCTAGCACCGCAATACCATGACATCGGTTTTCTCATCGCGCAGCCTGCGTTCTTTGGCGAGCTCGCAATCGTGCTTTTCCTTGTTATCAAGGGCGCTAACGTACCGAAACTCGCGAGTGAGCTTGGGGGGGACACGGGCTCGAAGCGGGCGTAAAGGGCATGCGATGGATTTCTTTGATGGTAAAATCGTTGCCCTAACCGGAGCGGCCTCCGGGATTGGCCGCGCACTGGCGTTCGATCTTGCAAAGCGCGGAGCAATCCTCGCGCTCGCCGATCGAGATGCCGAGGGCCTGGCGGAAACCGCGCGTCTTGCGCCTGCTGGGTCGAGGATAACCCAACACGCGTTGGACGTCGCGGATGAAGCTGCCGTGCACGGCTTTGCCGAAGCGGTCCGCGCCGCGCACGACACGGCCGACATCCTTATCAACAATGCCGGCGTCGCGATTTACGGCAGCGTGATGGAGGTTTCGACTGCCGAGTTGCGGTGGCTTATGGACATCAACTTCTACGGTGTGGTCTTTGGGGTTCGCGCGTTTCTTCCAACGCTGCTCGAGCGTCCCAATGCCACGATCGTCAATGTCTCGAGCCTATTCGGGCTTTGGGCGCCGGCCGGTCAATCGGCGTATTCTGCCGCGAAATTCGCGGTGCGCGGCTATAGTGAATCATTGCGCGGCGAGCTCAGTCACACCAACGTTCACGTTGTGACCGTTCATCCAGCCGGTGTTGCAACCGCAATCGCGCGTTCGTCTCGCGTTGCGGCTGCCGCCGATCGCGAGGCCGCCGCAAAATCGTCGCGCCGGTTCGACAAGCTGTTATCGATGCCGGCCGAGGAAGCCGCGACGATCATCCTGCGGGGCATCGAACGCAAAGACGATCGCGTGCTGGTGGGAGCCGACGCCATACGCGTTGATCTGATGACTCGCCTGCTCGGTCCGCGAGCCGCGCGTATTTTCAACCGGCGCCTTACGTTCGACACTGCTAGGAACCGGCGCGCCCCCGCGTGATCGACGTCGTCATCGTCGGAACCGGCTTTGCCGGAATCGGCATGGCGATCGCCTTGCGGCGCGCGGGCATGCATTCGTTCATTGTCCTCGAGCGTGCCGACGACGTTGGTGGGACCTGGCGCGACAATCGCTATCCGGGCTGCGCATGCGACATTCCCTCGATGCTCTATTCGTTTTCATTTGAAACTAAAACCGATTGGACGCGCGCGTTCCCCCCGCAGTCTGAGATCTGGGACTACTTGCGAACGTGCGTCGCTAAATACGGCGTCGCACCGCACATTCGCTTCAAGAGCGAGGTCACGGAAGCTCGATACGACGAGCGTTTACGCGCGTGGAACGTGACGCTGCGTAGCGGCGAGACGATCGTGGCGCGCGTGCTGGTGTCGGGCATGGGCGGCTTGAGCAACCCGATGATTCCCGACATTCCCGGCTTGCAGACATTCGCCGGCAGCGTTTTTCATTCGGCAGCGTGGCACGAGTCGTTCGACCCGGCCGGCAAACGCATCGCCGTTATCGGAACCGGGGCCAGCGCCATCCAAATCGTACCGGCGATCGCGCCCGTGGCGGCGCATCTCACGCTCTTCCAGCGCACTCCGCCGTGGATCATTCCCCGATTTGACCGGCCAACGACGGTACGCGAACGGTTGCTGCGGCGGTTCGTACCCGGTTATGCGTGGCTCGTGCGTCAATCGATGTATTGGTTGCGCGAATTTCGCGCACTCGGATTCATTGGCAACACCAAGATACTTGCGCTCGCCCAGCGGATCGCGTTGCGGCACTTGCACGCGCAAGTGCAAAGCGCTGATCTTCGCGCGCGATTGACGCCGGCTTACCATATGGGCTGCAAGCGCATTCTGCTCTCCGACGACTACTACCCGGCGCTCTGTCGCGATAATGTTATGCTCGTTACGAAGCCGATACGGGAGGTGCGGGCACGCACCATCGTAACGCACGACGGGGCCGAACACGAGGTCGATGCGATCGTTCTTGCCACCGGCTTCCGAGCGCAGGAATTCATTTCGCCGGTCCAAGTCTACGGACGACATAGCAAGAGCCTCGAAGAAACCTGGGCTGACGGCCCCCGATCGTACCTCGGCATCAGCGCGAGCGGTTTTCCGAACCTCTTTTTCTTGGTCGGTCCGAACACAGGCCTCGGTCACAACTCGATGGTGATCATGATCGAGGCGCAGATCGCCTACGTGATGAGCGCGCTGCGGACCATGCGCTCGCGCGGCATTACCGAGCTCGATCTCAAGCCCGAGGCTGAGTCGGCGTTTACCGAGGCGATTGCGCGCAGAACCGAGCATACGGTGTGGGCATCGGGCTGCAAGAGCTGGTATCTCGACGAGCACGGGCGCAACACAACGCTGTGGCCCGGGTTTACGTTCACCTACCGTCGCTTGACGCGCCGGCTCAAACCGTCACGTTACGACGCCGTCGGCCGGCGCTCTTAGGCTGCTAGTTCAAACGGCAGATTCGGATCGGCCGAGAGCGTGAGAGGGTCGGCTAGCGCGATCGCACGTTGGCGATAAGCGGCGGCGGCAATCATCGCCGCGTTATCCGCGCAATATTTCGGCGGTGGGATGAAGGCGGCAACGCCGAGCTTGCTGCTCCATGCGCGTACGCGCGCTTGTAATTCTGAGTTGGCGGCGACGCCGCCCGACACCACCAGCGCCCGGTAGTCTCCGCTCGAAAATGCGGTATCGACTCGCGCCATCAGCACATCGACTACCGCAGCTTGGAACGATGCGGCGACGTCCGCCGGCTTTGCGCCACGTCCCTCATCCGATTCCAAAAAGTAGCGGACCGACGTCTTGAGACCCGAGAACGACAGGTCGAGCGTGCCGGCGTCGGCACGGTGACGCGGAAAGGCGTGTGCTTTCGGATTGCCGTCACGCGCAAGCGCGTCGAGCTGCGGACCGCCGGGATAGGCGAGTCCGAGCAGTCGCGCGGTTTTGTCGTAGGCTTCGCCGGCGGCGTCGTCGCGCGTGCGTCCGATGACGCGCATTTCAGCCGCGGAACGAACGTCGACGAGCTGCGAGTGACCGCCCGAAACAAGAAGTGCGAGAAATGGATAGGGCGGTTCCTCGTCGCGATCGAGAAACGCGGCGAAGATATGGCCGTGTAAATGGTTAACCGCGTAGAGCGGCTTGTTCAGCGCAAACGCGAGCGCTTTGGCGCTCGCGACGCCGACCACGAGACTGCCGATCAAGCCCGGGCCGCGTGTGACCGCGATTGCGTCAACGTTGCGCAACTTCATTGATGCGCGGCCAAGCGCGTCGTCTACCGCGGCCGAGAGCAACGCGACATGCTGGCGGCTTGCGATCTCGGGGACGATGCCGCCGTACTTTGCGTGAAACTCGTCTTGGTTGGTCGAGACACTGGAGAGCACGTCGCGACCGTCGCGCACGAGTGCCGTCGCGGTGTCGTCACACGACGTTTCGATCCCGAGGACGATCACCGCAGAGGCTTCGGTGTGGGGGAAGCCTGGATGTACTCGAGCATCTGCAGCACGTCGGCGCGGTGCACGCCATCCGGCGCGAGTTCGAGGTATTTTTTGAGCGTTTCGGCCGTGCCCGCGGGAGCGTGAGCCTTGCCATTCGCGTCCACGGTGGAGGACCCGAACATAACCGATCCTTTGACGAAATACGCGTCGGCGCGCCTTGGGTCGAGCGCGATGGCGCGATCGCACGCGCTCAGCGCCTCGTTGAACTTACCCTGATTGTAGTACATAGCGCACATGTGCCATGCCTGGACGCCTTCGGATGCGGCGGCGCTCGGACTCGGCACGGGCGTCGTTTGTGCCGGAACAACGACCGGCATACACAGGGCGATAGCTACGGCTCCCGTGATTGCCATGAGAAATCGCAGCCTGGGGTCGTAGGTCACGACGACGGGCTCGGTGACGGTGCCGCAGTGCTCGTGAGCGTCTGCGGCTGCGCACTTGGCGATTCGCTGGGCGATGCACTCGATGAGCCGCCGGGTGACGCACTCGAAGAGGCGCTTGGCGATGTCTTGGGCGACGCACTTGCCGACGGCATTTCATCGCCGTAAAGCACGAGCAGCCAGACTTCACCCTTTTTGATTGGAAGCGGCGGCGAATCTAATTCGAAGTGCAGCGTTGTGCCGTCGAGTTTCGATTTCGAATATGTCCCGAAAAAGGTGTCGCTCGTCTTCTTTTTCTTCACGTCCTCGCGATAGAGTTGCACGGCGAAGCCGCGTCCACCGACCTGCTCTTTGGGCAACGTATAATCCGCCATGACCTTCCCGGCGAGCGTCACGTCGGCGTCAGTACGTAGCCGCAGCGAAACGAGTGCGACCGTCGCGACCGCTTTCGGATCGGGGTTGTTCATCTTGGGCGCGTCTTTGGGAAAACCGGTGATGTGCAGTGTGATGTGTATTCCCGTCGCGGCCGGCGCGGGTGAGGACGTCGGGGTCGGGCTGAAGAGCGGTGACGCGCCGCCGAATGGTGTCGGCGTCGGCGAGGGCGTCGGCGTTGGTGATGGCGTCGGCGTCGGTGACGCCGAAGCGGATCCCGACGGTGAGGGCGACGGCGACGTAGCGACGGCGAACTGCAGAGTGCACGAGAAGCCTTGATCCGCCGGACACTTCAGGCCGGCGGCCGCATCCGAAATCGGGTAGGTGACATCCGTTCCGGGCGGTGTCGTAGGCGAACCGGAGGGTTTGGGCGATGGCGATGTCGATGCAACGTTGTTCGGTTGTGCAACCGGCGGATTGACGCCGCCCGGCGCCGACGTGCCGCCGCTGCCGAAGCTTCCTTGACAGGCAGCGAGCGCGAGTGCGAACAGCGCGAACGCACACTTCGACAGGCTCAGTGTGACACGTTGGGGATTCATCCTCGGGTTTCGACCTTTCGCCGGAGTTCGTCGGCAAATTCACTGACGGAGATAGTGCGCTTTTCTTCGATAGAACGTTCGTTGACGTTGACCGTCCCGTCCGCAGCCTCTTGCTTTCCTACCACGAGAATATACGGGACTTTCTGAGTTTTCCAATGGCGGATTTTGTAACCGAGCTTTTCGTTGCTCTCATCGACCGCGATTCGGAATCCCATACCCTCGAGCTGCGTCGCAACGTCGCGCGCATAGGCGATTTGATGCTCGGAGATCGGTGTGACCACCGCCTGGACGGGAGCAAGCCAGGCCGGGAAGGCTCCTCCGTAATGCTCGATGAGGATGCCGAAGAAGCGTTCAAGCGAGCCGGCGAGCGCGCGATGAATCATCACCGGTGGATGATCGAAGCCGTCGCTGCCGCGATATTTGAGTTCAAACCGTTCCGGCAAGACAAAGTCAACTTGTACGGTGCCAAGTTGCCACTTGCGGCCGATGGCGTCGCGCACGTTGATGTCGAGTTTAGGTCCGTAGAAGGCGCCGCCGCCTTCGTCGACTTGGTAGGGTAATTCGTATCGTTCCAGCGCGCGCCGGATCGCGTCCTCTGCGATCGCATCGGTGTCGACGCGCAGACGCTCTTCGCGGGTCGAGAGAAAATACTCGAAGTCCGAGAAGCCAAAGGCCTTCATCAAGCGCAGCGCCTCATCGAGGGTTTGCTCGAATTCGCCTTGCAACTGGTCCGGCATGCAGAAGAGGTGGGCGTCGTCTTGCGTAAAGCCGCGAACGCGCGTGAGCCCGTGCAAGACGCCCGAGCGTTCGAAACGATAGACCGTGCCGAACTCGGAGTAGCGGATCGGCAATTCGCGATAGCTATGCGGCTGCCCGCGATAAATGAGGATGTGCCCCGGACAGTTCATCGGCTTGAGCCGGAAGCGCTGCTCCTCGACTTCGAGCGCGCCGAACATGCCGTGCGCATAGTTTTCGAGGTGCCCGGAAATCTCGTAGAGCTTCTCGCTCACGATATGCGGCGTAACGACGGGCTGATAGCCGCGCTCGCGCAGGCCAGTACGGATGAAATCCTCGATTAGCCCGCGCACGATCGCGCCCTTGGGGTGCCAGAAGACCAAACCGCCGCCGGCGTCTTCCTCTATAGAAAAGAGATCGAGCTCAACCCCCAGCTTGCGGTGGTCGCGCTTCTGCGCTTCCTCGACTTGGGTGAGGTACGCGTCGAGCTCCTGCGCGGTATGCCACGCCGTCCCGTAGATGCGCTGGAGCATCGGGTTGTTCTCGTCGCCGCGCCAGTACGCGCCGGCGACGCTCGTCAACTTGACCGCGCCGATTTCACCGGTACGCTCGGCATGGCCGCCCCGGCACAAATCGGTGAACTGACCGATGGTGTACAGCGTGATCGGCTCGCCTTCGGGAATTGCTTCGGCCAATTCGACCTTGTACGGGTTGCCGGCGAAACGCTCGATTGCCTCGGCGCGCGTGACGCTTTGGCCGGTCATCGCATAGTCGGCCGCAATAATCTTGCGCATCCGATCTTCGAGCTTGTTCAAGTCCTCGGGCGTGAACGCTTCATTGCGATCAAAGTCGTAATAGAAGCCGTTCTCAATCGCCGGTCCGATGGTCGGTTTGGCGTCGGGAAAGAGCTCCTGGACGGCATAGGCGAGGACGTGGGCGGCCGTGTGACGCAGCGCGGGCAGCGAGGCCTCGTGGACATGGGCATCGGGCATACCCGGGGGCCGTTTCGGCAAGGGCCCGCGACGCTCCTTAGACGGTCCAACCGGCCTTCGGCCCGACGCGCCTCCTGCGCTTTGGACCTTCACCCGCAGCCTGCGGGTAGCGCCTGGGGAAAATAGCTTAAGGCACCGATAAGGCGGCTTTAAGCACACTTTAGTTCGTGCGCTTCATCATACCAAGTGTTAGAGCGGTTTATCGCTGCTTGACTACTCCCACGCGCTTTCTAGGAGTTTCTCTTGATGCGTAAGACCTTGGTGCTGGCTCTCGCGGCACTATTGCTCGCGTCCATGGGCGGCCGCGCGCTCGCAGCGACGGACTTGCTGGAGACAGGTTCGACGCTGCTCTATCCGCTGATGAATCTTTGGGTAGACGCGTATCAACATGGCAATCCCAACGTGCAGATCACGACGCAGGGGACGGGTAGCGGCACCGGCATTTCGCAAGCCATCTCGGGCGTCGCACAAATCGGCGCATCGGATGCCTACATGGCCGACGCGCAGATGGCAAGCAGCCCGATGCTGAACATTCCGCTGGCGATTTCCGCGCAGCAGATCAACTACAATGTTCCGGGCTTGAACAACGTCCACTTGAATCTCTCGGGTCCTGTGCTCGCCGGCATCTATATGGGAGAGATTCAATTCTGGGATGACGCGAAGATCAAAGCGATCAATAAAGAGTATGGCAATAAGCTGCCGCACACGCAGATCGTGCCGATTCACCGCGCCGAAGGCTCGGGTGATACGTTCATCTTCACGCAGTACCTGACAAAGTCGACGCCGTCGTGGAAGGCGGGTCCTGGCTTCGGTACGACGATTAGCTGGCCGGCGGTTGCAACCGCGGTCGGTGCGAGTGGCAACCCGGGCATGGTGCAAACCTGCCAAAACACGCCGGGTTCGATCGCGTATATCGGCGTGAGCTTCCTCAATCAAACGGAGAAGGCCGGGCTCGGTTACGCCGCACTGCAGAATCAAGCCGGTAAGTTCGTGCTTCCAACTGAGCCGAACATCGCCGCCGCAGCCGGTGCGACTGACAAAGCGACGCCGCCGGATGAGCGGATCTCGCTGATCTTCGCGCCGGGCGAAAATTCATATCCGATCATCAATTACGAATACGCGATTGTCAATCCGAAGCAAAGCGATCCGGCGAAGGCAGCCGAGCTGAAGAAGTTCCTGGACTGGTCGCTGAGCGAGGGCCAGAGCAGCAAATTCTTAGGCGCTGTTCACTTCCTCCCGCTGCCCGCCTCGATCCAAAAACTCAGCCGGGCGCAAATCGCGAAGATCCAATAAACCACTCATGGCTGCAATGGGCCTGCGCATTGGGGATGCCGTGAAAGCGGTATCCCCCGCCACCTTACAGCGAACCGGCGCTCAGGCGTTTTTGCGCGTGCTCACGGGTGTGGCTGCGCTGATCAGTTTCCTCATCATCTTCTTGATGCTGTTCTTTTTGATCTACTACGCGTATCCGGCGATCCGTTTCAACGGTCTCAATTTCCTGACAAACCCGATATGGAACATCGGCAACCAATATGGCAGCGGCGTCACCACACGCAACGGCTTTTCGGGACCTCCGGGCGCGTCGTTTGGCGCGCTGGTATTTATTTTTGGTTCGGTCGTTACGGCGGCACTTACCATGGTCGTCGCGGTGCCACTCTCGATGATGGTCGCGCTTTCGCTGGTCTACCGTGTGCCGCGCCGGATCCGGCCGCTGGCCAACGCACTGGTCGAATTGATGGCCGGTGTGCCCTCGGTCGTCTACGGCCTTTGGGGTCTCGTCGTGCTGGTGCCGTGGATCGGGCAGACGTTTGCGCCGTGGGTGACGGCGCATTTCGGGTTCGTTCCATTCTTCGGCGGATCGGCCGGCAGCGGAAACGGTCTCGCCGCAGCGGTCTTCATCCTCGCGTTGATGGTGATTCCGATTATGGTGGCGACGACGCGCGACGTCATTCTAGCGCAGTCGAATTCGCTGTTTGAAGCGAGCATGGCGCTGGGCAGCACGAGCTGGCAGGCGATGGTCCGAGCGGTGCTTCCGAGCGTGCGCAGCGGGATCGTCGCGTCGATACTACTCTCGTTCGGCCGCGCACTCGGTGAAACGATGGCCGTGTTGATGGTCTGCGGCGCAGCGATCAACACCTTCCCGCAGAACTTTTTCTCGCCAGTGAATACGATCGCCGCGGTGATCGTCTCGCAGCTCGAGTCAGCATTGACCGATGCGACCGGCATGGCGCAACGATCGCTCGCGGAACTGGCGTGCGTGCTGTTCATTATCACGCTGCTTGTGAACATCGTCGCACGCGGCATCATGCGCGGCGCCGATCGACGCGAGGGAGCGCATCAGTAATGGCGACCATGACCAGCGGACTTGCGCCGAAGACCTGGGCTAGCCGCGCGTGGTGGTCGCTCTCGGTAGCATGTTTGGTCGCGGTCATCGGCGTGTTGTTCGCGATCTTTGCCTTCGTCATCGCGCGCGGCGTGCCGGCGCTCAAACCGCAAATCTTCTTCACGCCGACGCACGGCATCGCCGGCGGGCTCTCGAACGCCATTGAAGGCACGCTCATGCTCGTGTTCCTCGGCTTGATCTTGGTGATCGTGGTCGGGCTCGGAACGGCGATTTGGACGGTCGAATTCGCGCCGCCATGGGGTAAGAAAGTCATTCGCTTCATGGTCGACGTGTTAGCCGGCATTCCGTCGATCGTCGTGGGATATTTTCTCTACGTCGCCCTCGTTGAAGAAGCGGGCTGGGGATTCTCGCTGGTGGCCGGATCGCTCGCGCTGGCGATCTTCATGCTGCCGTACGTCGTGCGCGCAGCCGATGTCGCGCTCACCAACGTACCGCGGGCGTTAAAAGAAGGCGCCGTGGCGCTCGGGGCGCGCCCGGCGATGGTCGTGGCGTCAATCAACTTCCCATATGCGCTGCCCGGCATTCTTACCGGCGTGCTCGTCGCAACCGGCATCGGGTTGGGCGAAACGGCGCCATTGATCTATACGGCCGGGTGGTCGAACTACGCGCCGACGCTCGCGCCGACGCATTCGCCGGTCGGGTATCTGACTTACGTTGTGTGGACGTATATCAGCCAGCCGTTCGAGGAGTCGCATCAGCTCGCGTATGCGGCCGCCGCCCTGCTGATGATCTTCGTGTTTCTCACGAACCTGCTCGCGCGCAGCTACGTGGAGTACAAACTCGGCGGCAATAGGCAGCAGTAGGAAAGAGCCCGAAACAGCGCTGCTCTCTCCCCGGTACATGGCGACGAACGAGGGAGGGCGTGCCTATGCAGCTCGCATTGGTCCGGAGCTTGTCGGCGCCGTGTATCGTTCTCGCTTTAGCGAGCTGCTCTGCCGCGGCGCCGGTCTCAGCGCCTGCGGTCTTGTCGACTCATTACGTATCGACGCTGCAGGCCGCCGACGCCGCTTACGATCGCGGAGACTACCACCTAGCGGCTAGCCTCTACGACCCAGTGGCGCGAAGAAATCCGGTGAACCCGACGTATTGGCGACGGCTAGCGGCGTCCCACTATTTGGCCGGCGAGTACGCGCAAGCCATTCCGGCATACAAGATAGCCTTGCGGTTGCGGCAAGATCAACCCGCGACGCTCGCCTATTATCTGGCGCGGTCTTACGGCAAGGCGGGCGATCCACGTTCGGGGATGCGTTGGCTTAGGCAAGCGATGCGATGGGGCTACGCAAACCTGGAGGACGCGCGTACCGACGTGGCGCTGAGATCGCTCGGTGGCCAAAGCGGATTCAACGACCTGCTTGGCATCGTCGACGCGACGCGCATGACGCGAGTGCAGGGATGGCGGTACGACCTCGCCTTTCTCTCCCGGTGGGCGAAGGTCAAGACGTATCATCCGTTTCGCACCGATACCGGCGATCGATTCGTGTCGGGTGCCATCTATACGGAATCCGAGTTCGATCAACGGGTAAAGACGTTGGACCGCGACCTACCGTCGATGTCGGACGTTTCGATCGAGCTTGCGATGATGCGGTTGGTCGCGAGTCTGGGTGACGGGCACACCGAGCTCGGTGGAGCACGACGTCCGGAGTACGGTCAAACCCTGCCGCTCAAGTTCGAGTTGTTTCACGAGGGTCTTTTTGTCACGGCGGCTGAGCCCGCGTACCGGAGCCTCGTGGGCGCGCAGATTCTTGCTATGGACGGGCGGGGAGTTTCGAGTGTCCTTGCAGCGGTCGCGCCATACATCAGTCGGGACAACGACTACTGGTTAACCGCCGTCGAACCATATCGGCTGCGGTCGATTCCGTTCTTGCACGCGGCCGGCCTCACGAACTCGCCGCAGCGCGTATCGCTCCGCGTCCGTGCGCTCGACGGGCGCATGAGCGAGGTGCCGGTCCAGGTTACCACCGACAGCCCGGACATCTGGAATACCTTGCCTAGTCCTGCCGGATGGGTGAACCTGTATGAAGTACTTCCCGCAAAACCGCCGGTGTATCTGACCCGAACGAACGAATACCATTGGTTTGAATACGAGCCTGCGCAAAAACTGGTGTACGTTCAATACAACAAGGTTCTCGATGGTGATAAGGAGACGCTCGCCGCGTTCGCAACACGCCTGGGATCGTTTTTGGGTTCGCATGAAGTCGACAAGCTCGTCATCGATATGCGCTGGAACAATGGCGGCGACACGTTCCTAAACCAGCCCTTGCTTGCGGCGCTCGCATGCAGCGCGGTAAATCGACAGGGCCATCTCTTCGTGATCATCGGGCCGCGAACGTTTTCTGCGGGCACCAACGCCGCGGTCTCCTTCGAGCGCGACCTGCATGCGATCTTCGTCGGAG
>Ga0302324_100014440_pt1 | contig 15938 bp, 14 predicted proteins | sample Palsa_T0_1_FD_201949 | JGI IMG/M metagenome (GOLD analysis project Ga0302324, IMG submission 201949) | Peat permafrost microbial communities from Stordalen Mire near Abisko, Sweden - Palsa_T0_1 | ecosystem: Environmental > Terrestrial > Soil > Palsa > Peat permafrost | place: Sweden: Abisko...
ACAGTCAGGGCCTCTTCACGCGTATAGGAGCCCGACACCGGACCGACCACGATGCTGGTCGAGTCGACGTCCGAGAACCGCGCGATCTGTATGCCGACTTGTCGCGCCAGCTGCGTCAATGCATCGTTCAGCGACAAGCGCCCGATCGATACCTGCCAGCGCACCTGCTGCATGGAGGTTTCGATCGCCGACGACGCATCGACCGAGGCTGATCCGAGCCCGGCGATGAAAGCTGCCACTACATATCCCCGTGCCACGATTCGTATGAATTGCGTTGGCTTGGTGTAGACCGGGTGTGCCGTCGGCATGGCCCCCCTTTCCCCAAAACAAATCTAGTTGTGATCGAGGCGCGGCATCGCGCCCGATGGATTATTGCTGCACAGTGCCGTTGCTGGTTCGCGCCTGCGAACCCAACGCGATGTGATTCGAATCGCGCTGCGCGACCTGGGCGCCGGCGACCGATTGTATAAAGGCGACAAAGGATTCCGGATCGCTGACGCGAAATATGCCGCTGATGCGCCGAGCCGCCAGATCGGCATCGAGTACCTGGATCTGCGTGCGATTGTAGAGATTGAATCGATGGGCGATCTCGGCGATGGTTTCGTTCTCAAATACCAGCTGCCCGCTGGCCCAGCCGACTTCGGCCTCGCTTTGCACCTTGCGCACGGAGGTAGCGCGGCCGGCGGGGGAGATCGAGACCTGTTCATCCGCCCCGAGGCACAGTGCCGTCGCGCAGGACTCGGCCGGCGAGTTTGCGGCGGCAGGCGCCGGCTGCTGACTCACGGACACGCGACCCTCGACCACCGTGATCGAGACACCCTCATCGCCGCGTTCGACATTGAACACCGTGCCCACGGCGCGCACCCGCGTCGCCGCGGCCTGCACGATGAACGGGCGGCTCGGATTCTTGGCGACGTGAAACAAGGCCTCGCCGTGATTGAGCACGATCAGGCGTTCGCGCGTTCGATAGCGCACCACGAGCTCGCTGTCTGGGGCCAGATCCACGACGCTGCTGTCCGCCAGGGTCATCTCACGCCGCTCGCCCAGCTGGGTTCTGAGCACGGTTTGGTCCAGGCGCGTGAACGCAAGCATGCCGAGCAGACACAAGCCAGCGACGCCGGCCGCCAGCAGCAGCGCGTTGCGCAGGTGGTGATGCACAGGGAAGCTCCGCGCAGCCGGGTCGCTTGGGGTAGCCGGGCCGGTCGGGGCAGCGACCGCGTTCGGCGCGGCGGCTGTCGGGTTCCCGTGCAGGGCGATCACTGCGCCGGAGGACGCATCGTCCAGCCGCGCGATGCGCTGCCAATGCTTGAAAGCAGCCAGATCGCGCTGCACGAGGCTCGCCCGCAGCATTTCCGAGATATGCAGCGGCGATTCGCGCAGCCAGTCGATGAGCTCGGCATGTTGCGCCGTCGAGAGCTCTTCGGACTGCAAGGTCAGCAGCCAGAATGCGGCTTGCTCGGCGGTTCGCCGCCGGTTCTCGATCTGTGCGTCCGAGCTCATGGCGTTAGTCCAGATTGTCCAGGCTGATGCGTAGCGAGGCGTAGGCGCGCGCCATATCGCGCTTGACGATCTTGCGCGTCACGCCCAATCGGTGGGCAATGGCCTCGTGGGTCAAGCCGTCCCCGAAGTGCAATCGCACGATCTCGCGCGCTCGCGCCGGCAGCGCATCGATGGCAGCGTGCAGCTGCTCATCCACGGCTTCACGCTCGAGCTGCGCTTCGGGCGACAGGGCGTCGACCAGTTCCGTGAGCCACTCCGAGTGGTGCGGCATGCGGCGACTGGAGCGCATCGCCCACTCGGCGGACACGTTGGAGGCAATCTTGAACAGATAAGCCTGCGGGTAATCGATGAGTTCCGAGCGGTCATATCTGAGCAATCTTAGAAACACCTCTTGCGCGATGTCTTCAATGTCGGCCGCGCAACCGCTGCGCCGGCGGGCGAGAAAGCGGCGCAACGGCAGCTGCCACTCTCGAAACCACTCGCTGAGCTTGCTTGACCCACCGCCCGCCGTGGCCAATGGCACCCCCTAGGAACACAGCAAAGGTCTACGTGTTATGACCGGCTCACGTGGCGTTGTGGCCCCCACGCGCCGGGAAAAATTTTGCCTGCCGAATCGGCGGTGTCGCCGCGGTATCGCTCGCGCTGGCGAGCGCCGCCATATATATTATAAATATCCGTATGTTACGACATCTTTCGATGCCGTAACATTAAGAGCATCGTGGCGCCCTTCCGCGAACGCTCAGATCCGCCGCCCGCTCTCGAACAGGAACCACACGCGCCGTTCGGTTTCATCGATCCACTGCTCGATCAGGCTCGCCGTGGCGACATCGCCGTACTTGTCGCACAGCTCGTGCGTCTCACGCATGAACGCGGCCAGTCGCAAATTGTCTTCGCGCAGTTCGGCCAACATGCCCGAGGGCGTGACGAAATCGGCGTCATTGTCCGCCAGGCGCTGCAGCCGAGCGATGTGCCCGGTGGAGCGGATGGTCGTGCCGCCGATCTTGCGCACGCGCTCGGCGATGGGGTCGGCCGTGGCGTAGATCTGATCGGCCTGCTCGTCCAGCAGCAGGTGATAGTCGCGGAAATACGGTCCAGACATGTGCCAATGGAAATTCTTGGTCTTCATGTACAGCGCGAAGGTGTCGGCCAGCAGCGCATTGAGTTCGGCGGTGATGTCGCGCGTGGCATCCGCGCCCAGGTCGCTCGTGGTCTGCAGCGGCGCCGTGCGGCGCTGTTTCGCGGCTTTCAGATTGGTGGTCTGCTTGGCAGTGCTCATCGCTGTGCGCTCCTTGATGTGCGCTTTTTGAAGTGGCCGCCAGTATACCTGCCGGCAGGGGTGTTGATGCCATGCGCGCCCATGTGTGACACTTCGCGCCCCAGATCACCCGCGACCTGCGCCCCGCTAAGGCCCCCGCTAAGTGCCAGTCATCACCCTGCCGGACGGCAGCCAACGCAGCTTTGAGCACGCCGTCAGCGTGGCTGAAGTCGCACAGAGCATCGGCTCGGGTCTGGCACGCGCCGCGCTGGCCGGCCGCGTCGATGGCCGGCTGGTCGACACCTCGTTCGTGATCGATCGCGACGCGCGCCTGAGCGTCGTGACCGAGCGCGATGCCGATGGACTCGAGGTCATCCGCCACTCCACGGCGCATCTGCTGGCGCAGGCGGTCAAGCAGCTGTTCCCCGACGCCCAGGTGACGATCGGACCGGTGATCGAGGATGGCTTTTATTACGACTTTGCCTACTCCCGGCCATTCACGCCGGAGGACCTGGCAGCGATCGAGGCGCGCATGAAAGAGCTCGCCAAGGCCGATCAGCCGGTTCACCGCCGCGTGATGGCGCGCGATGAGGCGGTGAGCTTCTTCAAGAACCTCGGCGAGCACTACAAGGCCGAAATCATCGCCGCGATTCCGGCCAATGAGCCCATCAGCCTGTACGGACAGGGAGACTGGGTGGATCTGTGCCGCGGACCGCACGTGCCTTCGACCGGCAAGCTGCGCGCCTTCAAGCTGATGAAACTCGCCGGGGCGTACTGGCGCGGGGATTCGCGCAACGCCATGCTGCAGCGGATCTACGGCACGGCCTGGCCCGATCAGAAGCAGCTCGATGAGTATCTGCACCGGCTCGAGGAGGCCGAGAAGCGCGACCATCGGCGCATTGGCCGCGAGCTGGATCTGTTCCACATGCAGGAGGAGGCCCCGGGCGCGGTGTTCTGGCACCCCAAGGGCTGGCAGATTTTCCAGACGCTGATCAACTACATGCGCCTCAAGCAGCAGGCCGCCGGCTTCCAGGAAGTCAGTGGGCCGGAGCTCATGGACCGCAGTCTCTGGGAGGCCTCGGGCCACTGGGCGCAGTTCGGCGAAAACATGTACACCACGCGCACGCCCGATGAGCGCGTGTACGCGATCAAGCCGATGAACTGCCCCGGGCACGTGCAGATCTTCAAGCAGGGCATCCGCAGCTATCACCAGCTGCCGATCCGCTATGCCGAGTTCGGCAAGGTGCACCGTTATGAGCCCTCCGGGGCGCTGCACGGGCTCATGCGCGTGCGCGCCTTCACCCAGGACGACGCCCATATCTTCGTGACCGAGGATCAGATCACGGCCGAGTCCGTGCTCTCGACGCGGTTGATCCTGGACATCTACAAGGACTTCGGCTTCGAGGACGTGCGTATCAAGTTCTCGGACCGGCCGGCCAAGCGGGTGGGGGCCGATGAGGTCTGGGACAAGGCGGAGGCGGCCCTGAGGCAGGCGGCCGCGGCGGCCGGCATCGAATTCGGGCTGAACCCGGGCGAGGGCGCCTTTTACGGCCCGAAACTCGAGTTCGTGCTGCGCGATGCCATCGGCCGCGACTGGCAGTGCGGCACGCTGCAGGTGGACCTGAATATGCCCATGCGGCTGGGCGCGCACTATATTGACGAGCACAGTCAGAAGCGCACGCCGGTGATGCTGCATCGGGCCATTTTTGGTTCGCTCGAGCGCTTTTTCGGCATCCTGCTCGAGCATCATGCCGGCCGGTTGCCGGCCTGGCTGTCGCCGGTGCACGCGGTGATGCTCAGTATCACCGACCGCCAGCACGAATACGTGACCAGAACAGCGGATTTCCTGAAAAATCAGGGGGTTCTGGTTCAATCCGACTTGCGCAACGAAAAGGTCGGCTTTAAGATTCGCGAACACACGCTGCAACGCGTCCCATACCTTCTGGTAGCGGGTGACAAGGAAGTCGCAGCGAATCTGATTTCTGTGCGCTCCCGTAGTGGCAAGGATCTGGGCGCGATGACGCCGCAGACGTTCTTAGAGCGTCTGCGCATCGAGCTCGAAAGCCACGGGCGCCGAACGTTGGAGGATTGATATATAGCCATTTCATCGAAGCGGGTCCGGCGTAATGACGAGATCGCCTCACCAACAGTGCGTGTGATCGGAGCGGATGGAGGACAAGCAGGAGTCATGACGCGCGCAGAGGCGCTGCAGTTGGCATCCTCCGCGGAGCTGGATCTGGTTGAAGTCTCGCCCATGGCGGAACCGCCGGTGGTGCGAGTAATGGACTACGGCAAATTCCTGTTCGAGCAGAACAAGAAGGCGCACTCTGCCAAGCGCAAGCAGAAGCAGATTCATGTCAAGGAAGTGAAGTTTCGTCCCGGAACGGAAGAGGCGGATTACCAGGTCAAACTGCGTAATCTGATCCGATTCCTGTCCGAGGGTGACAAGGCCAAGGTGACCTTGCGGTTCCGTGGCCGTGAAATGGTGCATCAGGACATCGGCCGGAAACTTCTGGATCGGGTGCAGGGTGATCTCGCTGCCCACAGCGTGATCGAACAGCAACCGCTCATGGAAGGCCGGCAGATGGTGATGCTGTTCGCACCAAAAAAGAAGTGATCGTTCGGCGCGCAGCCCTGATCGGCTGACGCTGAGTGATCCGCGAGCAAGCGGGCTCGAGTGAAAGCTCGAGCCTTGCGAACTCTGGCAACAATGAGGAGTGAAGATCGTGCCCAAGTTGAAAACCAACCGGGCCGCCTCGAAGCGTTTTCGCAAGACTGCGAATGGCTTCAAGCGGTACTCGGCTACCCGCCGCCATAACCTTGGCCATAAGGATTCCAAGCGCAAACGTCATCTGCGCTCGGGCGGCAGCAGCCTCGTGAATGAGAGCGATGTCGGTCGCTTGAAACAGCTGTTGCCCAATAGCTAGTAAGGAGTCCTGATATGGCAAGAGTCAAACGTGGTGTGACGGCAGGACGCCGCCACAAGAAGGTCCTCGGCAAAGCCAAGGGCTATTACAACGCGCGCCGCAAGATCTATCGCGCCGCCAAGCAGGCGGTGATCAAGGCCGGTCAATACGCCTATCGCGACCGGCGCGCCAAGAAGCGCGATTTCCGCGCGCTCTGGATCACGCGCATCAATGCCGCTGCGCGCGTGCACGGCCTGTCCTATAGCCGGCTGATCGCCGGGCTGCACAAGGCCGGCCTGGAGATCGATCGCAAAGTGCTGGCCGATCTGGCGATGAATGATGCCAATGCCTTTGGTGTCATCGCCGAGCGGGCCAAGGCCAGTCTCGCCGCGGCCTGACGGCTTCCAAGGCGAGGGGGACGTGGCAGAGCTCGATGCCCTGCTCGAGGGCGCACTGGCGCAGATCGCAGCGAGCGGCAGCATTGCCGAGCTCGATGAGATCCGCGTGCACTGGCTTGGCCGCAAGGGCACGCTGACCGAGCAGCTCAAGGCTCTGGGCGCGTTGCCCGCGGCCGAGCGGCCCTCCGCCGGTGCGCGCATCAACAGCGCCAAGCAGCGGCTGCACGCGGGCATCGAAGCGCGCCGCGGCGAGCTCGATCAGCGCGCAATCGAGGGCGAGCTGCGCGCCGGGACGATCGACGTCACGCTGCCCGGGCGCGGGGAGCACCTGGGCGGGGTGCATCCGATTACGCTCACGCGCCTGCGCCTCGAGGAGATCTTTCGGCGCTCGGGTTTTCAGGTGGCCCAGGGACCGGAGATCGAGGACGAGTTCTACAACTTCGAAGCCCTGAACATTCCGGCCAATCATCCGGCGCGCGCGCTGCATGACACGTTCTATCTCAAGGACGGTCATCTGCTGCGCACGCACACCTCGCCGGTGCAGATCCGCGCCATGCAATCGCAAAAGCCGCCGATCGCTCTGATTGCACCCGGCCGCGTCTATCGCGTCGATTCCGACATCACCCACTCGCCGATGTTTCATCAGGTCGAGGGACTGTTCGTCGACGAGGGCGTGAGCTTCGCCAATATGAAGGCGGTGCTGCATCGATTCATGGAGGCCTTTTTCGAACAGGACCTGTCGATGCGGCTGCGGGCCTCGTATTTTCCTTTTACCGAACCCTCGGCTGAAGTCGACATCAGCTGCGTGCTGTGCCAGGGCCGGGGATGCCGGGTGTGCAAGCAGACCGGCTGGCTCGAGATCGCCGGCTGCGGCATGGTGCACCCGCGCGTGTTCAGCGTCTGCGGCATCGATCCGGAGCGTTACACCGGTTACGCCTTCGGCGCCGGCATCGAGCGGCTGGCGATGCTGCGCTATGGCTTGAATGATCTGCGCCTGTTTTTCGACAACGACCTGAAGTTCCTGGCCCCGTTCGTCGGCGGGGAGATATGAAACTTCCCCTGTCGGCATTGCGCGCCTGGGTGGATGTGCCCTGGGATGCGCCGGAACTGGCGCGCCGGCTGACCTTCGCGGGCTTCGAGGTCGAGGGCATGGCGGCCGCCGCGCCGGCATTTCACGGCGTCGTGGTGGCAAAAATTTTGTCCGCGGAACCGCATCCCCAGGCCCAGAAGCTGCAGATCTGTCGCGTCGTGCTCGGCGAGGGCCCCGCGGCCGCGGCGCCCCTGCAGATCGTCTGCGGCGCCGCCAACGCGCGCGCCGGTCTGGTCAGCGCACTGGCCACGGTCGGCGCGGTGTTGCCGGACGGGGTGCGCATTCAGGCCGCGCAATTGCGCGGGGTGGAGTCGCAGGGCATGTTGTGCTCGGCGCGCGAGCTCGGACTGGGTGAGGACTGCGACGGCATTCTCGAGCTGGCGAGCGACACCCCGCTCGGCACTGATCTGCGTGCGGCACTGGATCTCGACGATTTGATTCTGGAAGTCAACGTCATGCCCAATCGAGGCGATGCGCTGTCGGTGCTCGGCATGGCGCGCGAAGTCGCCGCGCTCAGCGGCGCGAGCCTGCGGTCCCCGGGCATCGCCGCAGCGGGCGCTGCCACCGCGAGCGATCGGCTGAGCGATCGACTGAACGTGGAACTGCCGCCGCGTTCCGGCGCCGGACGCCTGCTCGCCCGTGTGCTGCGCGGACTGGATAACACGCGTGCCAGCCCGCTCTGGCTGCGCGAGCGCCTGCGGCGCTGCGGGCTGCGATCGATCAGCCCGGTGGTCGATGTCACCAATTACGTGATGCTCGAGCTCGGTCAGCCCATGCATGCCTACGACCGCTCGACGCTGCAGGGAGCCATGACTGCGCGCTGGGCGCTGGCGGGCGAGCGGCTGACACTGCTCGACGGCCGCGAAATCGAACTCGGCCCCGACGAGCTGGTGATTGCCGATGAGCGCTCGATCCTGGGACTGGCCGGCGTCATGGGCGGCGAGCGCAGCGCCATGAGCAGCACGACGCGGGATGTCGCACTCGAGGTCGCCTGGTTCGTGCCCTCGGCGATCGCCGGACGCGCGCGACGCTATGGCCTGCAGACCGACGCCAGCCAGCGTTTCGAGCGCGGCGTGGACTGGCGCCTGCAGGAGCGCGCGCTCGAGCTGGCCACAGGCCTGATCCTGCAGCTCGCCGGCGGCGAGGCCGGCCCGGTCACGCTGGCGCAGCAGGCCGAGGCTCTGCCGCATGCGCCGCCGGTGCCGCTGCGCTTGCGCCGGCTCGAGCGTCTGCTGGGCGCGAGCGTCGCCCCCGGTGAGATCGAGCAGCGGCTGCGCGCACTGGGCATGACGGTCCGCGCGGACGGCGCGGTCGGCGCCGACGACACGGACGGCGCGGGCGCCACCTGGAGCGTCGAGCCACCCTCGTGGCGCTACGACATCGGCATCGAAGCGGACCTCATCGAGGAGGTGGCGCGCATCGGCGGCTTCGATGTCATCGCCGAGCGGGATGCGCTGTTGCCGGTGACCTTGAAGCCGTTGGCCTCGCGTGAAATCGATGAGCGCGTGGTGCTGCGGACACTCGCGGCGCGCGGCTTTCAGGAGGCGATCACTTTCGCTTTCGTCGATCCGGTGCTGCAGCGCGAGCTGTTCGGCGCACAGCCCGTGATCGAGCTGGCCAATCCGATCGCGGCCGACATGGCCGTCATGCGCAGCTCGCTCTGGCCCGGTCTGCTGCGCGCGGCGCGCGAGAATCTGCGACGCCAGCAGCCGCGGGTGCGATTGTTCGAGATCGCCAATCGATTTCTGGTGGACGGCGAGGGCCGCTTTCGCGAACAAAAAATGCTGGCAGCGCTCGTGCTCGGCGCCCGCCTGCCCGAGCAGTGGGGCAGTGCGGCGACGGCCGTGGATTTCTACGACCTCAAGGGTGATCTCGAGGCCTTGCTGGCCCTGGGCGGGGCGGGGGCGCAGTTTTTGTTCGAGCCGGCGGCCCTGCCGTGCCTGCACCCCGGACGCAGCGCCCGCATCGTGCGAGGGGGAGTGGAAATCGGCCATCTGGGTGAGCTGCACCCGCGCCTGGTGCGCTCGCTTGACTTAATCCATGCACCAATTGTGTTCGAAGTCGACTACGGTGCGACTTTTGTTGCCAAAGTGGCGCAGTTTCGCGAGACTTCGCGCTATCCGCTGATCCGTCGCGATATTTCCTTCTCGGTGCCCGAGGCCATCGCCTTCAGGCGCATCGTCGAACGTGTTAGTGTTGCTGCCGAGAGCCTGTTACAAGAATTGCGCGTTTTCGACGTATACCAGGGCAAGGGTGTAGAAACTGGTCGAAAAAGTGTCGCCTTGGGCTTGATTTTACAGGATTTAAGCCGCACGCTTACGGATGAGGAAGCGGACCGCGTCGTCGAGGCAGTGCGTATCGATCTGCGGTCGAATTTGGATGCCAGGATAAGAGAATAAAGTCGATGGCTCTCACCAAGGCTGAGATGGCCGAAGCATTGTTCAATCAGCTCGGCCTGAACAAACGCGAGGCGCGCGAACTCGTGGATCTCTTCTTCGAAGAGGTGCGCGGCGCGCTGTCCCAGGGCGAGCAGGTTAAACTCTCCGGATTCGGTAATTTCGATCTGCGAGACAAGAATCAGCGGCCGGGTCGCAATCCTAAAACCGGTGAGGAAATTCCCATCAGCGCGCGCCGCGTGGTGACTTTCCGCCCGGGTCAAAAACTCAAAGCGCGCGTCGAAGCCTATGCTGGAAGCAAAGAACAATAACGAATTGCCGGCGATACCCGGCAAGCGCTACTTCACGATCGGCGAAGTCAGTGAGCTGTGTGGCGTCAAGCCGCATGTGCTGCGCTACTGGGAGCAGGAGTTTCCTCAGCTCAAGCCGGTCAAGCGTCGCGGCAATCGACGCTATTATCAGCGCCAGGACGTGATCATCATCCGTCAGATCCGCAGCCTGCTCTACGAGCAGGGCTTCACGATCGGCGGTGCGCGCAACAAGCTCACCGGCGACGAGGCACGCAGCGACACCACGCAGAGCCAGCAGATCGTGCGCCAGTTGCGCACCGAGCTGGAAGAGGTGCTGCGGATACTGCGCCGTTGAGGCACGGCGCGTTGCAGCGCCGGCTGATCGCTGCCGTTATCCTGGGTCTGGCGCTGAGCGCCGCGGCGCCGGCGGCCATGCTCGAGCCGCTTGCGCAGGCGCGCATTCGCGCCGCCACCTTCGAAGTCGTGCAGCGCAAGCCCGAGGACGGCGCGGTCAGCTACGACCGTGCACTGCCCATGGAGCTCATGCCCTACCAGGAGCGCACCGACAAGTATCGCTCCATCGGCACCGCGTTTGCGATCGGGCCGAACCGCTATGTCACGGCCGGCCACGTGTTCGCGCTGGGCCGCGGCAGCCAGTTCGGGCCCCCGGCGCTGCGTGATACGGCCGGCGCCGTCTACGAGATCGACAAGGTCTGGAAGTTCTCCGACGCCGAGGATTTCGTGGTCTTCTCCCTGCGCAGCGAGCCCAAGGGTGTGCAGGTGCTCGAGGCCGGAGCGGCGCCGGTGCCGGACGATGCGGTGTTCACGGCCGGCAACGCGCTGGGCCAGGGGGTTGTGATCCGCGACGGTCTGTATACCTCCGACACCCCCGAAGAACAGGACGGGCAGTGGAAATGGCTGCGGTTTTCCGCCGCCGCCTCGCCGGGCAACAGCGGCGGGCCGTTGCTCGATCAGGCCGGGCGCGTCATCGGCGTCGTGCTGCGCAAGTCCGAATCCGAAAACCTCAACTACGCGCTGCCGATCGAGCGTGTCAGCGCCGCCAAGGAGGGCGAGGGGCGGCTGGATGCCCGCGCGCCCGTTCGTCTGCCGATCATGGATGTGGCCGAGACGCTCAGCGTGCATGAGCGCGTCACGTTGCCCGCGACCCCGGCACAGTTCTACGCCTCGCTGCAATCGGTGATGCTCGAGCAGATCGTGAGCGCGCAACGGCAGCTGCTCAGCCACAATCGCGAGCGGCTGTTTCCGACCAGCGCGAGCTCCGCGCAGATGCTGCATACCCGATACGCCGCGGCCTTCCCCCGCTTCGTGCATGAGACTCAGGATCGTGTCTGGTCGGGCAGCGCCGATAAGACGCAAACCTTTCAGCTCGAGCACAACGGCTTCGTCGAGACCGTCCACGGCCTGGTGCGGTTGCGCCTGCCCGACGACATCAGCCACGCTGTACGCGGACTCCAAGCTGTATATGGATCTGCTGCTCAAGGGCTACGCCGTGCACCGGCAGATCGGCAGTGAGTCGGTCAACGTCACCTCGCTCGGCAAGGCGCAGTGGAGCTCCAGCTACACGGATGACTATGGGCGCACCTGGCAACTGAACGCCTGGGCCGAACCCTGGAGCGATCTCGTGCTGGTGGCGATGAGCCTGCCGACGCCGGAAGGCTACGTGGCGTTTCTGGTGCCGATCAACACCGGCAACAAGGACATGGTGGTCGAGACGCAGAAGCTGCTGGCCAACTTCATGTACGTGACGCTGGGCGGAACGCTGTGGCAGTGGCGCGATTACCTGAGCGAGAAGAATGTCGCGCCAAGGATCTTCGGCACGCTTAAGCTCGATATCGACCCCGAGCATGCGGTGCGATTCCGCTCCAAACGCTGTGAACTCGAGGTGACCCCGGAGTTGCTCAAGCTCAGCCGCGACAGCATGCTGTGGCTGAATTTCAGCTTCTACCGGGACGGTGAGGCCGTGGTCTGGGATGTCGCCGGGGTGTCGCTGGAGGAGAGCCTGCAGAAGCACAACTGGGTCGAGACCGCGCGCGTCAGCGAGCCCGATGCCGGCTTGCCGCAGGGCTTCCAAAGCAATTGGGCCAAGCTGCAGGCGCGCGAATTCCCGTTCAATGCCACGGTTTTCAATTCCAACAGCGAGACCCGGATCACCACCGTGGCCGATGCCCCGCGTGGCGCTGCAGACACGGGTCCGGCGGCCAAGATTCATTACACCCTGACGCTGGTGGGCGAAGGCGAACAGCCGCAGGATGCGATGAGCCCCAAGCTCGACCTGTTCAGGCGCTCGTTCAAGGCGCTGGAGCAATAGGCCGTCCCGGGCACTGCGCCTGCCGGAAAAAGGGTATCATGCGCCGGCACCGTAACTGGTCGGGCGGAGCGTGGCGCAGTCTGGTAGCGCACTTGCATGGGGTGCAAGGGGTCCCGAGTTCAAATCTCGGCGCTCCGACCAACTCAAACATGACGCGTATCGCCGTCCAGCGCTGGATGATTTCCGGCAGCATGCTCTTGCGATCGGGGGCAGATGCAAAATCACGACGAAGGCCATGCCGCAGTCTGCCGGCAAAGCCGCCGTCATTCATCTGCGAGCGGCGCGTCGTGTAGGAAAACACGTCCTCCAAGCCCCACAGAATCCTACTACCATAATCCGGCCGTATTACGCCTGACGACGTCCCGACCCGCTTGCCGGCAGCCTCCGCGGCTGCCAGCCTGTTGCGTAGTATTAGGAGCGCAAGAGAACCGCTCATGCCACATTCGACATTCGCGCCGCTCGCAGGGCTGGACGCTCCGGCAGTACGAGCTGAATCCCCGCGCGCCGCGCTGCTCGAGGCAGCACAAGCGCCGTTGATCGCAGGCAATCGCGTGCGCGTGTTGCGAGATGGCTGCGAGACGCTGCCGGCGATGTTTGCCGCCATTCGCGCTGCGCGCCGCTATATCTTTCTCGAATATTACGTGGTCGAAGACGTTCGCAGCGACGGCACATCGCTGTTCGAGCTGCTGGTGGACAGAAGCAAGGCTGGTGTCCAGGTGGCGATGATCTTCGACGCGCTGGGCTCTTCCGGGACCCCTGCGGCCGCTTTCGAGCGCTTGCGCAATCACGGCATCCGGCTGCTTCAGTTCAACCCGATCAATCCCTTCATTGTCCACGCGCGCTTTCACCTGAATCGTCGCGACCATAGAAAGATCCTGATCACCGATCGGGGGGTTGCCTTCGTGGGCGGCGTCAACATGAGTGCCGTGTACCAGGCACAGCCGCCCACCCCCTATCGCTGGCGAGACACCGACCTGCAGTTGGAGGGGCCCGCGGTCGCGCAGCTGCAGCGACTGTTTCTGGAGCAGTGGGTCCGACACGGCGGCAATCCGCTCGCAGATGTAGACTTTTCTCCACCGGTGGCGCGCGCGGGCGAGGAACGGGTCGGTATCATTGGCAGCGCCGGCTCGAAGGCGCGGCCCCGCTATCATGACGTGCTGCTCAGGGCGCTCCGCGCGGCGAGAGTCCGCGTGTGGATGACGGCTGGCTATTTCCTGCCGACTGCTGCAGTGCTGCAGGAGTTGGAGCAGGCGGCCCGGCGGCACGTGGACGTGCAACTTCTGCTTCCGTCCCATAACGACTCGATCGCAGCGCTGGCGGTGCAACGCTCGGCCTACACGACGCTGTTGGGTTCAGGTGTCAGGATCTGGGAGCGCGATACGGTCATTCTTCATTCGAAAAGCATGATCGTCGATGAATCCTGGTCGGTCGTGGGGTCATCCAATCTTGATTGTCGAAGCATGCTTATCAACGATGAAGTCGATGCAATCGTCGTTGGCCTCGCGACCGCTGGGCGTCTCGCGCAACTATTTGTGGACGATATTTCGCAGGCCCAGGCGATTGAGCGCGCATCCTGGCAGCGGCGTCCCCTGGCTCAAAAGGCGCAGGAAGCGTTCTGGCGGGTATGGCAACGACTGCTCTGAACGCGCACTCTACGCCGCACCTCGGGTCAGTCGGATCATGTGTTGCAGCAGCACGTCGGGATCCACCGGCTTGGTGAGCTGTTGGTCGAATCCTGCTTCCTGGCTGCGGCGCACGTTGTCCTCCCCGCCCCAACCGGTAATCGCGATCAGGTGCGCGCTGCGTCCCCAGGGCAGCGCTCGCAGTCGTTGGGCAATTTCGCGGCCGTTCAGATGCGGCAGGCCGACATCGAGCAGCGCCACGGCGGGTTTGAAAGTCTCAGCCATTTCCAGCGCCGTGCGGCCGTCGTAGGCGACGTGGGTCTGATAACCGGCAATCTGCAACAGTTGCGCCAGCGCGTCGGCAGCGTCGACGTTGTCATCCGCGATCAGCACCTGAATGTTGCCGGCACCCAGTACCGTAACGTTCGTCGGTTCGGTGCGCGATTCCTTGACGGCCGGCACGACCTTCTCGAGCGGCAGCCAGACTCGAAGTTCGCTACCCCGACCCGCGCCTTCGCTATACGCCTCTATGCGACCGCCATGGAGCTCGACAATCTGCCTGGCGAGCGCCAGGCCGATACCCAGGCCGGACTGCGTGCGCGAGCCGCGCTCCCCTTGAGTAAACATCTCGAAAACATGTGGCAGTAGATCGGCCGATATGCCGCTGCCGTTATCGCGCACACAGACCAGTGCGTGGCCGGCACTGTCCGCTGCCGATACCAGGATCTGTCCGTCCGCGTCGGTGTATTTGATGGCGTTGTTGATCAGATTGCCGACCACCTGAATCAACCGCGTCTCATCGCCCCGCACCGCCAGTGGGTTGGCGGGCAGTTCTAGGCGAAGTTGATGCCCGACCTGTTCCGCCAAGGGCCGTGCTGTATCCACGGCCTGCTGCAGCGTTGCGCGCAGGTCAATCGTGTGATGTTGAATCTCGAGGGTGCCGCGCGTGATGCGCGATATGTCGAGCAGGTCATCGAGCAGTCTTGCCATTTGTTCGAGCTGCCGATCGATCATGCGGCTTGCATCGGCGACCATGCCCGGCGGAACCCCTGGCCTCAGCAATCGAGTGGCATAGCGCACCGGCGCCAGCGGGTTTCTGAGCTCGTGCGCGAGGGTCGCCAGGAACTGATCCTTTTGTCGATTGGCATCGCGCAGCTGCTCCTCCAGCGCCCGGCGTTCGGTCATATCGCTGACCACTGCAACCCAGCCGACGGGGGCCGCATCGCGCTCCCAGATCGGCGTATAGACGGCATGGATCCAACGGCTGGGCATGCCGTTGATCTCCTCGCGCCCTTCATACTCCACACTCTGCCCGGCGAGCACGCGCGCAAAGTGGGGCTGAAGTCGCTCGAAGACTTCCTGCCCGAGGACATCTTCGATCCGGCGTCCCTGGATCTGCTCCGGTATCAGACCCAGTTGTCTCGCATACGCCGGATTGGTCCAGACGAATTTGAGCTGCCGATCGCACTGTGCAACGCCGACGGACATCAGATCGGTGACGACTTCAAGGCGTTGTCGGGCCTGATCGCGTGCGGCCTGCGCGGTGTAGCGATCCGTCACGTCGAGGCTGAAGCCGGCCCAGGTACCGACGCCGCCATCCGCACGCGGCAGCGGTATGCCACGCGTCCAGACCCGGCGAACGCTGCCATCGACCCCCAATAACGAGCACTCCCAGTCCCAGGGCTCCCCGTTCGCTATGCACTGGCGCACCCTGGCAACCGAGCGCTCGACCTCGCTTTCAGGTCCCAGAATGGCGGACTGGATCCGCTGCGGCAGCTCCTCCAGCGTCATGCCCAGAAACTGCAGCAGTCGCGGCGTGGCAAAGGTCAGCTGACCGCGCTGATCTGCACTCCACATGCCCAATTCGAACGCGGCGCTGACCGAGCGATAGCGTCGCTCACTGAGTTCGAGTGCCGCGCCCGCGCGCTTCTCTTCATCGATATCGATCGAACTGCCGATCCAGCCGCTGATCGCTCCCGCGGCGTCGCGAATGGGCACGCAGCGGCTCAGAAACCAGCGCAGACGCCCGTGGCGATCACGCAGTCGAGACTCCGTGCGCAGCGGCGTGCCATCGCGCAGTGCCTGCCGGCGAAGCTCGATGAGCATCTCCCGATCTTCCTCGGCCACCAGTTCAGCGACTTCGGCCTCGGCG
>Ga0302324_100014441_pt1 | contig 15938 bp, 14 predicted proteins | sample Palsa_T0_1_FD_201949 | JGI IMG/M metagenome (GOLD analysis project Ga0302324, IMG submission 201949) | Peat permafrost microbial communities from Stordalen Mire near Abisko, Sweden - Palsa_T0_1 | ecosystem: Environmental > Terrestrial > Soil > Palsa > Peat permafrost | place: Sweden: Abisko...
AGACGTTCTCGTGCGGGTCCGGGGCATCGATGATCACATGCTGCCCGTCGGGCCGGATCATGTTGAAGTTCCCGGCCAGCGTGTCGGCGTCGACGTTCCCGACGACCACGCCCCGGCCCGTCGCGATCGAGGCCGCTTCAGTTGCGTGGATGCTGGTGAGGGCTTCGGGCTCCACCAGCGGCTTGCTGGCAGACGTGTTGCACAATTTCTGCCCGTCGGCCGCCGTTGCCGGGATGGCCGGCTTGCGCACCCGGAAGGGGGCCACCGTCTTCGCGTCGTACTTGGCGCCGTCCCCGATGACGATGGTTCCGTCGGGGACGACCGCCTTGACACCCCGGGTGTGGCTGAGTGCCTGTGCCTCGGCTGCCGGCATCGTCGCCGCGACCGCGTTGAGGAGCCACAGGGCCCTGATGTGCGTGGCCCCGACCTGCCTCAGCTGGGCTACGAGCGGAGCCTGCATGGACGCCGCTGTTGCTTCCCGGGCGTGCCGGAGGGCCCGGTTCGCCGGCAGGTTGGCGAGCTGGTCGTCGAACACGACCACCACGCGCTCTCGCTTGCCGGACGAGCGGGCTTTGACCTGGCCCGGGCTCAGCTGAGAAAAACTGGGCCGCGGCACACTGGCTTGGGCGGCCGAACCGGCTGCCCACCCGGCGCCGGTCATCGCCGCGACGCCGAGCGCGCCCGCACCGAGCAACGAAGCAGCCTTACCAGGGATCAAGGACATTGCGCTATCTCCATTCCGGCCCACTCTGGGCTCTTCGGCTGTAACCGGGCAGTTCTACCGGGTCTAGCACCCGTACCACCGCTGGATCAAGGGCGGATTAGGGCCGCCCGCAGCAGCCCCTTCGAGCGTGGCTGTACTCAGCGGTCAGAACCGACCGGGATCGAAGAGCCGAACAGTTCCTCCACGATTGCGGGCGAGGGCCACAGCGGCCTTCGCGCAGGCTGGCTGCGTCCTGCCGCAGGTCACGGTCTTGGCTCTGCGCCGAACTAACCGCGTCAAGCGCGTGTCTTGCCGCCGAACTGCCGGGCCGGGACTGGCGGGAGGACGCCAGCTGCCGGGCGGGGGGTTCGTGACAGGTAGGAACCTGACCTTCGGTGTCCGAAAAGTGGTTTGTCCGCACGCCCAGGCCCGGCGGTGCCGGCTCTGAGAGGGCGACGACCTAGGCGAGAACGTCGTCCGGCTCCACGACCGCTGCGTCCACTCCGTCTGCGTCGGCGCTGCGGGTAATGCGTGGTGAGTGAGCACGACTAGTTTTCGACCGCGGCTCGAACCTCGTCTACCGTGGTATTCCAGGCAACCCGGAAGCTTCCGTCGACCCACTCGACCTGGTCGTCGCCTGGGTCCAGGCGTATGAGCGGCTGCTGAGGGCCGACCTTCGGTTCTAGCCCGAGCGGCAGCGCCAGAGCCCGGGCGAGTGACGCGAGCCGGCGCTCGGCAGCGAGCCCCCGGGCTCCGAAGGCTTCTGCTAGCCGGACGATCCGGGCCGAGTCCGCCGCCAGTGCCCCTCTCACGGCAACCTCGGCGAGCCGCTGCACCCCGCCTGTCAGGTCGACACGCAGGGCGCACTCGAACAGCGCCCGCTCCAAGGTCGACCGCCAAGAGCGCCCGGCGGCCTCGGCCTCAACGTGGATGGTCTCGGTCCGTTCGACGACGACCCGGAGGGGCCGGTGGCTGACAGCCCGAAGGCGAACCTGCTGCGTGCAGGCGACGAAGACGATACGGACGGGATGGCTAAGCAGTCCGAGCTCGCTCAGCGCGCTCAGGTAGGCGATCCGGTGCTCGCGACCTTCAAACGCGGCTCCCACTGCCAGGCTCAGGTTATCTGTCGCGGTCGAGGTTCCGAGCGAGCCGAGCGGCCGGATCGCGTAGTGCCCCCGGGTCAGCCGGTCGATGAGGCCGTTGTCGTTCAGCCGGCGCAAGGCGTTCGCCGTCGCAGTTGGCGATGCGCCGAGCGTGGTCTTGGCTTCCTCGAACGTGAACGCTTCCGCCAGCGATCAATAGCGGCGCGCCGCCTGCTGTCATGGCTGAAGGGCTCGATTAGGACAGGATCGTGGGGAGCTGGGCGCTGTTACTCATGAGCGGCGCTGTCCTAGTGCGGTTCCCGGGGTGCGTCGAGCTGAGCAAGCCAATTTGCCTTGATGCCTGCTACGGCACCGTCGCCCGGTCGGCTGACTGGCAGAGACCGGCATCGGACGCGGGCAGATAGGCACGCGGTTGGATGCGGCGGCGCAACGTGCGCACCGAGCCTTAGGAGTACCTTTAGCTGTCACCACCGGGCCATCCGCGGCTTCAGCAACTGCCAGTGGGGGTCGTCCTAGCGGCCATCGGCCCCATGATCTGGTCCGCTATGCGGGGTGAGCACCGAGCAGCGCCATAATTTGCTCGCATGGCGCCAGATCGCTGATTCGGGCGTGCGTGCGGTTGGTGTGACGGTCGGCATTCTGTGCGCCCGGGAGACTGGCGACGCGGCTTAGGTATCGTGCCCCACCCGAGGAGGAACCGGATGACCGGCCCTGACCGCCGAAGCACGCTGTTTGACTCGTACGAGAACGCTGCGATGATCGTGTCGGGAATAGACGCTGAGCAGCTTGGCCACCCAACCCCTTGCCCGAAGTACGACGTGGCCGGACTGATCGACCACCTCGTCGAAGCCGGACATCGGGCGGCCGCGCTCGGTCGCGGGCAGGCCCCCCCGCCCGGGGACAAGTCCCCTCGCGTGGAGCTATCCGACGCGCCCGGACAGCTACGTCGCGCCGCAGAAGAGGCGGAGCAAGCCTGGGAAGACGAGTCCAGATTGTCGTCGAGGTTCACCATGCCATGGGGCGAGGAGTACACGGGGGCCACTCTGGTGGACATGTACCTGGCAGAGCTGGCGGCACACACCTGGGACTTAGCCCGGGCGACCGAACAGCTCGGCAGGCTGGACCCCTCCATCGCTGCGCCGGCACTCGAGGGGGCACGGGCCATGATCAAACCGCGGTACCGCGACATGATCGAGCCAGGAGCCCCATTCGGGGCGGAGGTTCCCCCGCCGGCCGGCGCAGGCGACTGGGACCGCCTCGCCGCCTTCATGGGACGCGACCCACGGGCATCGCTAGGCCGGTAGGGGCGGAGGGGTCGGCTCTCCGTGGCCATAGTGCCGAAGATAGCGACTGGATCGGTCCCGAACACCAATGCAGAACACCGCTGGAGACGGCCCGGACCGGGTGAGGGTGTGCTGGCTGAAGCGGTGGTGGAAGTGCTTCAGCGGCGAGTGCGAGCGCAAGACGTTCACCGAGTCGCTGCCGGCCGTGCCGCCGCGGTGCCGGATGACGGCGAGGCTGCGGGATCTGGCCGGCGCGGAGGTCGCGGGCGGGGCTGTACCGTGGCGGAGGCGGCCCGGTGGCAGGGCATGTCCTGGCCGGTCGCGCACGCTTGTCTTGGATGAGTTCGCGCTGATCCTGCATCTGCAGGACGTCTACTGGAGCGGCGAGGGCCAGCTTTCGGTCGAGGCGGTGAGCCTGACGGCCGCCTGCCTCGGGCTGGCCCTCGTCGGGTTCAGCCCATTCGGCGTGAAAGACGTCGACGGTATCGAGCTGTCACTGCGGATTACCGCAACAGGGATCCTCATCGCCGACGGCGTGCTCGCCTTCATCTGCGTACTTAAAGGCAAGTACCGGACGGCACTGTTCGGGCTCTTCCTGCCACCCGTCGGGATGATCGGCGCTCTGCGCCTCGCGCGCCCGTCTTCGATCTGGGCACGACGTCGCTACCGGGGCAGCCGCCTGGAACGCGCGACGCGCCGCGCCGCCCACTTCGATCGGCGCTGGGCCCCTCTCCAGACCGACTGGGAAGACTTCGCCGGCGGGAAACCGTCCCAGCCTAACCCGCCGGCCAGCGACGACGTCCACCGCTGAACCCGGCCCGGGATGCCTGGGCACATCCGGACCTGGCGGGCTGTGTGGGGCCTGGATGAATGCTCCGGGAACCTACGACGCACTCGCCGCGCTCCACCCTGTCGGCCGCTTGGGCCAGATCAGCGGCATCGTAGACGGCACGTCACATGGCCGGCGATAGGATCGGCTGCCGTGAGCGCCCGGATACGGCGAAGCACATCCGCGGGCGACTGGCTTGGAACCGAGCTGGGCACCTGCCAATGATGCCAGCGCGCTACCTGGAGCAACGACCTATTCCTGCCGGCGCGGCCCGGCCAGCGGGATCGTCCGCTGTGCCAGGCTTGCCATCGAATCGTGGTAGACCGGACGGGAAGCGGAGCTTGGCCTTACCTACGTTGCCGCCGGTAGCGGCTTGGCCGCTCGCCGATCTCCGCGCCCGACTGCAAGCGCTCGACGTTCCAGGCAAGCTGGGCTGCAGCCGCCGCGGGAACGCCTTGCGGGACCGCCACATGATCGAGTGCTGTTGCGAAGTCGGCCAAGGTCGCGGTGACGATCTCCGCTGCCTCGCTGGCGCCGAGCGCGTTCCGGCTGCATGCCTGCCCCGCGCCATGGGACCGGCCGGCGTTCGTGCGTGAGGTGGCCGCGCGCGTGGTCCGCTACCGGGCAGAGCGAGGGCTTACCCGGGGCTCAGCTGGCGTGCGCTGTCGGCATGCAGCAGCCGGTGCTCGCCCGCCTAGAGCGTGGCGAGCAGCCGCCCGCCTTTTCCGAACAGCATTATTTGCACGAGTTCAGGAGCGGGACTGGCTCATACTGGCGCCGTGGCGTAGTCCGTCGATGAGGAGCGCGACCATGCGCTGGCTGTAGGCGGCTCCCTCGCCGGCCACGGGCAGGGACAGGCTGGCGACGGCGTGCAGGAGGTCCTTGGCGCTGATGCCGGCGCGGATCTCGCCGCTGGCTGTCGCGGCTTCGAGCAGTGACCCGAGGGCGGGTTCGAGCCGCTGCCTGAAGTAGCCGGGCAGAGCGCCGTATGCGGGGTCGCCGGAGTGCAGGGCCGTGGCGAGTCCTCGCTTGGTCGCGAGGAACTCGGTGTAGCAGTGGAGCCACATCGCAAGTGCCGCTGCCGGCTCGTGCGCCCCCGCTAGTGCCGGGGCCGCGTCGGCGCAGGCGTCCACCTCGCGCTGGAACACGGCTTTGACCAGGTCCGAGCGCTGCGGGAAGTGCCGGTACAGGGTGCCGACCCCGACGCCCGCACGGCCGGCGATCTGCTGGGCGGGCGCGTCCACGCCTGAGGTGGCGAAGACGGCCTTGGCTGCCTCCAGCAGGTAGCCGATGTTGCGCTGCGCGTCGGCGCGCAGCCGGCGCGGCGCGCCCGCATCCGGGCCCGCCAGGCCGGCCCCGGCCGGCGCCGTGTTCTCCGTCACGAACTCCTCCGCTTGCTAAACGGAAAACCTCTCCATATACTTCCGGAAGTACGTTCCGCTTAGATTCAGGGTACGGCACAGGGGGAGCTGGCGGGAATCACCGTGACGGGATGATTGCCGCTCACCCTGCGCGGGGCCAGGCCGGGAGCCGGGCCGGGACGGCCCGAGCGCCCGCCGCGCCCCGCCCGCAACCTTGAGGAGGAACCGCATGCAGTACCGCACTCTGGGTCGGACCGGCATCAAGGTCAGTCCCTACGCGCTCGGCGCGATGATGTTCGGGGCCATCGGCAACCCCGACCACGACGACTCGATCCGCATCATCCACAAGGCGCTGGACGCGGGCATCAACTTCGTTGACACCGCCGACGCGTACTCCCGCGGCGAGTCCGAGGAGATCGTGGGAAAGGCTCTCAAGGGGCGCCGCGACGACGTCGTCCTCGCGACCAAGCTGCACCTGCCGATGGGGGATGACCCCAACCAGCGGGGCAACTCCCGGCGCTGGATCATCGCCGAGGTCGAGAACTCGCTGCGCCGCCTGCAGACTGACCACGTCGACCTCTACCAGATCCACCGGCCGGACCCCGACACCGACATCGAGGAGACGCTGTCCGCGCTCTCGGACCTGATCCACAGCGGCAAGGTCCGGGTGATCGGCTCCTCCACGATGCCCGCGTCCGGCATCGTCGAGGCCCAGTGGGCCGCCGAGCGGCGCGGCCTGGAACGGTTCCGTACCGAGCAGCCCACCTACTCGGTCCTCAGCCGCGGCATCGAAGCCGAAGTGCTGCCCGTCGCCCAGCGCTACGGGATGGGCATCTTGGTGTGGAGCCCGCTCGCGCAGGGAATGCTCACCGGTCGTGTCCGCAAGGGCCAGCAGAGCGACCTGCGCCGCACCGCCCTCTTCAGGCACCTCAGCGACGAGCGCCGCCTCGACGCCGTCGAGAAGATCGTCCCGCTGGCCGGCCAGGCGGGCCTGCCGATGACGCACCTGGCGATGGCGTTCGCGATCGCTCACCCTGGCGTTACCAGCGCGATCATCGGGCCGCGCACGATGGAGCAGCTCGATGACCTGCTTGCCGGTATCGACGTCACGCTCACCGACGAGATCCTCGACCTTATCGACGAGATCGTCCCGCCCGGCACCGACGTCGGCACGCTCGACATGGCCTACCGGCCCCCGGCCATCCAGCGCCCGGACCTGCGCCGCCGGCCCGTCAGCGAGCGCGCCGCCGCATGACTGCATCCCCTCGCGGGGGGATGGTCAACGACGCGGCGGAGTTCGCGGTATCGATCTCGCCGCGCATCCTCGCGATTGCTGGGCCGGCGCTGATAACGGCGCTCAAGGGCACCTGACGAGGAGGTCGACAAGTACTTGCAGGTGCTGACCCAGACGCCGAGGCATACGGACATACCTGCCGTGCCAGACAGCGGACGGCAGCCGCGTTCCCCATCGCGCGCGCATATCGATGCCGGATATCTGCAGCTCGCGGCGTCTGGGTCAGGACGGGCACAGATCAGCCAGTTCGGGGCCGCGCCTACGGCGACGCACGAATGCGCGCTCAATGCCGCGTCTGAGGCGGGTCGCCGCTACGTCCGCGGCGGGCTAGTCACCGCCGGCGAGGCGGCGGTCGCGCCCAAAGTGCGATAGTCCATGGTTCAACCTACGCCAGCCTCGACTGCGGCGCCTCCCCAACAGGACCGCCAGGGCACTTCCAGCGTGCCCTTTTCGCGGTCCCAGAGAACGGGGCGCTGCGGCGCTGTCGCCGCCCGAGATGCCGCCTGCGCCTTCAGCGCCGGGCCGGTTGTCAGCCGCCGAGGCTGCGGCCGCCGTCGACGATGATGCGCTGGCCGGTGATGAAGCCGGCGCCTTCGGAGGCGAGGAAGCTCACGGCGTGGGCAATGTCGCCGGGGGTTCCCATCCGCCCGGCGGGCACCGAGGCGAGATAAGCCCGCCTGATGTCGTCGGGGACGTCGGCGTGGCGCTCAACGGGGACGAAGCCGGGCGCTACCGTGTTCACGGTGATACCGGACGGGGCGAGTTCGCGGGCCCAGCTGCGGGCCAGGCCTATCTGCGCGCTCTTGGCGGTGGCGTAGGCGGAGCTGCCGGGGGGCGGCCGGTGGGCGGACTCAGAGTCGATGTGCACGATCCGGCCATACCGCCGTGCCTGCATCCCGGGCAGCACCGCGCGGCCGAGCAGCACCGGGCTCTTGACGAAGAAGTTCAGCTGGGCGAGGTGGCTGGCCCATGTCACCTCGGTCACCGGGGCTTCGGGCTGCGGGCCGGTGGCGTTGAGCACCAGCACGTCGATTGGGCCGAACCGGCTGGTGATCGCGGCGACCAGTTCGGCGACCTGCGCCTGATCGGTGACGTCGGCGCCGAAGGCCTCGGCGACGCCACCGGTCCCGCGGATGCTGGCGGCGACCTCCCGGGCCGGCCCGTCGCCGCGCTGGCCGTTGACCGCCACGGCCAGGCCGTCGCGGGCCAGGCGCCGCGCGATCACCGCGCCCAGGCCGCGCGAGCTGCCCGTCACCAAGGCGACACGCCCATGCGCTACCGGCATGTGGCGATCATCCCACCCCGCTGACCGCACCGGGCCGGCCCCAGCGCCTGCGCGGACCAATCCGCAAAGACGCAGATCAGCGATCGCGGTCCCGCCATCGGCCCAGACAGACCGCGCCGGCTCGCTGATCCCGATCAGCGCGCCTGCGGCAAGGTCCCGGTGACCTGCTCGAGGTTCGCGATGACGGCCGCAGCGAGCGAGCCGGCTCTCTTATCGGTACGGCGGCGCAGGATGACGCTCAGTGCCAGCACGGTGCGTTGGCCGATGTCGGTGTCGGCGGAGATGAGGATCCGGTTATCGCGGCCTGCCAGGGCCATGATCTGCTCGGGCTGGCAGCGCAGTCGTGGCCTGCGGCGCGCGGCGGCTGGGACGGCAGGCACTCATCCAGCAGGAATCTCAGGCGGTGGCCCGGACCGGCAGCTCAAGGATCCACCCGCCAGTGACTGTCTTAGAGTATGATTATTGTATGAAACGCATCACAGTCAGCCTGCCCGACGAGCTGGTCGAAAAGATCAAGCGGGACGCCGGTGGCGAGAGGCAGGTTAGCGCTTACGTTGCGACGGCGCTGGAGGAATATCAGGAACGCGAGCGGCTGGCTGAGATTCTGGCAGCCTGGCGAGACGAGACGCCTGTTCCCGAGGAGATCCAGCGACAGGCCGAGGCCGAACTCGACCAGGTCGGCCTCACTGGATCCGCCAGGACGACTGGCAGGATGGCTGGTTGAACAGCGCTGCGACGTCGGGGCTCACGCTCGATACCGGGGCGCTGCTTGCGCTGGACCAGCCAGCCAAGGCGGTAGCGATGCAGGCTCGCCTGGAGGAAGCCTGGCGGCGAGGCGGAACCATTTGTGTCCCGGCCGAGGTCGTCGCGCAAGCCTGGCGAAGCCCTCGTCAGGTCCGGCTAGCCAGGCTGCTCAAGTCGCCCGACATAGATGTCGCGGTCATGACGCTGAGCGTGGCCCGAAGCGTCGGGCTGATGTGCGCGACCGCCGGTCACAATGACGTCGTTGACGTGCACGTCGTGCTGTGTGCCAGACAGCGGCAGCATGCAATCGTTACCAGCGACCCTCGTGACATTGCCCGCATCGACCCGACTATCCCGCGGCTCGTTGTATAGCTCAGCTTTGCCGCGACCTGCGGCCCCGGATCTGTGCACGACCTTGTGTACGAGAGGCGACAGGGCCGAGCGAGACACCGCTGCCCCCGCTACTAGGAAGTAACAGGTCGGAGGCCTGATCGCCCAGATGGCGCGTACGTAGTATCGGGGGATGACGATCAGTGGTGAGAAGTACGTTGGAAAGGCCGCCTGGTGGAGTCTGGCAGGTCAGGGCGCAGGCCGCGAAGACCTCCTAAGCAATCGCTCTCGGCCCCGCCATACGCGATCGGTTATGCCTCGCGGCCAGGTGACGTCATGACGCGCGAGCGGCCCGGCCCGGTGGCGGTCAGCACGGTCCAGCAGGCGAGCAGCAGAGGCGGGACGAAGAGCAAGGCCAGGTGGCCAGGCGTCGGGTTCCTGAGCAGGTCAGTACTGGAAGGGCGGAAGGTCCCGGAGAATGCCAGCTGCATCGCATAGGGGTAGAACATGGCCGCAAGAAGCAGCAGGAAATACCGGTCCAACTTCAAGCCCACCGCCAAGCCCACCGCGGCTGCCGCGAACACGACGCTCAGCACGAGGTAACCCGACGTATCTGGTGGCCTCGGTCCCCAGAACCGCAGAAAAGGGCTCGTCGCATATTGAAGGAGCGTCACGGCCTGGACGAATGCGGCGGCCGGGAGCAGGACGGCCCGCTATCAGGACTGGCTGTCGTGCGGCTGGCGCGCTTTTCGGGTGGTGACAATCCTGCGTTTGCGCAAAGACTCGAGCCATTCCTGCCCGCTGAGCAGTCGCGTGGTCTTGCCCGACCTGACCTCGCCCGCTGCGGCAACTGCCATCGCGACGCTGGCAGCGGTCATGTCATCAGGTGCCTCATACACGACGACCACGTCATACTCGCCAAACGGAAAGCCCGCCACGACGACCGTGGCTCCCAGGTCCTCCAGGGCAGGCCTGATCACTTCCACCGGGTCTTGCGGCTCCTTAAGCTGATCCGCCATTGACTTGGCGGTATAGGAGGCCTGGTACATGTAAAGCGGCATCGAGATTCCCCTTGGGCGGTAACAGGCGAACAGATCACCAGCCAGTCCCCGTGACTCGCGGCGGCTTCTGCCGACGGCAACGGACTGAAGACCACTGCGGTCCAAAGATCGTAGACCCGGCCAAGTCGGGCACACCAGCCTCCGCCTCGCATACCAGCCTTTTGCTCAAACTTGCCAGAGCCCTCGAACCCGGCTAACTGCCTGGACTCCGGCCGATGCTGCTGCCCGGGGAGTGCGCGGTCGGCGGAAGAGTGCGACAGAACCCGAGGCCGGGCGTCTCAGTCCGGTGAAGCAGTCCGGTCCGGCATAGCGACGGCGGCGCGTTACTCGTTGGTGATCTGCTCGCGCAGGATGTCTGCGTGCCCGCAGTGCTGAGCGAGCTCGCGAAGCACGTGGAGGTAGACCCAGCGCAGCGGGAGCGGGCCGCGCCGGTTGCCGTGGACCATGTCGTCCAGCCCCAGCGATGACGTCGCGCGGCGTGACGACTCGCATGCCTCGCTGTGTGCTCGCCGGACGGTGGCGACGGTGTCGTCGTCATCGAGGATGAACGACTCGCCTGGCGTCGCGGGGATGCCGATCTCGGCACGTGACCGGCACGTGACGGCTTCGTCGAACCAGACCTTCTCGACGAAGGTCGCGTGCTTCACCAGGCCCAGCAGCGTGGTCCGGGAGGGCACCAGCGATCGGCGCGCCTGCTCCTCGGTCAGGCCGTCCAGGCATCCGTTGAGCGCACTGCGGTGCTCGTCGAGGAACACCTCCAACTGGGCCCGGGCTGGCTGATCGATGGCGTCCTCGGCGGACGCCGCCGGAAGCGAAGGCATGAGCGCAGCATTCCAAGACTGCCGCGAACGAGCAACTAGCGCTCATCGCATGTGAGTGAGGTGCCGAGCAGCGTGGGCGGAATGCGGCCAGGTGGCGCGGCCGGTGCCGCGGCGGCGCTCAGCGGGATGGTTTCCTGGGGAGTCGTCGTGCCCGGCGGAGGACCAGAGCCTCTGTGACTGCTCATAAAGTTTCAGATCTGAAACTCGCTGTCCGGGACATAACGGGTTAGCTGTGCGTGTGCGGTTCGCCGCAGTGCCCGGTAGAGCAGCCGTGGGTCGCCGAGGCGGCGGCGCAGCTCGCGTTCGAGGCCTGCGATTGGGTACAGGTTCTGCGGGGCTCGGGCGTCTTTGTAGGTGGCTGAGGCGAATCGGCCGAGGCACAGCGGGCTCAGCCCTGCCAGCGCGATCACTTCCGGGACGGGCAGGTCGGCGGAGCACTCGATGCGGACTACTCCTGCCCATGGCGCGCCGGTTGCCCCGGGCAGCTTCAGGTACCAGGTGTGCCGGTCCCAGCTTGTGCCTATCAGGAACACGGGGGTGCGCTGCCCGGGCGAGAGCGCGCCCACGAGCGCGTTCAGTTCTGGCGGGAGGTAGGTGCTGTGGTGGGACTTGATGTAGCCGAGGGTGCGTGGCAGGTGCTGACGGCCGCGCAGCGGCCCGTCGACGACCAGCAGGTCGCCGTCCGGCGGCACGCCGTGCTCGGGCATGGCGGCCCGGGCCGCGACCGCGGTTCTCACCTCGACTTCGCCCAGGCGGCGCTGGAGAGCCTGGGAGAGCGTCACTGTCAGCGGCGTGGCCGCGTTCGTGGTGGTGCGGCATGCGGTGTACTCGCCGGCCCAGGTGGTGATGTCGCTGGCGTGCGGGGCCACGGTGAACAGTCCGCGTCTGGTCTCGGCGAGGACCAGGTGAGCTTGGTGGCCGCAGCAGCAGACCACCCCGGCCGCGTACGAAGCGCACAGTGCTGCGCTCGCTTCCGTTGCGGGGCCGCCGTCTGGGACGTCGTCGTCGATCCAGACGCGGGCCTCGATGCGGCGTACGCCGTCGACGAACAGCAGCGCCGCCGGAAGGGCCTGGCCGGGATCTGGGTCGAGCGCCCGCCACTGCCTGGCGGGCAGTTCCACGTTCGCTTCGACGCTGGCGGTGGATTCTCCGAGGTAGTCCTCCAGGTCCAGGCTGGTGCCGTACGCCGGGTCCCACCCGTCGACGCTGAACCGCATCCCCGCTGCTGGCCGGCTGCCGGCAGCCCCGTCGCCGGGGCTGGCCTGGACGTCGCCGGTCATGCCACGCCCGCCTCGGGTGCGAAGCCCTCGCGGGTGACGCTGGAGGTCCGCGCGTCCCGGGAGACCATGAACCGGACGGGGACCCGCTCGGCGAGCGCGGTCACGTGGGTGATCACGCCGACCATTCGCTGGCCCTGGGCAAGGGTCTCCAGCGTGGTGGCGACCACCTCCAGGGTCTCGGGGTCCAGGGTGCCGAATCCCTCGTCCAGGAAGATGGAGTCCAGGCGGGCGGCGCCCGCCGCGGCCAGCCCGGACATCTGGGCGGACAGGGCCAGGGCTAGCGCTAGGGACGCCTGGAAGGTTTCGCCGCCGGACAGCGTGCGCACCGAACGGCGCGAGTCGGCGTCGGTGTGGTCGATGACGTAGAGATCCCCGTCTTCGTGGGTGAGGTCGAACTGGCCGCCGGACAGGCTCGCCAGGTTCACCGAGGCGTCGGCGACGAGGGCGTCCAGCGCTGCGGTCACCAGCCAGCGGGGGAAGTGGTCCGAGCGCAGCAGGTCACCCAGCAACCGGGCAACCTGCTGCTCGTCGCGTGCGGCGTCGCGCCGGGCGATCAGGTCTGCTGCCTGGGCGCGGCGTTCTGTGATGCGCGTGGTCGCGGCCCTGGCCTGCTCGAGCGCCGCGGTCACCGCGGAGGACGCGCTCGCGGTCACCGCCCCCGGGGGCAGCTCGATCCCGCTGGCCGCCAGGTCCGTGCTCAGCCGCCCGGTCAGCTGTTCCACGCTCACGCGGGCCGCTGCGACCCTGTCTCGCGCGGACGTGATGCGCTGGTCTCGCGAGGAGACTTCGCGGGCGGCCCAGGTGGCCAGCGTGGTCCAGCCGGCCAGCAGGCCGGCGGCGTCGAGGGCGGGCGCGCCGAACTGGACGACCGGGTCACGGGCGGCGGACAGCAGGGCACGGGCGGCGGACTCGGCGCGCTCCAGGACGGCCAGCGCCCGTTCGGCGCCAGTCCGTTCGGCGCGGGCCGACAGCAGCAGCTGGTCGGCGTCCGAAGCCGCCGTCTCCAGCTTGTCGCGCAACGCGAGCTGCGCCGTCACCTGGTCCTCGTCCGGGGCGCCCTGCAGGAGCTGGCCGAGTTCCGCGATGCGGTCGGTCAGCTCGGTCAGCCGTGTCCGGGCTTCCTGCTCGGCCTTGGCCGCTGTCGTCGCGGCCGTGCGCAGCCGGGAGAGATCCGCCTCCGCCAGGACGAAATCGGCCTGCGCCTTGTCCCGCCGGCTGGCGGCGGCCTGCGCCCGCCGGCGTGCCTGCGTCAGCTCTGCCGCTCGCGTCTGAGCCTGCCCGGCCGCCCAGGTGGCCAGCCGCGCCCACCCGGCGGCCAGGGTGGTGTCGTCGGCCGGCGGCGCGCCGAGCCGGACCAGCGGGTCGCGGGCGTCGCGCAGTGCGCCGAGGGCAGCCGCCATCTCGGTCTCTGCCTCCGCTAGCACCAGCTGGGCCGAACGGGCCTGGGCGCGCGCGGCCGCCGCCGCGGCGGCGGCGGCGTCAGCGGTCTCATCAAGGCCATGGCGTGCCGTCAGGCTGGTGGTGACCTCTGCGACCGCGTCGGTGAGCCGGCCGGCCTGCGCCTGGTCGATGACGGCCGCGGCCTCTTGCGTGAGGGCCGTCGGCGGCGTGGCAGCAGCTCCATGGTCGAGCAGGTCAGCCGTCGAGGTCAGGGACGCGCGGGCCAGCGGCCCGGCCAGCGCGGCGGTGAGCGACGTGACCTGGCGGGTCCGCCGACCTGACAGTGAGTCCAGCTCGGAGGCGGCCTTTGCTTCTGCCGAGGAAGCGGTCCTGGCCTTGTTCCGGGCGGCCGTCAGCACCGCTGCCGCCTCGTCGAGACGCGCCTGGGCGTCGTGGATGGCCGGTGCGTGCAGCGGAGCTGGCAGCGTGCCGACGGTTTGCTCGCACACCGGGCATGCCTGGCCCGTGATCAGGTGCGGGCGCAGGTCCGCGACGACGTGCGCGCGGCGGGCCTCGTCGACGTCCTGCTGACGCAGCTGGCGGGCGGTCTCCGCCGACTCCAGCGCCGTGTCCGCCGACACTCGCTGCGCGCGGGCGTGTTCCAGCCGGGCCCGCGCCGGGGCCATTCCGGCGATGAGGTCCCCCAGCTCGCGAAGGTCCCGCAGCGCCTGCTCCAGCGGGCTTTGCGCTACCGCGGAGTTACGCGCCGCACGGGCCTCGCTGTCGGCTTGCTCAGCGTTTCGCAGAGCCGCCGACGTCTGCCGGACGGCGTCCGCGGCGTCTTGGCGGCGCTTGTCGAGCTGGTCCGTCCGGTCCGGGACGGCGACGGCGGCCAGGGCGGCGTGCTCGGCGCTCAGGTCCTGCTCTCGCAGTTGCGCGGCGTCGGCGCTGCGGGCAGCCTCGTCTCGCTGTCCGCGCAGTTCCTCCAGGCTGGCCGAGGCATCGCCCGCCGTTGCCTCGGCCTGGCCGGACAGCGCGGACAGCCGCGCGGCGTCATCCTCCAGGGAGGCAAGCCGCGCCATGTGCCCGTCACGATCGGAACGCCGCTCGCGAGCCAGCTCCAGCGGCGCTCGCTGCGGGCCGCCGGCCAGCGCCTCCCGCGATACGCGGTCAGCCTCCTCGGCCAGCCGTTCAGCGGCTTGCGCCTGCTCATGGGCTGTCCGGCTGGCGTTCAGGTTCGCGTCGAGCGCGGCGGCGCCGTCGGGGATGCGCACCGCCGCGAGCGCCGTCCGCTCATTCTCCAGGCCGGTCAGGTCGGCTTCGGCGGCGGTGAGCTCGTTGCCCGCGGCCTGGATCTGCGGCCGGGCAGCCTCCACCCGCCTGGCGAGCGCGGCCAGGGTCGTCTCCGCGGCACGGGCGGCTTCTGCTGCCTCCGGCGTTGCGTCAGCGAGGGTCGTCACGGTCTCGGTGAGAGTGTCGGCTCGCTGCGCGGCGATGCTGGCCCGCTGGTTCGCCACCATCATCATCTGCCGGTAGTGCTCGGCGCCGAGCAGGCGCAGCAGGATTTCCTGCCGTTCGCTGGCCTTGGCGTGCAGGAAGCTGGCGAACTGGCCCTGCGGGAGCACGACGCACTGGCAGAAGTCGTCGTAGGACAGCCCGAGCAGCCGCTCGACAGCGTCGGTGACTCCCGACAGGTCTCTGGCCAGGATCTCGGTGGGATCGCCTGGCTGGGCCAGGCCGCGCGGGTCGCTGAGCCGCTCCAGGCTCGCGGCCCGCTGGCTGACCTGGCCGCCGGCCCGGCGCAGTTCGCGGGCCACGACGTAGCGCTGGTCCTCGACGTCAAAGACGAGCTTGACGGTCCCGCGGGCGATGGTCGGAGCGAGGGCGAGGGAGACCATTCCCTTGCGCCCCCAGCGGGGCACCGAACCGTACAGCGCGAACGTCATCGCGTCGATGACGGTCGACTTGCCCGATCCGGTGGGGCCGACCAGGGCGAAGAAATCCGCATCGGTGAAGTCGACCTTGGCCGGCTCCCGGAAGGAAGCGAAGCCGTTCATGTCCAGCACGACCGGCCGCATGATGGTGTCCCTTCTCCCGGTTCAGCCGGCGCTGCCGGCGGCGGTGACCTCGTCGTGCAGTTGCGCGAACAGCGCCGCCACCCGTGCGTCCGCCACCTGCACCTGCTCCGAGGCGCAGTAGTCGGCGAACAGCTGTCCCGGGGTCCGCAGCGCGTCGGCCACCCCGGGGCGGTCCGGGCGGGACGGAGCGGCGAACTCGGGGTCGATGCGCACCTCGAGGGCGTTCGGCAGGACCGCGACTGCGTCGTCGCGCAGCCCGGCGCGGGTCGGCTCGCGCAGCCACACCCGCAGGTAGTCCTCCCCGAACGAGGCGGCCTGCGCTTCCAGCTCGGGCAGGGTCCCGCGGACCGTCCGCAGTCGCCGCCCGGAGGTGACGGGGATGTCGG
>Ga0302324_100014442_pt1 | contig 15938 bp, 13 predicted proteins | sample Palsa_T0_1_FD_201949 | JGI IMG/M metagenome (GOLD analysis project Ga0302324, IMG submission 201949) | Peat permafrost microbial communities from Stordalen Mire near Abisko, Sweden - Palsa_T0_1 | ecosystem: Environmental > Terrestrial > Soil > Palsa > Peat permafrost | place: Sweden: Abisko...
GCAGCGGGCCCCTGCGACCAATTGCGCAACGGCCTGCGATCGAACAGCGCCCAGCGCAGCCAGCTCTCGGGGACATTCAGCAAGCCGAGCAATGGTGCTGCCCAATGCAGCGACGACAAACGCGGCAACAAATCGCCGCGGTCTGCCGGTGCGCTCCAGCCCGGCGCATTCCAGCTGTCTTCAATGATGACAACGACGTTGATCATTGCGCCGGCTTTGACCGGATAGTGCACGACATGGGCATCACGGCCGAGCCAGAGGTGGATCAGTGGCTCGCGAAATTCCGGTGCAGCAAGATTCGCCGGGACCAGCGCGCGCCATGCGACTCGTTTGGCAAAACGCGGCTGGTCAGCCGATCCGATGCGGGCGCGCGCGACCGACCACAGACCGTCGGCGGCGATCAGGGCATCGCCCTGCTCATGCCAGATACCGTTGCGGCTGCGCGCGGAGACGCTGATGCCGTTGTTGTGCGCGGCAAAATCCTCCATGCGCAAACCGAGTTTCAGGTTGATATCGAGATTTTCGTTGACCGCGGCAGCGAGCGCGGCTTGCAGATCGCCGCGATGAATGGACCAGTAGGGTGCGCCGTACCTCGCAGACGCAAACGCACCGAGCGGCATGCGCAGGATTTCACGCCCGTTCTTGCCGTCGTGCACACGCAGGCCTTCCGGCGCGACAACCTGCGGCGTAAGTCGTTCGCCTAATCCGAGATCAATCAGGATGCGGGTGGCATTGGGCGAAAGCTGGATGCCGGCGCCCGTTTCCTCAAGGCGCTCTGCTTGCTCAAGCACCGTGACGTGAAAGCCCCGGCGCGCAAGAGCCAGCGCCACGGTCAGACCGCCGATACCGGCTCCGGCCACTAAGACATTGCGTGAGGGCGTCAGGACACCCGCTCCGGAAACGACTGTTTAAGCGGCGTCGGTCAGAGCGCATTCCGCCGGTCGAGCGGCGCGGGGCGCCAAAGCCGGATCGTGGCGGTAGAGCGTCGAGCAATAGGGGCAGACATATTCCTTGTCACCGCCCATGTCGCAGTAAACGTGTGGGTGGTCGAACGGAGGCTTGGCGCCTACGCACATGAATTCCTGGGCGCCGATTTCGATGACGGCCACACCAATGTCGTTGTGGAAATGGGGAACGATTGCGTCGCTCATGGTTGCACCATAGCGAGCTCGCCGAAGAATTCCTAGCTTCACATCAGAAATGCGGGTCCCCGTTAGAAATGAGGTCCCCGTTGTCAAAAAGCCTCAAAGGGCAGCTAGAAGCAGTGTGTCATGACGAAAGAGCGATTCATCGGTGTTGTGCGTCATCCGGCCTTCGCACTTGCCGGTGCGATTCTATTCGCGGCGGCAGTTTTTGGCTTTGTCCGCGGCGGCATGGCGGCCGGTACGCGATTCGCCGCCGCAGACGATCCCGTGCAGATCAGCGATCAGGCGCTTGACCGCGTGTTCAACCACGATGTTTCGGAGCGCGAAATCCGCGCCGCGCTTGCGGCGGACGATACCGATCTTGCGCAAAGCTTTCTCGATCTCGCCGCCGATCGCGGCGTTGCGGTCGATCCGGTGCTCGCCGGTGACGTGAAGCAGGCGCGCGACAAGGCGGCCTCGGTGACTGGCACCGCCGGCCGTTTTGTCAAAGGACTGTGGACCGGCGAGCCGACCGACATGGCGAGCCTTGTCGGCACTGCATTTGGCGATCTGTTCGTCTTCGGCGATATCCGCGATGGCGCGCGCGAGGGTACGCGTTACCTGACCGGTCAGAAATACGATCCGTGGATCCTCGGTCTGGCGGGTGTTGGGCTCGCTATCACGGCGGCGACCTACACGTCGCTTGGTTTCACTGCGCCGGAGCGCGTCGGCTTGTCGGTTGTGAAGGCAGCGCGCCGTACGGGACGGCTCAATCCGGTACTGGCGGTGCGCGCGGCGCGGGATGCCGTCAAAGTCGAGAATGCGGGCGGGTTGGTCGAACTCGCCGAGAATACCGGGCAGATCGAAGCCAAAGCCGGCACACAGGCCGCGCTCGACGGTCTCGCGGTTGCCGAAGAGCCGGCCGATATGTCCCGCTTATCCAGGCTCGCCGCAGTCAAAGGCAGCAAGACCCGCGCGATCGTAAAGCTGCTCGGCCGCGCGGCGATCGTGCTGACCGCGACCACACTCGATCTTGCGCTGTGGGTATTGTGGGCCGCATTTGCATTGTTCGGCTTTGTGTCGTCGTGCAAAGCTGCCGTCGAGCGAATGACGCTGCGTTATATCCGCTGGCGCAAGGTCCGCGCGGTTTATGCCGCGCCTGCGTTGCTGACGCGAACCGGGTAGCATTTGAATCCGCGAAACCGCGCGCGTCCGCTACGGACAAAAGCACCCGCCGGTTCAATCCGATCAAAGCGTTTCAACAACCTGCTGATTGCTACTTGAGCTTCCATTCGTGCAAGCGACATTCCCGCGCAGGCGTGAATTCCCGTGCCGAAGGCGAGATGCCGATTCGGCTGCCGCCGGATATCCAGACGGTCAGGATCGGGGAATTGCGCCAGATCGCGGTTGGCGGCTCCAATCGCGATATGCACATAAGTGCCCGGCGGCATCGCAACGCCGCCAAGCGCGGTATCTTTGACCGCGCGGCGATTACCGAGCTGGTTTGAACTTTCCATCCGCAGGAATTCTTCGACCGCCGTTTCGATTGCCTCCGGATGAGTGCGCAGATCGCGCATCGCATCCGGGTGACGGATCAACAGATCGACGCCGTTGCCGATCAAATTGGTCGTGGTTTCGTGACCAGCATTGAGCAGGAAAATACAATTGTGGATCAGTTCGAGCTTTGAAAGCTTATCGTCGCTGCTGGTGTCTGAACCGAGATCGGTGCCCGCGATGAGCTTTGACAGGATTTCAGCCTGATCGCTTTCGCCGCTCTTCGCCCGATGGACGATGATCTCATCCAAATAAACCTTGAATTCAGCGACCGCGTCGACGCCGGTGTCGAACTGGTCCCGGCTCAACACGGGCTCGAGTGCGCCCAAGATTGCCAGTGACCAGTCGCGCAATGGCTCCCGTTCACCCTGCGGGATGCCGAGCATGTCGCCGATGAGCTGAATGGGGATGGCCGCCGCGAAATCTGCGATCAGATCGATTTCGCCGCGCGCGATCGCCGATTCCAGCAACCGGTCAACCAGGCTTTCGATCCGCGTTTGCAGTAATCGTAACGCCCGCGGCGTGAACGCGGGTGCCAGCAGCTTTCGCACCCGCGTGTGATACGGCGGATCGTTGAACACCAGGCTTGTGGTGTGATGCTCGTAGAGCAGGCTGTCGGCGAAATTCGGTCGGAAATCCAGCTTCTTGTCGGAACTCCACGTTGCCGTGTCGTGATAGACCTTCAGACAATCGTCATAGCGGGTCAGAAAATACGACCCGTCCGGCATGCAATGAACCGGATCGAATTGCCGTAGCGCCTGATACGTCGGATAGGGATCGTCGAGGAAATCCGCCGCCAGCTCGCGGATGTCGAAAGCCATTGCGGCTCCGCGAGCGGCGGAGTCCGCAATGGTCGTTTCGTGCATGATTTGCTTCGCTTTGCGCTGCGTCAGCCTTTGACCAGCGGGCATTCCGGATTGGGCGGACCGAACGCCTGCTCACCCGGAATGTGCGCGAGGATAGTGTAGTAATCCCACGGGTATTTCGACTCTTCCGGCTTTTTAACCTGCACAAGAACGAGATCGTGCACCATCAAACCGTCCGGGCGAAGGTGGCCGTTGCGCGCGAAGAAATCCTCAATCGGGGCCTCTCGCATCTTTGCCGCAACCTTGAGTGGATCGTCGGTACCGGTAGCCTGAACCGCTTTGAGGTAATTCATGACTGACGAGTACACGCCGGCCTGCCACATCGTCGGCATGCGGTGGACCTTATCGAAGAACCGCTTCGACCATTCGCGGGTCTTGTCGTCCATGTCCCAATAGAACGATGTGGTGAGCACGAGCCCCTGCGCCGCCTTCAAGCCGAGCGCATCGACGTCAGTGATCAGCACCAGAAGCCCCGCCATCTGCTGGCCGCCGGCAAACAGGCCGAACTCGCCGCCAAGCTTGATCGCGTTGACGTTGTCAGGCGGCCCGCTGGCCAGACCGATGATCTTCGCCTTGGAAGCCTGCGCCTGGAGGATGAACGATGAAAGGTCCGGCGTGCGGAACGGGTGGCGCACTGAGCCGACGACCTTGCCGCCGTTCTGCTCGATGACCTGGGTTGCGTCGTGTTCGAGTGAATAGCCGAACGCATAGTCGGCTGTCAGAAAGAACCAGGTATTGCCGCCGCGCTTGGTAACTTCCTGTGCGGTGCCGACAGCGAGCGCGCGGGTATCGAATACCCATTGCATCGTGTACGGCGAGCAGAACTTGCCGTGGAAATCGGCGGTGCCCGTCGAATGAGTGATGAAGAGTTTTTTCTTTTCGTTGGCAACGCCCTGCACTGCCAGGCCGACCGCCGAGACTGGCACGTCAACGATAAGGTCGACCTGATCGCGGTCGTACCACTCGCGCGCGATGCCGGCCGCGACGTCGGGTTTGAGCTGATGATCGGCCGAGATTACCTGGATCGGCTTGCCAGCAACCTTGCCGCCAAAGTCGGCGACCGCCATTTCGGCGGCGGCGACCGAGCCTGCGCCGGTCGGCGTTGCCGCCGGGCCCGACAGGTCCGTCAGCACGCCGATCTTGACGACATCGTCGGAAACCTGAGCTCTAGCGGCACTGCCCGCGCAAGCCAGCAGCACGATCAGACATAGGACCGGAACGCGTTGCATCGTCATCCTCCCAAGCCTCGATTTATCGTTGACTACAAGACTGCATCCCCGGGAGGAGCCTTGCAATCTCCGACGGGAGCTCCGGCTTGTCAAAATTGCCGCGGACGCATCGAGGCCGCTAAACTCTGCGAATGCCAAGCTTTGACCATGATGGCGTAGAGATCGCTTTCCTCGACGAAGGGGAGGGTGAGCCGGTCGTCCTTGTCCACGGTTTTGCGTCCAACAAGGAGGTGAACTGGGTTTTTCCGGGCTGGGTTTCGACCCTGCGCCGGGCCGGCCGGCGCGTCATGGCGCTCGACAATCGCGGCCACGGCGCCTCGACCAAGCTTTACGATCCGGCGGCGTACCACAGCGCGCTGATGGCCGACGATATTCGCGCGCTGCTCGACCATCTCGGGCTGACGCGCGCCGACGTCATGGGGTATTCGATGGGCGCGCGGAACACGGCGTTCCTCGCAATGGCCAATGCAGAGCGCATGCGCTCCGGCATTCTCGGCGGCGTCGGCATTCGTCTCGTCGGTGGAGTGGGGCTTAGCCCAGATACCATCGCGCAGGGCCTTGAGGCGCCGTCGCTCGCCGATGTGTTCGACCCGACCGCACATCAATTCCGATCGTTCGCCGAGCAAACGAAATCGGACTTGCGGGCGCTTGCGGCCTGTATCCGCGGGTCGCGCCAACCGCTTGAGCGCGAACAGCTTGCAGATATTGACGTGCCGATTTTGGTCGCCACCGGAACCAAGGACACGGTCGCCGGTTCAGGGGAGCAGCTGGCGGCGCTCATTCCTGGCGCGCAATCGCTCCCTATTCCCGACCGCGAGCATATGCTGGCGGTCGGCGATAAGGTCTTTAAGGCTGGCGTTCTGGAGTTTTTGGCTACCCGACTATAAGCCAATGGCCGATACATCCATTGACCTAGTAAGTCAGCCAAAGGCCCTAATCATTGGCATAGAAGCTATTTACTTTCCCGCCCTTGGTTTTAGGCAAAGGCCTCCCCACTATGATATTCCAAAGTGCTTTTTCACCGCGGTTCGGGAGGCAGTTGATGGGGCAGCAACAGGTTAGGCCGGCTATCGACAAACTCGATCCGGTTTGGGCGCGCGTCCGTCATGAAGCGGAAGATGCGGTCAAACGCGAGCCTGAACTCGCGACCTTCATCTACTCGACTATTCTGCACCGTGACACGCTGGAAGAAGCCGTTATCTATCGGTTGTCGGAACGGCTGGACCACGCCGCGGTGTCGGGCGAACTGATCCGGCAAGCTTATGCTGAGGCGCTGAAGGATACGCCATCGATCGGTGAAGCGTTCCGAGCCGATATGATGGCGACGGCCGATCGCGATCCAGCGACGCATCGGCTGATAGAGCCAGTCCTGTACTACAAGGGCTTCCACGCGATTCAGGCCCATCGCCTGATGCACTGGCTGTGGCACAAGGACCGCCGCGATTTCGCGCTTTATCTGCAAAGCCGCTGTTCGGCGGTATTTCAGTGCGATATTCATCCGGCCGCCAAGATTGGCCGCGGCATTTTCCTCGATCACGCCACCGGGCTTGTGGTCGGCGAGACGGCGGAAATCGGCGACGATGTGTCGTTGCTGCACGACGTGACGCTCGGCGGCACCGGAAAGGAATGGGAGGACCGCCACCCGAAGATTCGCTACGGCGTGATGATCGGCGCGGGCGCAAAAATCCTGGGCAATATCGAGGTCGGCCACTGCGCGCGGATTGCTGCGGGCTCGGTGGTGATCAAGCCGGTGCTGAATAACGTGACCGTCGCCGGCATTCCCGCGAGGGTCGTCGGCAAGGCCGGTTGCCCGGAGCCGGCCCGCACCATGGACCAGATGTTCCAAGACGAAGCTTGATCGCGACAGTATTGCCAGCGCCGTGATTGTTGTGGTCGCGGCCACGTGCTATTTCAAAATCGAATTGCAGGAGTTGCGCGGTGGATGTGCAGGAAGTCAGGAAGCTTGACGCGTATTTGAAGAAGCTGTTCGGCAATGCGCACATTCGCGTCGTGCCGCGGCCGAAAAAAGAGGATTCCGCCGAGGTCTATGTCGGCGAGGAATTTGTCGGCGTGCTGTTCGTCGATGATGAGGACGACGACCGTTCCTACAACTTCCAGATGGCGATCCTGAGCACCGATCTTGAATAGCCTATCGACTACTCTGCGGATGCATTTGCGCCATCAGCCGGTCGAAGCCGGCTGACACGTTGCGCCAATCGTCCAGCCAGGCGCGCGGAAAGCGGAACGTCACTTCGGCGGCGTCGATCAGGCGCTCATTGATGCAGGTACCGGGAACGTCTTGAACGTCTCGCGTGCACCGGGCGAAGAACTGCTCGGGCGATCCGGACAGATAAACCAGGTCCTCACCTGCATAAGGCGATCCTTTGCGAAACGGCAAAATGGCGAGCCCGTCCGCACCGGCCGTCGCTTCAGATTCGACGTAGCGCGGATAAATGCCGCGTAATCGTTCGAGCGGAGGCAGAACCGGCCCAAGCGGCGCTATTGTCACGAAGAAGCGTGCGCCGGGATCTGGAGCAGTGCTGCCGGCAAGTCGCGCTTGTTCACCAGCCTTGGCGTCGGAGGGCGGAGGCAACAGCGACGGCCACATGAAGGCGAGGTCGATACGGTCGTTCGGCCCGGCGTGACGCTGCACGACATTGCGGATCGCAGCCGGCGGCACGTCGAACAGGACGCCGGCCACCGTGGTCGGTATGGCGGGTGCTTCAAGTGGGATCACCGTGCCCGGCCAGGTAGGCCACAGCGCAAAAGCCACGAAAATTCCGGCCCCGATCACCAGCAGGCCGAGAACAGTCAAAAGCAACATCAAGCGATTGCGCCATCCGCGCCCGGCATTGTGGCGTGGAAGCAGGTGCGCCGTCATGAGATCCGCCCCCCGGTTTTCGGGATTGGTAACTGGCTTCACTATGACTAGGCCACGGTCGTTAACTGTTTCTTAAGCAAGCGGTGGCGAGACGCCGCGTCCTCTGCGATTGGTTCCTGCCTAGGAGGCAGCCGGAACCATGACCCACGGGATTTCTGCGGACACGATCCAGTCGTTTTTTGCGCTGGCCTGGGGCTTTGCCATCGCCGGCCTGTGCGCCAGCGCCTATCAGGTTGCTGCCAACCATCTGCCGAGCTTTGGCCAGCTCGAAGTCGGTCCGATGGTGACGCGGTTTGCCGTCATCCCGGTTCTGATGTTCTCCGCGCCTTACATCATCATGCGGAATACGTTGCGCGGTCAGCGCATCGAGCGCCGACGCCCGGAATTCGTGATGGTGGCAACAGTTATCGCCGGACTTTGGAGCTTGATGTCAGGAACTGTCGTGGTACTGGCGCTTCAAGCTTTGTTGAGCGTCTGATATCCGTTACCCAACAGGGTGCGGACAACCATGATTTATGAACTCGACGGACAAAGGCCTGAACTGCCGGAAGCCGGCCGCTATTGGGTCGCCGACAACGCGACAGTGATCGGCAAGGTCCGGCTCAAGCTCGATACCAGCGTCTGGTTCAACGCGGTGCTGCGCGGCGACAACGAGTGGATCGAGCTCGGCGAGCGGTCGCAAATCCAGGACAACGCGACGCTTCATACGGATCCCGGATTTCCGATGACGATCGGGCCCGATTGCGTCATCGGGCACAACGTCATCCTGCACGGCTGCACCATCGGCGCCAATTCGCTGATCGGCATGGGTGCGATTATGCTCAATGGCTCGCGGGTGGGCGCCAACTGCCTGGTCGGTGCGGGCGCGTTGATCACGGAGGGCAAGAGTTTTCCCGACGGATCGCTGATCGTCGGGGCGCCGGCGCGGACAACGCGCCAGCTCGACGAGGAGGCGATCAAGCTGATCGCAAAGGGCGCTGATACTTACGTCCGCCGCTTCAAGCAGTACGCGAAGGGCTTAAAGCCAATTTAGATCGTGACCCGCCGGCGTCTACTGCGCTGCCGCCGTGTGGGGCTCGCCGGCCAGGTCCGACGAACCACCCAAGCGAACCTCGTCGCCCGATGCAATGCCGTCGGGTGGACTATCGACGACGCGATCCTGCGCGGTCAGGCCTGTGCCGATCTCGACTACCCGTCCCAGATCGCGCGAGATCGTGACAGTCTTGAGAACTACGTGGTTGGTGCTGTCGATGGTGGCCACACGCAATCCGTCCTTGTTGAAGATCAGCGCGCTGGCTGGCACGTTGACGGCAATCTCGGGATGCGGCAGGTCGAAGCTGACATTGGCGAAGCCGCCGGTCATCAGCTCTCCCTGAGGGTTGTCGACCACCAGCAGCATGCGGGTAGTGCCGGATGAAACGTCAACGGCCTGGGCGGACGCTTCGACAGTCGCGAAAAAATCCTTGCCGGGATATTCGGGGACCGTCATTCGCGCCTTGGTGCCGACGCGGATGCTGGGCACGAAGTTCTGCGGAATGTTGACGTAAAGGCGCAGCTTGGATGTGTCAGACACCACGAACAGCGGCGGGCCGCCGCCGCCGGCATTGATTAGCGCGCCGATGTCGGTGGTGCGCGCGGTGACCAGCCCGTCGAACGGCGCTGTAATCCGCTTGTAGCCTTCAAGGACGCGCAAGCGGTCGAGATTGGCTTGCGCGGACTTCATCAACCCTTCCTTGTTGGCCGCATCTGCGCCCCGTTGATCGAGATCCTGTTTGGATACCGCTCCGGACGGAATCAGTTGTTGCCCGCGAAGCAAGGTGGCGTCGGAAAGCTTGGAATTGGCCTGGGCGCTGGCGAGATTCGCTTCCCCCTGCATGATCTGCTGATCGAGATCGGGGGCGTCGATCTCGGCGAGGAGATCGCCGGCTTTGACCGGCGCGCCGATGTCGGCTTTCCAGTCCTTGAGATAACCGCTGACGCGCGCATAGATTTGCGCCTGGGTGAACGCCTCAAGCCGCCCTGGCAAATCCAGGGTCGTTTTCCGCCCTCGGGTGTCAGGCGTTGTAGCCGTAACAACTGGCACTGCTTGCGCCTCGGTCCATTCACTGAGCTTGGCATCGGCCATCTTGCGCGTCGTCAGCCCCATGACGACGACGAGCGCGGCAACGGCGGTTACGAACGTGCCCGTCAGGTAAAGCCCACGGCGTGTTACGACGTTGGGAGTGGGGGCGGTTTCAGGCGGCATGCAGTTCTCCACTCGGCATAACTGGCGACTTGGCGCGATGGCCATGAAGGATGCTGAAAACAACAGGAACGAAGATCAGCGTTGCGACCGTTGCAAAAATGAGTCCACCGACAACGGCACGGCCGAGCGGCGCATTCTGTTCGCCGCCTTCGCCAAGCCCAAGCGCCATCGGCAGCATGCCGATGATCATGGCAAGCGCCGTCATCAGGACCGGACGGAAGCGGACAAAACCGGCCTCGATTGCGGCAGCAACCGGATCGCCGAGCACGTCCAATCTCTCTCGTGCAAAGCTGATGACCAGCACGCTGTTGGCGGTTGCGACGCCCATGCACATGATCGCACCGGTCAGGGCCGGCACCGACAGGGTCGTGTGCGTCGCAAACAGCATCCACACGATGCCGGCAATTGCGGCAGGCAACGCCGTGATGATCACGAACGGATCGGTCCAGGATTGGAAATTCACGACGATCAGCAGATAGATGAGGACGACGGCACCGAGGAGGCCGAACAACAGGCCTGAGAACGCCTGGTTCATTGTATTCACTTGGCCGAGCATGACGACGCGCACGCCCTTGGGCAGGTCCTTTGCGCTGTCATCCACGATCTTTTGAATGTCTGCCGCCACCGCGCCGAGATCGCGGCCTTGGGTCGTGCCGTAAATCTGCACCATCGGCGTGATGTCGTATTCGGAGAACACCGCCGCTGTGTTGACCCGCTTGATGTCGGCGATGGCGCCCAGTGTTTGCGACTGCGCTGCAGCCGCGGTGATCGGCAGGTTCTTTAGCGCGTTGAGCGAATCCAGCTGGTATTGCGGCGTTTGCATCACGATCGAGTAAGACACGCCATTGTCGGGATTGAGCCAGAACGTCGGGGCCACCTGGGAGCTGCCGGCCAGATTCACCACCATGCTGTTGGTGACGTCGCGCTCAGTAATGCCGACATATTGCGCGCGTGTGCGGTCGACATCGACGTTGAAGGCCGGGCCACCGAGGGATTGCTGGATGCGCGCGTCGGCGAAGCCGGGAACGTGGCGTATCTGGCGTAGCAGCTGCTGGGCATAAGCGTAATTTGTCTCCAGGCGCGGCCCGCGGATTTGCAAGTCGATCGGTGCGGGCGCGCCGAAATTGAGAATTTGGCTGATGATGTCCGCCGGCAGGAAGGAAAACGTAACCCCGGGAAATCGCTCCGGCAGTTCTTCGCGCATGGTGCGTACGTAGTTCGCGGTTGGTGAGTGGTCCTCATTCAGTTTGATCTGAATCTCACCATCCTGCGTGCCGATGGTGCCGGTGTTGTTGTAGGTCATGTTGATGCCGCTGACTGGAAAGCCGATGTTGTCCACCAGCGTGGCGAGTTCCTCGTGCGGAATGATCTGACGGATCGCCTTCTCGATCTCGGCGAATTGCTGGGCGTTTTCCTCGACGCGGGTGCCCACGCGGGTGCGCACGTGCATCAAGATCTGTCCGGCATCGACAGCCGGAAAGAAATCGCGGCCGAGGTAAGGCGTCAGCGCGAACGATGCGAACACGAACACCAGAAAGGCAGGCACAAACACCGCACGGCGGCGCAGTGCAAGTGTCAGCAATTGGCTGTAAGCGAGGCGAAAGCGCTCAAAGCCGGACTCGAATCCTCGCTGAAAACGCACCAGCGGATTGCGCGATGGCGGCAGAGGGCCGTCCAGACCGTGCATATCGGTGTGCGGAGCGTGCTTGCGCAGCAGATATTTCGCCATGGTCGGCACCAGCGTCCGCGACAGGATGAACGACCACGCCATGGCCGACATCACCGCTTCCGCCATCGGGACAAAGAGAAACCGTGGCACACCGTTCAAGAAGAACATCGGCACGAACACGATGCAGACGCAGAGCAGCGATACAAAGGCTGGGACGACGATCTGTTCCGCGCCGTCCAGGATGGCAGTTTCGACCTCCTTGCCTTGCTCGAGATGCCAGTTGATGTTTTCGATGGTGACGGTCGCCTCGTCCACCAGGATGCCGACGGCAAGGGCAAGCCCGCCGAGCGTCATGATGTTGAGGGTCTCGCCGAGCGCCGACAGCGTGGCGATGGAGCCCATTACCGAAAGCGGTATCGAGGTGGCGATGATGATGGTCGAGCGCGCACTGCCGAGAAACAGCAGGATCATGACGCTGGTCAGCGCTGCGGCAATGACGCCTTCGCGAACGACGCCGCCGATCGCGGCGTTGATGAAAATCGACTGATCACCAAGCAGCGCGATCTTGAAGTTGTCCGGCAGAATAGCTTTTAGTTCTTCCACTTTCTTCTTTACGCCGGCGATGATCGAAAGCGTTGAGACCGCGCCGTTCTTCAACACCACCATGAGAACGGAGCGGTTGCCCTCTACGTGTACGATATTGGTTTGCGGCGGATTGCCGTCGCGTACATGCGCCACGTCGCGTATGTAGACCATAGCGCCGTTGACGGTTTTGATCGGCAGGTTGCCCAGTTCGCTGATAATCGAGGGAGCGTTGTTGAGCTGAATAGTGTATTCGAAATTGCCGATCTTCTCGGTGCCAACCGGCGTAATCAGGTTTTGCGCGGCAAGCGCGCCGGCGACATCCTGGCCGGACAGGCCGCGCGCCTGCATCGCGGCTGAATCGAGGTCGATCTGAACTTCGCGCGATTTGCCGCCATAAGGATAAGGGACGGCCGCGCCGGCAACAGTGATCAACCTAACGCGGATGGTATTGAGACCGGTGTCCTGCAACTGCTGCTCGGACAAACCGGCACCTGACAGCGCCAGCTGGATGATAGGAACAGTCGAGGCGTTGTAGCTAAGGATGAGCGGCGGTGTCGCGCCCGGCGGCATATTCTTGAGCACGGTCTGCGATACCGCCGTGACCTGGGCATTGGCAGAGCGGATATCCGCGCCCGGCTGGAAGAAAACCTTGACGATGCCGATGCCGTTGTAAGACGTCGCTTCGATGTGCTCGATGTCATTGACCGTCGTCGTCAGGACGCGCTCATATGACGTAATCATGCGGCCCGCCATGTCGGCCGGCGCGAGCCCGGTATATTGCCAGATCGCCGCGACGACCGGAATTCTGATCTCGGGAAAGATATCGACGGGGGTGCGTAATATCGCCAGCGGCCCGATCAACATGAGCAGCAGCGCAAGAACGACGAACGTATATGGGCGCCGCAGGGCTATGCGGACTAGAGCTGTCATTGCGGTCGAAGGTCCCCAATCACGTTTAGCGCGGTTGCGCGATTAAGTCTGCGACTACGGACCCCCTTCGCGCTTCTGCGAACGTCGTCGCTGCATCGCACAAAATATCACGAATCGTGCCCGCTTCAACTCACAAAGAATTGGCTTCTGATGCGCAAACATGCATCAAATCAGTGATTTGTTTATGTGGCGGTTATACTTGCGAGGTCACCAAGTGATCTATTGCAGTGCAACATCTGCGCGCTGAATGAGCGTTGGCGATGTTGAGAGGCAGAGCGATCATAACTTGTGCGAAGCGGAGAACTAAAAGTCATAAAATAAGAAGATCGCGAAATAAAAAAGTGCGGCCGGCTCTTGGGGGAGAGCATGGCGCACCTTTGATTGCATTGGATAATCTGTTTTCTCACAACGTTTTCCACGTCTTTTCCACACTCGGCAGCTCGCCGACGCGCGCCCACTCTTCACGCGGCACGACATGAGCATAGCGCGCTGCAGATCGCGGATCGCGCCAGTTGCCAGTTGCAACAAGCCCCTGCACGTCGACGCCGGCGCGGCGCATCCACGTCGCGAAGGTGTGGCGGAAGGAATGAAAGTTGAGCCAGTCGAGGCGTGTCTTCGGCGCGCGCCATTTGATCGGGCGCCGGGCCGGGCAGGGCAGGCCGAGGTAAGCGAGCTTGGCGCGCGTGAGCTTGTGCTTGAGATTGCCGCCCTGGTTGAAGCGGAAGACCTTCTGCTGCGCCGCCTTCGGACCATGTTCAGCCAGCCGGATGCACAGGTCATCGCGCAGCCCGATGTCAGACGCGATGCCGTCTTTCTCCCGCCGGATCCACGCCCGCTTGTTCGGCAGGTCGATGTCGAGCCAGGTCAGCGCCAGTGCTTCGCCCAGCCGTACGCCGGTGAACAGCAGGAAGCGCAGCAAGAGCCCAAACTCCTTGTCGAATCCGTCGGCCGCCTGCACAATGCCCTTGGCGTCATCAGGTCTGATCCAGTCGGTTACGACGCGGCCCTTGGCGCCTTTGGGGCGCCGAAGCTTAATCTCTATGCCGCTGTGCCGGATAATGGCGGACATCGGGGTGTAGATCCCGGCGTTGCGGGTGCCGGGCGTGACGTTCGGAAAGAGCTTGACCGCTGCTTCGTCGATCGCGGTCTGGTCGATCTCGGTAATGAGCATCGGGCCGAAGTGCTTGATGAGCTGCGCGACGTACCGCGGGCTCCGGCCGGCTTCCATGTAGGCGACCGCCGCGGTCAAGAACGTTCGCCCCCCTTGACCAGGACCAACTCGCGGCGGGTATTCACCGGTCTCGATCGCGCGCTCGAGTCCGCGCATGACGGTAAGAGCGACGGGTCGTTTGTTAGCTCCGCTGCTCTTATTAATTCGGACGCCGAGATACGCCCCCCGGATTGTCCAGTTCGGGCTTTTGCCTTTGCGGGGCGGGATGAGTCGGAGGGGCATGGCAGGGCCTCAATAAGTCGGTCCAGATAAACAAGCTTCGCGCGGCCGGCGATCCGGTACAACGGGCGCCCCTGGGGATCGAACTTGGTTTTCCGCAGGAAATCGTTGAGCCAGCGCTCGCTGGGCTTTGACGGCAACGCCTCGCAGGCTTGGCCCACTGTGAGTAGGTTCGCGGTCATGATCCACCGTTGTGTGTTAGGTGGGCCTTTCCTCGCAGCGATACCTTCGACCTGACCAGCCGATGCGAAACTCCATGATGGACCGGCCCCAGTCGACAATCTTGCGTGAAGGCCTCGACGCCGGACACTCGGACACCCTTATAAGGGGGTGTCCTGTCCTGTCCGGGCAGAGCGTCCCAGACAAAACTCCCAATGTCCGGCCATTGTCTGGTATGTCCGGCGCTCAGATGATCCACGCGAATTCTCCCCAAACTCCGACCAAATTTGCGGCTTGCAGTTGCTTCACAGCCCGGACAAAGGCCTTCTGGCGACTGTCCGGCTTGTCGCTTTCGGTGATCGTTCCCTGGTAGGCGTAGGTGCGCCACGTCTCGACTAAAATTGTCCGGGTATTCGGCGGTATGTGATTGCTCGCCGGTGGCAGGGAACCGGCTTCGTCAATCGCCTTACGGAGCAGGTCGAGCGCTATCTTTTGGGCGCCCCTGACCTTCCTTTCCTGCGTTGCCTGTCCGATGTCGCCTTCGGCCGGCACGATCACGAGTGAATTGACGGGCTCGCCGTCTGCATCGGTTCCAAGGTCAACCTGCACGAGCCGGCTTGCGATGATGTCGCCCTCGGGGCCATCCTTCATCCACTCAACGGTCACCGCGATATTATTGGCGGCGTCTCGTGAGACAGCGAGCTGCGCATCGGCAGCCCCGGTCAGGGACGTGTGACCACGGGGTCGCGTACCGTCCACGCCACAATGGTGCACGATCACCACGGCGCAATCGAACGCCTCGCGGATTGCGTCGGCGGCGCGAATGTATGCCGCCATGTCCTCGTCCTTGCTTTCCGAGCCTGCAAGGGAGCGGTTGAGCGTGTCGATGACGACCATAGCGGGCAATGTCTTGCCGATCTGCCTCCTAATGTCGGCAATGAGGCCGGCATGATCCTGGACCAGGCTGGTTCTGTCGGTGACCAAGTAAAAAGGGGCATCCTTGATGTCGTGCGTGCGACGGTACGCTTCAACGCGCGCGCGAAAGCCGTGACCGCCCTCCAGGGCGAGATAGACGACGGTACCTTGTTGCACTCGGCGCCCGCGGTATGGGATGCCGAGTGCGACGTGCATGGCAAGGTCGAACACCCAAAATGACTTGCCGCATTTCGGTGGTCCCCAGACCACTGTCAGGCCCGTGTGCGGGATAATTCCTTTGACGAGATATGCGGCAGAGGTGCCCAGTAGT
>Ga0302324_100014443_pt1 | contig 15936 bp, 9 predicted proteins | sample Palsa_T0_1_FD_201949 | JGI IMG/M metagenome (GOLD analysis project Ga0302324, IMG submission 201949) | Peat permafrost microbial communities from Stordalen Mire near Abisko, Sweden - Palsa_T0_1 | ecosystem: Environmental > Terrestrial > Soil > Palsa > Peat permafrost | place: Sweden: Abisko...
GAAAAACTGCGCCTGCGGAAAACGGCGGGCCACGGCATCACACAACTTCGCCGCTTCGTCCACGATGTCCGTGCCCAGGCCGGTTTGCGACTCGGCATAAAATCCGTGCCGCTTCATGTAGGCGACGTAGCGTTCCACTTCCCGCTGTGAATGTGCGCGCAGGTTTTCCACCTCCGCCGCGCCCTTGAAATTGCCGGCATCCAGCACGCCGACCTGCACGAAGACAAAGTTCAGATAAACTTTCGGGAACATCCGCATCACCGCCAGCAACGTGTGCAGGCCGAGGCCGTTAAAACCGTTGACGAGAAACACGGCGGTGCGCGCCGCGGGGTCGCAGGCGGGCATCGAGGTTTCCGCCTCGCTCGCAGCTGGTTCATTGAGGGTGGTGGCGGCGACGAGTTCTTCGAGCCGTTGCAACTGGACCTGTGTTTGGGCGTAGTGGCGTTTTATGCGGAACGCCCCCCAGATCAAAAAGCCGGTGACCAGCAGCGTGATCCAGCCGCCTCCAAAAAATTTCACGATGCAGAGCGAAATGAGAATCCCGCCGGTGAGCAGCAAACCGAAGCCATTGATGCACATTTTTCTTTTCCACGCGGGAGTGTTGGCGCGGTCGTTCCACCAGTGCCGCACCATGCCGAGCTGCGAAAGGCTGAAGGTGATGAAGACGTTGATGCTGTAGAGCACGACGAGGATGCTCACCGCCGCCTGCGTGAACAACACCACCACCAGCGCCGCCGCGCCCATCAGCAGCACGCCGTTTTGCGTGACAAGCCGGTCGCTCAAGGTCGCGAAGCGGGTGGGCATCCAGCGGTCAACCGCCATGTTCGCCAGGATGCGCGGGCCGCCCAGAAAGCCGGTTTGCGCCGCGATGAATAACAACGCCGCCGATGAGACCAGCGCGGCGACCACAAAACTGTTTCCGAGCCAGCCCGGCCACGCCGAGGTCATTTGTTCAAGCAAAACGGCGTTCAAAGTTTTTCCCTCGACCGGCGTGACCTGATACAGCAGATAGGTCAGCAGCAGGCCCCCAACGACGAATGCGAGGGATGTGCCCATGTAAACCATCGTATGTTTGCCCGTTCGCACGCGTGGTTCGCGCAACGAGGACAGGCCGTTGCTCACCGCCTCGATGCCCGTATAAGTGCCCGCGCCGAGACTGTAAGCGCGCAAAATCACGACGATCAATCCCCACGTTCCGATTTCCGAATGATCCATCCGAACGTCCGACGCCAGCCCGTGCGCGATGCCGGGCAAATCGCCAATGTGCGAAATAACCCCGTAAAAAATGGCAAAGGTGAACGTGGCGACAAACAGAAAGAAGACCGGCAACCAAAGCACCACCGATTCCTTGACGCCGCGCAGATTCAGCACCGTGAGGGAAACGACGCCCGCCACCGCAAATTCCATCTTGTTCGTGACCGATGCCCAGTTCACCGGCAACAAACTGAATAATGCATCCGTGCCGCTCGCCACGCTGATGGCAATCGTCAGCACATAATCACCAATGAGCGCGCAGCCCGAAACGACGCCCGCCGTCGGCGACAACAATTTGCTCGCGACCAGATAGCCGCCGCCGCCTGACGGGAACAGTTCGATGATCTGCGAATAGCTCGCGCAGATGACCACGATGGTGAGCACTGAAGCCGCCGCCACGAACAGGCTCAAAAACGTGTGATTGTGCAGGGCCACATACGCCGCTTCCGGGCCGTAACACGACGACGACAATCCATCCGCGCCCAGCCCAACCCACGCCAGCAGAGCAACGAGCGAAGTTTTTTGGAACAGGCTTGCATCGGAAAGATTCCGGGCCCGTCCGATCAACACGTTTTTCGCCAAACCAAACCAGTTGCGCATTTTCGCAAAAAAATTTGTTTATCCGCTTTAGTTCTAGGTGAATTTGAAGTTCGCACGCGCGGCTTCAGAGGATCGCCCTTCCAATTACGAACCACGTTAGCCGATGACGCCAAGCGAGAAAACATCTTTACATCAGAAAAACGGCTTGCCGTCTTTGCCATGGGGTGTTCACCCCATTGTGCGACTGTGGCCTCTTCCTTACTGTCATTTAGTGGAAACCAAGGAACTTTTGGCACGATGGCAGGTTCTGCTGAACGAACCGGGCAACGCGGTTGCCCGGCGGGATGTTTTGCAGGAAAAACTGGATATTCTTCACCGGCTCAACGAGCTGGGAACAAGGGACATTGATGGCCTCTCCATTTTTACCGCCATGGAGACAACCAACGTTTCGATGAGGGAAATCGCCAGGGCGGCCGCTGTTTAAAACCCGGCCCGCGCCGCCCGGCTCCGGGGTCATGCTTTTCGGAACACGCCCGGCAAATGATTCTTCACCGCATGTTATGGCGGCCTCAATCTTTATGGCTATTGCGGAAATATGACATCACGTTTTTCTGATATAAAGCCGCTAGTGCCTGATCTACTTAAGGCTCGAGCGCTGGCTACCAATAAGGATAAACATGAAATCACAAACGTCTTGATTATTTATTCGTTGAATGCTTTGCCATCAGCGGACAAAGAGCTTTTTCTAAAAGCAGTTGATGGTTTAAGCGATGAATTTATTCTTGAACGGAAAGATACGGCGCAAGTTGTGATAGAAGGTCTGAAAACCTTCGGCTTTCAGGAAAGAGCTGCTAAGTTGGCCTCAACTTTGAACTCAACACGCCAACCATAGCACGCGAGATGCCATTGAAAATAAACACTGGAATGGCTTCTCGGCTACGAACGCTTCGCAAGAGAAGCAATCTCACCTACATCAAACTACACATCCAACGTCATGCCCGCCTCGGAACGCTTTCCCGGTCAACCAAGCCTAATCTGGCGTTATTTCACTTGCCATCCACCTGACTGAATCTGAAGATTCAAATCAAGACCTGAAAAAATCACCACCAATATTTGCGCGGTGAAAATGCGGAGCAGCATTGAAAGCGGATATACCGTGGCGTACCTATAGTATCGAGAGCTAATTCGATTGGATGCGGTAAAAACGCATGGTCGGACCATTGGTTGTTGTAAACCGGTACGAATTGCCCATTGCATTAGTGGAAAAAATTGCTCCACTGCTGGTCGTCCAGCCGGAATTGATTTGATCTGCCTGCAACAACTTAAAGGTGTCGTTCGTCAGACCGCTTACAGTGAAATTAAGCAATACTTGATTGCTGGCCAGGACCGGCGATTGCAAGACAATGGTTGGATTGGAAATAACCGTGACCTGCTTGACCGGGCCGAAGCCCAGCGGGAACTGCCCAAAAATCACCGGTTGCGACTGGAGCACGTAAATGCCGGGCTGCGCGGGCATGAACGTAAAGTTGGTGGTGTCAATAATAGTGATGGTTTGCTGCTGAACATTGGTAACCAGGATGTCTTCGATGTTCCAGCCGACATAATTGTCGCCCTGGGGATAAAAGCTGCCGCCGGTAAACGCAAAATTGAAGCGCATCAAGGTCAGCTGGCCGGCGTAATTTGACAATGACAATGAGTGCGGCGTGAAGCTTGATTCGGGGGAACCGGTGCCGGCCTCGACAAAGAGATCGTCCCAGGTCGAGCCGTCGTTTGTGGAAACCTGCACATGGGCCGTCTCATCGCTGCTCGCATAGCCCAACTGGCTGGCAAAATTCAACATGGTATTGGTGGACGGCAACAGCAGCTCGTTCAACTGGAGCAACTGCGACGCCGGATCCAGGTGCGTGAGATGGAAGCAGGCACCCTCGGGCCCGACAGGTGGATTGGTGATGACGTAATAATACGGCGGCGGCGAGATGGTGAAGTTGCCCAAGCCGTTGTTCGCGGAGTCGGCCAGGTTGCCCGAAACAATGTTTGTTACGGACGAATTATTGGTGGCTTGATTGACCAATGCCTGCGCGTTGGTGATCACAATGCCGGTGAAAAACCAGCCGATGGGAAAACCGCTGTTGTAAAAACTGCCGCCTTCAAAATCGAAATTGAACCGCAGCAGGATCGTCGCCCCGGCGTAATTGGACAAAGAGAGCGTGTGCGGCGTGAAACTTGATTCGGGAGAACCGGTGCCGGGCTGCGTGTAAAGGTCATTCCAATTCGCGCCGCTGTCCGCAGACACCTGCACCCGCGCAACCTCGTCGCTGGTGGCATACCCCAGCTCGCTTTGAAAGCCCACTATGGTATTGGTAGCGGGAACCAGCACTTCATTGAGCTGAAAAAACTGGGGTGAGCTGTTTGTGCCGGCGTGCTCCAGATTGAAGCAGTTCCCGGTGCCGGACGGTTCGGTGGTGACGACTGAATAATTTGGTGGCGGTGTCAGGCTGAAATTGGTGAGGCCGTTGCCGGCATTGGCGGTCAGGTTGCCGGAGACGAGTTGCGCTGTAAGAAAATTATAGCTGGTCACCTGCGGGTTGACTGGCGGCGTGGCAGAAAAAACCGTGCCGACATCAGCGGCAATTAGACCCGGTCCATTCAGCGTTGCCGGCATGTAATCCATTCCCGGCACCGCTGGGTCGAACACTGTGACATTATAGGAAAATTCGATCGTCGCACCGCCCAAATTTATGTTGCTGACCGTCACGCTGTAAACCGTGTCCGCGCCATTGAAAGGAAACAACGTGCCGCCAGTGGTGGCATCCAAACCCATCGGCACCCACACCAAGGTGTTTTCGCCGTAACCAGTTTTATACGGTTGAATAACCGTCGTCACCGGCACACCGTTGCTGGTCATCACGATGGTCGCAGCGCTGAGATCGGCGTTCGACAAAGCGAACGACCAATATGGATAGACGACCTGATAAGGCACAAAACCTTCCGGCGGCCATGAAACATACGGCTGGCGCGTGGCCGGACGCGCCCCGAAACTGGCCGGGTCAAAAACATAAGTGAGGTTCCCGGCGGCATTAGCGTCCTGGCTGGCCACGTCACCCACGCCCATCACGATTTCCGGCGGATAGAGAATCCAGCGCCGGTGGCCGACCTCATTGTTGTTCGCCCCGTAATCCCAAATGAACAGCGTGGTCGCCTCCGCGCCGTCTGCGCCCAGTGCCTGGTCACCGCCCGCGTAACTGGCGGCGAAAGTGTTGTAACAGGTATAAGTCGCGGGTGGATTGTGGTTCAGCGCATTGTTTTCGGAAATGATCACAGCCATCTGCTGCGAGCCCCAGTCGTCCACCGCATCCAGATAAATGGAAGCCGGCAGTCCGGCCATTGCGCGAAACCAGTTGATGCGCCGCAACTCGGCTTGTTGAAACGCATTGGAATTGTGGCCCGGCGTGCAACTGGACTGGTCAGCCGTCGAACCTTGCGGCACGTTTTCCGAGGTCGGATAAATGGCATTGTAAAATCCCCGCACTTCTTCGCGCAGATCCGTGTTTACGGAAAACCCGCCGGTGACCGGCTGAAGCAGAGGCTTCGGCCCTTTGAGCGGAGGCGGATTTAACACGAGATTGGTCGGGGCACGGGATGCTTCACCCAGATCAGGCAATGTCAGAACGCGGGACGCAACCACAGATTGGGACAACCCTGTGACTGGCAGCGCCAAGCCAGCCAAACAAACCATTGCTGTAAATTGAAGGCAACGGGCCATTTATCCATCAGTTTTTCGAGGGTCAAAAAAGGATCTCCAGTCACTTCTCCACGAACATGTCAACTCTGCCTCCGCCCATACGAATGTCAAATCCCAAATCGCGGTTGGCAACTTTTGAATTTCTGGCGACCCTGCGCGCGATGGTTTGGCATGAAATTCGGTCATGCAGGCATGAGTTTGATTTTACAAATTATTAGGTAAATGGACGCAATCGAGGCATGGTGATTGCTTCAAATTGGCCGACATGCGTTTTTCAAAACCTTCTTTTAGAATCCCGGGAAGATTAGGCAGTCTCATCGTGCTGATCCTCTTGACCCTTCAGGCTCATTCACAGATGGAGGCCCAGACGATCACCATTGACACCTCGCCTGCCGGCCAGCGCCAGTTGATTGATGGCTTTGGCACCTGTGTTTCGGGCAGTGAGGCGGTTCAAACGTGGTGGCAAAACATGTATTTTGGGGACCTCCAGGCATCCATGCTGCGCATGGACCTCTCGCCGGCGTTCAATGCTCCTTATTCAAATAATGGCTATAATTCGCCCGGTTACGGTGTTCCCGGACCGGGTGGCAATTACGTTCGCACCTACACGAACGCGACCACCTATACGAATATATTCGCCGGCCTTCAGGCCCCGATTGCCGTGATGGGACCGAATATTAATTCAAATATCGCCTACTTTAATTTTACCAATGGGGGTCCGCAAGTGGCCGGACTCGCTGCTCAAGCCGGCAAATCCCTCATCAATAATTTGGGCGATTTCAAATTGTTCGGTTCCCACTGGTCGCCTGCGCCATGGTTGAAGCTCGCTTCTGGGAACGTCTATAACGCGGGCGGTGCCAACCTGCCTGCCGACGGCACCCCGTTCCCATTCATCTGGCTGGGCAATTATTCCGGCGGCGTTCTCGACACCTCGGGCGCTTTGCGACCGGAGTTCAACGACTCCTCACTTGGCGGAACGGGACCGACCAGCGCGCTGACGCAGTTTGCCCGTTGCACGGCGGCCTACCTGCGCGGTTTTCAAAATACTTACGGGGTGCCTTTCTATGCGATCAGCATCCAAAATGAGCTGGACTTCGAGGAGTTTTACAACAGTTGCTTTTATCCGCTTACCCCCGGCTATCTTGCCGCCATCAAAGCAGTGCGGGCGGAACTGGACAAATATCCTGATCTGGCGGGCATTAAAATCATGGGGCCTGAGGACGTGCTGGGAGGCGACGCCTATGGCATGTGGCAATACGGTTCCGGCAGCACGACCGCCGCCAAGAATCTTCAGTTTTTGCAGGCTGTGGGTGCCGATACCAATGCCGCCGCCGCGGAAAGTTTTTTCTGCATTCATGGTTATGCAAGTGACGGCGTCCAGGCGGCCGGGGCCACGCCGACCCAGTGGAGCTGGTGGGTGAACGGCTGGGGAGCCAGTCCGGCCGCCGGCATCCCGGCGAATGTCCCCGGCTTTGCATACTACGGGAAAAAATCCTGGATGACGGAAACTTCGGGGGAAGATCCCGCCTGGCTGAATCCCGCCACTGGGTTCCCAGGTGGCGGAGCCTGGAGCGTTGCCCTGCGCATCCAGCAGGCGCTTACCGCCGGCCAGGAGAGCGCCTGGGCATATTGGCAGATGACCGACGGAAGCCCGGTTGGCACCGAGACGCTGACCGATCAAGCAACCGGGACGAACTCTGCCAAATACGTAGCGGTGAAACATTTCTTCCGATACATCCGCCCAAACTCAATCTGTGTCAATGCCACCGTCAGCGGCTCGACGGCCCTAACCGCGAGCGCCTTCTGGCACGTCACCAACGGCACCATGACGGTCGTGATCATCAATGCTTCAAACAGCCCGGTCCAGGCCGTGATCAACTCGCCACCCAGGCCGGCGGGGATTTCGTCGTGGCAAACTTTTACTTCGAGCAACAACAGTTATTGGCTGGCTTCAACCAACACAATCAATAATGGCACTGTGAGCATCAACATCCCCGCTTACGGTGTAGTCACACTCTATGGCATCGCACCACCAATGTTGAGCGCCGCGACCTCGACAAATGGACTTCTAAACCTTTTCTGGCCTCCGATCGCCAATGGGTTCCTGCTTCAATCCACGACGAATCTTACATCTTTATCTTCCTGGTCTGATGTCGGGAGCAGTCAGGTCACTTCGAACGGTCTGGTCAATGGCTTGATTAGTGTGACAGTCAGGCCAGATGCCACATCTACCTTTTATCGCCTCACGCATCCATGATTAACGTGCCATTTTTCAATTTATCGGGCAGCCTTCGTTTCAACCGCTAAAGTTTTCTGGGGTTGGTCAATGGTGATTTTGGGCACGAATCCCACCCTTCCGCCAATTTTTGTTTACGGATTTCCGCTGCTCGCGGTTTCCGCCGCCACCCAGTCCAGCCATTCGCTCATCACAATCAAGGTCCAGAGCGCCCGTGCATGATCGGCCTGAAGCCGGCAATGTTCGGACAATAATTCCACCGCGACCGGCGTGCGGATGCCGATCTGCTCCAAGCGTTGGTTGCCCAAGGATTTTGTCGCCCATTCGCGCAGCGGCCCGCGCAGCCAGCGGCCGATCGGCACGGACAAACCGCGCTTGCGACGGTGCACGATGGATTTTGGCAGGTAACGCAGGGCGTAATTTTTTAGAAAAATCTTCGTGGAAAAATTTTGCACACGGTCGGTGACCGGCAGACTGGCGGCAAACGCCATGACCGATTCATCGAGAAACGGCGCGCGCAGTTCCAGCGCGGAACTCATGCTCGCACGGTCGGCTTTCGTCAGCAGTCCTTCGGCGAGAAAACCTTCCAAGTCCCGGCGTTGCACGCGGTCCAGTAGAAGTCCACTGCCAGTGTCGTCAGCGTACGAAGCTGTAGACGGGATTCCCAGCCGCGCTAAAATTGTTGGCGTAATGTTCGACATCCATAGTTCGTGACGCGTCATGCCACCGAGTTCCGCGCCTTGCATGAAACGCTTCAGCAGAAAGGACACAGTCATTTTTTTGTCGCTCACCGGCAACGACTCAACAACGCGACGGATGGTGGCGTGCAGCCACGCGGGCAGACTGGAAAATTTTTCGGCGATGCCCGCACCGATGTAAGTCGGATAGCCGCCGAACAGTTCGTCCGCGCCTTCGCCGACCAGCGCCATCGGCACGTCCTGCGCGGCGCGGCGCGCAAGCATGGCCGTTGGCAGCCACGCCGGATCGGCGAGCGGTTCGCCAACGGTTTTAATCAACAGCGACAGTGCTTTTGGCAAATCGTCGGGCTGTACCCAGACCGGCACCGATTCAAGTTTCAGCGACGCCGCGATACTCCCGGCAAAATTTCCCTCATCGAATGATTCTTCCTTGAAGCGCAAGGTATAAGCCTTCAGCGGACGTTCGGGATGCAATGACCGCGTGACCGCCGAGATCAGCGACGAATCCAGACCGCCGCTCAAGAAGAGGCCGAAGTCAACGTCCACGTCGCTTTGCCGCCGGACTGCGGCGCGGAAAATTTTGTCAAACGCATCGAGCGACGGTTTTTGCTTTGGTGTCTCGACATTGTTCCAACGCCAGTAAGTCGAATGCCGGATGCCGCGCGCGTCAATCTGCACGATGCCGCCGGGCGGAACTTTCTCGATGTTGGCGAACGGCGAGGCCGGTGAAGCGAACAATCCAAATTGGAGGTAACGCTGCAAGGCGGCGTGATCGAAAGTCACCGGCAGTTTGCCGTCGGAAACAAGACTCGCGATCTCCGTGGCGAAAATAATGTTGTCAGTGGTTTGCGTAAAGAACAGAGGACGTTCACCCGCGCGGTCGCGAACCAGCGTGAGCCGGCGTTCGCGTGAATCCCAGACGGCGATGGCAAAGGCACCAACCAGTTTTCCGGCGAACGCTTCGCCGAGTTCCAGATACATTCCGGGAATCACCGCCACGTCGGTCGCCTGTTGCACGGGCCGTCCACGCCCGGCGAGCCAGCGGCGAAGTTCCTTGTGGTTGTCAATTTCCCCGTTGCAGACCGCGACCACACCGCTGGCCGCGTCCACCATCGGCTGGCGGCCGTCATCGCCGCCACGGATCGCGAGGCGTGTCGCGCCCAGCACGGCGGATTCGGAAGCGTTCAGGCCGACGTCATCGGGACCGCGATGCGACAGCGCCTGCAACATCGCATTGACGCGGAGCCGGACCGATTCCGGTTGCCGTTCGCCAGCAATACTTACGATGCCGCAGATTCCACACATGAAATTTTACGGAGCCGGTAAAAGAACGCCGATGTAATTCGGCGTCAGTTGTTGGATGTTGGTTTGCTGAATTCCCGCGACGGCTTCAACCCGGCTGCGGTCGCCGGTGCGCGCCAACAGATAGACCGGATTTTTTTGCGCGGCCAGCCAAAGATCGAACAGTCCGCGCGGCACCAAGTTCGTCGGCCACTCGTCCTTGTTGACGCGAAATAAAATATAGTTGCTCGTCAGTTCGTTCCCGTCCTTTGTGACCAGCGTCGCAGTGCGATTCAGATAAAACGGGAGTCCGTTGGGAAAACATTCCAGAAAGGTCAGTTTAGTTTGCGGCGGCAAAGCCGGAATTTGTTGCGCCAGCTGGCGGGCGGATTTGATGTTAAAAACGACTTCGATGGCACCAAGATTCAAGGTGAACAGCAGTAGTGAAAAAATGGCGAAGCCAACAAAGCAAAGTCCGGCATCGCGGCGAAAATGCGCCAGCAAACCCAGCCCCGCGAAAACGAAGAGCAGAATGATCGGCGTAATGAAATGGCGGCCCAGTTCTTCGGAATCAGTAACCGAAAGCCCCATCGGTTTGGCCAGCGAACCCATGCGCGGCGAAAGAACAATTGCCGCGATTGCGACCACGAAACACAGGACAGCCAGCGTGAGCGCGGCACGGCATACGATGCGCGCAGCTTTGCCGTCGGGATTCTTCATCGCCTGCGCGAAAAACCTTGCCGTCAAAATTCCGCAGGCCACGGTGACAGTCAAAATGTATCCGGGCAGTTTTGATTTCGAGAGCGAGAAGAAAATTACCACCACCACCGCCCAAACGAGGCAGAGATGGTCGGCGGACGACATTAGTTTTTTATTTCTCCATGCGGCCACGGCGGCTTCGGGTAAAATAAAACTCCACGGCAGGAACAGGCCGGCGACAATCAACGCGTAAAAATAGAATGGCTGAGTGCGATGAAACGTCGTGGTCGTAAACCGGTGAAACGATTCCTCGATGAGGCCGTAGTACGGAAAATCGGAATGTTGCAGCGAAAGCCCGATAAACCACGGCAGCGTCACGCCAAAAAACGCCAGTAGATTTAACGGAGCAAAAAAACGTTTCCACACGCCGCACCGGCCTTCGACGCGATGGAACACAAACAGCACGAGGCCGGGAATGAGAAATCCCACCGGCCCCTTTACCAGCGTTGCAAAACCTGCCGCCAGCGCGCCGAGCAGATACCAGTTGCGACGGGTGTTGCCCTCGCATTCTTCCGCGCGATAACCGGCAAAAATCGCCGCCGAAACAAAAAACGCCAGCGCGATGTCGAAGATCACCGTCCGCGAAAACACCACATACAACGGCATCGTTGCGATGATGATGACCGCCATGACTGCGCAGCGCGGGCCATAAACGCGCCGGCAAAAAAGAAACGTGATCGCCAGTGTCGCCAGTCCAAACATCGCCGAGGGCAGGCGCGCCGCCGTTTCGTTATCGCCAAACGCCGCGAGCGAAAGTGCGACGGCCTTGAAATAAAAAGCCGGCTTGTCCAGGTAGGCAATTCCGTTGTAGGACGGCGACAGCCACGCGCCTGATTCCTTCATCTCGCGGGCGACCTCGGCATTTCTGCCCTCGTCCGGCTGGAGCAGCGGCAGGATTCCCAGCCGGGAAAAAAGCCCAAACCAAACAACGGCCAGAGCGAATAAAAACCATGCAGTTTCCGATTGCGGGATCAAAGATGAGCGACGCGGTTCGATGCACGCATTTTGCCAACGTCGTTGTGCAACGCAAGCTCATCTGATAATTTCAATGCGCTGCGGTTGTTGCGCTGGTGTTCATGAAAGCCAATTCCACAACAATTTTTCTGACGGCCGAATGGCGGTATCTGGCGATGCTAAATTATGAAGTTGATCCAGCCACTCTTGCGTCTTTTATTCCGCCCGGAACAGAGTTGGGTTTTTGGAATGGCAAAACTTTCGTCAGTCTTGTCGGGTTTCTGTTTCAAAGGACGCGTGTTTGCGGGATTCCCATTCCCTTTCACCGAAATTTTGAAGAAGTCAATTTGCGGCTTTACGTTCGTCGAAAGGCGGACGACGGCTGGCGCAGAGGCGTGGTTTTTATCAAGGAGTTGGTTCCGCGAATGGCGATCGCCTTCGTTGCGCGCAAATTTTACAACGAGAACTACCTCGCGCTGCCGATGTCTCATAAGATTGAAAAATCTCGCGAAGAAATAAAATCTGTCTCGTATTTCTGGCGATTCGGTGGAAAAGAAAATCACATGAAGGTGATAACTCGCGGCACCGCGCAGTTGCTGGTTGAAGGTTCGGAACAGGAATTCATAACGGAACATTATTGGGGCTATACGACGCAACGCGACGGTTCAACGCTGGAATATCGTGTCGAACATCCGCGCTGGCGGGTTTGGGAAACACAGGCGGCGGAGCTTTATTGTGATGCAACCAAATTATACGGTGAAAAATTTCGCGATTATTTAAGCCGGGCACCATCATCAGCTTTTCTCGCCGACGGTTCTGATGTAAAAGTGTATAAAGGCGTCAAGCTATGAACCAAGACAAACCCGATCCAGCGGGCTGGATTCTGTATGATGATTCGTGCGGATTTTGCCGCCGTTGGGTTCCATTAAGATTGCTCCGTTGCAAGCCAATTGGGTCAGAGAAAAATTGCAGTTGAATGAAAATGATCTGTTGCAAGATTTGCGTTTGCTGCTGGCAAATGGAAAACAAGTTCAAGGCGCGGACACTTACCGTTACGCGATGAAGCGGATTTGGTGGACATATCCGGCTTATCTTTTTTCCGTCGCGCCGCTCGGCAGAAACATTTTCGATTGGAGTTACAGAAAGTTCGCCACTAACCGACAGCAAATTTCACGCGCCTGCAAAATGCCGGGCAAAATCGCTGATTGAGTTCCGCAACGCCGCTCGACAAAACTTTTCCCCCCCACCATTCTGGTGCAATGGCATTTGAATCGGATTCGCCGCTAGACTCGCTCTGGAAGGAATACGCCCGGGCGTTCCAGTCTTGGGATGACCTTACGCTCGCGCGCTGGCTCGCACAGACGCTCGGCCAGCTCGAAGGCCGCGCGTGGCGGCTCTCGCATCCGCTCGTCGGCGCGTATCGGCTCGCCGCGCAAATCGCACATGAAAAACAAATCTGGTTCAAACGGCTCGCCACGCCGCCGGCGGCTTATGCGGAATCACCGTGCTGCCGCGCGCCGTTTTTGCCGCTGTTTACGCGCGATGTGCGCGAGTCCGGCTTGATCTGCCAGCATTGCAGCGAAACGCTCGTGCCTTTCGAAGAGATTTCCGCCGAGGTGCGCGCCGAGGTCGGGGCGTGGGCGCAGCAATATGAACCCGTCCATGCCGTCGCGCACTGGGACGACCGTCAGCGGCGCGGCGCGGGAAATTACGACGCAGCTTTCGAAAATGCGGCGGAGCAGGCGGAACAGTTGCTCGCGCGCGCGGGCCGCGAACTGACGCCAAAGTTGTTGCAAATTTATCCGGCCATCATCTGGGAGGATCAGGACGAGTGTCTGGAAGTCAGGCCGGAGGATGTGCCGGCGTGAGGCGCGAAGCGTGGCATCGTTGAATCGTGAATGTAAATTGAAAAATTGGCATTGCAATTCCATGAGGCAACGATTCACCATCCACCCCTGTGACAATTGATCGAACATGAAATGGATTTTCAAATGGCTGGTGCGGCTGTTCATCCTGGCGGTCGTGCTGGTCGTCGTTTTTCTCCTGTCGCTGGACACGATCGTGCGGTTCGTCATGGAAAACCGCATCCGCGCGCAGACGGGCATGGACGCGGAGATCGGGAAATTTTCCATCGGTCTCGCCACGCCGACCATCACCATCAAGGATTTCAAGCTGTTCAATCCGCCGAGCTTTGGCGGCACGCTGTTCCTCGACATCCCGGAAATCCACGTCGAATACGACCGCAGCGCGCTCGCCCGACGTGAGCTGCACCTGACGCTCCTGCGCTTTGACCTCGGCGAGCTGGACATCGTCAAAAATGAGGTTGGCCAGACGAATATTTTTTCCATCGCGTCGGCGCCAGCGGTCAAGGAACCCGGCGGTGAAAAGTCCTTCGCGAAGCAAACCGGTTACACCTTCACCGGGATTGACACACTGAACGTCTCCGTCGGCACGGCAAAATACATTGACCTCGAGGATCAAAAGAACAACCGCGAGCAAAAGATCGGCATTGAAAACTGCGTCATCAAGCATGTGAAGACAGCCGCCGACCTCGCCGGTCTCGCCGTGCTGGTCGCGCTGCGCGGCGGGGATTTCTTCGGCCCGCTGGTCGCGGCGCCAGGCTTGAATTGAGGCTTGCGGAGTTTTGCCTTTTTTGCGGGCGGAAATTTTCCTAAATTCAGCGCGTGCATCGCGACATCCTCAAATCTGTTTCGCGCCTCGTCGTGAAACTCGGCACGGGCGTCCTCACCGACAGCCGGAAGCTGATTGACCCGGCGCAATTGGAGCGGCTCGTCGGGCAGATCGTCTCGTTGAAAAAATCCGGCAGGGAAATTGTGCTGGTGACTTCGGGCGCGGTTGGCGCGGGCATGGGTGCGCTTGGTTACGAAAAACGTCCGGGTGAACTTGCTGAACTGCAGGCCTGCGCTGCCGTCGGCCAATCGCGGCTCATGGCGATTTACGCGGAACTTTTTGCGAAGCACGATTTGCACGTCGCGCAAGTCTTGCTCACACATGAAGATCTGGAACATCACGAACGCCATCTCAACGCGCGCAATACGCTCGTTACGCTGCTCGGCCGCGGCGTCGTGCCCGTCATCAACGAAAACGACGCCGTGTCCTTCACAGAAATCAAATTCGGCGACAATGACAAATTGTCCGCGCTCGTCGCTTCGCTGCTGCCCGCCGATTTGCTTGTGATTCTCACGACGGTTGACGGCGTCATTGAAAATTTCAGCAAGTCGAATCCGAAAACGATTTCCGTCATCGAGCAAATTGATGCCACGATTGAAAAGCTCGCGGGCGGCACGACCAGCGAAACCGCCGTCGGCGGCATGGCTTCGAAAGTTCAGGCCGCAAAAATCGCCGTGCGCTCCGGCATCCCGCTCGTCATCGCATCGGGCAAAAAGAAAAATGTGCTGGCAAAAATTCTGGCGGGCGAAGACGAAGGGACGCTGTTCGTCGCGCAGCCGAACAAATTGCAGGGACGCAAACGCTGGATCGCATTTTTCCATCATCCTAAAGGCGCGCTATTCGTGGACGACGGCGCGAAAAAGGCGTTGCGTGAGTCCGGCAAAAGCCTGTTGCCGCCCGGCGTCGCGCGCTGCGAAGGGGAATTTGCGGCGGACGATGTTGTGCGGATTTGCGACTTGGACGGAACGGAATTCGCGCGCGGCATCGCGAAATTCAACGCCGAGGAAATCCGCGCCAAGAAACTCACACGCGTGGAACTGGTTCATCGCGATGACTTGGTGATTTTGTGAGCGCGTTGCATGGTGACAACGTGCGCTGCACTTTTCCGATCCAACGATTCACGATGCAACAATTCAATGAATGAAAAAATCCGCGATAAACAATTTGCTCAAAGTCATGGCGAAACTGCGTTCGCCAAAAGGTTGTCCGTGGGATCGCGAGCAGACGCATTTGAGCTTGCGCCGTCATGCAATTGAGGAGGTTTATGAATTGATCGACGCGATTGAAGCACGCGACGAGCACGAAATGGCCGAAGAACTGGGCGATTTGCTGTTGCAGGTGGTTTTCCATTGCCAGCTTGCGCGTGAACACGGCGCGTTTGATTTTGAAAAAGTTTGCTACATGTTGGTGGAAAAATTAGTTCGTCGTCACCCGCATGTTTTCGGCGCGACCAAGGTCAAAAACGTGGACGAGGTCTGGGTGAACTGGGAAAAAATCAAGCGCACGGAAAAAGTCGGAACAAAAAGTGAACGCAAATCCGCGTTCGACGGGATTCCGAAACATCTGCCGGCGTTGCTGCGCGCTGAAAAGCTTTTAAAGAAGGCGCGTAAAATCTTTGCAGATGGCCACCAAGCGGGCGGCAAAAAATCAAAACGAAAATTGTCAAAGCCTGCGCTGGCAAAAGAACTTTTTGAACTCGTGTCGTTCGCGCAATCGAGCGGCTGGTGCGCGGAAGAATTGCTGGCGACTGAAATTAAGCAGCGCGAACGGCAGCTGCGCCG
>Ga0302324_100014444_pt1 | contig 15935 bp, 15 predicted proteins | sample Palsa_T0_1_FD_201949 | JGI IMG/M metagenome (GOLD analysis project Ga0302324, IMG submission 201949) | Peat permafrost microbial communities from Stordalen Mire near Abisko, Sweden - Palsa_T0_1 | ecosystem: Environmental > Terrestrial > Soil > Palsa > Peat permafrost | place: Sweden: Abisko...
TAAGCGGCGTCCCACATAGCGGTGAGGCACACAGTAGCGATTGCCATCGAACTGCACGCGGAGATCTTTGTGCACGAGCGCTTCGACATGATCGCGATGATCGTAAGGAATGACCGGTAGCGGTTTCAGCGCGGCGGGTTGAAAACGATCCAAGGGCCGCTGCCGGGTTTCGCGATGCTGCCGTTGGTTAGCGACTTCGGAGAGCCACTGCCGAACCTGGCGATTGACATCGTACAGATCAGTAAACTCACGCAACGGCCAGAAGCTTTGACGTGCGTATCCGATTGCGCGCTCCACTTTGCCCTTCTCCCAACCCGCCGCCGGATTGCACGCGCGCGGATAGAAGCCGTATTCGCGAGCAAAGGCGAGAAAGCGCGGTAGAAAACGGACCAACCGGCCATCGTGCTCGGCCACTGCGGTAGCCAGATTGTCGTAAACGACCTCACGCGCGACACCACCCAAAGCGACGAAGGCATGCATGTGACAGCGGACGAAAGTCTCAAAGCTTTGGCTGTGCGTAAACTCCAGAAACAGCATGCGGCTGTGAGCATCGACCAGAGCAAAGGCATAGAGCTTGCGCTGGTCGCCGGAATAGTTCAGCACGCCGAAGTGCCCCCAATCGACTTCAAAACGCTCGCCCGGCGTCGGCTCCATGCGAATGAAGGCGCGATTGGGCTTGGCTTGGGGGCGAGTCTGTTTCAGGTAATCACGCAAGATGGTGTGGCTGCCGGTATAGCCGAGCGGCCGGAGTCGCTGCTCAATCACGGCACCCGAGACGGTGGCATCCTTCTCCCGCCATTCGGCGATGGTGGCCTTAAACGGATCAAGTTTGCTGGTGCGTGGCCGTGTCGCCGGACCTTGCGCTGGCGCATCGAGATACTTCCGGATGGTGTGCCAGCCCATGCGGAGATGGCGTTCGATTTTACGGATCGGCCAGTGCTCGGACCAGTACAGCCGATGTAGGTCGTTGATCTGTTCGGTCGAGAGCACGGTGCGCTTCCCTTTATCCGGCAGAAACCGCATCCAGGCCAGAGCGTTGTTGTTGGCAAGATTCGATCTGTGGGCCGCGGCGAGGCGGAAGTGCTTCCAGAACCCAGATTTGCGCCCGAGCTGAGTTGTTGTTGGCAAGATGCTCCAGGCCAGGGCCAATGAGCCAGACCTCTGCAGCAGAATGCTTTAGGTCGAAAGCTGAGTTGTTGTTGGCAAGATCGCGCAGCCGGCGCTTCTGGTCCCGGACTCGCTGCTTTTGGCGGTTGAGTTCAACGACGGCAGGATTGCCCTCCCGTCGCCTCCGCCAGTAATCGAGATGGCTGGCCCGCCATTTCCGGCAGCTATCCTGACAAACCTGACGATATTCCGGATCGGAGGCAATCTTCCGGCGGCGGCTATCGGCGCGGCGCCGTCTCTGACATTCTGGCCCACTGCAAACGGACTGACCGGGCTGAAACCTCGAGGGCTGGAAGACCTGCTCACAATAGCGACAACGCCGTTCGACCATACCGGCGTTTGTCTCACTGAACTTGACCTCCGGACGTGTGGTGTCCGAACTGGGTCACCTAGAGAGTACAGGGAATAGATTCCGGATTCGATCTACAACTCCACCGGCGCCGCTGCCGCCCTGCACAAATGCGATAAGCCGCTTCCCGGCGTATTCTGCCAAGACTGGCGTGTACCTTATTTGTGGGGCGCCTGGAAGGATGCGCTCGTCGGGGAAAACGTAATCCGGGTTGAAGAACCACACTCGCGTATCAGCAGTATTCCGAGCTGCAAGTTCATCCAACACCTCCAGGTCCGGCTTGCTCCACGTCACTCCACTGATCACGATTGCGTGGGCCTCATCGTCCAGGCAGATCGCGTCGCCTGGATGCAACACAGTCCATCCAGCGGCTTGCGCTCTGTCGTTAAGTTCGTTGGCCTCCGACTGGTGATCAAGCGATTGAGTACCGAAGATCTCGGCGAATCGTGACATTTAGGGTTCCCTGCTATCAGCCTATCGCGTCTGATTTGCCGAACCATTAGAGCACTCCGCCAGTTGTGCGACTCCGCCCGGCAAGCCAGATATAGAAGCTCTTATAGAGTCGATACCGCATCCCCGCCGATGGCTATTCTTTTCCTCAACTACAAAACCGGCGAAACTGCGGTTGTTTTAGTCCGGCGCTGACACTACATTGGAAATCGAAGACGGCGGCGTGAACATCAGCGATACATGGCGCTCTCCTATAAGCAGTTTCAGGTGCGCGGCCGCGCTCGTGGCGTACTGTCCGTTTTCATTTTGTGCTAGCTCATCCGCGTGCCTCAAGTCATTCTTGATTGAGTGCCACGTGCGGCTGACCGTAGAATCTGGGATTCTACCCACCTGCTTTCTTCTTCTATGAGTTCCCCTTGTTTGCTGTCTTTCATGCTGTCCGTGGGGTGCCTGAACGCCGCAATGTTGTGCGAAGTTATCCTGGATTCTCCGACGCAATGAAGTTGATCGTCGGCGCCCGACTTCGGCTTCGAGCGCCTGGGTGTCGACCAGGAGCCGCCGCCCGGGACGTTGATGCCAACCCCGACGCGCACTCGTTCGGAGGCGAGGGACGAAAATCAATCACCCATCCACTTGCCCACCCAGAGTTGCTCTCTCGGTAACTCTCCTTCATCGCTCGAATCGATTCAGCACATTTGTCACCCTTATCCTTATATGTGATTGTGACGGCCAGCCCGTCACGATGGACGTCAATCCTTCAAGCCGAGTCCTGTCAATGGGTTCTGCACATCTACGTACCGCGTTACCTCGAAAAGTGGGTTTCCACAGGAGGCCGGATTCTCGTAAGTTATTGAAAGGATGGAGCGGGAGAAGGGATTCGAACCCTCGGCGTCCAGCTTGGGAATATGAGCGTCGATTGTAAATAAATGACTTAGGCGTCTATGGCGCTGTTTTCTGGTCATACAAGTCTATATTTTTCAGCGATCCATTCTCATTCTCCTGCTTATTGAGGTAAACGAGGTAACGCCCGACGTCCTATTTCGCTGCGAATTGCCGTTTGGACGATTACTTTTGGACCATCTCTACTGTCTCGCGTACATCGAGACCGAGCAAGCGTGCAATCTCGCGAAGCCGCGCGAAGCTTGCAGTCTGATAGTCGCTGGCTTCGTAGCGCTGGATTTGTTGGGGCTTCACACCCAAACGCGCTGCTAGATCCTCCTGCGTCCATCCCGCCGCGATGCGGGCTTGAATGAGCACCTTCGGCAGTCCATCGAGGGAATCCAGTTCAAGAATCCTGGGGCCGCCTGTCTTCAATGCCTCGTATTCCTGAAGTTCCGCTTCGAGGTCCTGCAGTTGGCTCTTCAGTCCCGCCTTTTGTGCCTCCCATAGCTTCGGATGAACGTTCTTCGGCCGGGGCGTCGCGGCCAATTCATCGAGCGTAGCTCGGAACTTCTCGGCGTGAGCTCTGGTGATGCGATGCTGCCGCTCGTTTTTGATCACAACTCTGCCTCCTGAAGATTCAGCCCCACAATTCCTTTGGATCGTCCGGTCTCCTTGTCGGTCTGGAAGAACTCCAAGAACGCTCGTCCGCTTGCGCCTTCGGGCATCTGGGCGGGGAAAAGCTCGCCGAAATACTTGCGCTTCTGCGCCGACCTGCCCTTCGAAAAATCAAGGAAAACCGAATCCAAAGCTTCCACATTCACTCCGTCGATGTCCCAGCAGGCGTCGTAGTCGCCCGGCTCGCGCTTGACCGTCACAAAACTGCCGTCGATGTACACTCTGCTGCACCCCGCCCGATTCAATGCTGCTAACGCCAGGCGAAGGCCACCGAGCAACTGCTGCCGACGTGAGCTAAACCCGAATCGTGATTGAATCTCTTGCCAAGTAGCCCAGTGAATGCCAGCCGGCAGCCTGCCGTCGCGATTGAACTCCGGTAACATTATACCAACCCTACAATAATGTTGTGTTGGTTGTTGCGTCAAGCTCGGGTCAGGATCTGCCCATTACGAATACGGCTCCAAACTCTCCACACGTTTCCTCCAAATCCGCGCCGAGCCCATCTTAGTAAAGTGGTGCGAGCAAGGCCGCATCGTTCTCCGCGGCCGGTAGTCAACGACCTCCTGGTCCCGAATCAGGCAGCACTTCCTAACACTATGATTACACAGCGTGAATTTTTGCAAGAAAGTTCAAACTAGGTACCAAAACACGTCTGTGGCTGGGCAATTGGGTGGGTCGTTTTGCACGCGCTGACCTTTCTGTTTTTTGCCTAGGGTGCTCGAACAACCGGCCCGGTCATGCCGGTTGATGACGCACAGCCCATCCTGATGGAGCTGCTCGGCCCCGGGACGCGAGGACGCGGAGGTTACATCGCAGCCAGCTTCGGCGAGGAGTTTAGTTCCCAGACCGACACGAGTCCGGCCCTCCCACCGGTTGAAGTGCACTCCAGGCTTCGTCCATACCGGAGCATGGCGACTGCCGGGAACCAGCGCCGCAGTATCGCCTGAATTCAAAAGGGTGGTGAAATTGCGAATCTCGGCCGGTATTCGTCGCGTGGCGAATCTCTGCCTCAAGGCGGAAAGCAGATTGACGCGGCACGCGAGCGCAATTCCATCACGCATTTCAACTGAGAGGTTGAGACTAACCGGGAAGACTCTGGCTCTGAAAGTGAGTGACCGGCTGATGGGTGTTCCGGGCCTCGACATCCCTGGGTTTGACATTGTTTCCATCGCGAAGGGATACGGATGCGACGCTGAGCGCCTTGACGACCTTGCCGCAATCAAGAAAGCGGCGGTCGCGGCCTGGAGCAAATCCAAGCCGACCGTGCTGGAGATTCCAATATCTGCGCAAGTACCGCCACTCATATAGAGTGAACGCGCTCAGAATAGGAGCTTCAGAGCTAGTTGCACCTATCGCGGACCGCCGATTTGATACAGCGGATTGAGGCCGCCATTCTGGCCGCCGCTTCCGAGCGATGCTCCCAGCATCTGCGTCGATTGCCCGAATAGAGGAGAACTCATGTAGTTTGTGGGAGGTCCGAAATTGGGGTGGTTGAAGATGTTGAAGAAATCCGCGCGCGCCTGAAGAGAAAGCCGCTCGTGGAGTTTGAACAGCCTCCGCAGCGTGAAATCGACATTCGCAGCGCCGAATCCGCGCACGGCGTTCCTTCCCAGAATTCCTTTGCCAAGCCGTGCTAGGCACGCTGAACTGCTCGATCGATGCATACGGGACATCTCCTGGCCACACGGTTCTTGGGCTATTCCGTAAGAAGGCGGAACAAACTCGGTGGACGACCATGCTCTGCGCCGCGAAGGAATCGCTGCCCTGGTCAACGCTGAATCCGGACATGAAGGCTGGTCGCGGAATGGATTTCGGCTTCGAAAGGGAGTAAGCTTACGGGGCACCGGATCGGGCCGAACAATATGAGCAGTTGTTTCCAGCGACCAGCGAGCTGGGTTTCGACATTGTTGACGGTCATGACGGCGGCGACGGCCTCCGCCCAGACATCCGGGGGAGCGATTCGCGGTACGGTTTCGGATCCCTCTGGCGCCTCAGTGCCAGGGGCGGGTATCATGATCGAAGAAGTAAGCACCAGCGAGACCTGGAGGCTGGTAAGCAGCAGCGCCGGCCTTTACAATGCGCCTAATCTGCCGGTCGGCAAATATACCGTGACAGTCAAAGCTCCCGGATTTTCAACTGCGGAGCGCACCAACATCGCCGTGCAGGTGGGGTCCGAAAGCGTGATCAATGTGCAGCTGGTTCTGGGAAAGTCCGAGGATAAGGTTACGGTTGCTTCGCAAGCCGCAACAGTCGACTTGGCCACTTCGCAGACGGGCGCGGTGAATAGTGGTGAAGTCGTACGGGAACTTCCACTGAATGGCCGCGACTGGACGACTCTGGCAGCCTTGCAGCCGGAGGTCTCCATCGTTCGGACCGAGAATGCTCCCGCGCTGAGCGTGGCTCGCGGAAACCGTGGGCTTGGGACGATGATGGCGATCGGCGGCGCGCGGCCCGAGCAGTCCAGTTACCGGCTGGACGGAGTGAGCGTGAATGACTACGACGGTGGGGGACCCGCCAGCGTTCTCGGCATCAGCCTCGGCGTGGACGCAATTCAAGAGTTCTCCGTGGTCACAGGCAACGCACCGGCCGACTACGGAAAGACTTCGGGGGGTGTCATCGACGCCGTCACTCGTGCGGGAACGAACCAGTTCCATGGCTCGCTGTACGAATTTCTGCGCAACAGCGCATTGGACGCACGCAACTTCTTCGATGGCGCCTCTATACCTCCTTTTAAGAGAAACCAGTTTGGCGGATCCCTGGGCGGTCCCATCAAACGCCAGAGAACATTCTTTTTCTTCGACTACGAGGCTATTCGCCAAGTGTTGGGGGTGACTACCGTAGACACGGTGCCCTCGCCGGCGGCGCGCATCGGCCAACTGGTTGCGGGACCAGTCGCGGTGAGCCCGCTGGTGGCTCCGTTCCTGGCTTTCTTCCCCTTACCCAATGGACCGATCAAGGGCGACACCGGGACGTATGCCTTCGCGTCACAAAACAATACGACGGAGAATTTTGGCACCTCGCGAATCGATCACCGCTTCTCGGATTACGATGCGATTCACGCGACTTACTTGTTCGACAAAGGCCAGACAACCGCACCGGATACGTTCGATAGCGTTCTTCTCGGAACGTTCTCGCAACGCCAGACCGCCAGTATCGAGCAGAGCCACATCTTCTCGCCATCGGTGGTCAATTCCGCCCGAATTGGGTTCAATCGAAACGTCGCTGAGCAGGTGAAATCGCTCTCCACGATCAATCCAATCGCGGACGATCCGTCTTTCGGATTTTTGCCAGGACGGGACGTGGGGCAGATATCAATCGCGGGATTCACGACTTATCCTGGCGGTCTCAGCTCGCAGGGTGATTTCATTTTTCATTACACGTCTTATCAGGCCTATGACGACCTGTCCATTACCAGAGGAAGTCATTCCCTCAGGACGGGCTTGGCATTCGAGCGAATCCAATCAAACACCTTGGGAGCGGGCAAGAACAACGGAGCGGTGAGCTTCGGTTCACTGGCAGCGTTCCTCACGGATCAGCCCACGTCATTCCAAGCGACCATCCCCGGCACCAGCGTTCCTGAGGGATTACGCCAATCTGTAGTTGGCGCCTATTTGCAAGACGACTGGCGGGTGCTGCGCAACCTGACTCTGAATCTCGGGGTGCGGTACGAGATGGCGACCGTACCCACCGAAGACCACGACCAGCTGGGGACGCTGATTTATGGGTCACAGCAGCTCAAGCTTGAGTCGCCCTATTTCAACAATCCAACGCGGCGCAACTTCTCCCCTCGCGTGGGCGCTGCCTGGGATCCGTTCGGAGATGGCAAAACAGCTGTGCGGGCCGCCTTCGGACAGTACGACTACCTGCCGTTGACGAGCCTGTTCTCGCTGGTCTCGGTGATTAGCGCACCGTTCAACGTACAGGGTTCCAGCACTTCGGTGCCGGTAGGATCCTTTCCTGACGGGCTGTATCAATCGCTGGCCGCGGGCGGGCCGGGCGCGGCTTTCATCCAGCAGAATCCGAGCCGGAGTTACGTGCTCCAGTGGCATTTCAGCGTACAGCGTCAGCTCACGCCGAGCCTGCTGTTGGAAGTCGGCTACGCAGGATCTCATGGCGTGCATCTGCCATTGGTCGTCGGGGACATCAATACCGTGCCACCCGCCGAGGACACGCCGCAGGGGTATGTATGGCCAACGCCGCGGGGCAGTGGAGTCAAACCGTGGCCCAGCTGGGGCATCGTCACAGCCGTAATGTGGCAGGTTTCGTCGACCTATAACGCTCTCCCAGTGCGGTTACAGAAGCGCCTCAGCCGCGGCCTGCTAGTCCAGGGGTCGTACACTTGGTCCAAGAGTCTCGACACCGGCTCGAACTCACTCATGACGGCGTACACGAATACTGTGTCGAACCTTCCGGTATTCGATCCCCGCCTGCGGAGAGGTGTGTCTGACTTCGATGTGCCGCAAAACCTGGTCGTGAGCGGAACGTGGGAATTGCCGGTCGCAAGAAGCGGGTGGAAGCCGTTGACTGAGTTTGCAAAAGGTTGGCAGCTTGGCACGCTGTTGCAACTGTCGTCCGGGCTGCCTTTCACGGCGACCATCGCTGGCGATCCGCTGGGTTTGAACAGCAGCGTCCCTTACGATTTCCCGGATCGTTTGAACCTGCCCGGTTGCAGCAGTCCAGTCAATCCCGGGAATCCGACGGACTACGTCAAACTTTCTTGTTTCGCAGCTCCGACTCCCGCGACACGCCTGGGCGACGCAGGACGCAACGTCGGGCGCGGCCCAGGCCTGGCAGATTGGGACGCTTCGCTGTTCAAGAACTTTCGTGTCGCACGAGGTTCGGAGATCTTCAACGTGCAGTTCCGGTTCGAGGCTTTCAACGCGCTGAATCATACCAACTTCGACCCACCGACCTCGACCAGCCTCCAGCTGTTCACGCAGGCACTGGCTCCGATCCCATCGGCCGGGAACCTGACTTCGACGTCCACGACTTCACGGCAACTTCAATTTGCAATCAAGATACTCTGGTGAAATGGGCAGCCACGCAGCACGAATCATCGGTCTTGTACTTTGGGCCTTTTTAGGCGTCTGTTTGCTGTCCGCGAACGGCCAGCCATCCAATGGCAGCATCAGACTGCCAATCAGCGATGCGACCGACCGAGTATTTGTTCCCATATCAGCCGGAGGGCAGGCCTCTCACGCATGGGTGGGTCAGATCGCAGAAGATGGTCAGGGATTTCTATGGTTCGCCGCCAGGGAAGGCCTCGATCGCTACGACGGGTACCAGCTTCGGCCCTACAGTCCCGTTCCTACCGGTGTCTTGGACCCGGTTCTCTTCCGAGACTGGCTGGGTCGCTACTGGCTGACTCGCTATACGTTGCTTAACGATCGTTCGGGCAAAATCTGGATTGGAGCGGACGAATCTCTGTACGAGTACGATCCAGAAACCGAGCACTTTAACGATCTGCCGATCCCGGGCGGAGTGCTTCAAATTATACGAAACGTCAATCAGGATCGCAACGGAATGATCTGGCTGGCCACCGCCCGAGGGCTGGCCCGGTACAACCCAGCGAATGGAGAGACCGCCCGTTTCCTGCAAAACGAGAGCGACGAGGCAAGTCTGACTAAACGCGCGACGCTCGAAACGAAAGACGGCACTTTCTGGGTGGCCTCGAGCGCGAGCGTGGATACTTTTGACCGGCAAACCGGCAGGGTCACGCAGCATTTTCTTCTGCGCAACCCGCTCCAGAATCCAGTCAGTAGAGGAAATCCGTACGTTCGACTTCTTGAGGACCATTCGGGGATTGTATGGATCGCGTCCGCTCGGGATGGTCTTGCGTTCGTCGATCGCCAGCGCACCAAACTCACGTTCGTGGCGCTGGCCGGGGGCTCGGATCTCGAACCCGGCGCTTGGGCGATTCTCGAAGACCGGTTCGGAGCTCTGTGGATAGGGACCGAAGAAGGCCTCCTTCAGCTCGATCGCGATCGCGAACGATTTGTCCGTTACCGCAACGATCCTACCGATCCCAGCAGCTTGCCTGCTGACTGGGTGCTGTCGCTCTTCGAGGATCGCGAGAATGGCATGTGGGTGGGCACGGCCAACGCCGGCGTGGCCCGATTTTCCGAACATGCAGCTCCTTTCCGGCGCTACCGGCGCCGGCCGGGATCCGGCGGCTCTTTCGGCCCGGACTATGTTTTCACCGCGTTCGAGGACAGCCGCGGTGAGATCTGGGCGGGAACCAGGGGCGCGATAAACCACATCGATTTGAAAACCGGCGGCTACACCGTGCAGCCGATCGGTGAAAATAGTGATGTCGATGCGATCACGCAGGACCGCTCTGGCCAATTCTGGATCGGCACTATCAACGGAAGCTTGCTTCGCATCAATCTGGCCACACGACAGTCGGTGAGGTACAGCCACTCACCGGCGAGTCCTTCGGGCTGTGGCAAGAATGAAGTGCGGGCTCTCTTCGTTGATCATTTGGGAACCTTGTGGGTCGGGGCCGGCGAAAGTTTGTGCGCATTCGATCCGGCAACCAACCGATTTCGGACGTACAAAGTCGGCGTCGAGGGCATTGTCGAAATAAACGCCATCGCCGAGGATGCGGCGGGGATCTTGTGGATCGGGTGCAGGAATGGCGGCGTGCATCGCTTTGATCCGGTGACGGGCAAGTTCACGATCTTTCGACATTCCGCCGCGGCTGGCAGCCTGAGCAGCGATGTGGTGACCTCGATTCTAGCGGATCGATCAGGAACTATTTGGGCTGGAACGTTGGACGGCCTGAACCGGCTGGATGCCGCAACCGGGAAGTTTACAGTTTACCGGGAGCGTGATGGCTTGCCTAGCAGCGTCATCAACGGCGTCGTCGAAGACGCGAGCGGCGATCTGTGGATCACTACAGTTTACGGACTCTCGCACTTCAGGCCGCGATCGGGGGCGTTCTATAACTACTATCGTTCCGATGGAGTGCCTGACGATCTCACGGGAGCCTGGAAAGGCCGTTCGGGTCAGATATACTTCGGCTCTAATAGTGGATTGACTACATTGTCTCCCGACGCAGTGGATGAGAAGCTCTTCGTTCCTCGCGTCGTCCTCACCAATTTTCAGATCTCCGATAAACCCGTGCCCGTCGGAGCAGGCTCGCCTCTTAAAGAATCGATCTCTGTAACTAAAGCTCTGACCCTCTCCCACAGTCAAAACACGTTGTCGTTCGAATTCGCCGCCCTCAATTATGGCGATCCGGAGCGCACCCGCTATCGTTACCGGCTCGAGGGACTCGACAGCGGCTGGAATGAAGTTGGAAGCACGCAACGCTTCACACGCTATTCGACTCTTGCACCGCACGAATATATTTTTCAGGTCGAAGCCCGAGCGAGCCAAGGGAGCTGGACGGAGAACGGCGCCACAGTCCGAATTGTGATTCTTCCGCCCTGGTGGAGCACCTGGTGGTTCAGGCTCGCCTATACCCTGGCCGCGGGATTGATGCTGTGGCTCAGCTGGCGTCTCCGCCTTCGGCAAATCGCGCAGGAATTCAACGTGCGCCTGGAAGAACGCGTGGGCGAGCGGACGCGCATCGCCCGCGAACTACACGACACGCTGCTGCAAAGCTTTCAGGCTTCCCTGATCCAAATGCAGAGGGCTCGCAACCATTTTTCCCGGAGCCCCGAAGAGGCGATCCGAACTCTCGATAATGCGATCGGTAGTTCCGAGCAGGCCATTGTTGAGGGCCGGGATGCGATTCAGGATCTCCGGCCGACGGCCACTCCTCAGAGCGATTTGGAGCATCTGCTGACCGTCACCGGGCAGGAGTTGGCAAAGGCCCAGGAATCCAATGGAACTCCGCCAACGTTGCGTGTGACGGTGGAAGGACCGCACCGGAGTCTGTCGCCAAACCTTCAAGACGAGGTTTACAGGATCGGGCGCGAGGTGCTGGGAAATGCCTTCCGGCACGCGCAAGCGAGCCACATTGAAGCCGAAATCCGGTACGATGATCGGAAGCTCCGCTTGAGGATTCGCGATGATGGAAAAGGCATCGATCGGGATACTATGACGGAAGGTGCGAGGGCCGGGCACTGGGGCCTGCCGGGAGCCCGGGAGCGCGCGACACGGATTGGAGCGCGATTGGATTTCTGGAGTGAGGCTGGGGCGGGTACGGAAGTCCAGTTGACGGTGCCGGCCTCAAGGGCGTATGCCAAACCTCGGGCCCAGCGGCGATTCGGGTTTTTCCGAAAGAAGGACGTTCTGTGAGCAATTCCGGGCTGATTCGAATCCTGGCCGCGGACGATCATGCGCTGCTGCGGAATGGCATCGCCGGGCTGGTCAACGATGAACCGGACATGAAGATGGTCGCGGAGGCCGGCACCGGAGCCGAGGCAATCAAGCAATTCAAGCAGTATCATCCGGACATCACGTTGATGGACCTGCAAATGCCAGACATGGGTGGCATTGAGGCCATGATCGGAATTCGCAGTGAGTTTCCGGAAGCCCGGATCATCATCCTGACCACGTACACCGGTGATGCCCAGGTGGCCCGGGCTCTGAAGGCTGGCGCGCGCGGCTATCTGTTAAAGGCTCGGGTCAATCGCGACTTGGTGGATGTCATCCGGGCGGTTTACGCGGGGCAGAGGCGAATCCCGCCGGAGATAGCGGCGGAACTGGCCGAGCATACCGGGGAAGAAGGTCTGAGCGCGCGGGAACTTCAGGTTCTAGGACTCATCGCACGCGGAAACGCCAATAAAGAAATCGCCGCCCGCCTCGCCATAACCGAAGAGACCGTGAAGAGCCACATAAGGAGAATCCTGGACAAGCTCAGAGCGAACGACCGGACGCATGCGGTCACGATCGCGCTGAAGCGCGGGATCCTCGACTTCTAAAATCCCTCAAAAGGCTAATCGCGAAATCCCCCTATCGAACGTTTCCTGTCTGTTGCAGTTCTCTTAGGCTATTTAAAGGAATAGTGTGCAACGACTGTTTTCGAACTTCGCCGACGGCTGGCCAGGCGGAGGTCTTCTCACACAGCGGCTGCTTTTAGGGGCTGCGCTGCTTTATTCTTGCTTCGCCTGCGTGAGTGCAACGCCGATTTGCGGGTCTTCCGTGCCGCAAAGTATTGGGGCGATTGCGGGAGTTTTACTCCTGGTCGGCCTGTGGACTCCGGTGGCTGGGGTTCTTGTAGCGATTGTGGAGGTGTGGATCGCGTTTTCGGTCCCGAACAGTTCAGCCCTTCCGTCCGTCCTCGGAGTGCTCGGCGCCAGTCTGGCGATGATCGGCCCCGGCGCTTGGTCATTGGATGCCTGGCTCTTCGGCAGAAAGCATATCGAGCCTCCCGACCTTTAGGAGCCTTTGAACTGTGCCTCAAAAGGCGCAATCCAAACTTAATCCATCCAGTGATTTCTCGGTGCGCCTATATAGGGTTTCGGGGAAGGCGCAACAGGAGCACAATCAGCTTCAGAAGGAGGGGCGAAATGGTAAGCGCAGCCGTAATGGATTTAGGTTCTGTTTCAAGTTTTCGGAGCGGCCCAGCCGACTCACTCATCGTTTGGATTATACATAGACCTCCACCAGGGACTTGAAATTTTACGAGGCGAGGGAAGGTGGCACAGGTTTGAAGGGATCATAGGGTCAAGCCGGGCGATCCGTGAAGTGTTGGATCAGGTCCTGACTGTGGCCCCAGCCGAAGTCCACGGTCCTCATCGAAGACGAAACAGGCACCGGAAAGGAACTTATCGCGCGTGCCATCCGCACGCAGGGCGGCGCCGGGCTTGTCCGTTTGTAAAGTTGAACTGCGCTGCAATTCCGGCGAAGCTGCTCGAAAGCGAACTTGTTTGGGCACGACGAGGGTGCATTCACCGAAGCTGTTACGCAGAGATTGGGCCGATTTGAAGCCGCGAATGGCGGCCACGTTGTTTCTGGATGAAGTGCTACCACCTGGAACCGTGATCTCGGTGTTACGGGGAACTTCCATCGTGGGATGTAGATAAACGGGACCAGATCCATAATGAAGCCTGGAAAGAGAAGGTTTCCCAGTCAGGAGCCATCCAATGACCAAAAGTGAACTAGACCGACTTCGAACGATTCTAACGGCAAAGGTTGCTGAACTGGAACGCTTCACCTGCCACCGCGAGGGGTTCACGATTGAGAGAAGCGCCGATCAGCTGGAAGAGATCCAGGCGGCTTCAGAACGCGCACTCGCGGTTTGTAATCTCGACCGTGAATTTAACCAACTTCGAAACGCTCGTGCGGCGCTCCGTCGCATCCAGGAAGGCACCTTTGGGACGTGCCAGCAGTGCGATGACGACATCCACCCGAAGCGGCTTGCCGCGGTGCCGTGGGCCACATTTTGTATACGGTGCCAGGAAGCCGTAGACAACAATCTTGATCGTGAAGAGGTTCAAGCGCCAAGCCGCGACCTGCTCAGTCGCGCCGCTTGAGGCACCGGAAGGAGAAGTAAAATGCCGAGACTCGCATTACTGGATCCCACCAAGACGGGAAGGTCGGCAGAGCATCTCGCGAACACGCTCAGCCACCTCGTGGTTGGACAAGACGAAGCAATTCACCAAATCGTGAGGGCTTACCAGACTCACGTGGCGGGACTGTCTCCGGTCGGTCGGCCGATCGGAAACTTTCTCCTCCTAGGGCCAACCGGCTCCGGAAAGACTCGTATCGTGGAGGCGACTGCCGAATCCCTACTGCAGAACTCTCGTGCGGTAATCAAAATCGATTGCGCGGAATTTCAACACAGCCATGAAATCGCGAAATTGATCGGGTCGCCTCCCGGATATCTGGGGCACCGCGAAACGCATGCACTGCTTTCGCAAGAAGCGCTGAATCAGCATCACACAGAAAAGATCAAGCTGAGTTTCGTACTCTTCGATGAAATCGAAAGGGCATCCGACGCCTTGTGGCATCTTCTCCTGGGCATCCTGGACAAAGCAACTTTGACGTTGGGCGACAATCGCAAAGTCGATTTCTCAGCGGCCATGGTGTTCCTCACAAGCAATCTCGGCGCGGCCGAAATGAGTTCTCTCGTGAGTCCGCGACTGGGCTTCCGAATGCCCTTACTGGACGACGCCGCCCGCGACGCGAAACTCTGTGCCAGGATCTCGGGCGCCGGTATCGCGGCCGCTCGTCGAAAGTTCACGCCGGAATTCATCAACCGTTTGGACAAAATCGTGGTCTTTAGGTCCCTCGGCAACGAGGAACTGCGCAGGATCGTTGATATTGAGCTTGAGATGGTGCAGCAGCGCATCCAGACCGCTGCCGCAAGTAAACCGTTCGTGGTGAATGTCACCGATACTGCCAGGGAGTTTTTGCTGGTGGAAGGCACCGATTTGAGGTACGGCGCGCGGCACTTGAAGCGCGCCATCGAGCGGTTGCGCGTGCAACCGTTGTCGAACCTGATGGCCAGTGGACAGATTCATCGCGACGATTGCATTCACGTGAGTCACGAGGATGGGTCGTCAGTTCTGACGTTTGGTCGTGAATCAGCGGCCGCGTACGCGTGGGGAGTAGCAGGCCGCGCGACATAAAGCGATGGATGGAGCGCCCTAATCGGGGCGGGTGGCGATGTCAGTGCTCCCTACTCAACTTAAGCAGGGCCTCGGTAAGTGAGCGGAGAAGAATAGCAAACGAACGAAAGGAGTAGCACAATGGCAGCACAAGCAATCTGGGCAGGTAAACGGCCCGCAGTTAACCATAAGGCATCCTTTGACATCGGGGAAGCGACGTCGGCGAATGTGGCCCTCGAAAGCAGGGAACTCTGCGGCAGCGGACTACCCTGCATTATCGGTAACAGCACGGCTCTCCGGCAGGTACTCGGCATGGTGCGGATCGTGGCCCGGACCAACGCCACGGTCTTGATCAACGGGGAAACAGGAACAGGCAAGGAACTGATTGCTGAGGCCATTCACAAGTGCAGCGACAGATCGAATGGCCCCTTTGTGAAGGTGAACTGCGCCGCGATTCCTGCCGGTTTGCTCGAAAGCGAACTGTTCGGACATGAGCGTGGCGCCTTCACCGGCGCTGTCGCGCGCAGTGTTGGACGGTTTGAGCGGGCTCACCGGGGGACATTGTTTTTGGACGAGATCGGCGACCTTCCGCTCGAGTTGCAGCCAAAACTTCTTCGCGTCATCCAGGAAAGACAGTTCGAACGTCTCGGCGGTGCCGCCACGATTCACACCGATGTGCGCGTGATCTGCGCCACACATCGTAATCTCGCTGAGATGGTCGACGATCGTGAATTTCGCGCCGACCTCTTCTATCGGCTCAGCGTTTTCCCCGTTGAACTGCCGCCCTTGCGTGAACGGCCGGAAGATATCCGTTTGTTGGTCCACCATTTTGCAATGGATTACGCAGACCGCATGCAGAAGCCGATAAAGGGCATTTCCGAGGAATTCATAACTGTTCTTGTACGGCA
>Ga0302324_100014445_pt1 | contig 15935 bp, 13 predicted proteins | sample Palsa_T0_1_FD_201949 | JGI IMG/M metagenome (GOLD analysis project Ga0302324, IMG submission 201949) | Peat permafrost microbial communities from Stordalen Mire near Abisko, Sweden - Palsa_T0_1 | ecosystem: Environmental > Terrestrial > Soil > Palsa > Peat permafrost | place: Sweden: Abisko...
CGCGCAAGGAGCCCTGCCCGGTCGCGGTCGTGGCCGGGGTGCATCCCGCGCTGTTCATGCTGGCGGGCCTCGAAATCCCATACGGCAAGAGCGAGTTCGAGGCGGCCGGCGGCATTCTCGGCGAGCCCGTCGAGGTCTTCAACATGCCGCGCACCGGGCTTCCGGTGCCGGCCAATGCGGAGATCGCCTTCGAAGGCCATATCCATCCCGGCGACGAGCTCCAGGAGGGTCCACTCGGCGAATGGACGGGCTATTACGCCGGCGGCACCCGGCCGGAGCCCGCGATCCGCATCGCGACCTTCATGCACCGCGACAACCCGATCCTGGTGGGCGCCATTCCCGCGGTCCCGCCCAACGACAACACCTTCTATCTCGGCACCTACCGCTGCGGCGCCGTATGGAACCAGCTCGAAGCCGCGGGGGTTCCCGAGATCAGGGGTGTGTGGGCCCACGAGGCCGGCGGCAGCCGGTTCTGGCTCACGGTGTCGATCAAGCAGCTCTATGGCGGCCACGCCAAGCAGGCCGGCCTCGTCGCGTCGCAATGCCATGCGGGGGCCTATTCGAACCGCTGGACCATCGTGGTCGACGACGACATCGATCCCACCAACATCAACGACGTGATCTGGGCGATGTGCACGCGCTGCGATCCGCGCGACGACGTCGACATCATCCGCGGCTGCTGGAGCACCCACCTCGATCCCATGTGCTACGACAGCGAAACCGACCGCCGCAACGCGCGGGTGGTGATCGACGCCTGCAAGCCGTTCGCCCGCCGCGACACCTTCCCGATCGTGGCGCGATCGAGCAAGGAGCTCGACGCCCGCATCCAGGCGAAATGGGGCGCCGACCTGCCGAAGGGATTTTGACCGGGCTGAAGCGATTGGGCTGGGCGGGCTGAACCCGTCATCCAATCTCGAGCAGCAGCTTCTGCAGGATCGCCTGCTTGAAGTTATCGAAGCCGATCGACTCGATGACGACGTGGCCGTCGCCGCCGACCACGTGCCTGCGATAGTATACCTCGAGGCCTTCGGGAGGTTGCGGCGGAAAAATATATTCGGGCGGCTTCACGATGATCGGCAGGCCGTTGATGACCACGCCTTTGCCGACCAGTTCGTCGCGAACTTGGTGAAGACCGACGATACCTTGGTTATCATCGCCGTCTCCGGAGACATCGATGACTTTTCTGCCGCCGATGAACTCCCGGTCGAACTGTGCGGCGCAGAAGAGAAGTGCTCTCGTGATGAAGGTGTTGATGCCGATACGCGGGCGCTGAGCATCTTTCAATCGGTTGCGGAACAAGTCCATCGTTCTGGCATCATGCACCCGCGTCCAGGGCACCATCACTTCCTGGTCGCGAGACCATGCGAGAAAGGTGATCGCAAGGACCGGCGGGTCGAGCGCCGCGATGACATCCGCGACGCGCGGGTCTCCCAGCGCTTCCAGATAGCCGTCCTGCTGGGTCTTGTAGCGCGTCTCGTTTACGCTCCCCGAAACATCGGCCGCGAGGATGAGCTGCATCCCGACCGGCTCGGGTTCGGCGGCGCCGGCACTAAACGGAGCCAGCGTGAGCGCACAGGTGGCCGCCAAGGCCTGGCGTCGGGTAACCGGAGTTTTCATTTTGTTTCCTCCGTAAGGTAACCTCAGCATACAAGGTCAACGGCGCCCGGCAAAAGGTGTCCAGAGCAGGTCGCGCTCACGAGGAACCGTCCATGGCCGGGCACGTCCCGGTCATCTCGATTATCGAGGCGCGGGCGCGAGCCATTCTAAGTCGTACCCTGTTGATCGAGATCGCCGGGTCAAGCCCGGCGGTGACGCGTATGGGTGCGCCAATCTCATCGGAACATGCTCCTGCGTACGCGGATACACGCGAATTGCGGCACGGCCAACGAACACCGCGGTAGCAGGCGACGGGACATTTTTTGGTTTGATGCCACTTTTTGGGCTGATGCCGCTTCGCACGATCATGCCGGTGATGTAGCCTAGCCGTAGCGGGAGATTGCTGGCGCGGCCGAGGTCGAGAGGCGGGTGTTTGCGCGGGATGATCGTGAGAGGAGGCGGAACCATGTCCACATTCGATTCCTCAGCAGGTTTGTTCGCCGGCGGCATGGTGACGGGCCTGATCTATGTGGCGCTCACCACCGGGACCGTGGCGCAACAGAAAGCCTCACCGCCGGATTTCTCGTCGAACAATGTCGGGTGGCTCACCTTCAACGTTGATTTTTCCATCGTTCCCGGCGGAACGAGCCCACTGCACAACGACCCCGCCCATCCTCGGGTCAGCAATCAAGAGGCTGCCCGAACCGGCAAGCAACCAACCTACTTCGTCGCCGATCTGACGCGCGCCACCGTTCTGAAGCCATGGGTGGTGGAGCGCATGAAGAAGGACAATGCGGAAGTCCTGGCCGGAAAGTTGGCCTTTACTCCGCATTCGTTCTGCATGCCGGCCGGCGTTCCCGGGTTTCATCTGTACGGCTTCCAGCCGCTCTACTTCATACAAACGCCGAAGGCGGTCATAATGATATATTCAAACGACCAGCAGGTCCGGCACGTCTATCTCGACGTGCCGCACTCGGCCGATCCGAAGCCGTCCTGGTACGGCGAGTCTGTCGGCCACTACGAGGACGATACGCTCGTCGTCGATACGATCGGGTTGAACGACAAGACGTTCGTCGATAATTTCCGTACGCCGCATACCGAGAAACTGCACGTCGTCGAGCGCTTTAAGCTGGTCGACGGCGGCAAGGCGATGCAAGTGAACATCACGTTCGACGATCCGGATGCTTTCAACGCGCCGTGGTCCGTGGTGCAGCGTTACAATCGTATTGTGCAGCCGATGGACGAGGAAATCTGCGCTGAGAACAACCAGCAGTTCTTCCCGATTCCCGTGGCAAACAGGCCGGATTTCTGAGCGGCGCCGGCTCGCAGCCACCGGCGCGAACGGGACAGCGTTGCCGCCGATGACGACATCGCTCGAACCACCGGCAGCGCCGCCCTTGCTGGCTTTCGACGCTCGGAATACGTAGACTACCAGGCGTCAACACGTTTAGAAAGGCCGATCAAAAATGCGCTTGAGTGTATTCTTCTTCGCGATGGTACTCGGTTGTCCGGTCGGGGCAGCCGACTGGAAAGAATACGAGCCACCCGATCATTCATTCACGGTCCATTTTCCTGCCGATCCTAATATCGAGACAACGGCTTATCACACCCCCGACGGCCGCTCGTTCGACGCGCATGTCTACTCCGCCATGCAAGAGAGCGGCGTCTTCACAATGACCGTCGCGCAGGTGCCCGAAACAGGAAGCCAGGTCCGGGAAGACGCCCTGATCGGCGACGCGATTAAGAAGATGACGGAAGGAGGCTTGATCAAGTTCGACATCCCGCACCGGGTCCGCTGGTTCTACGGCCGTCAGCTCGGCATCGCGCGACCGAACGGCGGTTACTCGTATATCGCGGTGTTTCATCATGACAATCGGCTGTATCAGATTGAAGGCAGGGCGTTTGTCGCGGGCGGACAGGCCGAAGCCGAAGCCATGCGTTTCCAGCAATCACTCGACTTCCCTTGAACCTGACAAGCCAGGACAGGAGCAGCTTGGGCAGGCGAGGCGGTCGGCCTCACCGTTCCCCGCTCGCTTGCCCCCCGCTCCAACGCTTGGATGCCTTCTGTTGCTGGGTACGGACATCTTCCGCGACAGGACTTTCCGTTGGGTCAGGCTGTTCCGTCCTGCTTAGATAATGAGCACGCTTTGCGCGTCTCACACCGCCCCGCTGCTTGACAGTGCGTGATCCACGCACACAAAATCAAGCAGTGCCAAACTGATATGCTTTCGGCGGGCGGAGTATCGCGGGGCATGATGGACGCGCAAACCGACCCGGCCGATCACGTGCTTCCGGTCGACGAAATACTGGCACCGCGCAAACTCGTCCTGCTCGGGCTGCAGCACGTCCTGGTGATGGCGGCCTCGCCGATCACCGCGGTGTTCCTGGTCGGCAAGGCGCTCAATCTTTCGTCCGATCTGACCATCAACCTCATCAGCGCCACGTTCCTCATGTGCGGGCTCGGCACGTTGCTGCAGAGCTTCGGCCCGTTCAAGTTCGGCGCCCGGCTGCCGTTCGTCATGGTGCCGGGGGGCGCTCCGATCGTGATCTTCCTGACCATTGCCCAGCAGACCGACATCCAGACCGCGTCGGGCGCCGTCATTCTCACCGCCCTTTTTTACTTCGCATTCCTGCCGGTGTTCGCCCGCTGCGTGGTCTACTTCCCAAGGCTCGTGATCGGCACCATGCTGCTGCTCGTGGCCATCAACCTGGTCAAGGTCTATGGCGGCATCATCACCGGGACGCCCGGCGCGCCCGATTTCGCCGCGCCCCTGAACGTGGTGCTGGCGCTGGCCACGGTCGGCTTCACGCTCGTGTTCGCGCGCCTGTTCACCGGGACCGCCGGCCAGCTCTCGGTGCTGTTCGGGCTGCTGGTCGGCACGATTGCCGCCGCCCTGACCGGGAGCATGAGCTTCGACGGCATCATGACGGGCCCGATCGTGAGCGCGCCGCAGCTGTTTCCGTTCGGCCTGCCGCGCTTCGACATCGTCGCCGCGGTGCCGCTGATCGTGTTCAGCATCATCTCCATGGCGGAGGCGACCGGCCAGACCGTCGCCATCGCCGACGTGGTCGGCAAGGACATCGTGCCGCGCGACGACGTGCCGAAGACGATCCGCGGCGACGGGCTTATCTCGCTCCTCGGCGCCTGCTTCGGCACCTCCCTCATCATCACCAGCGGCGAGAATATCGGCATCGTGCGGGCGACCGGGGTGCGCTCGCGCTACGTGACGGCGACCAGCGGCGTCATTCTGGTGGTGCTGGCGCTGCTGGCGCCGCTCGGCCGCCTCGTCAATGCGATCCCGGGCGCGGTGGTGGGCGGAACCGCCATCATCGTGTTCTGCATCATCGCCGTGATGGGCATCGACATGCTGCGCAAGGTCGACCTGCGCGAGCACGGCAACCTGTTCACGCTCGCGGCGGCGCTCGCCTTGGGGCTGCTGCCAATCCTGGTGCCGGGCATCTACAGCAAGTTCCCGGCCGGGGTGCAGATGATCATGGGCAACGGGCTTGCGGCCGGGACGGTCGCGGCCGTGCTGCTCAACATCCTGTTCCACCATATCCGCCCGAAATTCGCCTTCGGGCATGCCGCGCCCGCCGGCGAGCTCGCCGGCCCGGACGAACTCAACGCGCCGACGGCCGCGGAATAGCGGAATCGCACGACGTCATCGATCGGACAGCCCGCGCCCATGCCAGCGCTTATGTCAGCCGACCTCAGTCCGGATCACTTCGCCGCCGCCGAGCTGCTGCTGGCGCCCGCCCAATTAATGCTCCGCGACGGGCCGGTGGCCGGCCATGCCGTGGTGATCGCCGACGGCAAGTTCCGCGACGTCGGGCCCCGCGCGGCGCTCCAGTCGCGCCATCCCGGCCTCACGCCCCTGGCGTTGCCGGGCAAGCTGTTGATGCCCGGCTTCGTCGATGCCCATCATCACCTGACCCAGACGTTCGGCAAGGCGCTCGCCTTCGGCGAGCCGTCCGAGATCTTCCGCCGCATCTGGGTGCCGCTCGAAGGCGTGCTCGACGACGAGCTCGTCTACCTCACCGCGAAGGCGGCGGCGCTGGAGTCCCTGCGCGGCGGGTTCACCACCGTGGTCGACGCCGGCACCCGGGCGGAAGGCAACGTATCGGCGATCGCCCGGGCCGCCCGGGAGGCCGGCCTGCGCTGCGTGCTCGGCTTCATCTGCAACGATCTCGGCGCCGGCGGTGCCGTCGCCGACCGCGATGCGATCCTCGAGCGCGCGGAGGGCCATCTCGGGCGCTGGCGCGACGACGGCCTCGTCCACCCTTCCCTCGCGATCTCGATCCCGGAGGCCGCGACCGCCGCGATGCTGCGCGAAGTGTCGGCGCTGGCGGCGCGATCGGGGGCGGTGTTCCAAAGCCACGTCAACGAGCATCTCGCCGCCGTGGAGCGCTCGCTGATGCAGGTCCACCGCCGCCCGCTCGAATACCTCTACGATCTCGGCGCGCTGGGCCCCCATGTGCTGATCGCCCACAGCACGCTGGTGACGCCCACCGAGCTGGCGATGCTGAAGGAGACCGATACCGCCGTCGCCTACAATCCCGTGGCCTCGCAATGGAAAGGCAATGCGGTCGCTCCCGCGACTTTGATGGCGACGCTCGGCATCCGCTTTGGCATCGGCACCGACGGCACGCGCAGCGACGGCTTCCGGCTGGTCGATGCGGCCGAGGCGACCCAAAGGATCGCGTTCGGCCTCGCCAACGGCGATTTCTCCTGCGGCGGCGGCTGGATCTGGCTGGAGCACGCAACGACCGCGGGCGCCGAGGTATCGGGCCTCGGCGGCATCACCGGCGAGATCGCGCCCGGATTGGCGGCGGATTGCCTGCTGGTCGATATCGACGTGCCGGAATTCAGCCCGTCCTGGGATTTGACCTGGGAGCTGGTGCGGCTCGGCAATCGCGACCAGATCGTCGCGGTTTTCGTCGCCGGCCGGCTGCGGCTGTGGCAAGGCTGGCCGGTCGGCTGGGACGGCCGGGCGCTCATGCACGAGATCGCCAAGCGCGCACGCGACGCAGTCGGCCGGGCGCCGATCCAGCGCATCCATCCGGTTTCGAGCCAGCACCGCGCCGCCGCGGCCGGCCGGCAGCCCCGCAAACCGTGATCGCGGCAACCGCTGCGCTCGACCGGCAGCCCCGAGTTTATTGCGCGGGCCTTCACGAGCCCGCCTTGCATGGCATCGATTAACACTTATTTATGCGTCGCAGGCTTCTTTGCATGTGGAACTCCGGCCCGTCTCGAGCCTTTAACGTAGCTCCGGCGATCGCGCAGGGCACCTCGCCGGGACGCAAACAATGCCCCCAAAGGATGAGCGCCATGACCGCCAGCACGAATGCCGCCGTCGATTACACCAATGCGCCTCAGGCTCTCCGTGAGGTCGCGGAAAAAGGAGCTGCTCAAGCGAAAGAAAATTTCGAAAAGATGAGTGCGGCCGCCGGCGAGGCGACCCACCTCATGAAGGACACGTATTCGACGACCTTGAAGGGGGCCCACGACTACAGCGCCAAAGTCCTTGAATTCGCTCGCATCAACACCGACTCCGCGTTCGAATTTGCGAAGCAATTGTCGAGCGTGAAGTCGCCGACGGAATTCTTCGCGCTGTCCAGCAATCATTTGCGGCAGCAATACGAAACCCTCTCGCGTCAGGCCCAGGAACTCGCGGCCATCGCCCAGAAGATGACGGCTGCGACGACCGAGTCCATCAAGAGCGGGATGCACAAGGTTGTCTGATCCAGCCTCCGGATCAGAGCAAGCCCGGGCTCCGAACACTCGCTTGTCCGCCTCGATGGGATTCCCGACGATCGAGGCGGGTCGGGGCACGGCTATTCGGCTCCAGACCTGACGGCCGGCAACAGCACCGTGAAGACCGAGCCGCGCCCGACTTTGGACGCGGCCCATAGTCGGCCGCCATGGGATTCGATGATGGACCGGCAGATCGACAGTCCCATTCCCATGCCTTGTGGTTTCGTCGTGAAGAACGAATCGAAGATGCGGTCGACATCGTTCGGATCGATGCCGGTGCCGGAATCCTCGACCGCTACCAGCACGTTGCCGGAGTCATAGATCGCGGATTCGACCCGCAGCAACCGCGTGCGGCCGGACAGCCCGTCCATGGCCTCGGCGGCGTTCCTGGCCAGGTTCAGAATGACCTGCTGCAACTGTCCGCTGTGGCCTAGCACCAGGGGAAGCGGCCTCGTCAGCCCCGTTTGGACTACGATTCCCTTCGCCTGCAGTTCGCCGCGCACCGGCCGCAGGACATCCTGGATGACCTCGTTGAGATCGACCGGTGATGTTTCCCCGCCGTCCTTCTTGAACATGGCGCGGACACTCCCGATCACCTGGCCCGCGCGAAGACCGTCCCTGACGATCCTCTTCAGGGTATCCCGGGCCTCATCGAGGTCCGGCGTGGCACGGCCGAGGAAACGCAGGCCCGCATTGGCATTGGCCACCATGGCCGCCAGCGGCTGGTTGATCTCGTGGGCGATCGAAGCCGACAGCTCGCCGGCGGTGGCGACGCGATTCATGTGTGCGAGCTTGCCGATGGCGTCGCGCGAGAGCGCCTCGGCGGTGCGGCGGCGCCGCCTTTCGTAGAACAGCCCGATGATCAGGACGGTCTGGAACCCCAGCACCGCCGCGACCGACGCGATCTGCCAGCGGTATCGCACGAACGCGGTAAGCTCGCGAAAACGGACCTCACTCCCCGCGGGCAGCGCCGCCTCGCTGACGCCGAACCGCTGCAGCTGGCGCCAGTCGAATATCGGCTTGGTCGACAAATCCCCGGCGACCGGGATTTCGGAGGCTTTTTCGCCGTTGAGAATTCGCAATGTGAGCTGCCCCGCCGCCCTGCCGACCCGCAGGAAGCTGGTGACCACCCCACCGGCGGCGCCGTAACCGAACTGGTTTTCATTGGTGACCACGATCGGGCGGTTGGCGACTTCGGCGACCGGCACCAGCGCGTCGCGCGCCGTGTAGGACTTGCCGGCGCCGTCCACATAGATGCCGAGGTAGAGGATCGCCGAATCCGGCGGCAGCGCCGAAACGCGTCGTCTGATGTCCGTCATCGGCAGGCCGGTGAGATCGATGACCTCCAGGCTGGCCGCGACTTGCGGCAGTTCCCGCACGAATTGGCGCTGCAAGGTCTGGCGCTCCAGCGGGTCGCCGACGATGGCGACACGCCGCAGACCCGGTACCATGGCCTTTGCCGCAGCCACGGCGTCGCGGAGCGTCAGGTCCACGCTGTTTCCGGTGACACCGGGCGGCAGGCTCAGGCCGGCGAGACTTTCCGCATCGACCGCCGCAAAGGCGACCGGCACTGTGGACCACAGATCCGCGCGCAGCCGCATCGCGAATTCCAAGGCGAGGGTGCCGACCGGAACGATTACGCCGATGGGTTTGTCCCGATACTTCTCACGAAAATACCGGCGCAGAACCTCTTCATACTCCGTGCTGGAGAACCGGTTGATATCCAGGCTCTCGATGTACACGTCGACCCGCGACGCCGAGCTGACGTTCAACGACGCCGAAAAGCCCGATGCGAAGTCGGCGTAGGACGGCAGATTGGGATTGGACTGTTCGAGGATCAGGACGGACCGCGGCAACGGCTCGTCCGCCCGGCACGGGGCAGGCGCCAGATCGACCCCCATCAAGCCCACCACCACCGAAGCGAGTACGCGCCACCAGCCACTCATGCCTCAGCCCGCCTGAGCTGGTGCGGTGGTGCCGCTCGGCCAACCCCGGGCGCAGGACCGGCGAGACAAGACGGCATCGACTGTGCCCGGCATGCTTGTCCGGTCGGGGCTTATGCCGTGACCCGCCATCGGCGCCTTACCTTCGACGAAGCAATCGGCAGCGCACGGCGGGATTGCCCTGGAACTGAAGTTGGGTGCTGCAGCAATCTTGGCGGTTGCTTTGCAGCATCCGCTGGGGATTGATACCGCAATACGGCAAAAGTCTGCAACTTTTCGGGATCATGCCTTCGGTTTCGAGCACGATCCCGGTCCGAAAAGTCTGCAACTTTTCGGGATCATGCTCAGAACCGCCTGCCGGGCGGCGGTCGCACCGCCGGGTCGGGCCGCTGCCACACCGGCACGCAGACCCGGCGGCCGGACGGCGTCTCCTCGACCTGGACCTCGGTGCGGTAGAGCGCCGTCAGCGCCTCGGCGGTGACGACGTCGTGGGCCTTGCCGACCACCTTGAGGCCGCCCTCGGCAATGATGGCGACGCGGGTCGCGACCAGAAGCGCGTGGTCGGGATCATGGGTCGAAAGCACGATGCCATAGCCTTCCGCGGCAAGCTCGCGGATCCGCGCCAGCACCATGGACTGGTTGCCGAAATCCAGGCTCGCGGTCGGCTCGTCCATCACCAGGAACGGGGTGCCCTGGGTCAGCGCGCGGGCGATCAGGACCAGCTGGCGCTGGCCGCCGGAAATCTGGGTGTAATCCTCGCCGGCGAGGTCGCCGATGCCGAGGCTCTTGAGCTTGCCCAGCGCAATGCGCCGGTCCTCGCTGCCGGGGCTCGCAAACGATCGCAGCCGCGCGGTACGGCCCATCAGCACCACGTCGAGCACCGAATAGGAGAATTCCGTGACGTGGGCCTGGGGCACATAGGCGAGCCGCTGGGCGATGTCGGAAGGCCTGAGGAATTCGAGCGGCACGCCGTCGATCGCGATGGCTCCGGCAAGCGGGGGCTGCAGCCCGAGCAGGGTCCGGAACAACGTGGTCTTGCCGGCGCCGTTTGGTCCGAGCAGGCACAGCACTTCGCCGGGCAGGATCACCAATGAAATGCCGCTGCCGACCACGCGGGCGCCGTAGCCGATGGTCAGGTTCTGGACGGTGAGCCGCATCGGTCAGCCCCAGGTACGGCGGCCGCGCGACAGCAGCCACAGGAAGAACGGCGCACCGAGCACCGCGGTGAGGATGCCGACCGGCGTTTCGACGCGCGCGAGGCTGCGTGCCAGCGTGTCGACGATCAGCAGGAAAGCGGCCCCGAGCAGCATCGACGCCGGCAGCAGCCGGTTGAAGTTCGGCCCCACCAGCATGCGCGCGATGTGCGGCATCATCAGGCCGATCCAGCCGATGACGCCGGAGATCGCGACGACGCTCGCCGTCATCAAGGTCGCCGCGGCAATGACGGTGGCACGCAGGCGGCCGACATCGACCCCGAGCGAGCGCGCCTCGTCGTCGCCGAGCGACAATACGCCGATCGGCCAGCGATGCAGCACGAGCGGAACGAAGCCGAGCAGCACCAGCGGCGCGGTGACGGCGAGGTCGGAGAATTTCACCCCCGCGAGGCTGCCGAGCAGCCAGAACGTGATGGCGGGAAGCTGGTCGTAGGGATCGGCCATGATCTTCACCAGCGAGATGCAGGCGCCGGCGAGCGCGCCGATGACGACGCCCGACAGCACCAGAACCAGGGTGCGGTCATGGCCGCGCAGCGAGGAGGAGATCAGATAGACCAGCAGCACGGTCGCAAGGCCGCCGAGGAAGTCGAACGCCTCGATGCCGAGCACCGACAGGGTCAGGAGTATGCCTAGTACCGCACCGAACCCCGCCCCGGTCGCGACCCCGAGAATATCGGGCGACACCAGCGGATTGCGGAACAGTGTCTGGTAGGCCGCGCCGGCGCCGGACAGCGCCGCTCCGACCAGGATGTCGGCGGCGACCCGGGGCAGCCGCACCCGCATGAACACGATTTCGCCCGAGGTGACGGCTCCCATGTCGTCCCCGGTCAGGCGCCTTGCCGCCCGCATGACGTCGTCTGCCGAGAGCGGAAACGACCATGACGGCGGCCGCAAGCACAAGGACCAACACGAGAAATATGAGGCTCCGCATCAGCGCCCGCGCCCACCGGGCTGCTCCCCGGCCAGGACGCGGTCGAGCGCGGCATCGTCGGGCTCGGACTGGTAAAACAGCTTGAAGAACTCGCGCGCCGTGGCGTGGATGTCTTCCGGGAACCGGTCGGGGTAGAGCAGCCGCGCGATCCATCGCAGTCCGATGTAGCGGTTGATCGAGGGCGGCGCATCGATCCATCCGAATGGAAGCCGCGGTGCCAGATAGACCCGCTTGGCCATGACCGCCGGTACCGTCGCCCATAGCGGGTTGGCGCCATAGGAGGCGAAGAAACCGGGATCCCAGGTGATGATGGTATCGGGCGCCCAAGCCAGCACCTGCTCCATCGAGACATCGGCGATGCCGCCCCGAAGCGCGCCGCGCTCGGCCACGTTGATGCCGCCGGCACGCTCGATGATCTCGGTATTGATCGATCCGGTGAGCCCGGTCTCCAGGCCGTTGGCTTCACGGGCGAGATAGACGCGGTGGCGCGCCGCCGCCGGCAAGCCCTTCAGGCGCTCGTCCACGAGCTCTTCGGTTTGCTCGATATAGGCGGCGATGCGATCGGCCCGCTCCTTCACGCCGAGCGCCTTGCCGAGCAGACGCACCGTCTCGGCGGTGTGGTCGAACCGGCCGTCGAGCAGCAGATACGGCACCCCGGTCTGGTCCTGGACGCGCGTGGCGAGGGAGGCGTAGGTCGCGTTCACCGAGCCGAAGTCGAAGATGAGATCCGGCTTCGCCTGCAGCACCACCTCGATATTGGCGGTATCGCCGCGCCCCGTCAGCCGGCCGAGCTGCGGCAGGTCGCGCACCGCCGGCAGCAGGAATTCGCGCTCATTGGGGCGCGGGGCGGTGGTCCAGCCGATCATCTTTTCCGGTGCCAGCACGTAGAGCAGCACCGATGCCGGCGGCCCGGCCGCCATGACGCGCTCGATGCGGTCGGGAATGGTGACGACGCGGCCGGCCGAATCTTCGATCTGGGCCGCCGAAACCGGCAGGGAGATCAGCGAAAGCACAGCAAAAATAAACAATTGCCACATGGTTCAAAGTCTCTATCACAGAGGAGCCGAGATTAAGATGACAGGGAGGATAACCTGCATTTTCCGGGCGCGACAGGGCCGGCCGACTCCGGTAATGAATCGGCATGGAACTGATCACCACGACCGCGGACCTGGCGGCGACATGCGAGCGCATGGCGCGCCATCCGTTCGTCACCGTGGACACCGAATTCCTGCGTGAGACCACCTATTACCCGCTGCTGTGCGTCGCACAGATGGCGACCGCCGACGAAGCCGTGGTGATCGACGCGCTGGCGAACGACCTGAGCTTCGATCCGTTCTTCGAATTGATGGCGAACGAGAAGGTGACCAAGGTCTTCCACGCCGCCCGCCAGGACATCGAGATCATGTGGCACCGGGCCAAGCTCATTCCGCGCCCGATCTTCGACACCCAGGTCGCGGCCATGGTGCTCGGCTACGGCGATTCGATCTCCTACGACCAGCTGGTGCAGCGGATCACCGGCGACATGCTCGACAAGTCGCACCGCTTCACCGACTGGTCGCGCCGCCCGCTCACGCCGGCACAGGTCGCCTACGCCATCTCCGACGTGACCCATCTGCGCGACGTGTACCTGTCGCTTTCGGCGGACCTGCACAAGCGCGGGCGCACCGAATGGGTCGACGAAGAGATGGAGGTCCTGACCTCGCCGCAGACCTACCGCATGGAACCCGAGACCGCGTGGGAGCGCCTGAAGACCCGGGTGCGCAAGCCGCGCGAGCTCGCCGTACTGATCGAGGTCGCCGCCTGGCGCGAGCGTGAGGCACAGTCGCGCGACGTACCGCGCGGGCGGGTGCTCAAGGACGATGCGCTCGGCGATATCGCGACCCATGCCCCGACGACGCCCGAGCGACTGGCCTCGCTGCGCTCGCTGCCGCGGGGCTTCGAGCGGTCGAAATGGGGCACGGATATCCTCGAAGCGGTCAAGCGCGGCCTGGCGCGCGACCCCGCCGGCCTGCCGCCGCTCGACCGGCCGCGCCAGAACGTCAACGGCTCCGCCACGGTGGAATTGCTGAAGGTGCTGCTGCGCATGACCTCGGAGCGCCACGGCGTGGCCGCCAAGGTGATCGCGACGGTCGACGATCTCGAACGGATCGCCGGCGACGACCGCGCCGAGGTCGCCGCGCTACGCGGCTGGCGACGGGAGATGTTCGGCGACCGGGCAATCGCGCTCAAGCGCGGCCAGCTCGCCCTCGCGGTCGAGAAGGGGCGCGTGGTCGTGGTGGACCGGGAGTAGAGACACTCACCTTTCGTCTTGAAAGGCCGCCTCGAAATCCTGCCCGCCGTAGAAAATACCTTCGATCAACACGGCATCGGCAGTGACAACAAACGCGATGGTGACGCGCCGCTCGAATCCGATCGTGCGCAAACCGCCCAGCAGATCGTCGCGTGGCTGTCCGCGCACCGGAAACGTCGCGAGTCCGTTACAGAAGCCCACGATGCGATTGATGTAGCCATTGGCCCGACCCTCGCTTGCTTTGCCGGAGATGTACTCGTGCAGGCGATCAATCTGGCGTTCCGCGAGAGGTGTAAAGATGACACGCACAACATGCCAGCTATCGCTGATCTCTGGCGCGGCGGGCCTTGATGCGGTCAAGGATGGCGTCGGACGAGACGCCCTTGGACGGGTCGGCCATATACTCCTCGTGGCCGGGAATCACTTCCTCGCGGAGCCATCGCTCGATCGCAGCGTCCCGCTCGAGCAGAGCGCGCACGCCGTCGCGCATGACTTCGCTGACGGACGCATAGGCGCCGGATTTGATCTTTCCTTCAACCACCTCAGCCATCTCAAGCGGGAGCGTTATGCTGAATTGCTGTGTAGTTCTCATGGTCCACCACTCGGTCTTGACGGCGTAGCGGAGAATAGGATTGAATCCTATCAGATGCAAAGGCGCCGAACATCCATCGCCTGCCTGGAATCCCCGCTTCAATCCGTCACGATCACCGGTTCCCGGCCGATCAGGCGCGCCAATTGGCGCAGGCGCGCGTAGACCCGCTCGCCGGCGAGGGCGCGATGCTTCCCGCGCAGCTTCAGCTTGAGCTTGCCGCGCTCCACCACCAGCGGCGCTTGCGGCAGCACTGCGGGCATCGCCCCGGAGACGAGATAGGCGACCCGCATCGCCGCCCCGAGCACCCGGGCGCGGTCGATCATGCGCGCCGTCGCGAGCTCGCGCACATGGGGGGACAACTCGTCGTCGGCGAGGCCGACATGGCGAAAGAACACCGCGAGCGCGATGAAAGCGCGGCCGGGATGGTCGACTCCCACGAAGGCCGCGTGAGAGATGATGTTGAGGGATTGCTCGCCGCGATAATCCGGATGCGCGCGCCACCCGGTATCGGCCAGCAGGCACGCGGCCCGGCGCAAGCGCTTCTCGTCGGCGGTCTCGTCGATGCCGGATGACGCCATGAACTGGTCGGTCCATGCCGCCAGTTCCTCGCCGTGCTCCGGCGAGCGCGAGCGCAGCACGTTGAGCTCCTGCGAGGCCGCGAGCAGCGGGTCGCGCTTCTTCTCGCTTTCCGGCAGCATCGAATACAGGAGGCCTTCGCGCACGCCGAGCGCCGACACCACGATCCGCCGCGGCCGCGCCCGGCGCACGATGTTTTCCAGCACCAGAGCGGCATAGGACAACAGGGGGCGGCGGGCGGACGTGACGATCTCGATCTTCGACAGGGTGTCCGGATCGACCCGGCGCACCAGGCTCGAGAATTCGAGCGCCTCGGCGGCGGGGATCACATAGCCGTGCATGACGTGGAGGGGATACCCGGTCTGCCACATGTGCAGCCGCGTCAGGGACCGCCAGGTGCCGCCGACCGCGTAGAAGTCCCGGCCCCGTCCGTCCTTGAGGAGATCGACGCCGGCGAGCGCTTCCTTGGTGATCTTCTCCGCCTTGGCGAGCGATTTCGATGACAAATCCTGCAGGGCGAGGCCGCCGAGCGGCAGCGTCACCCCGGATTTGATCCGCGCGCGGCGCACATCGGTGAGTTCGAGCGAGCCGCCGCCGAGGTCGCCGACGATGCCGTCGGGCTTATGGAAGCCGGACGTGATCCCCAGCGCCGAGAGTTCCGCCTCGCGCCGGCCCGACAGGATCGAGATCGGAACCCCGCACACCTTCTCGGCCCGGCCGATGAACTCGCGGCCGTTGCGGGCATCACGGCACGCGGCGGTGGCGATCGCCCACAGCCTGCCGACCCGCATGCCCTGGCACAACGCGCGGAAGCGCACCAGCGCCGCCAGTGCCTTCGCGACGGCGTCTTCGGCGAGAAGCCCCGTCGACAGCACCTCGCGGCCGAGGCCGGCGAGAACCTTTTCGTTGAAGATCGGGGTCAGGCTGCGGGTCAGCCCTTCATAGACGACGAGGCGGACCGAGTTCGATCCGATGTCGATGACGGCGACCGGCGGACCGTTGTCGATGCGGCCCTGGGGAAAGATACCGCCGCGGCGG
>Ga0302324_100014446_pt1 | contig 15931 bp, 12 predicted proteins | sample Palsa_T0_1_FD_201949 | JGI IMG/M metagenome (GOLD analysis project Ga0302324, IMG submission 201949) | Peat permafrost microbial communities from Stordalen Mire near Abisko, Sweden - Palsa_T0_1 | ecosystem: Environmental > Terrestrial > Soil > Palsa > Peat permafrost | place: Sweden: Abisko...
CATCGTCATCCGTTCAGCTCGCAGGTCGCGAGGAAGAACCAAATCTAATGCAGAATCTTGACTGGCAAGTCGAAGTGGATCGTGCGACCCCCGCGGAATGGTCGAAGATGCTCGATCTGTTCGACGACGCGAACATTTACCAGACTTCCGCGTATGGCGGAGTTCGGTGGGGAGAAAAAAACCTCAGCCGCATCGTCTTGAAGCGGGACGGTGAAGTGCTGGGAATGGCGCAGCTCAGGATCATTCGCCCGACCCCGCTCAAGTTTGGTATGGCCTATTTGCGTTGGGGGCCCATCTGGGAGCGGCGTTCCTTGCCACACGATCCCGAGGTCGCTACGCGCATGGCCCGCGCCATCGAAGACGAGTATCTGGACAAGAGGAAGCTCTTCCTACGTGTCCTTCCCAACGCCTTCGCCGGATCGTCGCGCGCTGCAACAGTACAAGCCGCGTTCTGCAGATTCACCCCGGAACCTCTCGGCGCGGACAACACATACCGGACGTTTGTTCTCGATCTCAATCCCTCGCTTGAAGAATTGCGAAAGGGCCTCGACGCAAAATGGCGGAATAAGCTCGCTGGCGCTGAAAAGAACGAGCTCAAGGTGATTGCCGGAAACGGAAGCGCCGAATTCAATGCCTTCTGCGGAATCTACAACCAGATGCGCAAGCGCAAGACGTTTGAAACCACGGTAGACACTGACGAGTTCGGGCGAATGCAGGAAGCTCTGTCGGAATCCCAGCGCATGCGCGTCCTGATCTGTGAAGACAAGGGCGTCCCGGTTGCCGGCGTGGTTGCGTCGGCGATGGGCGATTCCGCAATTTACTTGCTTGGCGCCACCAGCGACGACGGGTTGAAATCGAAAGGCGCCTATTTGCTGCACTGGACCATGATCCAGTGGCTCAAGAGCAACGGCGTACGGTGGTACGACTTGGGAGGCATCGACCCTGCAGGGAATCCGGGGGTCTATTCGTTCAAGAAAGGATTCTCTGGCGTGGACATTTGCCAGATAAATCCGTTGGTGGCATCAGAAAGTGCCGTGTCTTCTGGAATCGTCAAGGCAGGTTTGGCCGTGCAGCGCACGCTTCGCGGCTCACTGAGTCCTCTAAACCTTGCCCGCTCTCTCAAACAGCTGGCAACGAAAACTTAAGTTCAGCGAATGTCGTCTCCATCCACTTCCATTGATATTTCGGTTGTCATCGTCGGCTGGAACGCCGAGCACTACCTGGAGTTGTGCCTGGAAAGCCTGGCCAAGGCCCCGCCACGGCGCAGCATGGAAGTATTCGTAGTGGACAACGCGTCTACAGACGGTTCCGCGGAGATGATCGAATCGAAATTTCCGTGGGTAAAGTTAATCAGGAGCAGCGAAAACCTCGGTTTCTCCAGGGGAAACAATGTGGCTATCCGGCAATGCCAGGGACGCTACGTCGCGCTGGTGAATCCGGACGTGATCGTGTTCCCGGGCTGCCTGGACGCGCTCGCGGATTTCCTGGATCAGAACCCCAACGCGGGAAACGTCGGCCCGCGAGTGCTGAACCCGGACATGTCCATGCAGAGCACGTGCCGGCGATTTCCAACTTTGTGGAACAACTTTTGTTCGGCCACTGGACTGTCAGCCCGGTTCAAGAATTCGAAGTTCTTCGCGGGCGAGCACATGTTCTACTTTCCGCATGACCGGACGCTGACCGTGGATGTGTTGGTGGGCTGCTTCTCGATGATTCGCCGCGAAGCCTTGGACACGGTAGGCCTGCTCGATGAAGGCCTGTTCATGTACGGCGACGACGTGGACTGGTGCCGGCGGGCGCGGAATGCCGGATGGCAGATGGTCTTCCACCCCGGTGGGCAGGCTATCCACGATCGTGGAAAAACCACGGCCCCATATCCTGTTCGCTTTGCAGTCGCGCAGCAACGTTCGGTCCTGCACTATTGGACCAAGCATCACAGTTCTCTGGGTGTGCTGGGAATCCGGAGCATAATGCTTTTCCACCACCTGCTGCGTTATACGTTTGCGGTTCTCTCGGGCTTGTCGAATTCAGCCAAAGGTGCGCAAAGCGATGTACGGAAACAAGTGAGTGGCGCTTGCCTGCGAGAGCTTCTTTCCGAGAGTGTACCCAACAAGGCCTGAGGGGCAGCCGTCATCATGGGCGTATCCAGTTCGATTTCACGCTTCGCGGCTTACTACAAGCTCCACGGCTTCGGAGCGACAATCCGCCGCGCCGGCTTGATGACAAAACGGTCGCTCTTTTCGAGCCGCATGGTTGTCTTCTATTGCGATCTCGGCAAGCAAACCGCGGCTCCGGTGAAAATTCCTAGCTCTCTAAAGGCGGAACGCCTGAGAAGCTACGCCGAACTCAGCCAACCGGACTTGCAGGCGATGACCAGTTTCTGGAATCCCAAGCAGGCCCACCGAAACATCCGAGATCAGTTCGATCAAGGCGCATCGCTGTGGTTGATCAAGTCGGGTGACAAGCTGGCCGGTTACGGCTGGACGATGCTGGGGCGCACCATTGCACCCTATTACTTCCTCCTCGGTGAGAATGATGTGCAGCTTTTTGATTTCTACGTGTTTCCTAAATTTCGCGGACGCGCAATGCATTGGCTTCTGACTGTCTATATCCTGCAGATGCTGGCGGCTGAAGGGGCGGCGCGGGCTTTTGCCGACACGGGAGAATGGAACCAGGCACAATTGTCATCCTTCGCAATGACTCCATTTCGCCGACTGGGTTTGGTCAGATCTTTTGCGATTCTGGGTCACACATTCGTGTCCTGGGTCGAGAACGAACCCGCAGTGCAATTACAAAAGGGAACCGAACAGAAGGACAGAGCTTCATCCATGGCAAGGTCGCATGAGTAATGAGCCTCTGGGAAGTCTGCCTCCTCCGGATCATCTCAAGCTCCACCACATTGGTTTCGTGGTGTCCTCGATCCAGGAAAGCGCCGAGTCTTTTGCCCTGTCCGTGGGCGCAAGGTGGGACGGGAACATAGTTCTTGACCCAGTGCAAAACGTCCGTGTGACGTTTTTTCAGGGACATCATCCCACGGACCCATTAATAGAATTGGTCGAGCCGGGCGGACCCGAATCGCCGGTGTCGCGATTCCTGAAACGCGGAGGCGGGCTTCATCACTTGTGCTACGAAGTGAAGGATCTGGATTCGCACCTCCGGTCCTGCCAGTCGGTGGGCACGATAATTATTCGCGCTCCGGTTCCCGCGGTGGCTTTCGGGGGACGGCGAATTGCATGGGGTGTGACCAAAAAGAAGTTGCTCATGGAGTTTCTTGAGTGCTAGCGAACTCGACCTAGTGCCCAATTTGGCTCTGCGCGAGTGCCTCACCCTGTACCAAATCTGGCCTTTGGGTCAGTAGTCCGCGAGGCGGTCCTCAACGTAACTTGAGCAAGGAAAAGACTTGGGACAAGGGGACCTAATGATGGCAAGGGTTTTTCGCGCCGCGATCTTTGTGGCCTGCTTACTCAGTGCGGGAAGTGCTTTCGCCGCTGGCGGCAGCTGCGGTTCGATTCCTGTACCTTCTGGCGTGACGAGTTGCTTTTACATCTCGGCGGCGGGCGCCGACACGAATTCCGGGACGAGCGAATCAAGCCCTTGGCTTCATGCACCGGGGATGGCCAATTGTTCCAATACATGCCGCTCGACGACGCCCGCTGGCGGAGAAGGATTCATCTTCCGCGGTGGTGATACTTGGCACTTCGGCAATAACAGCGCGTCGCCATATACCGGTTCAACAGCTTCTTGCAGCGCGAACAACGGTATTTGCAATTGGGTAGGCTCCGGGAGTGGGTCTAATGGTAGCCCGATCTACTGGGGCGTCGATCAAACATGGGATTCCAGTGGTTCTTGGACGCGTCCCATTATAAACGGCGACAATCCGACGAGTTCAAGCGGAGTCTCGAGCTGCGCCTACGACGAGACGAAAGACACCGTGATGAATTTCTCTTCCGTCAGCTACAACGTCATAGACAACTTCGAATTCACGGGACTTTGCTGGAACGGCAACGAAGAAAACGCGAACGAATTCAAGTGCTGCACCAATCTGATCAGCTACGACGCGAGTCAGGGAACGGCGTCAACGCACAATACAATCGAAAACGTCTACATCCATGGCTGGACACACGTGAATTTCAGTTGCTCCTTGAGCGGCGGCGAACCGACGGGGAGCTGCGACGGCGCCAATATGATTAATGGTACGTCTACGAGCACGGCCGGCGCAGGAGACTTGATATCTCACGTCGTGATCGACGGTTCGGATACGGATGAGCGCAGCGGTTCAGCCATGGTGTACGCCTGCTACGACGTCGAATATTCAGTCTTTCGTTACGAGACGAACATTGTCTGCAACAACGCGCACATCTGGCACGATGACCTGGTTGAGCATGTGAATCAATCTGGCGACGGCGTGTCGCACGGGAATGGCGCCGAGTTCAACGTCGAAGCGCCCTCAAACAATGCGTTCTACAACCTGGTATTCCGCCACTTGTGGTACACCGGCGCGAACGAAGTGACCTGGTGGGAGACGCCAAATCCCGGATTCACCGACTACACTTTCAATTTCCTTATCTATGACGTATGCCCGGCGAGCAACACTTCGGGCTGCGGAGCTAACGGAAATTTCTTTGACGTTACGAACGGGCTCGGTACGAGTTCCGCGGGCACCCTCAACGCCTTCAACATGACGTGGGTCCCTACGTTTTCAAACGCCACGGGAGGTCCCACCTCTGGAACGGTGAACTGGATCAACAACCTCTGCATAATTCCCGGCGGGACCAGCGCGAGCAGTTGCTACTCCGGTGGCGCTGGAACGATAAACTATCTTACAAACAAAGTGCAGGACACTTCTGCGGCAGCCGGCCAAGGTTACACGTCATCTGAGATATACGCGTATTCACCCACGGCCGCGTCCAATACCACCGTCGGGACGGGGACGAATGAAGAGGGTCTTTGCTCGGCACTCTTGGGAAGTGCCGATCCACTCTTGCAAGCCGCGGGTGCCGCCTGTCAGTCGGATACGACGTACGCCTGCAACTACAGCACAAGCACGCACTCGGTTTCCTGCCCGGCGCGTGCAGCCGCAACCCGACCCGCGAGCGGTGATTGGGACGTGGGAACCTACCAGCTTTCGGGCGCTCCGGCTCAGACCGGCCCCCAAGTTCAGCCTCCGCAAGCACCGACCAATTTACAGGCAACGGTCCATTAGATTCCGCTTTGGCAGCGTTGTGCGATGGATGGCGGCGACGCGACCGCAACTTTCATTCCTGAGCCCGAATCAGCATAATATCTATTGCGAACAATTAAGTAGCACCGCAACACTTAGACAAGCCCGAGAGCGACTGCTCGCGGCTGGCGCCAATTCGACTAAATGGACACACACTCCAGCAACGACGTGGTCCCGACGCCGGATGTCCGGTTAGAATCAATTGAACCCGTACGATCCCAGATTCGACTTAGAAGCCACGCAACCTTCGAACTGATCTAACCATGGAACCTGAACACCTCAGATTCGGAGGCGGCGCGAGCGAGACCCAGGTGCATCCGCTGGTACTGGTGTGGATGCTCGTCGCCATCGTGCTAATCCTGACCCTTCCCCGCTGGAAGGCCATTACACCGCTCCTCCTGACGTTTTTCACCGTGCCGATCGGACAAGTGGTGGTGCTCGGGAGCCTGCACTTTACCGTAATGCGCATCCTCATCTTGGTCGGCTTGGCTCGAATGATTTCCTTCGGTGGGTCGTCCAAAGATAAATTTGGAGGGGGATTTAACGGCGTCGACTGGATGGTGGCGCTATGGACGGTGACGGCAATGGTCATGGTTTCTCTCCAGTGGATGGAAATGCAGGCGGTGATCCATAACATTGGGGATTTCCTGGACGCCCTGGGCGGCTACCTGGTAATAAGATTTCTGATCCCCGACGGCCTGGCAGTCCGGCGCACGATCAAAACGTTGGCCGTGATCTGCGCGATCAACGGCGTCTGCATGATCAACGAGAAAATCAGTCATATCAATGTGTTCGGCCTCCTGGGCGGGATTCCACTTGCGGTGACAGTAAGAGACGGCCACATACGTTCCGGCGGAGTGTTGGGTTGTCTCTACGCGGGCGCTTTCGCCGGCGTGTTGATTCCCTTGTTTCTGTGGATGTGGACGGACGGAAAAGACAAGATGATTGCATTCGTGGGAATCGCCGGGGCCACAGCCATGGTGATCACGTCGTACTCGAGCACGTCGTGGATGGCCTATGGCGGGAGCCTGATCGGCCTCTGCTTCTGGCCTCTCCGCAAGTGGATGCGTCCGATTCGCTGGGCCTTGGTCATTACGATAGTGGGGCTCCACCTGGCAATGAAAGCCCCCGTTTGGGCCCTGATCGCGCGGATTGACTTGACAGGTTCCTCGTCGGGAGACCATCGCTACCATCTCGTGGACGCTTGCATCAGGCATTTTGGGGACTGGTGGCTCATGGGCTACTACTATTACAACCAGTGGGGATGGGACATGTGGGATCTCGCCAACCAATTTGTCGCCGTTGCGTTGACGGGAGGTCTGTTGAGCCTGATTTGCTATGTCGGGATTTTCAGCCGGAGTTTTTCGGCGATCGGCAGGGTAAGGAAGCAAGTGAGCGGAGATCGCGCACAGGAGTGGCGTCTCTGGTGTCTGGGTTCCGCCCTGTTTGCCACGGTGGTGACCTCTTTCGGGATCAACTATATGGCTCAACTGCTGATGGGGTTCTTCCCCCTGTTGGCCTGCATTTCCGTGGCAACCTTCGAGGCGCGGCAGACTGTAGTGCAGGAAGCTGAAATCCCCAGCGATTCTCGCCTCCCTTCGTTTCCAACTAAGCCGAAGCTTGGGTTTCCAATCGGTCAACCAATATCACGGGTCCAACCACGCTGATCTGAGACCACAACTTGCACGGTCCTTTTTTTACTCGCCAGCCACCTGGGTCGTTCATCTGTGTGGATGGTTGGTAATCCGGACACCGCAGCCACGAGTTTTCATCTATTTGATCAACCCATTTTTCGGGCTCAAAACGGTTGGAATTTAAGAAGAGGCCTCTACACTTAAATGCTTCAAGAACGCATCAGGGTTCTGTACAGCTTTCCGAACAAGCTGGGCGCGGACAGGATCTGCTATACAGCCTGGCAACAGGTAAACAGCCTGGCGGCTGCGGGGGCGGACCTCCTGGTTTTCCCCGGCGCCCTTTCCAGGCCTGTGCCTGTCGGAGTAAGAGTTTGCCCGACGCTTGCCCGCGGAAAGCTACGCATCCCATATAAACTTCTCGGCACGATGCGCACGGTCGCGTTACACGATCACATCGTTGCGCGCCGGCTTGAGAAGCTCGCGGGGCAAATTGACATCGTGCATACGTGGCCGCTCGGTGCACGTGAAACTCTCAAGACAGCCGCGAGGCTGGGAATTCCCACCGTACTGGAGAGATGCAACGCCCATACCGGTTTTGCCATGGAGGTTGTGCAGAAGGAGTGCGACCGCCTCGGGATAACGCTGCCGCCAGATCATGAACATGCGTACAACGCGGCGAAACTGCGCAAAGAGGAAGAGGAGTACGACCTATCCGATCGGCTGCTTTGCCCCTCGGATTTCGTGGTGAAGACGTTTCTCGACCGGGGTTATCCAGCGGCTAAGCTCGCGCGGCACCAGTATGGATTCGACGAAAAGACGTTTCACCCGGGCAGTGAACCGCGGCAAGCGAAGCAGGGATTGACGATGCTGTTCGTTGGTGTTTGCGCGGTGCGGAAGGGCGTGCATTACGCGCTGGAAGCGTGGTTGAAGTCCCCCGCCAGCAAGGATGGCACGTTCCTGATCGCCGGGGAGTTTCTGCCCGACTATGCGGAAAAGCTGGCACCGATGCTTTTGCACCCCAGCGTACGTGTCCTCGGCCACCGCAACGACGTGCCGGAACTAATGCGAGAAAGCGATATCTTGGTTCTCCCCACAATCGAAGAGGGAAGTGCCTTGGTGACTTCGGAAGCTCGAGGCAGCGGATGCGTCCTTGTTGTCTCGGAAGCCGCGGGTGCCATTTGCAGGCACATGGAAAATGCGCTCGTACATCGTGTCGGCGACGTTTCGACCCTCGCGCAACACATCACGTTGCTTCACCAGGACCGCGCACTCCTCGAGAGCTTGCGGGCAGCGTCACTGGCAACTGTACCGGAACTCTCGTGGTCCGCGGCCGGGCGGATGCTCCTCGAAGCGTATCGCGAAACGATTGAAGCTCATAGAGCGGGAACGCTCCGCGAGAGCGACCACGCTCGAGAGGGCGTCTGCGTCAAATCATAAGTCCTGTTTTCATCTCCTTCTCGGGGGTTGGATGCGGTAGCGGGACGGGTAACTAGTTGGTGGGACGCGACGGCGCCAGCCTCCCATGGGCAATGTTCTCATAGTATTAAGAGACTGGTTCCGGGCGGAGCAAAGCAGGCAAATCGGCAGGGAGCAGGTTACATGAACCCCAGAGTATCCGTCATTATCCCAACCTACGACCGGGCAACCAAGGTGCCGAAGGGAATTGCAAGCGTCTTGGACCAGACGTATTCCGACCTCGAAGTCATCGTGGTGGATGACGGATCGTCGGATGGCACAGGAAAGATCCTTGGGGAGATGTTTGGGGATCGAATCCGCTACTTCGCCCAGGCCAATCAGGGCGTCAGTGTGGCGCGGAATAAGGGAATCGCGGAAGCGCGGGGGGAATGGATCGCATTCCTGGACTCGGATGATCTCTGGGAGAAAGACAAGTTGGAGTTGCAAATGAAGACTCTGGAGCGATTTGGCCCCCAGTGCAGCGGGTGCTATACGGACACGAGATTATTTAACCACCCGGAGACGCGTACGCTATTCGAAATGGCTGAAGAGAGCTACAAGCATGAAGAAATGATGGGCGTCAACACGGATGTGCTGAGATTGCTGGTGAGACCAGGCGGCGCAGGCATGGTCGTTCACTTGTCCTCGCTCCTTGCACGTACCGACGTGGTAAGGAAAACGGGAGGTTTCGATCCCAAGCTGCTGTATAGCGAAGACAGTGAATTCATGTTCCGGCTGGCCATGCTCACGGGCTTCTGTTACGTCAATCGTCCTCTTGTCCGGTTCGACCGAGCGCCCGCGGAAGTTCGCCATGTGGGAGTGAGCTCAAATTGGAACAAGTCGGAATTTTTGCTTGAAGGACGTCAGCTCCGGCTCGAAGGACTCTTGCGATTGAGCGAAAACCTACCGAGGAAAATCCGCAAGCTTGTTCTAGAGCAGTTGGGTTCGGTCCACAGCGGATGGACCAATTGGTACCTGGAGACCGGAGAGTACGCAAAGGCCCGCAAAGCCGTGTCGAAAGCTGTGCGGATGGACCCAAATTTCAACATCCTAATTAAATGGCTGCTGACGTGGATGACTCCCCAACTGGCGCTCCGAGCCGTGCGTCACAATCTGGAAAGAAGGAAAGATTCGGCAGGTATCGTATGAGAACGGAAGCGCAAGTCCTATGAACAGCAGTCCGTTGTTAGCCCCCACTTCGATTGCGGACGGCAAGCACGAGACCGGGAGTCAAGGTCCGGAGCCGTGTCCTGTTTGCGGGCAAATGGGCGCGCGGGAGCAGCTGCGGGCGCCCGACAGGTTTCACGGAAGACGGCAAAGCTATATTCTTGCTCGCTGTCAGGGGTGTTCACTCGTCTGGCAGAGCCACCCGCCCGGTCCAGCGGACATGCACCATCATTACACCGATGCATATCACAAATTGATCTCTGCTTCGGGCGAGAACTCGCCGGAACGCTGGAAATTTCGCAAGGAAACACTGGCGCAATACAAGCAGTCTGGGGCGCTGCTCGACATGGGGTGCAGCTCCGGAGCGTTTCTGGAATCTCTGAAAGGCGGACCGTGGAAACTGAGTGGCATCGAAATGTCCGCCGAGGGTGCCCGAACAGCTGAATCCAGAAGCGGCGCCAAAGTGTTCGTCGGCAATATCCTGGACGCTCCCTTCCCACGGGAATCGTTTGACGTCATTACCTGTTTCGATGTGCTCGAGCATCTTTATGAGCCGCGGGAAGTGATGGCCCGCGTTGGCGAATGGCTTAAGCCGGGAGGAATCTTCTACGTTCTGGTGCCGAACATAGACTCCGCCGAGGCGCGCGTCTTCGGTAGTTACTGGCATGGGCTTGAGTTGCCGCGACACCTGTTCCACTACTCGCCGGCATCTCTCAAATTCCTTGCGGAGTCAGCGGGACTGCGGGAAGTGTCCCTCGAAACACGGCGGAATTCTGCCGTGGGAACAGGTCTGCGCTACGTTTGGGATGATGTGTTCCGCACAGTGGGGATCCGGCAAACACCCGTGGCGTACCGAGAGGAGGCGAGCTTTCCCTGGAGGGCGGTGCGCAAGGTGGTACGCATGACCGCTCTACGGCTTCTCCTGGCCTTGGCTCCTTTTGCTGGTGGCGGAGAATCCATTCATGCGGTTTTCGGGAAAAATGTGGATCGTTCGGGAGTCGGACCAAGATAGAAACACTGGTACACACGACATCGCCTTGCGTTCACCGCGTCTAAAGAAAAATTGAACTGTCTTGGAAGTCCAGGCCAGACCTGGAGCGCCAAGAATCATGCGATTTCTGACCACGTGTCGCCAAATACTTAGAGGAGAGGAATGGATTTCGCAAGAATTTACGACCGTGGCAAAGTAAGTCTTGAGCGTCTGCTGCTCGGCGGGACCCTCAGGGCCAAGGCTATGCGGGGCGGGGTGATCCTGGGAGGCGGAAGCGTTGCCGAGCAGGGCAGCCGGTTTGCCCGTAACATGGTGCTGACCCGGCTGCTGGCGCCCAGTGCCTTTGGGGCGATGGCGATCGTCATGTCTTCTTCGGCAATCGTTGGGACTTTGACCGAAGTGGGTCTAAGGGCAGCAGTCATTCAAAACCCGAGGGGAGGAGAGAAGGCATACCTCGACGCTGGTTGGTGGATGGGGATGGTCCGGGCGATCAGCATGTACGTCATCGTTTTCGCCATGGCCCCCTGGGTCGCTCATTTCTACGGGAACGCAGAACTTTCCGCGTTGCTTCGAGTGACCCTACTGAGCGCTCTGTTCGATGGCGCTATGAGTCCCCGTTCCATCCTCTCGCAGAAAGAGATGAAATTCGGGCGCTGGATGGCTCTCAGCAACGGAGGCGCAATTTGTGGGGTCGTCCTAACTGTAATACTCAGTTTTGTTCTTCGCGATGTGTGGGCTCTAGCCATTGGCGCCTGCAGCGAGAACACCTTCCGTTGTATCTTGTCCTATATTTTGTGCCCCGGCTTGCCGTCGCTCGGGTGGGACCGCCACGTTGTTCGGGATCTTTATAGGTTCTCAAAGGCATCATTCGGACTATCGTTTCTAAACCTTATCTTCTCACGCACCGATATCTTCGTATTGGGTAAGCTTTATTCGACCACAGCATTGGGGCTTTACACGATGGGGGTGGCCCTGGTCCAGACTCCCGCAAGTTTCATCACAACCATGATGGGTCAGACTCTCTTCCCGGCCTTCGCCCACGTTCAACAAGATAGGGAGCGCCTCAATAACATCCTTGTGGAAGTGACCTCCTGGCTGATCCTGCTGGGACTTCCAGGCGTTGTCGTCATTTACTTGTGCGGCCACTCCCTACTTTCAATCATCTATGGGGCTCGCTATGTTGCAGCTGCCGGACCTCTCGCGGTCGCCGCTGCCGTAGTGTTCCTGAATGTGCTGAACGCCGCGATCACGTGCGCGTTTACCGGCGTGGGCCGTCCGGAGCTGCATCGCCGCGCGGTCGCCGCCTCAGCGGTGGTTATGATTATCGTGATCTATCCTGCCTGCAAATTGTTGGGGGTGGTGGGGGGCCAGGTAGCCGCGCTTCTTGCGATTAGCATTAGCTATCTCATTCAACTTGTACGCATGCGCGAGCTGACCGGCTTGGATCTGTTTCGCTATGGGAAAGCGTTTGTGCGAGCTGTACTGGTATCGGTGGGGCTTCTTTGCGTGGGTCTTGGCGCTCGCTTCTTCGGCTTGGCGACCAGACCGCTCGCCAACATATCTCTGAGCGTGGGCGCCTGTGTTATCGCCTACGCTCTGTGCGTGCCGGTCTTCCTAAGGATTAAGCAGACCGCGTAACTGATCCGGCGTTCAACCTATCACCCAATGACTCTTTCTCGTCAAATCGCGGACGAAGCCGACAGTGTCCGCAATGTCAGTGCCATAGCAAGCGAAGACAGGGCCGCGCCGAAAATCCACGCCGGTGGAGCTACAATGAAAATCCTCGTTGCCATCGCAAGTTGGGGCACAAAGAACGACCCCTATCTTGCGCGGCTCATCCAAGAATATGACTCGATGTCATTCGATGTCGATGTCGTGGTCTTGTCCAACCTGCCCAAGCCTGTCGGTCCGGGCGCCAAAGTTTTCCTTGTAGACCTAAAAGGCAAAGACCCATGCTCCCTTCCTTTTGCGCATAAGAAAATTTTCGCCGATCACCTGAATGACTACGATCTCTTTATCTACTCTGAAGACGACACGCTGATCACCGAATCGAACATCCGGGCCTACTTGAAGGCCTGTACGGTTCTTGAGGGAAATGAGATTGCTGGCTTCTTTCGCTTCGAGCGTGGAACGGACGGTCTGATCAACTATCCGGAAGTTCATGGCCCGTATCACTGGGATTGCCAATCGGTTCGCCTCAGGAAAGACAACGTGTTTGCATCCTTCACTAATGAGCACTCAGCCTGTTACGTGCTCACGCGCGACCAGCTGGAACGCGCGATCAGCTCGGGCGGGTTCCTGGTCGAAGCACACGGCGGGAAGTACGATCTCATATGTACGGCGGCAACCGATCCGTATACACAGTGCGGATTCGAAAAGGTCATTGGAATTTCTCCACTGGAAGATTTTCTCGTTCATCATCTTCCGAATATATACATCGGGACCACGTTCGGTGTAGGTGAGTCCGAACTGCGCAGCCAAGTCCAGTGTCTTGCGCAAATCGCACAAAACGGTCACCCCCCAACACCTCTTTTCCCGGTTGAATCCAAGTTAATGCACAGAAGGTTTTCGAAAGACTGCTACGAGAAACCTCAGCGTGAAATCATCGACGCAATTCCCCACGCAACAAAGACGCTGCTCTCGGTCGGGTGCGGCTCGGGAGCAACGGAAGCATCGCTGGTAGAGCAGGGTTTGCGCGTAGTTGCTTTGCCGGTCGACCCCGTGTTCGCCAGCGGCGCGAGAGCCAAAGGTGTTGAGGTTGTAGAAGGAGATGTTGCGACAGCTCGAACAACACTTGAGGGCGAGCAATTTGACTGTCTTCTCGTGTTAGATGTATTGCAGATAGTCGCGGATCCCACCGTAGTGATGTCCGCGTTCGTACCGTTGCTACGAGTTGGTGGGACGGTAATTGTGCGGGTTCCGGTGGTGCACAGGCTCACCACGGCATATAGAGTGCTTCGTGGCGACCAGGGACTTAAAGAACTGGGAATCTATGAAACGACGGGCATACACTTTAACTCTCGCAGGATCGTCCGGCGATGGCTTGAGAAAGCAGGGCTGCGTGTGGTGAGAGTAGAGACCGAGATGCCCTCCAGCTTCGCGAAGGTGCCTCGCGCATTGCGGCGAACGTTGCACCCGATTTGGGCCTTGAAGATGGGCGCCAGAATGGTTTTCGCCGCTACAAAAAGATAGCCTCGGGTCTTGTCATCACTTTGTCAGGCGATTGGGTTAGTTGTGCTGCTGTCCCTCGATTCGCAGTTCCCTAAGACCTCGAAAGCTTCGCTTCAACGAACTCAGGAATCTGGTAAGGAAGTCGTCGGCATTTTATTCAGGTCACAGCTTCAACCGAAAGGCAATGTGGAATGAAGGTTTCCGTCATCATTAGAACTTATAATCGTGCCTATATTGTTGCCGAAGCGATCGAGAGCGCGCTGAACCAAACCTATGGCGACTTTGAAGTGTTGGTGGTGGACGACGGTTCCACCGACAGCACTCCTGAGGTCGTGCAACGGTTTCAGGACCCCAGGATCCGCTACATCCGGCACGAGAAAAACCGTGGTGTTGGAGCGGCGTGCAATACAGGCGTGGCCGAAGCTCATGGGGAACTGATCGCCTTCTTGGATTCTGACGATCTCTGGAAGCCTGAAAAATTGGAGCGACAGGTTGGTTGCATGGTCCGGCATCCGGAAGTGGATGCTGTGTTCAGCGACATCGAGATCATCGACGATACGACCACAATCCCGTCCCTAATTACGCTGATGAGGAGCTTTTCGAAGCTGCTGGCCAAGGACCGCAAGCAGCAGGAATATGTATTCAGCGCGCGGCAGTTGTACCTATGCCTTCTGGAAGAAGTGCCGATTAAACCGACCGTTTTGCTCGTCAAGCGAGAGATTTTCACGAAGGTGGGACTCTTCGATCTGACCGCGCTCGGTTGCGAGGATTGGGAATTCCTCTTGAGGCTGGCGTATGTGGCGTGTTTCGGTTACGTGGACGCTCCATTGGCCATTCAGAGACGCACGCCGGACGCAATTCACCGCAAATACTGGCAGCAAGATCGCGTGTTCTTGATCTCGCTCTTCCGGCGCGAAAAAGCTGCCTTGAAGGACGACCAGGAAGCTATTGCGGCCGTGAATCGGGGAATCTCCACGCATTGTACAAATCTAGCCGGGTCGTACCTCGAATCGGGTTTGAAGGCCAAATCGATTTCCGTCTATTTGCAAGGATTCAAAGAAACAGGCGAGCCGATCATGTTGCTGCGCGCCGCTTCGACCATACTCCCGATGCGCCTCAATACGCTTCTCAAGCGCGTTGTGCGTCGAGCGTGAATTTCCAGACGGGAACATAGCTGTGTCTTTAGGACCGCAGACAACAGCGGCCGACCTCGCAGCGCTGCCCAAATAGAGAATACGCGTGCTAACGATTCACAAATTAGCTCCACTAAGAGACCCGCGCTGGCAGTCCCTCGTTGACCGGCATCCGAATGCCTCGGTCTTCCACACCACGGCTTGGCTCGAGGCGCTGCGACAGACCTTTGGATACAAGCCCGTTGCCTTCACCACCTCTTTGCCGACTGGCGAATTGGCGAATGGGCTGCTCTTCTGCCGGGTCCCAAGCTTGCTTACGAGTCTGCGTATGGTTTCTCTTCCGTTCGCCGATCATTGTGAGCCTCTGTGTACATCCGAAGAGATTGAGTTTCTGACGCGGTACCTTCAAGGTGAGCTGGACCACCAAAATTGGAAGTACCTGGAAATTCGTCCGCTTACCGGAGGATTCAATCAGGCGAGCAAGACTAGCGGCTTTCAGGCCATCGACACCTACTGCATTCATCGAATGGACCTGCGCCTGAATCTTGATGACTCGTTCCAAAGTGTTGACGAAAATTCCGTACCACCTCAGGAACAGCGTGCGGAACGAGCTGGATTAGTTGAGAAATGCGGAAGGTCCGAAGAATTGCTGCAAGACTTTTACCGTCTCTCGGTGCTCACGGGTCGCCGTCATCGTTTGCCGCCTCAGCCTTACGTCTGGTTTCGGAATCTGGTCCGATGTTTCGGGGATGCACTTGAGATTCGAACCGGGTATATGGGAGGAACCCCTGTCGGCTCCATCCTTACTCTGCGCTTCAGAGACACCGTGTATTACAAGTACGGAAGTTCGGATGAGAAGTTCGATTCTCTTGGAGCCATGCCATTCCTTCTCGGGAACGCGATCAGAGCCGCGAAATCCAGTGGCGCGACTCTATTTGATCTGGGACGAACGCACCCGAATGACGCGGAACTTATGGCTTTCAAAAACAAGTTGGTACCTGAACCACGGCGACTTGTGTATTGGAAATACCCTGCATCACCTGGAGATGCAGCCAGACTTGAATGGAAGGTCAATTCATTCAAGCGAGTCCTCTCGTTCATGCCCAATCGACTGTCGATGGTAGCGAGACGGCTGATTTACCCCCATATCGGATAGTGC
>Ga0302324_100014448_pt1 | contig 15930 bp, 8 predicted proteins | sample Palsa_T0_1_FD_201949 | JGI IMG/M metagenome (GOLD analysis project Ga0302324, IMG submission 201949) | Peat permafrost microbial communities from Stordalen Mire near Abisko, Sweden - Palsa_T0_1 | ecosystem: Environmental > Terrestrial > Soil > Palsa > Peat permafrost | place: Sweden: Abisko...
CTAAGAACAACATGCCGGTCGCAAACTTGATCAAAAGAACCGCCGCGTGGAGTGGTGTGCAGCGTTGAGGTGTATGATGCTTGGTCGATTGTACCTCCGTGCGGGAGCGTCATGTTGGTGGCATGCAAGCGACGCTGCAACCCGGCACGCCGCTAGCTTGAACCGGTGAAGCCCCACCTCACTTGCTGCCGAGCGTTCGGAGCACGATACCGCGAATCGATCGCAGGATAGCTTGGGTCGATGGTAAGGCCGTACAAATCGCCGTTATTGTCGAGCACGAAGATCCAATTACCGTCGATGGTCGGCGGCATCCGGATCGGGCCGCTCGTCACGATAATCGGGTTGCCGCCACCCAGAACGTTGCCCGTCGAAGCATCGAGCGCCCACACTGCGCCGCCACTTGTACCCGGCGGCGCGCAGCAGATCGACGGTCTGCGAGCGGCGCCCGTGCGACGAACCACCGATGTGCCCGACGTCGTCGCGCTGCACGTATCTCCGGAAACCGTGCATATCGTGCCTACGAAAACCACTCCGCCGGCGCTCGCGGCCGGCACGGAGCGAGGCAGCCCAGGCGAGACACTAGAGCCGGGTGCGTAAGAATCGGGGCCGAACGCCGCCGACCAGGCAATCGACGGGGTTCCGCAGCCCGGATTGATCGCGATCATGCCGGGCGGGTACAGTGAGTCGTTGCTCGACGGCACTCCAACGTACAAGAGACCCGTCACCGGCGAATATGCCGGCGAGCCGAGGAAGCCGTCGGAGTAGGAACTCGGTGCCAATTGATACTGTGCGATCGGGCCGTTGCCTACTTCGGTCGTATCGTACAAGTACAGCGCACCGGATTTGCCCTGGATCGCTGCGAGCGGATCGCAAACGCCGCCGCCGGGCGTGAAAATCGTGGGCGTCCCGTTCAAATCGAGGTCGACCGATGTGCCGCTAAAGCTGCCGGCGGGAATCGGGTGGTTCGTGCCTTTCACGGTTGAGAGATCGCTCGAGAGTTGTACGATGGCGTCGCCGTCAGCGCTATATTCCTCGGGCGCGACGGCATACGGTGGAGTGACGGTTCCGTGGCCCGTAACTGAGTTGACCGCGTTCCCCACACCCGTGAGCACGTTGCCGCTCGGATCGAGCGAGACTCCGCCCCAGCCCCAGACACCGCCGCCGCCCCATGGTTGGCTCGTCCCGCCCCAGACGGTATAGAACGTATTTTCCAAGGTCATCGAAGGCACGCCGACCGCAACAACCCGGCCGCGCCATGGAATGATGTCGCAGGATGCCGAGGTGCCGACGTAGGCCAGACCGTTGCTGATGGCGACGGCAGTATGAGAAAAGTCCAGACTCGACCAGCCTGAAGTGGGTGGAGCGATGTTCGCCTGGCCGAGAACCGTGCCGCTCGCGCCATCGAGGTGATACAGCGAATTGGTTCCGCTCTCGTTGACTCCGGAGTTGACGTTGCCGACGATGTAGAGCGATTTCGATGTTGGATCGTACGCGGCCGTCCCCCCGACGCCGAAATACGCGGTGTAGCCGCTCTCGCATGAGTAGGTCTCTTGGCCGGTGCTTTGCGTCCACAGCAGATCGCCGGTCAAAGCGTCATAACCGTAGACATCGCCCGTGCCGCCACCGACGAAGAGCACTCCCGCGTGGCCGGGGATTTCGGTTGCCAAGATCGGCTGCGTTTGCGTATTGTAGTCGTTGAGCGACGATTGCCAGGCAAGATGAATGTTCGGAACGCTGGCCGGCGTGATCGCCGTCGAATTCGGATTGAAGTCGTCGCGCTGGTTGTCATAACCGAACGTCGTATAGTCGTTAAACGCAACCGGCGAAGGCGAAGCCGGAGGCGTCGGACTCGGCGTTGGTGCCTGCGCCGCATTGGCGGCGATCGTGTCGATCTGCGTCGTCGTCAGCACGGTGCCTTGCCAGTAGCCGGCTTCGTCGAAGATCGCGTTCGCCGGATAGAACTGGCTGCCGCCGCCGAAGACGATTGGGGTTCCCGAGGCGACGTACGACGCGCCGAGCGTCTGGGTCTTGCACGTCGGGGACGAGGTCGCGCCGAGGCAGAGCGTGGCCACGTTGCTCGTCGCGTTGTACGTGAAGGTGACGTTCGAGGGTGTGTTGAGGGCGATTGGGATGTAGCCGAACGTAGCGCTTCCGCTGGCGTAGCCGATGGCCGCGTAGACGGTGTCGGGCGAGCCTTGGTCGATGGCGATCGCCAAGCCGCTCGCGGAACTGCTATGCGCCGGGTTGCCGGTTGCGACGAGACGACCATAATTGTCTGCGTTCGCGAGTACGTCGACAAAGAACGAGAGGCTGAACGAGCCCGAGGCGGGATCGAAGCCGCTCGTCATCGAGCCGGTGGAGCCGTTGGTCGTCTCCGCGTAGGTACTATTGGTCGTCAGCCCCGCAGCGTGGTACGTAACGCCGCTCGCGGAGATGGTGCCGTTGTGGCCGGCACCGGAACCGTCGACCAGCGTGGTCCCGGACGCCTCGTCGAAGTCGTAGCAAAACGACAACGACCCGGACGCAGCGTAGATCGAGCACATGCCGGGCGTCGGCGACGGGCTCGGCGCGGGCGTTGCGGAGCTGCCGGCGTAGCCCGCAATTGCGTCGATCTGCGTTTGCGTCAAGACGACACCCTGAAAATAGCCGGCTTCGTCGAAGGTCGAATTGGCGGGAGCATAGGTGTTGCCGCCGCCGAAGATGACGGCGTTACCCGACGCGACATACGCGGCGGGCAGCGTTTTACTCGCGCACGTCGGGGACGAGGTGGTGCCGACGCATAGCGTGGCGATAGAGGTCGTAGCGTCGTACGTGAAGGTGACGTTTGCGGATGTATTGAGCGGCAGGGGAATGTCGGCAAAGTCGACACTTCCACTCCCGTATCCCAGGCCCGCGTAAATGTCGTTGCCCGCGTCGTTATCGACGCCGATGAACCAGCCGCTTGCGGGGGTTGAGTGAGCGGGGTATCCGGTCGCCGCCAAGCGCGCGTGATTCTTCGCATTTGAACGCAGCCTGACGAAGAACGATACGCTGAACGAGCCGCTGCCTGGGTCGAAGCCGCTCGTCATCGAGCCCGTTTTTCCATCGGTCGTCTCGGCGGCCGTGCTGTTGGTCGTCAGGCCCGCTGCGCCGTAGGTGACACCGCTTGCCGAGATCGTGCCGTTGTTGCCGGCGCCGGACCCATCGAGCAGCGTCGTGCCCGAAGTTTCGTCGAAGTTGTAGCAGAACGACAGAGCACCGAACCCGCTGTAGATGCTGCACATGCCCGCCGTCGTCGTATCTCTATGAACTGCCGACACCACGCGGTCGGCCGGAACCGGCAGCGGCCCTGCTTGCCGCGAGCCGGCACAGCCAAAGAGAGCGACCGCGACCATAAACCCGAACAGAAGGCAACGCCCAAACAAGCTACTCTTCAAAAACATCGTCCCCGCGCGATCGATCGCGCCGCTTTGGAAAACGCATCGAAACGACTCAGCCTTGTGCGTCGGGCACTATTTCACCCGGGCCAGGCTCCTTCCTAGTTTGGTCGAGTCACATCTCGCGCAGCGTCGCCCCACTCACGTTCCAGGAACGCAGCGGGCATCGCGATCGGAATGTCCAGCAGCATTTGCGCCATGCCTTTTGCGAGTGGGTCGATACGCATCGATGCCATGCCGCCGCCGCCCAGTGCTTCTTCGAGCGTGAAATTGAACGCGCCGATCCCAGGGAGCTCGAAGCGGCGAACCTTGCCGCGAACGAGATGAGAGAAATATCCTGCGACGCGTTCGGGCGTGAGCTGTTCGCGTAGAACGTTGAGATACTCGGGACGCCGCGCGATCACGCCGATGTTTGCCGTATCGCCCTTGTCGCCGCTGCGCGCCCACGCGAGTGCGGCCAGCGGCACGCTCGAGCCCTCCTGGTTCAAGATCGGGGCGTCGCTAGGTAAGATCGCAGCGGCGTGCCCCCCGGTGGCCTCCGGGCCCGGACTGCCGGGCCCGAGGTTGGAGGCTTGCGGGGCGTCGCTTTCCGGTGCGAGGGCGATGCGGTGGTGGCCGATTTCGACGCTGACGGTCACCGCGTTCTTGGGCACGAGGAAGGACGTGAACTTTACGAGCGGCACAGGTTTGGGCCGTCCGCTTCCGGCGCCCGTCGTGCCGGGCGACCAGGACGTGCCCGCGGGTGCGATTTCGCGTGCGAAGATGTCGAGCGCGCGGCGATCTGCGTGATCGACGCTTAGTCGCATCATGACTTCGCGCGCCTGCGCGACGCGGGAATGCGGGCCATACGTGTGCTCCGCGCCGATGATCTCGATGTTCGTCGCGCTATAGTCGGCGAGCCCGCGTTCGCTGAAGATCGTGCGCGTACGCGCGAGGATCGCCTCCGCCGTCCGTCGCGCTTTGCGGGCGGCGTCGATGCCGATGACGACGAGCGAACCGACGCAGCGGAAGCCGTCGAGGTACGTCGCGGACACTTTAAAGGAATTGGGCCGGGGACGGCCGCGCGCGCCGCCGACCCGCACGCGATGCTCGCCCCGTGCCTGCATCGTTACGCTCGTGAAATCGCATACGACATCGGGCAGCACGTACGCCGCCGGGTCGCCGATTTCGTAGAGCAGCTGTTCTGCGACGACCGCCGGCACAACCAGGCCTCCCGTTCCCGGTGCCTTGGTGATCACGAACGTCCCATCGGCGGCGCATTCCGCGATCGGATACCCGATGTCGTCCCAACGTTCGACGGATTCCCAATCGGTGTGCAAACCGCCCGAACCTTGCGCGCCGCATTCGAGGATATGGCCGGCAAGGCTGCCACTCGCGAGGCGATCCCAGTCGCCAGGTTGCCAGCCGAATTCGTGGATGAGCGCCGCGAGCGGCAGCGCGCTATCCACGCAGCGGCCGGTGATGACGATTTGCGCGCCGCGGTCGAGAGCAACTGCGATCGGGAATGCACCGAGATATGCGTTCGCACTAACGAGACGCTGTTGCGGTACCGGCACGCCGCGCTCGCGTAAGCCGCGCAGCGCGGGCAAGAGATCGTCACCCTCAACCACGGCGACGCGTAACGAAACTCCCGCCGCCGCGAGGCCGGCTTCCAGCGCGGCGGCGCAGGCGCGCGGATTCATGCCGCCCGCATTGGTGAGAAGGCGTATGCCGCGAGCGGCGATCTCCGGCAGCATCCCGTCGAGGGCGATGTCCACGAAATCCTTGGCCCAGCCCGCCGCGGGGTCTTTCGCTCTCGCCGCGCTCAGAATCGACATGGTGAGTTCTGCGAGATAGTCGAACGTGATGTAATCGACGTTTGCGCGGCGTACGAGCTGCGGCACCGCCACGCTGCTGTCGCCCCAAAATCCGGAAGCGCCGCCGATGCGAACGATGCGCCCGGGGTCGGCCGTCATCGCCCGATCCATTCGGGTGCGCGCCGCTCGCCGAACCAGCCGTTCGCGGGATTTGCAAAGTACGACAAGCTAAACGAACTGCTTTCTGGATCGACGCCGCTCGTCATGGAGCCCTTTGTCGGCCGAAGGCAACGCTAGGTATGCGCAGAAGCGCCCCACGACGCCTGCTGCCGAGCGCGGCGAGCGTCCGAGGCGTGGTATTTCAGACCGATCGCGGGATAGCTCGGGTCGATGGTGAGCCCGTACAGATTGCCGCCGTTGTCGAGGACGAAGATCCAGTTCCCGTCGATCGTCGGCGGCGTGCGGAGCGGCGACCCGGTGACGATGAGCGGGTCTCCGCCGTTTAGGACGTTACCCGTCGACGCGTCGAGCGCCCACACCGCGCCGCCGCTCGAACCCGCCGGCGCGCAGCAGATCGCCCTTCTCCGCGCGGCGCTCCCCGAACGCCGAACAACCGACGTACTCGCCGACGTCGCGTCGCAGGTATCGCCCGAAACCGTGCATATCGTTCCGACGAACACCACGCCGCCCGCGCTTACGGCCGGCACGGACCGCGGCAGCCCGGGCGACGTCGTCGACCCCGGCGCATACGAATCCGGCCCGAACGCCGCCGTCCACGCAACCGACGGAGTTCCGCAGCCAGGATCGATCGCCATCATGCCGGGCGGGTAGAGCGACTCATTGCTCGAGGGCACGCCGACGTACAAGAGACCGCTCACGGGCGAATATGCGGGCGAGCCGAGGAAGCCGTCGGAATACGTGCTGGGAGCCAACTGATATTGGGCGATCGGGCCGTTGCCGATGGCGGTCGTGTCGTACAAATAGATCGATCCCGACTTGCCCTGGATCGCCGCGATCGGATCGCAGGCCGTTCCATTCGGCGTAAAGACCGTCGGCGTGCCGTTCAAATCGAGATCGACCGAGCTGCCGCTATAGATGCCGGGCGGAACTGGATGGTTCGAGTTCTCCACGGTCGAGAGATCGCTCGAGAGCTGCACGAAGCCGTCGCCGTACCCGCTGTATTCCTCGGGCGCGACGGCATAGGGCGCGCCGACCTGTCCGCGACCGGTATCGTTGTCGACAGCGTTTCCCGCGCCCAGCAGTACGTTGCCGCTGGGATCGAGCGACGCGCCGCCCCATCCCCAAACGCCGCCCCCGACCCAGGGCTGCGTCGTTCCGTTCCACACCGGATAGAACGTATTCTCGAGGGTCATCGATGGAACGCTAATCGCCGCGAGGCGGCCACGCCACGGGGAGATGTCGCACGTGGCGCCGGTACCGACATACGCAAGACCGTTCGGAGCGAGCGTGATCGCCGTATGTGAAAAGTCCAGACTCGACCATCCCGAAACGGGCGGGGCTATGCTCGCCTGGCCGAGGACGGTGCCGCTCGCGCCGTCGAGGTGATAGAGGGTGTTGGTCGCAGGCACGTCCACCCCGGAGTTGACGTTCCCCGCGACGTACAGCGATTTCGACCCGGGATCGTACGCGACGGTTCCGCCGATGCCGAAGTCGACGGTGACCCCGTTCTCGCACGAGAACGTTTCTTGCCCGGTGCTTTGCGTCCACAGTTGGCTGCCGCTCAACGCGTCGTACGCGTAGACGTTGCCCGATCCTCCGCCGACGAAAAGCACTCCGGCGTGGCCCGGAATCTCCGTCGCAAGCACCGGCTGCGTTTGCGTGTTGAAGTCGTCGAGCGAAGCTTGCCATGCAAGGTGAACGTTCGGAAGATTTGCGGGCGTGATCTGGGTCGAATTCGGATTGAAGACGTCGCGCTGATTGTCGTAGCCGAAGGTCGTATAGTCGTTAAACGTCACCACGGGCGACGGGGTCGGGCTGGCAGCCGATGGGGCTGCGGCGTACCCTGCGATCGTGGAGATCTCGGCGCTGGTCAAGACGGTGCCTTGCCAATATCCCGCTTCATCGAAGGTGGCATTCGCCGCAGCGTACTGGCTGCCGCCGCCGAAAACGATCGGGTTTCCCGAAGCGACTTGTGCTGCCGGCAAGGTTTTGCTCGCGCACACCGGCGACGACGTCGTACCGACACACAACGTCGCGACGGCGGTCGTCGCATTATACGTCAGCGTAACGTTCGCCGGCGTGTTGAGCGCGAGCGGAATGTGTCCGACCGTGGCGTTGCCGCCGCCGAATCCGAAATCTGCGTAGATCTCGTTCGACGAACTCGCGTCGGTGGTAATGTACCAACCGCTCTCGGGATTGGTTTGCGCGGGGCGTCCCGTCGATGCCAAGCGTGGAAGATTTTTTCCGTTCGACCGCAGGTCGACAAAGAACGACAAGCTGAACGACCCGCTTTTGGGATTGACCCCGGCGGTCATGGAGCCCGTGCTGCCGTCGGTCGTCTCCGCTGCGGTGCTAGTGGTCGTCAGGCCCGCCGCGCCGTAGGTGACGCCGCTCGCCGCGATCGTGCCGTTATGCCCCGCGCCCGATGCGTCGACCAACGTCGTGCCGGACGCTTCGTCAAAGTCGTAACAAAATTGAAGCGCACCGGAGCCGCTATACACGGAGCACATCGGCGCAGGCGACGCACTCGGGGCCGGCGTCGGCGACGGCGTCAGCGAGGTTGACGGCCCCGGGGACGGCGTGGCCGGCGTCGGCCCGTTGCCTGCGTAGCCCGCGATGGTGTCGATTTCCAAGCTCGTCAAGACCGTGCCTTGCCAATATGCCGCTTCATCGAAGCCGGCATTCGCGGGAACGTACTGGCTGCCGCCGCCGAAGACGATCGGGTTTCCCGAGGAGACGTGCGCCGCCGCCAGCGTCTTGCTCACGCACGTCGGCGACGAAGTCGTCCCGACGCAGAGATTCGCCACGTCGGTCGAGGCATTGTAGGTCAGCGTGACGTTCGCCGGCGTGTTGAGCGCGAGCGGAATGTGTCCGAAGGTAGCGTTGCCGCTGCCGAATCCGAAACCCGCATAGATGCCGTTCGACGCACTCGCATCGGCAGCGATGTACCAGCCGCTCTCGGGATTGCTTTGCGCGGGGTGTCCCGTCGATGCCAAGCGTGGAAGAGTATTTCCGTTCGAATGCAGATCGACGAAGAACGAGAAGCTAAACGAGCCGCTCGTGGGATTGACCCCGGCGGTCATGGAGCCCGTTTTACCGTCGGTCGTCTCGGCTGCGGTGCTATTGGTGGCGAGGCCCTGCGCGCCGTAGGTGACACCGCTCGCCGAGATCGTGCCGTTGTGGCCCGCGCCCGATGCATCGACCAGCGTCGTGCCGGACGTTTCGTCGAAATCGTAACAGAACGATAGCGTGCCGTCGCCGGCATAGATCGAGCACATGGCCGCAGGCGCCGCATCCTTCCGCGCGACCGGCGGATCGCGATTTGTCGCGACGGGTAACGGACTTACCTGCCTCGAGCCCGCGCAGCCGCACAGAACGAGCGCCGAAATACAGCCGATTTGAAGGCTGCGCGCGAGCCGGTTCGTTCTCATTTCAACACCTCCAGTAACTCGGCGCCGTTACGGGGGACGATTCGCATCGATGCCATGCGGACGAAGTGCGAGAAAATACTGAGCGACACGTTCGGGTATGAGATGCCCCCGTAGGATCGTGAGATATTCCGGGCGTCTTGTAACGACGCCGACATGTACCCAATCGCCTTTGTCCCGCCGCGGGCCCATGCGAGCGCGGCGAACGGAACACTGACCCGCTTGCCTTTAGCGGTCGAGGCCGCGAGCCCTTGAACGCGGCGCCGATGCGCACGACGTCCCCGTTCTTTCGCTTATCGCCCGGTCCACTCGGGCGGCCGCCGCGCCACGAAGGCACTCTGCCCTTCTTGCGCGTCTTGCGTCGTCGCAAGCGTCGCGAGCTGCGTCTCGAGATAGGGCAGCGCCGCGTGCCACGTCATCCCCGCAATCGCCCGCAGCGCGTATTTTCCGCGCCGCTGGGCGGTCGGTGATTTATCGACGAGGCGCGCGAGCAGCCACGCGACCTTGGCATCGAGATCGCTTGCGGGAACCACGTGATTGACGAGGCCCGCCGCGCGCGCGGCCTGCGCGTCGATCGGCTCGCCCGTCAGGCACATTTCGGCGAGCAGACGTTCGCCGAGCAGCGGGCGCAAAACGCTCAAGACCTGCATCGGAAAGAGTCCGACTTTGACCTCCGGCAGGCCGAAGAGCGCGTTCTCCGTCGCGATCGCGAGATCGCTTGCGGCGAGCAACCCCATGCCGCCGGCCAGACAATGACCGTTCACGCGCGCGACGATGGGCAGCGTGCACGTCATGAGCGCGCGCAAGAGATCGGCATACTCGGTCGTGGTGCGCGCCGGATCGGGGCGCAAGCCGCTCGCGGCCGCCTTGAGATCCGCCCCCGCGCAGAATGCTTTCTCGCCCGCGCCCGTCAAGACGATGGCGCGTACCTGCGGATCGGCGCCGGCCGTTGCGATTCCGGCGTGGAGGCCCGCGAGCACGCCGGCGGTCAATGCGTTGCGGCTTTCGGGACGATCGATGGTCAGCCAGGCAGCGCTCTCACGGCGTTCGTAGCGCACGACGGTTTGCGGCGCATCGTTCACGGTGCGACCTCGTTTCCGCGCATTTTGCTGCGCGCATCCGGAACGATCTCAACGAGCAGCGCACGCATACCGACTTGCTGGCCGGGCGCGACGAGGATGTTCGCGATGCGGCCCGTCGCACCGGCCGAAACCTCGTGGAGCATCTTCATCGCCTCGAGCACGACGAGCGTTTGCCCGAGAACGACGTCGTCACCGACGGCCACCGATACTTTGGCGACGATCCCCGGCATCGGCGAGGTCACGGGCCCTCGCTCCGCGCTCGCATGCTGCGCCGAGGGCGCTAGCGTTGCATCGACGATCGTGAAGTCCGCGCGACCCACCTGCAAGTACAACGTGTCGCCCGCCCACGCAAAAGCCGCACTGCGTAGGACACCTTCGTAGATGAAACGCGCGCGTTCGCCATCGTTCGCGACGATCTCGATCTCGATCTCGATCGGGCCACCCGAGCTCGGCAGGGAAACGGCGTAGGCCGCTCCTTCTCCGTTCGTCACGGCGACCTTCGCCGATCGATCGCCCTGCAGCAATGTGAGTCTCGTGGACGCTCCGGGGCGGCTCTGCCAGCCGCGGCCACCGTGCTCGCGCGAATGGAACAACACGGCGCCGAGCGCGAGCGCCGCGTCGGACGATGCCGCCGCACCGTGCGACGCGGACGTGTCGGCGAGCGCAGCAACGAAATCCGTGTGCGCTTCGCCGGAGACGAACGTTTCGCGTTCGAGACAATCGAGGAGAAACGTGCGGTTCGTCGCGATTCCCAGCAGCGTGAGATCTTCGAGCGCCCGCACGAGGCGCCGGCGCGCCTCCGCCCGATCGGCGCCGAAGGCGACGATCTTTGCGAGCATGGGATCGTAGTACGGCGAAACGGCGAGGCCGTCGCGGAGAGCCGCGTCGATGCGAATGCCGTCGCCTGCCGGAGGGCGCCACATTGCGATCGTGCCCGCCTGCGGCAGAAATCCGTGCGCCGGGTCCTCCGCATACAGACGCGCTTCGATCGCGTGCCCGGCAGCGATCGTTCCATTCGGCGCGATCGTCGAGAGCCGGTCGCCCGCCGCGACGCGTAACTGCCACGCGACGAGATCGATGCCGCGCGTCGCTTCGGTGACGGCGTGCTCGACTTGCAGGCGCGTATTCATTTCCAGAAAGTAAAACGCACCATCGTCGTCGAGTAAGAATTCAATCGTACCCGCCCCGACGTAACCGACGGCTCGTGCGGCGGCGATCGCGGCTTCTCCCATCGCCTCGCGCAACTCCGCACCGACGGCCGGCGAGGGCGCCTCCTCGATGATCTTCTGATGGCGCCGTTGTATCGAGCAGTCGCGCTCCCCGAGGTGCACGATCGCGCCGTGCGCGTCGGCAAAGATTTGAATCTCGATGTGGCGCGAGCGTTCGAGCGCCTTTTCGAGCAGCAGCTCACCGGAACCAAAGGCGCGTTCTGCTTCGAGCCGGGTCGTCTCAAATGCGGCCTCGAGCTCAATCTCGTTACGCGCGACGCGCATGCCCTTGCCGCCGCCGCCCGCCGCGGCTTTGAGCATCACGGGGTACCCAATCATGTGCGCGCCCGCGGCGAAGGCGCCGGCCGCTTGTTCGCCCGCAAAGCCCGGAATGCACGGAACTCCAGCCGCGAGCATGCGCGCTTTCGCGGCAGACTTGTTGCCCATCGCGCGGATGCCCTCCGGCGGCGGCCCGACGAAGATCAGTCCGTTCGCGCCGCAGGCCTCCGCGAAGGACGCATTTTCCGAGAGGAAGCCGTATCCCGGATGGACGGCATCCGCACCGCTGCGCACCGCGGCCGCGACGATCCGTTCGATCGAAAGATACGATGCCGCCGCGGGCGCTTCGCCGACGTGCACCGCTTCGTCGCAGGCTTCGACGTGCGGCGCGCCGCGATCGGCGTCTGAATAGACGGCGACCGTGCGGTAGCCGAGCGAGCGCGCCGTGCGCGCGATGCGCAGGGCGATCTCACCACGATTTGCAATCAGCAGTTTTCTGGGGGCTAGCGGGGGGCGCGCCGCCCCGATTTTACCTGACATCCCTCAGACCGGCAGCGGCTCTGCCGAAGCGGCGATCGTCGTGGGTGCCGTCTCCCGTCCGTTCGCTTCTTTGCGGCGCCGCTCGGGCAGCATCTTCATCTCCTTGCTGATGATGCCGAGCATTACTTCGTCCGCGCCGCCGCCGATCGAGAGCAGGCGCGTGTCGCGCCAAAAGCGCGTGATCGGCGTCTCGTTCATGTAGCCCATGCCGCCGAAGAACTGGACGCACGTATCCGCGATGTCGCGTGCCAGGCGGCCAGCCTTGAGCTTGGTCATCGAAGCGAGCATCACCACGTTCTTGCCGGACTGATATTCATCCACGGCGCGATAGATCAACGCCCGGAGCGCCTCGATCTCCGTCTGCAGTTCGGCCAGGCGAAAGTGCACGGCTTGGTTGTGCAGGATCGGCTTCCCGAAGGCGATGCGCTGGCCCGTGTAGGCGATCGTCTGCGCGATCGCGCGATCCATCCCACGGATCGTCGTGAGCGCCCCGCACAGCCGCTCTTCCTGGAACTGCTGCATCTGGTAGATAAACCCGTGACCTTCTTGCCCGATGCGGTAGCGCTGCGGGACGCGCACGCCATCGAAGAACACCTGCACCGTATCGGACGAGCGCATCCCGACCTTGTCGAACTTCTGCGAGACGCTGACGCCCGCGGTTTTCATCGGCAGGCAGATCAAAGACTTGTTGAAATGCGCGGCGCCGTCGCTCGTGTTCGCGAGCAAGCACATCCAGTCGGCTTGATAGCCGTTGGTCGTCCACATCTTGCCGCCGTCGATCACGTAGTCGCCGCCGTCCTTGCGGGCGGTCGTGGCAATCGTGGCCACGTCGGAGCCCGCGCCCGTCTCGGAGACGCCGAGGCAGGCCACGTAGTCGCCCGCGATGGACGGCTCCAAGAACTCCTTGCGAAGGTCGTCCGAGCCGTATTTCGAGAGCGCGGGCGTCGCCATATCGGTCTGCACGCCGATCGCCATCGGAATCGAACCGCACTCGATATCGCCGAGCGTCTCGCAGAACGCGGCTTCGTAACTGTAGTCGAGCCCGAGGCCGCCGAATTCGACCGGCTTGTTGATGCCGAGCAGCGACTGCTTCCCAAGCTTCTTGAAGACGTCGTGCGCCGGGAACATCCCTTCGCGTTCCCAGCCGTCCACATGCGGATTGATCTCGTTCGCGATGAATTTCGAAAGCGAAGCTTGGAGCGCGAGATGTTCGTCGGAATAGATCATGGCAACACCTTTTTGATGAGAAGAGTCGTCCTAGAGGCGGGCGACGCCGAACGTGGATGGAGAGAGCGTGCGAAGCCGTGCTTCGCGGCAAATGGAAAGCAGGAAACCTAGGAGCTTGCGAGAGTCGCGGGGATCGATCAGGCCGTCGTCCCAGAGACGGGCCGTGGCAAAGAGGGCCGTCGATTCGCGATCGAATTGGGACACGATCATCTTGCGGCCCATCTCGAGCTTCTCGGGTTCGAGCGAGGTGCCTTCGCGCGCCGCGCGGTCTTCAGCGATGATGCTCATCACGCGGGCCGCCTGCTCGCCGCCCATCACGGCGATGCGGTTGTTGGGCCACGCGAAGATGAAATCGGGATCGAAGCCGCGGCCGCACATACCGTAGTTGCCAGCACCGAAGCTCGCGCCGATGTGCAGCGTGATCTGCGGCACGGTGGCGTTGGACACGGCTTGAATCATCTTCGACCCGTGCTTGACGATGCCGCCGCGCTCCGCCTCGACGCCGACCATGTAGCCCGTCGTATTCTGCAAGTAGACGAGCGGCGTATCGATCTGGCACATCAATTGAATGAACTGTCCGGCCTTGGTCGCTCCGTCCGCATCGATCGGGCCGTTGTTGCCGATGATGCCGCACGGGAGGCCCGCGATCGTGGCTTGACCGCAGACCGTCGCGCTCCCGTAGTTGATCTTGAACTCCGTGAAGACCGAGCCGTCCACGAGGCGCGCCAAGACTTCGCGAACGTCGTAGGCGACGCGGAAATCGGTGGGCACGATGCCCGCGAGTTCGTCCGCATCGTACAGTGGTTCGGCGAAGGGGTGCGCCGGCTGGTACGGCAGGCGTTCGTTCCAATGCAGGTTCATCACGATCTCGCGCGCTTGCCGGATGGCATCCGCGTCGTCTTCCGCGATGTAGTCGGCGACGCCCGAGACCGCCGCATGCATCTCGGCGCCGCCGAGCTCTTCGTCGGTCGCGATCTCGCCCGTGGCGGCGCGCAACAGCGGCGGTCCTGCGAGAAACACTTTCGCGCGATTGCGCACCATGATCGTGTAATCGGAGAGGCCGGGCAGATACGCGCCGCCCGCGGTCGAGGAGCCGTGTACGACGTTGATCTGCGGGATACCGGCCGCCGAAAGACGCGCCTGATTGCAGAACGTCGCACCGCCGCGCACGAACATCTGCGATTGGAAGAGCAGGTTCGCACCACCGGATTCCGTGAGGTACACGACCGGCAGCTTCTGCTCGCGCGCCACCGCCTGCATGCGCAGGGCCTTCTCGACCGCCATCGGTGTCGAAGTTCCGCCTTTGATCGCGCTCTCCGAAGCGGCCACCACGCAGCGCACGCCCGCGATTTCACCGATGCCCGAGATGCCGCCGCCGAAGACCTTGTCTTTGCCGTTATCCTCGTGCATTCCGAGGCCGGCGAGCGTCGAGAATTCGAGAAAGGGGGCGTTGCGATCGAGCAAGAGCGCGACGCGTTCGCGCGGCAAGAGCTGGCCGCGCTTCTCGAACGTAGCGCGCTTCGTTTCGGCGAGCGCGCGGATCCTCGCTTCGATCTCGCGGAACTCCGCGACGAGCGCGAGCATCGCGGCGCGATTGCGGGCGAACGTTTCGCCCTTCGTATCGATCGTCGACCTCAACACGGCCACGCGGTTTACGGATCCCGCAAAAAGTCGGGCGGCGCTTCGAGATCGAAGCCCTTGTACGCCTGCGACGCGGCGTGGTCGGGCATCGGCCAATGCAAACGCGCGTTGGGCGCCGCGCCGTCGATGCGGAGGCACGACCCCGATATGAAACTCGCGGCCTCGGAGAGCAAGAAGACGATGGCGGCCGAAATCTCCGATTCCGTTCCGAGGCGCTTGAGCGGAACGCTCTTCGAGAGCGCGCGCAACAGCGGCCGAACCTCCGGCGGATAGTGCGCGAGGCCGGACGACGCGATCCAGCCGGGCGCGACCGCGTTCACGCGCACGCCGGCCGGCGCCCACTCGAGGGCGGCCGTCATCGTGAAGTTCAGCATGCCCGCGCGCGCCGCGCCGGAATGACCCATGCCCGGCATCGAGGCCCACATATCCGCGATCACGTTGACGATCGAGCCGCCCGAGCGCGCCATGCATTGGTTGAAGCACTCGCGCGCCATGAGAAAGCCGCCCGTGAGATTGGTCTTCACGACGGCTTCCCAGCCCTTGAGCGTGATATCTTTGAGCGCCGCTTGGTACTGTCCGCCGGCGTTGTTGACGAGCGCATCGATCGTGCCGTGTTCGGCGAGAATCGCCGCGACCGTAGCGCGTACGCCTTCTTCTTCGCGGATGTCGCAGACGTGCAGCGTCGGGGCGATGTAGCCCGCGGCGATCATCTCCGCAGCGACCGACTCGAGCTTTTGGAGCTTGCGTCCCACGAGCGCGGTCGCGGCCCCGAGCGCCGCAAGCTCGTGCGCGGTGCAACGCCCGATGCCGCTGCCGCCCCCGGTGACGACGGCATGCTTGCCCGCGAACAAGCCCGGCCGGAACACGGAATCATACGGCACGGCGGTCAGGTCCCCAGTCCCACAGGACAATGTTACCCGATGGTAGATATATAGTCAACGTGGTAGAAAAACGCACGAAATGGAACGGGGCGGTCGCCGATATCACCGAACGGCACGAGAGGAAACGCTCGGCGATCCTGGCGCAGGCGGCTCGGCTCTTCGACGAATGCGGGTACTACGAGACGTCGCTCACCGACATCGCGGCGGCCCTGCATGTCACGAAGCCGACGCTCTACTACTATGTAAAGAACA
>Ga0302324_100014449_pt1 | contig 15929 bp, 15 predicted proteins | sample Palsa_T0_1_FD_201949 | JGI IMG/M metagenome (GOLD analysis project Ga0302324, IMG submission 201949) | Peat permafrost microbial communities from Stordalen Mire near Abisko, Sweden - Palsa_T0_1 | ecosystem: Environmental > Terrestrial > Soil > Palsa > Peat permafrost | place: Sweden: Abisko...
AACCTCGCAGTCATTTCCGCACCCGATTGGGTGAGGTGCATTGTCTTGGCAGCTTCCAACCCGACCGTTGCCAGTCGCGCTGGTGCCAATAGACTCTGCGGACGGAACCGCAGGTTTGTTTATGATGTATCCATAACAAACAACTGTTCGAGCGACCTCATGTCGCACTCAGTGAAACTGTCAGTGAAAGGGGTGAAAGAGTTGGGAAAAATTCTGGCGGGTTGGAATGGATTTTGATTGAAAGCCCAAAAAAACCTGCTAAAATGCTGGCACTGAAACGGTTCTGTTAGAGCAAAATCCGACAGCTGGCTCTACTTTCAATCCGGGGAAGGCAACCGATGTCCATCGCAGCGCGGCAATTTCATTCCACGCGGTGCCCCAGTTCGCGCAATTTTTGGAGTTTGTAAATCAGTGCGCGACGGCTGATGCCCAGTGCCCGCGCCGTTTCAGTGCGGTTGTATTCGTGCTGGCGCAAGGCCTGCAGGATGGCCTGCCTTTCGATTTCATCCAGCCGCTCGCGGTCGGCGGTTTCGCCGGGGGCGGATGGTTCCGCCAGGGCGCGCATCCGCGCGGGCAGGTGTTCCGGCAAGATGACTTCGCTGCGCGACAGCAACGCCGCGCGTTCCATCGCGTTGCGCAATTCGCGCACGTTCCCCGGCCATGAATAATTTTCCAGACAGGCGGAAACCGTTTCCGAAAAACGGGCGCGGCTTTTCGTCAGTTCCTCGATAAACTTGGCGGCGAGCGGCAAAATATCCTCGCACCGTTCGCGCAATGGCGGAATGTTCAGTTCGACCACGTTCAAACGGTAAAACAGATCTTCGCGGAAACGTCCGGCCTTGACTTCGTCTTCGAGCACGCGGTTGCTTGCGGCCAGAATCCGCGCATTGGTGTTCACTTCGCGGTTCGAGCCGATGCGCTGAAAGCGCCCGCCCTGCGTGACGCGCAGCAGCTTGGCCTGAAGCGACGGCGACATCTCGGCGATTTCATCCAGAAAAATAGTGCCGCCGTCCGCCTCTTCAAAACGGCCGATGCGTTGCGCCGTGGCCCCGGTGAACGCGCCTTTTTCGTGTCCGAACAGCTCGGCTTCGAGCAGTGTTTCCGGGATTGCGGCGCAGTTGACTTTGATCAACGGGCCCTCGGCGCGCTGGCTCCATGCGTGGATGACATCGGCGACGACTTCCTTGCCGACGCCGCTTTCGCCGGTGATCAGCACGCGCGCCTCCGAGGGCGCGATGAGTGATATGTCCTGGAACAGCGACGTCATGAGCGGGCTGCGCGCGACGATTTCCGGCGGCAGGGTTTTGTCCTCGCGATAGCGTGGTGCGGCGGATTTGGAAACGCCCGTGGCCTCCTGGACGGTGACGAGCAGTTCGTCCAGATCAATCGGCTTGGCGAGATAATTGAGCGCGCCATCGCGCATCGCTTCGACCGCGTCGCGGACATCGGTGTAGGCGGTGACGAGCAACACCGGCAACACGGCGAATTGCTGGCGCACCCGCCGCAACGTTTCCAGCCCGGACAGCCCGGGCATCCGCACGTCGGAAATGACCAGGTCCGGCTGGCGCGACGACAATATTTCCAGCGCGCGTTCGCCGGAATCGGCGAGCACGGTTTCGAACCCCTGGCTGCGCAAAAAGGAGTCGAGCAGGCTGCGCTGACCGGGATCATCATCCACGATGAGGATGCTCGGCGGTTTAATTTGAGGTTTGCGCGGGTCGGCGGCCACGCAGGCAAATTAGCCGATGCGGAAGGTTGCCAAAAGGAATTTCCGAAACGCAAAAAAAATTACGCCGCCCGTTCCGCGCCTCAGTCCTTGTCCGCCAGCTTCAGGTGCGTGATGCGGAAGACCGCGCCTTTGGGCTCGTTGGCCATACACTGAATTTCCCAGCCATGCGCGAGGACAATCTGTGAAACGACGGCGAGGCCGAGGCCCGTGCCTTTCTGGTGCGTGGTGAAATACGGCTTGAAAATTTCCTGCCGGTTTTCCGGCGGCACGCCGGAACCGTCATCGCGTATCTCAAGCGACGCCTCGTTGGCGCTCACGCGCTGCGCAAGGATCTCAATCCGGCCGCCATCGTTCACGGCCTGAATGGCGTTGATGAGCAGGTTGAAGAGCACCTGTCGTAGCAGTTGTTCGTCGGCCTGGACGGCCAGCGGTTCGCCGCCGGTTTCAACGCGCACCTTCTTTTCTTCAAGGTCGTGGTTGAGCGTCCGCAAAATCTCGGCGATCGCAGAGCGGAGCGCGACTTTGGAGCGGCGGACTTCGCGCGGGCGCGAATAGTTGATGAACTCGGTGAGCTGCGAAGTGACCTTGTCGGTCTCCTCGACAATGACGCGTGTCTTCTCGCGCATGTCCGGCGGCGCGTCCGTTTGTTTGGAAATCATCTGCGCCATGCCGCGGATGATATTTAACGGATTACGGGTCTCATGCGCGAGACCGGCGGCGGCAAGATTCATTTCCTTGAGGTGCGAATTCAATTCACTTGCGCGCACCAGTCGGATTTGTAACTCCGCTGTCCGGGAAACGTTACGCAGCGCCAGACACGCGCCGACGGCGGAAATGCCTGCAAAAAAAACGATGACGAAGCGCAGCCAGAGGTCGTGAACGCAAACGGCGTGATAATTTTCCGTGGACATCACCAGAAGGAGGCCGTGCAATTCACGCTTGCTGACGAGCGCCTTGAATTCGGCGTCGGACATGCCGCGCATCCATGATGGACGATGATAACCGCCACGTGACCGGTCGCCCATGTCGCCGGGCGGCGGTGGCGGGAGCATTTCTACTTCGCCGCGGGCATTGGTAAATGGCGCAGGAAAATTCGTTGGCGGAAATTGAAAGTCGTTGGTTTCGCCCGAACGCTGGTCGTGACGGGAAAATTCGCGGTTCAGCGCGGGGTCGTTGGTCAGGTTGCGGAATGGCGGAATGACGACGGTGGCACTGTTGTTGGTGCCGACTTCGGAGTTCACGCTGGCGCCGGCGATCGGCAGAGCAAAGGTGACGTAATCCGCCGACCAATGCTCCGGCTCGGCAAGAATCTCGCGGGAAAGCAGATTTGAACTACCAGCGGTCACGACGGGTTCGCCTTCGGTGTTGAGCAGGCCGACGGCGAGCAGGCCGTTGGGATTGACGATGGCGTTGGTGCGGTTGCTGACGAGTTCGTTGAGCACAGGTTCAAGCCTTTCCTGAAAGATTGCGCCGCGAAAACGCAGCGCGCGCGTCACAGCGCTCAAGGTGCTGGCGATTTCATGCGAACGATTACGAAGGTCGGACTGGGCGGATTCGACGACGCGGACGTGTTCCTCGACTTGCCACGCGACGACGACCACCCAGACGCCGAGTAGCAAGCCGTAGATCAAGAGACTGTTTCGTCTGGGCTGCATCGGTTTTAGTTAGGCATCGGGCGATGCCAAATTTAACTTCTTCCGCTAGTCTTGTTTGACCGGCAGACGATCCAGAAAAAGATTCAGTTGCTGCTCGGAAATCGAATTGGTGATTAGTTGCGACTGGCCGGTTTCATGCGCGGACATCGCGGCCAGCTGCGATGACATTTGGACAATGTGCGGCGTGAGGAAAATCAGCAATTCTTGCTTTTGGCTCGACTTGGCGCTGAATTTGAACAGCTGGCCGAGCAGCGGAATGTCCCCCAGAATCGGAATCTTGCTGTCGCTGGAGGATTTATCGTTGGAAATGAGGCCCCCGATGACGACCGGCTGGCCGTCGGGCGTCACGACCACGGTGTTGGCAGATCGTTTTAGGATGTTGGGTGCATACACTGGCGGCGAAGCCCCAGTAAGGCTGCCGCTACCGTAGGCAATAATCTGCCCAGGCGTTGAAGTGTCAATCTGCGTGATTTGCGGTTCGAGAATCATTTGCACCAGATTATTCGCCCCGATGAAGGGCGTGACGTCCAGTTGGATGCCGACGTTTTGATAGCTGCCGTTGATGCTCGGAACGCTGGAAGAACCGGTGCCAACCGAGGTGTAGGTCACACCACTCGGCAGATAAATGCTTGAGCCGACGACAATCTCCGCCATCTGGCCATCACTCGCGAGAATGGACGGGCGCGACAAGACTTGAGCTTTGCCGGCGGTGGCGAGGGCTTGGATGGTTGCCGTAAAATCACTGCCGAGGACTGAATAAATACCGCCATTCCCGGTTGCCCCCGACAAAGATTGCGGCAGGCCAAAACTGTTGCCTGCATTGATGCTCTGTGTAACCGGAGTGATGCTCGAAGGAACAACGGCGTTGTTCACGACCGAAAAATTAGTCATATAACCGGTGACCTGCGAAAAGTTGTTGTTGACGCCGGTGTAGTTGCCCTGAACCCCGATGGCGGATCCGGTATTGTCATTCACTTCGACGAAAACCACCTTGATGAGCACTTGCGGAATGGGCGCGTCGAGGCTGGCGAGCACCTGTTTGATTTGCTCGCTGGTCTGTTTGTCAGCGATGACGATGATGTTGTGCGTCACTGGATCCACGGAAATGGTCGCGCTGCCGACCGAGCCATTGTTGTTGTATTCGGTGCTGCTGCTGGTCGTACTGCCGCGATTGCCGTTATTGCCGCCGCCGCCAAAGCCGCCGAACCCGCCAAAGCCGCCAAATCCTCCGCCACCACCGCCACCCCCAGTGCGTTGCTGGGCGTGAATTGCCGTCGTGGCGCAGAAAAGAGATATCAACGCGCCGCCGAAATATTTATTGAAACAGTTGGTTTTCATAATTTTCCATTTTATAGAAAGGTTTTTCATGCTTCAGAACTGTCGGCCACCGGTGCCGCTGCTGCTGCCCGTGCTGCCGATTCCGCTGGTCGTTGAGGTCGTGCCCATGGTGGTCGTGCTATTTTCAGAACGTTGCTGGAGGGCGCTGTTCTGCGTTGACGATGAACTTGCGCCGCTGCGCGATGTGCTGCTGGACTGGAACATGTTTTGCAACACCTGCACCGCCTGCTGCGGATCGCCATTTTGCATCTGAAAGACATAGACATTCTGGTCACGGTCCGAAGCCACATCCAAATCCGTCATCATGCTCGCGATTTGCGGCATCAACTCTTTTGGTGCAGTCACGATCACGGCCTGGATACGCGCGTCGGCCACCGCCGTAACCTGCGTGGCTTTTTTGACGCGGTCGTTCTCGGTGCTGCTGGCCGCATTTCCGCCGCCGCCACCACCGCCGCCCATCATTCGCGCAAAAAATTGGCCCGGCCCGCCACCGCCGCCGCGAAACGAGATGGGCGATTGCGTGTTATTGCCCGAAGTGCTGCTTGGGAAAACACTGCTCAATTCGTTGGCCACATCCGTCGGGTTGGCGAATTTCAAACGGAACACGCGGATCTCCGTTTCTGCCTCGGCGCTATTGTCCACCGCCTGGATGATCTCGGCCAGATGACGGATGTTGGATTGCGTGTCAGTGACTACCACCGAGTTACCTGCCTCGTTCGCGACGATCGTCGCTTGCGGCGAAACGAATGATGACAAGTCCGAAACCAGTTGCCGCGCTTCGACAAAACGGATAGGAATGATCCACGTCGCGATTTCCACATTGTTGGGGATATCACTGGGATTGTTGCCGCTCATGACCGGGATGTCGCGCGTCTTCGCATCATTTTTGTCGACGATCGTCAGCACCTGCCCATTGCGGATGGCGGCGTAATTATTTTGGTTCAACTCGGTGTTAAGCAGGTTCACGGCCTCATCCTGACTCACCGGATGCGTGCTGGTAATCGTCACAGTTCCGTTGACATGAGTATCTTGTACGATGATGAAACCTGCTGCGTCGCTCAAATAATTCAGCACCATCTCCAGCGGCGCGTTGTGAAAATTAAACAGCAGCGCGTTGGTATCATTGGTGCCGACAGCTTCCGCGGGTGGCACAAAATCCGACGTTACGCTTTCCGGGGCATTGCTCTTAGGCAAAATGACCGTTGATTGGACGGCCTGGTTTGGCGCAGGCGCGGCTTCCTGATTATCCGGTGCATTCGGTGGCGCGCCCACCTCCGGCATATTGGTGCTGTTCAGATCCGCCGTGCCGCCGGGCATCGGTTGCGCGACGGCTGAAAGCAACAGCATTGAAACGCAAATCGTTGTGAGAATGATTGGCTCGAATATTTTCATTTTAATTTTCCAGTTCCTTGGCTCTTTGTTCCTTGAGTTTTCTTAAAGTATCGTTGGGCGCGCTGACGGAACTGGGAACGGCACCTGCGCCCGAACTGACATCACCCTCCATGGACGCGGAGTTTTCCATTGTACTGGTGAAAGACTCGCCGCCAGCCGCCAGCCGCCATACACTTCCTTCCTGCCGCATCATGTCACCGAGCTTCAGCCAAATCGTTTGTTTTTTGTCAGCGGTTTGCAGCCTGGCACCCTTGAGCGTGATTTCGGTCACGGTGTAGCCGGCGATGCTTTGGCCGTCCGATTGATAAAGCACTTTCCGCAAGCCAGAATTGTTCCCGTCAAAAAATGCGAACATGCCCTTTTCGTAATGCATCGTGCCGACCAGTGTAAATGCCGGAGCCGAGCGCGATTCCTTTGGCCGATAATTTGAACGGGCTGCCGATGAACGTGGAAACCGGCTTGGATCAAAAATATTACGCTGCGTGATGAAATAGCTGAACGACGAAAAATCCATCGCGCCGGGCACATTGTTAGACTGGGCCACGGCCAAAAATCCATTCAGCAGCGTGAAGGCCAGCACAAGCCACTTTTTGTGTTGTTTCAATTTCATTTTTGGGTTTGTGCCATAAGTGCCAGCCCGCTGATTTGCAGGCCGAGCGTGAGTTGCTGGCCGGTGGTGTCCTGCGCGCTCAACTCGACGGAGTCGAGTTTTAGCGCCGCTGAACCTTGCTCGGTGTGGTAAAGGAACTGGGTCAAAGTGCCCAGATTGCCCGACGCCTCGACACGGCAATTCAGCGTCATATAATTCGTCGAATCATTTTTCCACTGCGGCATGATGCTGCTGATTTCCACCCCTGTTTCGCCCGCCCAAGTATCGAAGGATTTAAGCAACTGCTGCTCGGCCAGCGATGAGTCGTTCGGCAAAGAGTTTGAACTCATGTCGCTCCAACGGCTGCGAACGAGGGTCTCGCGTTGGATCAAAGTTTTTCCTTCTCTGACCTTCGCGCGCAAATCCTTGATCTGCGCTGAACGCGCCGACCACAGGCTGTAAAGCGGCGTGGCGATAAAATTGACGCCAATATAAAGCGCCACCGCGCTGATGGTCAGCGCCATCAAAAACTGCTGGCGATTGTCAATTTTCATTCGCACCTCCGTTTCCGTATTGAAAATCGAATGTGAACTGCATCGGCGATTTGCCGTGGATCAAATCCACTTTCAGGTCACTCACGCCATCCGCCGCGCGCAACTTCGCGAGCGTCGCCAGCAGCGCCGCATTGTCGTGCGCATTGCCGGAACAAGTCACGGTATCGTCGTTCTGAATGCTGATGGTTTTAGCCGTCACGATACCGTCTTCAGGAAACGCCAGGGTCAGTTGCCGTAAAATCGCCAGATCGCGGAACGAGTCGTCGAACCACGGGCGATACTGGCGGATCTGGTCCTGCACGGTCTGAAGTTGCCCAACTTTCGCCGACATCGCGGTCCATTGCGACCGCAGCCGCCAGAGCTGGATTTGCTGGATGAAAAACAATGCGCCGACCAGCACCATGATTCCAGCGGCAATCGCGCCGACCGTCCGCAAGCGGCCGGAAGTATATTTCGCGGCGAACTGTTCAATCAGGGTAGGCTTCGGCGGCAAGAAATCAAACGCCGGTGGCTGCTCCATGAGCAATCGCGCCGCCAGACTGAACGCTTCTGAAACCGGCGCGTCCAATGGAAGTTGCGCGCTAAATTCATCCGGCTTGTAATTCGCCACGAGTTCGACGTGCAAGCCTGCCGGCTCGAATCGCAATTCCATTTCGTCCGCAATCTGTTGTGCAATTGCGCGCGGGCCGAAAATGCGGATGCGCTTCACCTGGTCGCGCAGCTCAACCGGCAACTGACCGAGGGTGATGCGCGTCTCACGGGCGACGAGATTGGGCTGTAGCACCGGCTGGCCGCTGGGATTTTCAATGGCGCCTTCCAGTGCGCGCAGCGCCGCTATGCCACCGCCGCAGGTAATTTGCAGAGACACCGTGCTTTCCCCAATGGCCAGAGCGAGCGCACCGTTGGAATTTTCTGCCGCCGGTGGCTGCAAGGCGGCAAGGCCAAGTGCGAAGCTGACTGGTTTCAATTTTGCCGCGACCAGGACCCGCTCCAGCGCTGTCACATGCATGCTGGAAATTCCTGCGAACAATACATATTTCTTGTCTCCGGCCAGCGCGCAGCGCGAGTTGCCGAGCCGCAACGAGGTCACATCCGTGGAAAAGCCGCGCTCGGCTTCCATCTGCAACAAATTCGCCGCGTCGCCCGCCGGCAACGGTGGCAATTCAGTGTGCGTGGTCAGAATCCATTTCTGCGGCACGCCAAAAACGCACTGGCGTTCGCGCACGCCAGCGGAGTCAAGTTGATTGCGGATTTCGCGACCAACCAATTCCGGGGCGGCGGTCAGCGGATTGAGCGTGAGCGTGATGGAACAATTTTGCTGCATCTGCAGCGAGCCGTTCACGCGCCGCAGCACTACGCCGTTGAGCCGGCTGCCATCCAGCGTCAGGCCGAGCACGCTCAACCGCCGTTTGCGTTTGCGAAAATTGATTTTTAAAATACTACTCATGGTGTTCCGTTCGCGACCCACGTCTGCCGGACTTTTTCACCCAACGCCCAGCCGAGCCGGCTCAAATCCTGGCGATAAAGAATAATTGGCGAACCTTCGCTGGTGTCGAAAATAAATTTAACCCGTCGGTAGCCACGCCCGAACGGCCCGATTGCCGCGATGTCGGCGGTGAACTGAAAGGTGCGCGTGGTAACATAATCGCCGTGCTGCAACGCCGTGATCACCGGGCTGTTGTTGCCCAGCGCGTCAATCAGCCAGCCGATGGAATTAAGAGTGCCATTGTTCACATTTTGCTCCCGGTAAGTCAGGAGCGATTGGGCTGCGGCCGCTGCCGTTTGGTCGTCCACGTCCAAGCCCTCGAACAATGCCGTCAATACGTCGGCATTGGCAGTGTTGACGTTCACGCGGCCACGAAAATAAGTATTGGTGCTGGTCGTGACATCGTAATAGATCTTTGCGAAATCCGCCGCGCTCATACCAAAATTCCGGCAGCGAACAGCCAGATCCAAGATGCCGTTGCAATTGTTCAGCCCAACGCCGCCTGGATGAATGCTGGTATGAATGGAGGTGGCCATAGAGGTGGCGCTGCTGACGCCATCGGCCTGAAGCAGCGTTTGAATCGCTTGCTGGGACGCCGTGTTCACGTTGGTCAGCGAGGTGCCGTCGGAGTGAAAATTCGGTTCCCGCGTCCAGACCGTCGAGTATTCGAGCAGGCCGTAATTCATCTGGCCGGCGCCGGCTGAACTAGTTTCGTTCGCATCCAGCACTCCATTGCGGTTGAGGTCGTCGCCGGCCAGCAGATCAATCGTCGCGCCATAAACCAGCCGCAGTTCATCCACGGTTTCAAACGGTGCGCTCTTTGGCAGATAGCCGAGCGACGCGTAATCCAGTGAGACGATGCCGTTGGTGCCCCGCCAGTCCAAGATGGCGTCGGCAAAATCTTCCGTCATGTTCGGGAGATACGAAAGCACGTTAGTATTAACCGTGTTCAAATTTAGCTTGGAGCCTTCATCAACGAGTCCAAAGGCCGGCTCGGTGGGATTTTGGGAGGACGGATCCCGGCCGATGAGCCAGAAATGCGCGTCACCAATCGGCACGGCCTCACAGGCAAACTCGTTGGTCATGGGCACCGCCCCGTTCGTCGCATAATTTTGCAGAACGTAGCCGACATAGCGCGCCGCACCTTCAATGGCTTGATCCGCTGTAAGACCGCTGACGCGGTTGTCAGACGCGCGCAACTCATACGTCATCGTGTTGGCGAAATACAAAGCGATGCTCACCAGCCCGATGGCCACCCAAAGCACAATGATGAGAACAGAACCAGATTGAGCATGAGGGGGACGTTCGACCTTCAACATGGAACGCTGAACATACAAGGCACTCCCGCTTGAAGCCGCATCGAGCCTCGGGCGTTGAATGTTGAATATTGAATGTTGAATCTTCATTTCAGCTTCCCGTGCTGCTGGTCAAGACCATGTTCGTGCGCGATTGAGAATCAATCGGCACCACAATTTGAATGGGTTGTGAATTGAGGTTGCCCGACATCTGGATGTCCACGCGAACGGCCAGCGGCAGATTTGTGTTTACCGAGGTCAGGCTGGTGGTATCCCAAGTGTCCTGCCATTGGAAACCGTCGAAGCAGGAAAATTTGACGCTCGCAACGCCGCTCAACATAAGCTGGTCATCTACATCCGGCGTCGTCAGTGCTAACAGATTCCGCGTAACGCTGCGGACCAAATCTTGGCCGGCGGCGGAACGGTCGGTCGGCTGTTTTAATTCGTAAGTCACACGTTGGATGTCGCCCCACGGCGCGCTGACGCCCAATGGTCCGGTCGCTGTGAACATCTCAATCGCCACCGGTTCGGATACGCCGGGGCTGCTCACGTTCCCGACTTTGAAATCGCCGGATAGAACCTTGGTCGTCCCATTGGTCGGCGTCATGGCGCATTGCAAATCCCGGCGCAAGAACGTCACCGTCTGATCCACCGGCACGGCGGCATCCACAATGTCGCTTGTCGCGTCGCGCAAGCGTAATGCAGCGAACAGCACGGTGGTGACGGCGACCAGTACAATCGCGGAAACACCGATCGCCAGAACCATCTCGATCAGCGTGAACGCGTGCAGGTTGTTCATTTTGGCTTTCACTATGGCAAATTCATCGCGGTCGCTGATTGGTTCGGCTGCGCTGGCTGCGACTGCGAATTGGCCAGCGTGTTCAACTTTACCGAATAATTTTTCCCCTGCGCCTGATAGGTCACTTCCACTGTCAACAACTGCATGGAGTCCTGTGGCCACGCCTGATTGGATAGGGTCCAGTGAAAATCCACCACGCCTTCCGACGTGGTTCCGTTTTGCACGCCGCTCGTCCAATTCGTTGTCACCAAGCTCTCGTTTAGAATCCGGTCGGCGATGCGCGCGGCCGCGCCTTTCCGTGCAGCGACCTCGCCCGCGAGGCTGGAGACGTGTAAAGCCTCCACCGCCGTCGGGATGACGATGGCAAGCAGCAGCATCGCCGCCAGCACCTCGGCCAGCGTGAACGCGGCGCATTTTTTAACTTTTACTGTCGCGAATTTCATAACCCGTATGGTTCTGCATTTCGACCAGCCAGCGCGAAACGCCGGCGGAATCGGTCAACTGCAACGCCGGCGGACTGTTCTCATCCACCGTGCCGTCCGCCAAAAACCGGATCGTCGGCAAATTGTTAAAAGTTGTCGGTGTGGCCACGCCGACATTTAACACCGCGATCTGCAACGTTGAATCCACCAACAGATTTTCCGCTTTCGGGTCGCCGGTCTGGCCAGTTGTTTCCGCCTGCATGCCGTAGGCATTTTGTTTTTCGTCCACCCACAGCACCATCGGCAGGCCTTCCGAGACCGCGCGGCTTTGGGCGGCGTGCATCAAGGCAATCATACGCCGCGCCTCCGAATCCAGAGCGCGCCCACGGACAAAATTCGCCATTGACGGCGCCGCGATGGAGGTGATGATGACGAGCAGGGCGAGCACGAGAATCAACTCGATCAGCGTGAACGCGCGCTTACCCGTTGAACCGGAATATTCGCCGCGCCGCGCCAACAAAGAAGCGATGCAACGATTCAACGAATTTAGATTCAACGATTTCATCATTTCTGCCAGTTGCCGATGTCGTCATCAGTTCCTTCTTTGCCGTCGGGGCCGACCGACAGCAAGTCGTAGGAACTGGGATTGTGTTTGCCCGGAAAATAATAAACGTAAGGATTGCCCCACGGATCTTCTGGAAGCTTGTCGAGATATGGCCCGTGCCAGTTCTTAGCATTGCTCGGTTGCTGCATTAAATCTTGCAGGCTCTTGGGATAAAAGCCGTTATCTACCTCATAAGCGCCGAGGGCGGATTTGATGCCGCCATTAATGTCTGCATAAGCAGCAGTTGTGCGCGCTTGTTCGCCTCTTCCCACAATTTTAGGTATGACCAAGGCCGCGAGAATGCCAATGATGGTGACGACCAGCAGCATTTCAACGAGCGTGAATGCCCGACTAGATTTTGGTGTGTGAACAATGTTTTTTTTTATTTCTATTTTCATACGTTTAGTGACTATTTGATATAATCCGACATGGTTAAAATGGGCAGCAACATCCCGATGAAAATGGTGCCGATAAAACCGGCGATCAGAAAAAGCATCAGCGGTTCGGCGAACGCCACGGCGGTTTTCAAATTGCGATCCAGATCGCCCTCGGTGACTGCCGCGATGCGCACGAGCTCACCATCGAGCTTGCCGCTTTCCTCCGCGACTGAAATCATTTCCAGCGTCGAGCCGGAAAAAAGTGATTTGCATTCACCGAGACTCTGACCAAGCCGGCCCCCCTGTTGCACGCGCTCAATGGATCGTCCGACCGCGTCCACCAGAATCTGGTTGCCGATGGAACGGCGCGCGACGTTCAGGCCCTGCACGAGCGGCACACCGGCGCCGAGCAGCGTGCCGAGCATCCGGCAGAAACGCGCCATTGCAAATTGCGCGATGAGCGGGCCGACCAGCGGTGATTGCAAAACCAGGCCTTCCCAGGTGCGCCGGCCCTTTTCAGAAACAAACCAGGTGCGCACCAGAAAGCCGATCGCAATCAACCCGGCCGCGACAAAGATTCCATAGGAGCGCACCACATGGCTCGCGCCGATGATGATTTGCGTGATCAAAGGCAGCGAACCATGGATGCTGGCAAACACCTTCTGGAATTTCGGGATGAAAAAAACCAGCAGCACTGTCAGCACGACCAGCGCGAGCCCGAACAAAATACACGGATACAACATCGCCGTCATGACCTTGGACTTCAGGTCTTTTTCGCGCGACTGAAATTCCGCGATCTGCGCCAGCACCACGTCGAGAAAGCCGCCCGCCTCGCCCGCCTCGACCATCGCCACATAAACGCGTGGAAACGTGTCCGGCGATTTTGCCATCGCGTCGGCCAGCGGGATGCCGTCCACGACGAGATCGTGGACTTCCTTCCACTTCGCCTTGGCCACCGGCGCGGAGGCTTCCTTGTGCAAAATCACCAGCGCCCGGCTCAACGGCACGCCCGCCGCGAGCAGGCTCGACAGCAGCCGCGTGAAGTTTTCCAGCTCCTTCGCCGAAACTTTTTTAGACTCGAACTTGAAGGAAACATTTCCGAACGAAGCCGGGGCGGCCGCGCCGTCTTTCGTGCCCGACTTTTCTGCCAGGTTCACCGGACGCAGCCCCAGCACTTCCATCTGCCGCAGTGCATCGGGCCGGCCGGGCGCGTCCAGGATGCCTTCGGCAATTTTGCCGTTGGCTTGCAATGCTTTATAGGAAAACGTGGGCATGGGGAAATTTTACCTGGCCACCGCGAGGCTCGCGGCGGATTCGCCGGCTTGAATTTTGGTCGCACTCTCGACTTCTTTTGCCGTCGTCACGCTCAAAACTTCCTCGACGGTCGTAATGCCGGCAGCGACCAAGCGCCAGCCGTCTTCGGCCAAAGTCCGCATTCCGCCCTTGCGCGCAGCGGCGCGGATTTGATCCGTCGAGGCCGATTTCAAAATCAACTGGCGGATTTCTTCGTCCGTGTCCATCCATTCGAAAATAGCGTGGCGTCCGAAAAATCCGGTGTTGCGGCATTCGCGGCAGCCGACGGATTTGAAAATTGTTTTGTCCGCCGCAATGCCCAATTTAATTTTGAATGACTGCGCCGTCACGGAATCATCCGGCTGTTTGCAATGTGGGCACAGCACGCGCACAAGCCGTTGCGCGAGCACGGCTTCGAGCGAGGACGCGACGAGATACGGTTCGACACCCATGTCCACGAGCCGCGTCAACGCGCCGGGCGCGTCGTTCGTGTGCAGCGTGGAAAAAACGAGGTGACCAGTGAGCGACGCTTGCACCGCGATCTGCGCGGTTTCGGCGTCGCGGATTTCGCCGATCAGAATCACGTCCGGGTCGTGGCGCAAAATCGAGCGCAGCCCGCGCGCAAAAGTCAGGCCGGATTTTTCGTTGACCTGGATTTGGTTGACGCCTTTGAGCTGATATTCGACGGGATCTTCAACGGTGATAATTTTGCGGACGGCGTCGTTGATCTCGTTGAGCGCCGTGTAAAGCGTGGAAGTTTTGCCGGAACCCGTCGGGCCAGTGACCAAAATGATTCCGTGCGGCAGGCCGAGGACGTGCTTGAAATGTTCATACTCGCGCGTGTTCATGCCGATCTGGCCGAGGCCGCGCAGCGTGGAATTTTGCCGAAGCAGACGCATCACGACCGCCTCGCCATGCAGCATCGGAATCACCGACACACGGATGTCCACCTCGGCATCGCCGAGACGGATCTTGATGCGGCCGTCCTGTGGCAATCTTTTTTCCGCGATGTTGAGATGGCTCAAAATTTTCACGCGCGAAACGATGGCCGGCTGGAAGCGTTTCAACTGCGCGGGCACGGAAACTTCCTGCAATTCGCCGTCAATGCGGTAACGGATGCGAAATTCATCCTCAAACGGTTCGAGGTGGATGTCCGAGGCGCGCAGCTCAATCGCGTCCTTCAAAACCTGGTTGACGAAGCGGATGATGGACGCCTCGTCGCCGGCGGCTTCATCGAGGTTGGTGTTCTCGGCGTTTTCATCAACGACCTGGAGGCCTTTTTCCTCGTCGAGCGTGCCGATGGTGTCCGCACCGACGCCGAGACGCTTTTTGATTTCGCGCTGGATAGCTTCGCTCGTGGCGAGCACGGGCTTGAGGTTCAAGCCGGTCATCGTTTTCAGCGCGTCGAGACCTTGCGTGGCGAACAGCCGGCTGGTGGCGACTTCCACCGTGCCGTTGTCGCGGCGCAATGGAAGCAATTCTTCTTTCAGCAAAATTCGCGCGGGAAACAGCGAGAGCAACTGGCGATCCGGCTCGACATCGTCCAACGACGTGAACACCAGGCCGTATTCCTGCGCGAGCCAGCGGAGAATCTCCTCCTCGCTCTGAGCCGGATTTTTTCCGCGCGACAAAAAATCCGCGTCAACCGAAGACAGTTGCCGGGACGCGACCATGCGTTCCAGCAACGGTTTCGGATCTTTGGCGGGAGTTTCAGTCATTTTTTGCGATTCAATTTTTACTGCAATAAACCGAGCAGCGTGGCCTGCGCCTCCTGTTTGATGGTCAGCACCGCGCGCAGATCTTCCTGTGCCGACGTCAGCTTGGCCTGCTTGGCTTTTTGCGAAGCCTCGTATTTTGCAAGCAAGTCGTTGATCTGCGCCGCCGGCGCGTTGTCATCAATCGCCTTTTGCAGAGACTCGGCCTCGGGGCTGGGCGTGCCGCCAAAAAATCCGCGCCGGTTGCCGCCGCCCTCGCCGCCACCGCGGTTGCCACGGCCAAACATCCGGGCCATGCCCGCGCCGGTTCCCATGTCACGCCGCGCGTCCATGACTTTTTGCACCAGCGGCTGCACTGCGCTCCAGTCGGTATCGTTCGTGAAGCCGAGCTGATCCTTGATGCCGTCCATCATGCGCTGCTGCATCTGCGCCGGATCCCAGTTGCCACGGCCCATGCCGCCCGTTCCGCCACCGGGTCCGCCACCATTATCATTTTGCGCGAGCACGTTGCTTGCGCCAATAAAAAGGATCGCCGCCATCCCGCACAGTGCCGAAAGTAGTTTTATTTTCATCGCGTTTCTCCATTTGGTTGTAGTTGTATCGTTGTGTTGATTTTGCCGGACAACAAACCAGTCGCCCGGTGTTGAGAATCTTCTCCATGCAATTAACATACCAACGCGG
>Ga0302324_100014450_pt1 | contig 15928 bp, 17 predicted proteins | sample Palsa_T0_1_FD_201949 | JGI IMG/M metagenome (GOLD analysis project Ga0302324, IMG submission 201949) | Peat permafrost microbial communities from Stordalen Mire near Abisko, Sweden - Palsa_T0_1 | ecosystem: Environmental > Terrestrial > Soil > Palsa > Peat permafrost | place: Sweden: Abisko...
TGCGCCAGCAGGCGCGCCGCCTCGCGGGGTTCCATCCTGCTCTCCTCGGGGGCTCCGGATGACGGTCCAATGTGTGTAGTCATAGTCCTGTCTCCCAATTAGAGTTTACGACGCAAACCATAGCGAACTTTGTGGGGCAAAGTCAAGGGCCGATTCGAGCAACCGCGCTCGGGGGGCTCCCTGGCTATGAGCATGCTTTTGAGCAGTGCGCTCTCGGCGGCCATCTCGGCCGTGATCTCAGCCCCACGGGCGGCCCGGCGGCATTCGACCGAGGGCGCGAGCTCTTCCGCAATGACCCGCGTGAGCGACTGCGAGCCGGGCTTCCGGCGACAGGTATGGATCCCTATCGCGTGACGGCGGTCACCGGCATAATGCGGGATGCGTCTGCGGGCATGAACCGCTCGAGTCGGCTACCGATCCGGTAGCCATTTGGGGTCAGTGTCAGCGCCTATCGCGCGTATTTGCGCTAGCGCCGTCGAGCCCCGAAAAGCTCGGTATCGCAGGCGATATTGGGCTTACGTAGGCGCTCGTGGCGGCCCCAAAGTTCCATGGTAGGGAAGCGGTCATCGGTTCGAGTCCGATAGAGGGCTTGACGGGTTTTCCTGCTCAGCGGCCGGCCTGCTGCTCGTCCAACTCGGGAGCGGGCGCGGCGGGGTAGAGCTCGACGCTGGGATTGCGGCTCGCGTGTGAGTATTAGCCGATGAAGGCTGATCACCGGTTACGCGTTGCGCGTCTCGCTGCGCAGCGGCTGACACCGGCGACGGCCTGCGCGAGCGCCGAGGAGGCAGCGCTCGCTGTCATCGGTATCCAGGCCCAGGATCTGCGGGCCGCCGCTCTTGCGCTGCGCTCACGTGTGCCGAGCCTCACGCGCGCCGCGGTCCGCGCCGCGCCGCTTCTGCGCACGTGGACCGTGCGCGGCACCGTGCACCTGATCGCTGCGTCAGACCGCCCGTGGCTACACGCGCTGCTGGCCGAGCGCAACGCTCGGGTGTTTGGCTCGAGGTTCGAGCGCTTCGGGATCCTTGAGGAGGTCAAGGCGATGCGCAGAGACGCCGTTGAGCTCTGTAGCGAGATGCCTCGCGACCGCGCGTCGCTTCTTCGCGCCCTCGTCGAGCGTGGCCACCGCTCGCTCGAGCAAGGCCCGATCAACACATTCGTCCCCTGGCTCTCCTCGCAGGGCTTGATCGTCACCGACATCGTCGGATTGCTACACGCGTCCGACCCGCCGCCATCCATCGACCGCGACGAAGCGCTCGCGATCCTCGGCACCCGCTACCGCTCCGGCTACGGCCCCTGCGACGCGACCGACCTCGCGAAGTGGTCCTCGCTCCCGATCACCCAGGCGCGCCGAGCGCTGGATGCTGCAGGCCCGCCCGGCGACACCGACGCATGGGGCACCGCAGACGCGCCACCCTGTCTGCTGCTCGCCGCCTTCGACACTCTCATGCTCGGGCACCGCACCCGCGAGCCGTTCGTTAGCACCGAGCACGACCAGCACATTCTCAAAGGCGGCGGGATGCTGAGACCGGTCGTGCTCACCGACGGCGTAGCGACCGGCACCTGGTCGATCAAGAAGGGCCGCCCCGAGCCCGCCTGGTTCGGCCCGCCCGCGCCGGCTGCCGCGCTCGCCAGCGAGGCCGCGGACATCGAACGATTCCTCACGTCTTAACTTCGCACCCCGCTACCACACCTCGCACGTGAGCCGGACCTGGTTCAACGCAAGGGCGCCGGCATTCGTATCACTCCCGAGTCGGACGACAAGCATTACTTTCGCGAACCGTCGTGCAACGCGAAAAGCGCACGTTCGCAGGCGATATTCGGCTCGCGTAGCGCTGGGAGCGGCTTGGCGTCAGGCCTTACAGACCAATGTCGCGCCACTAGTTTCGTCGTAGCCATCCCGGAGCTTGCTAGCATTTTGTAAGCATGCCAAATGTTCTGGTCCGTGATGTTCCCGAAGATGTCCACGCGGCGCTGCAGCGTCGTGCCGAGCGCCAGGGTCAGTCGTTGCAGCAGTACCTGGCTGGCGAGCTGACGCGGCTAGCAGAGCGGCCGACGCTTGGCGAGGTGCTCGATCGCATCGAGCGACGGCGCGGTGGAACCGTCGGCTTCGCGCAGGCGGTCGAGGATTTGAGCGCCGAGCGCTCGCCGCGTTGATCGTCATCGACGCGTCGGTTCTCGTCAACGCGATCGCCGACGACGCGGCGGACGGTGGGCGAGCTCGTGGGGAGTTGCGTGCCGGCGGCGAGATCGCGGCGCCCGACCTGATCGACGTCGAAACGGTCGCTGCGCTGCGCCGGCGCTGGCTGGGAGGCACGCTTTCGGCAGGTAGGTTCGCGGCGGCGATCGAGGACCTTGAGGCGCTCGCCATCGACCGCTATCCCGCGCTGGGGCTCATGCGCCGCGCCTACGAGCTACGCGCCAACATCAGCGCCTACGACGCCGCGTACGTCGCGCTCGCCGAGACGCTCGACTGCGAGCTACTCACCGCTGACCGCCGACTGGCAAACGCGCCCGGCAAACGCTGCCCGGTACGCGTCCTGAGCTGAAGGAGACGCGCTGCGTGGCCGCCGTTGAGTGATCGCTTGCGTGGGAGCAGGCACGCGGGCACTTCTGTGCGGCTCACGCGACGGGCGGTGGCTTGCCTTCCGCACTGGCAGACAGGGCGGGATCCCAATCGCAAACCGCGCATGCATGGCGGAAGGCCGAACGGGCAAACTCGACCCCGGCCTGATGCGGGTCGCGGCTGCGGCACACATCGTCCCAGTCCAGGATGTACTCGCCCAACTCCGCGTTCCAGTGCGCGGCCGGCGGGGAAAGCGTTGCGGTCGCGAAAGCTGCCGGCGCTGGGTGCGCGTAGGCGTAAAACGCTGCGTTGCCGTAACGCGGATCGCCGGGCCACCATCCGACGGCGACCTCTTGTGCGTTCATCGCATTGCGCATGATGAAGTCGTCCGACGGCGGATCGGCGGGCGACCCAGAGAAAAGGTTCACTGCGAGGTCGAACGAGCCCCACCATGCGTTGACCGCCGTCGAACGCCCGCGATAAGGGGCCCGGAACGCCGCGAGGATCAGCGCGGCGCGGGTTGCAGCAGCAAAGTAGGAAGCGACCTGGCCGGCGTCATAGCGCGTGTGCTCGTAGTCCTCGTCAAGCGGCACGCTCCACGGCACCTCCTGCGGCGTCGGATTGATCTCGACGGCGCCGCCAACGTCGCGGACCGCCTCGAGCACCTCACGGGTGACGTCCCCGACCGGCCTGTCGGGGACAAGCGCGACGCGACATATACGCCCGCCACTGTGCTCGACGATCGCCTCGTGGCTTCGTAGATCAAGCGCGACGACGAGCGCCCCCGAGCCGTTGGCCGCGGGCAGCAGGCCAGTCTCCCACCCTCGCGCAGTCAGACGCAGCGCCGCGTGCTGCAACTGCGGCTCGGGTGGCGCGAGCGCCACGGCCAGCTTGCCAAGGACCTGGGTATGCGCGTGCAACGTGTCGCACGTCGCGCTCCACTCCTCGTAGGACAGGGCCGACCACTCCGAGGACATGGACGCACGCTACCGGTCAAGCGTCCAAATCGCTCAGCGACGACAAAATGTGTCGGTTCGAGCCGATAGAGGGCTTGAGGGAGCAGCGCCTAGTGCAGGTACTCAGCCAGCAGCCAGGCGACCGTTGCCTCGAGGCCGGTCGCGTAATCGATCAGCGGTTCCCAGCCGAGCAGCTCCCGCGCTTTCCGGTTGCTGAAATCCTGGTTCCTGCCCAGTACCTGCACAGCTTGCCGTGAGAGCAAGGGCGGCGTGCGTAAATGGGTGGTCCTACGCAATGCGCGGTAGCACTGTTCGAGCGAGAAGCCGATGGCGTTCGCGAATGGATAGGGCAAGCTCCAGCGGGCGGGCGAGCAGCCGAGGCCCGTGGCGAGGTCGTCGGTGAACCCCTTCCAGGTGACTTCGAGGCCGTCGCTGACGGTGAACGCCTGACCGGAAGCGGACTTGCTCGTGAGCGCAAGGACCGCGGCATCGATGAGGTTGTCGACGTAGCAGAGGCCGGCGGTCGCGCGACCGCGGGCGATCAGGAGCATGGAGCCGTTGCGCAGTGCCCGCGCGATCTCGCCGACGACCTCCTTGGAGCCGGGTCCGTAAACGGTCGCTGGACGCAGAATCACGGCCTCGAGGTCGTGCGCCTCAGCCGCCCGGCGAACGTCGGCCTCGGCGGCCAGCTTGGTCTGCGCGTACCAGTTCCGAAACCGCGGTGCGACATAGGTCTCGTCGACCGCTAGCCCGCCGGGGTGGCCGTAGATGTCCGTCGTGCTGAAGTGAATGACGCGTTCTACCGCGGCGTCGCGCGAGACTGTGAGGAGATTGCGCGTCCCCTCCGCGTTGACGCGCTTGATCTCCGCCACCGTGGCCCAGTCGGATACCAGGGCGCCGCAGTGAAACACGTAGCGGCAACCCTGAGCTACACCGGCGAGAGACTCGGCGCTCGTCAGATCGCCAACGACGATCTCGACGCCCAGCGCGTCGAGCCGCGAGGTGTCACTAGTGGACCGCGCGAGGCAGCGGACCCGGTAGCCATCCGCCACCAGCCGCTGCGCCAGGTGACCACCGATGAAGCCGGTCGCGCCAGTGATCAGGCAAACATCGTCGCGCGCAGTGGCAACGGGCTTGCCGCGAAGCGGAGCCTCCTCGATCACCGGGAGACTGCGCGTGCGCGCCGACTGAGCGTGGCAGTCGCGATGTCGCGTACCACGGACCAGTTCTTGCTTGCGCCGCCGTGACAATCGGCGAGCACGGCGTCAAAGGCGTCGAGAAAGGTCTGGGCCTCTGCTTCTGAGAGCGTCAGCGGCGGCAGCAACTTGATCACGTCGTTCTTGCCGGCCGCCATGGTGATCACACGATGGTCGCGGTGCAGCGGAATCACGATCAGCTGCGGGAAGAGCCCCTCGCTCGCCATGTGAATCAGGCGCCAGTTCAGCCGCGCGACGCGGGATTTCGGCGCCCCCAGCTCGATTCCGATCATCAGCCCGCGGCCGCGAACCTCCTTGACCATCTCGTAGCGCTGCTGGAGGGCGGCGAGCCCATCGATCAGAAACGTGCCAACGCTCGCGGCGTGCTCGACCAAGCTGTCGCGTTCGATGATGCGCAGCGTCGCCAGCCCCGCTGCCATCGAGAGGCGGTTGCGCCCGTATGTCGACTGATGCACGTAGCAGCGCTCGAGCGTGCCCACCGCCTTGTCGTATATCTCGCGGCGCGTGACCATGGCCGCAACCGGCATATAGCCGCCGCTGAGCGCCTTGCCGACGAGCACGAAGTCGGGCTCGAGGCCCCAGTGCTCCAGCGCGAACCACTTCCCGGTGCGTCCGAGGCCAGTCTGGATCTCGTCGATGACGAACAGCGTGCCGTAGCGCCGACACAGCGCCTGCGCGGATTCGAGATAGTCCGCAGGGGGCAGCGTCACCATCCGACCCTGGATCGGCTCGACGATAAACGCCGCGACGTCCTTGGCGCGCAACTCGGCTTCCAGCCGCGCAAGGTCGCCAAACGGAACGCGCTCGCAGCCCGGCAGCAGCGGGCCGAAGCCTTCCTTGAAGAAATCGTCTCCCACGAGCGAGAGCGGTCCGAGCGTGACCCCATGGAAGCTGCTGTCACAGGAGATCAACCGCGGGCGGCGCGTCGCCGCACGCGCGAACTTCATTGCCGAGTCCACAGCCTCGGCGCCTGTGCTCGCGAAGAACACGGCATCGAGCCCGGCCGGCAAGCGCTTCGATAGCGCTTCGGCGAGCATTCCCGCCAGCGGCGAATAGTGGAGCTGCACACCGTCGATCAGGTCTGCGGAGAGCGTGGCGCACAGGACTTCGCGCACGTCGGGATGGTTGTGACCCAAGCTCGCGAAGCCCTCGCCGGTATGGAAATCGAGATAGGCACGACCATCGGCATCAAAGAGGTAGGACCCCTGCGCCGATACGTACTCCTCGTCGAAGCCGACAATCTTCAGTACGTCGACGAGCGACGAATCGAGATGGCGCGTGGCCAGATCCAGGGTCTCGCCTGCACGCGCCGTGGCGTCCGCGACGACGCCAAGAGAATCGAAGGCATGGAGGGGATTGGGCTCGGCATTCATAACGATGGGCATCCAGCGAAGCACACGCGTGCTCGATAGTTGGCCCGGCGGCAGTGTATGCGCGGCCCGGTCCCCCGGGTTGGCCACCGGCTGCCACCTAGACTGAGGATTCCATGAGCACTCCTAGCTCGACTGTCCCCACGGACAACTCGGGCTCCGCGCTCGTGTCTGGCGAGGCGAGTCGCGACCCCAAACCAGCGCGGATGTCCAGGGGCCTCGTCGCCCTGCTCGCCCTAGCCACCGGCGCGACGGTTGCCAACCTTTACTACGTCCAGCCGCTGCTCAGCGTAGTAGCGCGTGACTTCGGCGTCGCCGATGGCACGGCCGGGCTGCTTGTGACCTGCGCCCAGGTGGGCTATGTCGCCGGCTTGGCGTTTCTCGTCCCGCTCGGCGACATCGTCGATCAGCGACGACTGATCAGCACGATCCTGCTCGGTACCGCCGCCGCCCTAGCGGCGTGCGCGGCAGCGCCGAGCTTCGCCGTGCTGGCCGGGGCGCTCGTCGCTGTCGGGGCGCTCTCGGTCGTCGCGCAGATCGCTGTGCCGCTCGCTTCGACGCTCGCCGGACCTGAAGAGCGTGGGCAGGTGGTGGGCACGGTGATGAGCGGATTGTTCATCGGCATCCTCTCCGCGCGAACGCTGAGCGGACTGGTCGCGCAGCTTGGCGGGTGGCGCCTGGTGTTTGGCCTCGCGGCGGGGATGATGCTCGTGCTGTCGCTCACTCTGGGGCGCACGCTCCCGACGGTCCCCCGGACCGCGCAGGTGCGCTATCGAGCGGTCCTACGCTCGGTCATCACGCTCATCGCAGAAGAGCCGGTGCTGCGCCAGCGGATGGTCCTCGGCGCGCTAGGCTTCGGATCCTTCTCTGTGTTGTGGACCTCGATCGCGTTCCTTCTGAGCGCTCCCCACTACGGCTACGACGAGGCCATCATCGGGCTTTTCGGCCTCGCTGGCGCCGCCGGAGCGCTCATCGCACCGGTCGCCGGACGACTCGGCGACCGCGGCCATGGCCAGCGCGCGCTCGGCGTGTCGCTGCTCACCGTGCTCGCCGGCTGGGGGCTGCTTGCGTTCGGCGGATCCTCCCTGCTCGCTCTCATCATCGGCATCATCGTCCTCGACCTCGGCATCCAGGCTGCACACATCAGCAATCAAACGGCCATCTATCAGCTGCGCCCCGAGGCCCGCAGCCGCCTTACAACCGCCTACATAGTGGCGATGTTTCTCGGCGGTATCGCCGGCTCGTCGCTTTCGACGACCCTCTACGCGTCCGACGGCTGGACCGCGATCTGTGCTCTGGGCGCGGTGCTGGCCACCGCTGCGATTCTCTTCTTCGCAGCAACGCGACGCGTCGGCAGTGCGGCCGCGGTGGGGCAGCGCTAACGGACAGCGACCACATCAGATGCACAAACGCCGGGCCTTCGACGGGTCCGGACGGTCGGGCGAGATGGGTGGCCGCCTCTGTGAGCGCCAGCGCCGCGCGCTCGACGTCGCTGAAGTACGGCGTCTCGCGCAAGGCGGCGATGGTGTGGATGCTCGCGCGGCTCGACGGCACGGCCTCGTATGCGATAAGATGCTTATCGGCAAGCAAGTGATCTAACGATGGAGTTCTCGACTGAGCAATGAGTGCGCTTTCATCTGGTAACGCCGGTGCAGTGAGCGGTCTCGATGAGTTCGACGCAGAAGCCGTCGATCGCTTACGTGCTGTGATCGGGAAGCTCTCGCGCCGTCTTCGAACCGCCGTGGCGACGGCCGGCCTGACGCCGTCGCAGATCTCGGTGCTGTTCACCGTGGTGCGACGTGGGCCCCTCGGCCTATCCGACCTCGCGGACATCGAGGCGATGAACCCGACGATGGTGTCGCGCGTCACGACTCAGCTTTGCGAGGCCGGGCTGATTCGCCGGGAGCTGCGCTCGGACGATCGCCGCGCGGCGACGGTCGTTGCGACAGCGGCAGGACGCCGGTTGCGCGAGCGCGTGCATGTCGAGCGAGCGCGCGTACTGAGCGAGTATGTGCATGAGCTGGACGAAGCTCAGCGGGGGTCGTTGCTGCGCGCGATTCCTGCGCTCGAGCTGCTCGCCGAGCGGGTCGGTGACCGGGGCCGTTGAGCGCTCGGATCCTCCAAGCGGCGCGTGTCACGTTCCAGGCGCTAGCGGTCCCGAACTACCGCCGCTACATCTCCGGGCAGGCGGTGTCGCTGACTGGGACCTGGATGCAGATGACGGCGCAGGCCTGGCTCGTGCTGACACTGACCGGTTCGAGCGTCGATCTCGGCCTGATCGTCGCGCTGCAGACCTTGCCCGTGTTGCTGCTAGGTCCCTACGGCGGCGTGATCGCGGACCGCGTCGACAAGCGCCGCGTGATGATCATCCTCCAGACCGCAATGGGTATCCAGGCCCTCGCGCTCGGGCTGCTGACGGTTACCGGCGTTGTCACGGTCTGGGAGATCGGCGTGCTCGCGGCGCTGCTCGGCCTCAACAATGCGTTCGAGAATCCCGCCCGCCAGTCGTTTATGAGCGAGATGGTTGGAGCCGAGAGGCTCCGCAACGCGGTGACCCTCAACTCGGTGCTCGTCAACGTCGCGCGGGCCGTCGGGCCCGCCGTCGCCGGCATCCTGATCGCGACAGTTGGCGTCGGCGTCTGCTTCCTCGTCAACGCCGCCAGCTTCGTCGCGGTCGTGACCTCGCTCGTCACGCTGGACCTCTCCGCGCTGCATCCAAGCCCTCCCCTGTTGCGCGCGGCCGGCCAGCTGCGCGAGGGGCTGCGGTACATCGCACGCAACCGGGAGCTTGCCGTTCCGCTGGCGATGATGGCGCTCGCCGGCTGCCTGGCCTACGAGTTCCAGGTTTCGCTGCCGGTGATGGCGCGTAGCGGCCTCCATGCTGGGGCCGCCGGCTATGGCTTCATGACCTCGGCGATGGGAATCGGCGCCGTCTTCGGCGGTCTGCTCGTGGCCTGGCGCGGAACCACCGGTGTGCGCCCGCTGGTGATCTCCGCCGCCGCGTTCAGCGTGGCGTTGACGCTTGCGACGCTCGCGCCGAGTCTGGGTTTCGAGCTCGTGGCGCTGGCGCTGGTCGGCTGGGCGAGCATCTCGTTCATGTCGACCGGCAACGCCACGCTCCAGCTCACCGCGGAGCCGGAGATGCGGGGACGCGTGATGTCCCTGTGGTTTGTTGCCTTTCAAGGCTCAACACCGATCGGCGGCCCGATCGTTGGGTGGCTGATGGCAGCGGCGGGAGCGCGGGCTGGCCTCGGCGCCGGCGCGGCCACGTGCCTGTTCGTGGCGCTGCTCGGGTTGCTCGCGCTGCGCCGGCCGCGCGAGCGCGGCAAGCGCGTGGCGACGTCACTCTCGCGAGCAAGGCGAGAGGGTGCGCACCCGGTAGCCAGCCTGCTCGCACCGCCGCCCGATTAGGCCTAAGCGACGACGATCGACCCGATCGCCATGGCCCGGCCGCTAGCTGCGTGGCTTCCTGGTCCGTAGAAGGTCGCGCACCGCTCCGCGCACGAGTTCGGCCAGCTCGGGCCTCGGCACGCCGGGGAAGAATTCGTCTCCGGCGACCAGCGGTCCGATGACGGCGCCGAGCGAGCAGGCCATCCTGACCCGCTGTTCGAGTGGGATGGCGGGGCTGTTCAGGACGCGGCGGAAAAGCTGCTCGATGTCATCGTTCTCGGCGCGGTGGCGCTCGTTGTTGCCGAGTTCCGCAAGCGCATTGTGGTTGCGCTGGTGCATCAGGACGAGCTGGCGGTTCTCGACGACCTCGTCGATGAAGTGGTCGACGAGCGCGGGCCAGGCGTCGGCGCGGTCCTGTCCGCTCTCGAGACGCGCGAGCTCTTCGAGCGCCTCGCGCCCGAGCGCGTGTAGGCGCAGGTGGAGCTCGAGGAGGATGTCCTGTTTGCGCTCGAAGTGGTAGTAGAGGGCGGCCTTTGTAGTGCCGAGCCGCTCGGCGATGTCGCGCAGCGAGGTCTTGTCGTAGCCCTGCTCGACGAACAGCTCCATGGCGATGTCGAGGATGCGCTCGCGCGTTGAGGCGGGGGCCGTCACGCCGTCAGGACTCTCGGCCTTGTAAACGCCACGATGCGGGCCGGCGGTTGCTCGCTGATTGGCCATCCATGCAAAGCTTACTTGACGACCGGCTAGGAATCTGTGTATCGTATCGCCTTGCTTGCCGACCGGTAAGGATCTGCTAGGAGATCGTATGACACAGGACCTGATGATCGAGGCCCATGGCCTGCGAAAGCGGTTCGGCTCGACCGTCGCACTCGACGGGATCGACCTCGAAGTTCCCGCCGGCACCATCCTCGGCGTGCTCGGGCCAAATGGTGCCGGCAAGACGACGGCGGTCCGCATCCTGACCACGCTCTCGATCCCGGACGCAGGCTCAGCGCGCGTCGCCGGCCACGACGTCGTGCGCGAGGCCGCAGCCGTCCAGAGGAACATCGGCGTCACGGCTCAGGACGCGACGCTCGACGCGGTCCTGACCGGCCGCGAGAACCTTGTGATGATCGGACGCCTCAGTGGCCTACGCCGGGCGCAGGCACGCGTGAGAGCAACCGAGCTGCTGGAGCAGTTCGACCTCGTGGATGCTGGCGAGCGCGTGCTCGGGGGATATTCGGGTGGGATGCGCCGCCGACTCGATCTGGCCGCCGGCCTGCTCACACGGCCACCGGTCCTGTTCCTCGACGAGCCGACCACGGGCCTTGACCCGACCAGCAGGGTCAGGATGTGGGAGGTGATCCGCGGGCTCGTGGCCGACGGCGTGACGCTGCTGCTCACGACGCAATACCTGGACGAGGCCGACGAGCTCGCCGACCGCATCGTCGTCATCGATCACGGTCGCGTAATCGCCGGTGGCACTTCCGCCGAACTGAAAACGCAGACCGGCGGCGCACGTCTCGAGCTGACGCTCAGCGAGGCCAACGCCGCCGCGTCGCTCGCGCTCGATCCGTTCGTCGACGGCCCCGTGCAGGTGAGCCATGACGGCCGGCGCCTGCGCGCGCCGGTTCGCTCCAGCAACGGACTCGCCAGCACCGTCGTGCGTGCACTCGATGACGCTGGGATCGCCGTCGACGACGTGGAACTTCGCCAGCCGTCGCTGGATGACGTGTTCTTTTCCCTGACTGGCCACGCCACCGAGCAGTCCGACCCAGCCACCTCAGGCCTGGAGGTGCTCCGCCCGTGAGCCCAACTACCGCAAACGCGACCCCCCGGGCGACAACTACGGCAAACGCCACCCCCGGGGCGCTACCGAGGCCCACCAGAGCCCACGGGCCGGCGCAACGACTCGTCGACGTCGCGGTGCTCACCGGACGCAACCTCTTGCACATCAAGCGCGAACCGCTGCAGCTTTCGGACGTCACCGTCCAGCCAGTGCTCTTCACGCTGCTCTTCGTCTACGTGTTCGGATCGGGCGTAGTCCTCCCGGGCGGTGGCAGCTACAAGGACTTCGCGATCGCCGGCCTGCTCGCAATGAACCTCACTACCTCGTCGATGGGAACCGCGGTCGGGCTGAGCACCGACCTCGGTAGCGGCGTGATCGACCGCTTCCGGACGCTCTCGATGTGGCGGCCGGCCGTGCTCGTCGGGCGCTCACTCGCCGACCTCATGACCGCCGTGATCTGTTCTGCCTTCGTTGGGGGGACCGGCCTGATCATCGGCTGGCGTCCCGATGCCAGCGCGGGATCGGTCGCCGCTGGGTTTGCGATCTTCCTGCTGTTCAGCTACGCGCTGTCCTGGGCCTGCGCCTGTCTCGGCATGGTCAGCAAGAGCGCCGAATCGGCGCAGGGCATGGGGCTCGTGGTCCTGTTCCCGCTAGCGATCGTCTCCAACGCCCTGGTCCCAACCGAGCACATGCCGGCGATATTGCGGACCATCGCCGACTGGAACCCGGTCAGCGCTGTGACCAGCGCCAGCCGAAAGCTCCTTGGGAACCCGGACCCCTCGGCGACCATCCACGCCTGGCCGATGCAGCACCCGGTTCTGGCAGCACTGCTCTGGTCGGTGGCGTTGATCGCGATCTTCGCCCCGCTGGCCACCACGCTCTATCGCCGCCGCACGACCGACTGACCGATCAGCCGGGCCCACCGCAGCAGACGGCATTGTTGTTCGGGCGCCGGCGTGCCGAGCGAGCTACGCTCGATATCGGTCCAAGTCACGATGATCGGAGGCGAGATGGCGAAGGTGCTCTACACCGCGGAAGCTACGGTTACCGGCGGGCGAGCCGAAGGTCACGGTCACACCAGCGACGGGGCGCTGGATGTACAGCTCCGTCCCCCGCTCGAGATGGGCGGCGACGGTGGCGGCACGAACCCCGAACAGCTGTTTGCGATCGGCTATGCGGCTTGCTTGGAGAGCGCGATCGGCGCCGCCGGGCGTCGCGAGCACGCCGAGGTCGGTGATGTATCGATCGACAGTCGCGTCAGTCTGCTGCCAACCGAGGGCGGTCGCTTCAAACTCGCGGTAGAGCTTGACGTGAGCCTGCCCCAGCTCGAGGACAGCGAGCAAGCCGCCCGGATCGTTGCCGCTGCGCACCAGATCTGCCCGTACTCCAACGCGACCCGCGGCAACATCGACGTCCAGCTGACCGCCAACGGGCACGCTGTGAAATAGCCGAGCAGTCCGAGCGACGCGGTCGCACACCACAACTACACCGCGGGCGCGGCACCGTACTCCTCGTCGCTGACGTGTTCGCCCCACCTCGCGGCGTTGCCGTCGTCGTCGACCTCGACCATCGCGAGATGGGTCATGAAGCGGCTCGTCGCGGCGCCGTGCCAGTGCTCCTCGCCAGGCTCGAAGAAGACCCGGTCCCCGGACCGGATTACCTCGATCGGCCCGCCTCGATGCTGACATAGGCCGATGCCCTCAGTGACGTAAATCGTCTGGCCATTGGGATGGGTGTGCCACGCCGTGCGGGCGCCCGGCGTGAAATGGACGCTGCTCGTCGACAGCCGAGAGCCCGCCGTGGGCGTGGCGACGGTGTCGATATAAACGATGCCGGTGAACCAGTCGCCTGGCCCGGTCGCGGTGTCTAGGGAGTTTCGGGTGATTTGCATCTAGCTTCTCCTTTCGTGGTAGCGCAGCGGTGCTTACCAGGCTCGACGCCGGGCCGCGAGTGGCTCGCATGGCTTGACGCCCGAGGCGCGGTCGGCGAGAGTGGCGTCGTCCAGCCATCCGACAGAGGGGAACACTCATGCCGGCCATTGCAGCACCGCTTGCGGCTGACAAGCTAGATACCTGGGAAGTCTGGATTGCCGGGCTGGAGGGCCCGCAAAAGAGCGCATTCGAGGACATGAACGCCCGCCACGGCCTGACCGAGCACCGGGCGTACCTGCAGCCGCTGCCAGACGGCAACTTTCTCGTGCTGGCGATCCACGAAGGACCCGGCGCCGACAACTTCTTGGCGAACGTCGTGTCCTCGGACAACGAGTTCGATCAGTGGTTCGTGGCATCGATGGGCGACGTGCACGGCATTGACACCAGCGGCCCGCTGCCCCCGGTGGCCACGCGCAGGCTGTAGCGCCTCCATCGCGCCGACTACGCCTCGATGAGCCCCTCGCGGATCGCGTAGCGGGTCAGCTCGACGCGGTCGCCGATCTCGAGCTTCTGGTAGATGTTGGCTCGGTGGTTCTCGACCGTCTTGACGCTGATCACGAGGATCGAGGCGATCGCCTGAGAGGAGTGGCCCTCGGCGACAAGCTTTGCCACCTCGGTCTCGCGCCGGGTGAGCGAGCGCTCCGCCCCGCCCGACAGCCGCGTCCGCTCGAGCTTCTCGCGCAGAGCCGCTGAGAGCGTTGAGGGATAGACGAAGCTGTCGCCGCGGATCGCTGCACGGCACGCATCGACGATGTCCCGGTCGGCCGCACGCTTCACGACGTAGCCCGCTGCGCCGGCGTCGAGTGCTTCGGCTACGTACTGCTCGCGGTCGTGCATCGACAGAATCACGGTGCGCAGGTCGGGGCAGCGGGAGGAGAGCTCGCGCGTGGCTTGCAAGCCGGTCATCCGCGGCATGGCGATATCCAACACCGCCAGACCGATGTCGCCGCGCAGGCAGCGCTCCAGGGCGTCGGCGCCGTTTTCGGCCTCGGCCACAACCGCTAGATCGGGTTCTTGATCGAGCACCAGGCGGAGGCCACCGCGCACCACAGCATGGTCATCGGCGATGAGAATGCGTACCGGGACGGCCATCACCCCCTCAGCTACCCATGCCGGGGTCCGCGAGGACCAACTGGACTGTGACACCAGCCCCATGAGTCGACTCGATGCTCAGGTCGGCCCCGATCGATAGCGCGCGCTCACGCATGCCGCGAACGCCCGGGCCTTCGCGCACGGAAGGGTCGAGGCCTCGGCCGTCGTCGGCGAGCGTGAGCACCACACCGCCGCGTTCGTGCCGCCCGAGCTCGATTCGAATCTCGCTGGCCTCCGCATGACGCAGCGCGTTTGTCAGGCCCTCCTGCGCGACGCGATAGAGGACGATCTCGACGTCGGGTCCGAATTCGGGCAAATGCGCCTGGACGTCCAACGAGACGGCAGCGGGAGCGGTGTCCGGGACTCCATCGACGAGCGTTTCGAGTGCTTTGGAGATGCCAAGGTCGTCGAGTATCCCCGGGCGCATCAGCCAGGCGACGCGACCGACTTCGTCGAGCGTTCCACGAGTGAGCTCCTGCGTGTGCGCGAGCTCGGCGCGGATCTCCGCCGGGCAGTGCTCGAGCGTTCGCTGCAGTTCCAGCAGGATGCCCGTGAGCCGCTGGCCGATCTCGTCATGGAGCTCGTGGCCGATGCGCCGCCGCTCGGCTTCACGCGCCAGGTGCGTGCGCCGGTTGCTCTCGAGTCGCTCCTGCTCAAGCCGGTCCAACATCTCGTTGAACGTCGAGATGACTTCCCTGACTTCCGTACCGCCGGTTGCCTGCAGCCGTGTGCCCGGCCGTAGCAGGTCGATCCGGCGCATCGCACTGACGAGGGCCGCAAGCGGATTGAACGTGAGACGGAGCAGCAACGCGTTTGCGGTCGTCACGACCAGCACGCCCAGCACGATCACGAACGTGTCCCTCAGGTTGTCAGGAAACGGTACGTAGGCCGGCGTGAGCGAAAGGATCATCGTCACCGTGACGAACACCGCGACGTTAACCGTCAGCACGCGCGTGTAAAGCGAAAGGCGCTGATAGGCCCTCAGCGGATTACGCGTGCGATGCGCGCGCCCGTCCCGCAAACCGCCTAGGTTCGACGCGGATTGCTTGGCAGTGGCGGACTCGGCGACGTTCACGTCAGTGCCTCGGCTTTCTCAACGCGCGGGTCGAAAAATGGCGATTGCGCTGAAGATAGGGGTTGCGCTCTATACGCGGGTCTGGCGGCATGGCCGATATCTACGTCGATTGTCCATTGGGGTTGTCGATGAAGGAGCAACAATGGCTGTGACCAAACTACGTAAGTCACTCGGGGGCGAGGACGGGTTTACGCTGATCGAGTTACTTGTGGTGATCCTGATCATCGGCATTCTGGCTGCGATCGCCATTCCCTCGTTCTTGAACCAGAAGACCAAGGCCTACGATGCGTCGGCGAAGGAGCTGGCGCGTACCGCTGAGACGACCGCGGAAACAATCGCGACCGACTACGGCGGAAGCTACGCCTCGCTGAGCCAGACTCAGCTGAACAGCTACGAGCCGACGATCCAGACTGCTTCGATCGGCGGCAACGCCTGGATCAGCGCCGCACACTCGGGCACCGCGGGCACGAACACCTATTACGTCGTCGCGACCGCTGACACCACCAACGACCAGTTCGAGATCGAGCGCATCGCAAGCGGCCAGATCTACCGCTTCTGTGGCCCGT
>Ga0302324_100014451_pt1 | contig 15928 bp, 17 predicted proteins | sample Palsa_T0_1_FD_201949 | JGI IMG/M metagenome (GOLD analysis project Ga0302324, IMG submission 201949) | Peat permafrost microbial communities from Stordalen Mire near Abisko, Sweden - Palsa_T0_1 | ecosystem: Environmental > Terrestrial > Soil > Palsa > Peat permafrost | place: Sweden: Abisko...
CCCACCTGGCGCCGCGAGTTTTCCATCCATCTGGTGGGCTTCATCCTGTGCGCCGGCATCCTGGTGATCACGATGATCGAGAAGTTCACCGAGGGGGGCTGGCTCACGCTGCTCATCACCGGCCTCCTGGTCGGGCTGTGCTTCCTGATCCGCGCCGACTACCGGCGCGCCGCCCGCGGCCTTTACCGACTGAATCAGATCCTTTCGGAGCTCCCGCTGGATGAGCCCGAGGAGCCGAGGAAGGTCGACCCGCACAAGCCCACCGCGCTGCTGGTGGTGCAGGACTATGGGGGTCTGGGAATCCATACCCTTCTGAACATCCAGCGCGCCTTCCCCGGCTACTTTCACAACTTCATCTTCATGAACCTGGGGGTGGTGGACTCGTCGTCCTTCAAGGGCAGCGACGAGGTCGAAAGGCTGGACGAGAAGACCCACGGCGTCACCGAGAAGTACGTCTCGCTGGCACGGCGCCTGGGCTTGGCCGCCGAGGGCCGCAGCGCGGTGGGAACCGACCCGGTCGCCGACGTCTCGAATCTCACGATTGAGACGGCGCGCGGCTTCGCGAACGTGGTGGCCTTCAGCGGCTGGCTGATCTTCGAGGACGAGCGCTGGTACGACCGCATCCTGCACAACCGGACGGCCTTTGCCATCCAGCGCCGCGTGCAGTTCGCGGGCATCCCGATGGTCATCCTGCCGGCGCGCATCCTCGCCAGGGACATGCGGGCGGCGAGCACGGCCCTTCCCGAACCGGTGCTGTAAAACCGAACCTCTCTCGGAACGGCTCGACCCGCAAATACCGGGGCTTGGGGCTGGCTCAGGTCTTGCTCGGCATCCCAGCGATGACGTGCTGGCCAAGGATGATTGTCGCGACGGTCGTGCTGTGGGGAGCGGCCTGTGCGAGCAGCCCAGGCAACCCAATCGCCGCCAGCGGAAGCCGCGGCTCGACGGGAGCCAGCCCCCCGCCCAGCTCTCAGGCGACGTCGGATGCAGGCTACGACGCCCAGCTCTCGGTTCCCACCCTCTCGTTTGCTTCGGTCGGCGACACCCGCCCCGCCAAGACATGCAAGAGCACCTCGGCCTGCGACTACCCGAGCCAGCTCATCGGGCGCATCTTTCAGCAGATTCAAGGCCTCTCGCCCCCGGTGCCATTCGTGGTCAGCACCGGAGACTACCAGTACAACTCTCCGGGTGACGGCACGGCAGGTTGGCAGGTCCTCCAGCAGTACTTGCCGGCCGCCCGACAGTTCCGTGGGCCCGTCTACGCGGCGATGGGCAACCACGAGTGCAATGGCTACACCGATTCGAACTGCCTCCCAGGCGGGCCGATTCCGTGCGATGCCGATGACGGCTGCGGCATCACCGAGAATCTGTCGGCGTTCCTGGCGCTGCTCGGGTCGATGGGGCTTGCGGGCCGCGTGCCCTACTACGCGGTCGGCGTGAGCATCGCCGGGGGCCTCACTGCGAAGCTCGTGTTCATCGCTCCCAACGCCTGGGACGCGACCCAGGCGAGCTGGCTGGCCGGTGCTCTCGCCGGTCGCACCACGTACACGTTTGTGGTCCAGCACGAGTCCAACGAGCTCGACCAGACCGGAGCCAGCTTCCCGTCCTCACTGGCCGCCATCCGAAGCATCGTGCGGCAGAGCGGCCAGGCTGCCGCCGGCGCACCCTACCCCGTGACGCTGTGGATCGTGGGCCATACGCACAACTTCGATTACGACCCGGCGAACCAGCAGGTCATCAACGGTCTCGGCGGCGCGCCCACCGATGGCATCCAGAGCGGAGAGGATCCCTCCCACTTCTACCGGAGCAGCACGGGCGCCTATCTGCTCTGTCGCCAGCAGTCGTCCGGCGACCCGCCGGCCATCCAATGCTCGCTCTACGATTCGAAGACCAACGGCATCCTCGGCGGCGACACGATCTTCGCGGTCAACGCCGACGGAACGCCAGCGCCGGTGGAGTGAACCCCTCCCCCGCGTTCCGCGGGGGAGGCCGGGAGGGGGGTCGACGCCATCGCTCGAACACATCGAGCTCGACAACAACCCGTTTTGCGTGCCCGTGCCCGTGCCGGCTTTGCGCACCACGCCGAGGGGTCGGACTCGGCAATCTAGGATTGCGTGAGCTTGCGGCCCGCGTGCGCGATCGTCATCGGGCCACGTCACCCGCAAGCCTTCGAAAAGCCGCGGGCATTGCGTCCGACCTTGATCACGAAAATGAACAAGTAGGCACGCAGACGGGCACGGGCACGGCCTTTTGTTGCTCAGAACGCCGCACAGAAGCCCTACCCCACTACAGCAGGCAATCGCGCCATCCACTCACCCAAGCCCTTCCCGAGCTCGGCGGGATCGTAGCCTCCGATCTTGACCATCGCCAGCTGGCCATGGAGCGCGGCGTCGGCCAGGGTCGGCTCCGCTCCGAAGACGAACGGCGCCCTTTCGAGCGTCGTCAGCGTCGGGGCCAAAGCCTCGCGAGCCCGCACGACGAGCGCGGGCAGCTCGCGCTCCCAGGCGTCCAGGCAGCCGGCGCCGTAGCGTCGCTCCTTGATCAACGTGAAGAGGGCCCGGTCGGCGGCGGTCGTGAAGCGCCGCCGAATCCCCGGCGCAGCCAGCCGGAACAGGATGTCCTCGAGCACGCCGTCGCAGAAGTCCGCATAGGCCCAGACCGGTCCAGCCAGCGTGGGAGGCACCAGCCGCTCTCCTCCCGGCCCGGCCGCGAGGTGGGCGCAGATGCGGCGCGAATCGGCGATGACCGTTCCGTCAGCCTCCACCAGCACCGGCACGGAGAGAGCCCCGCTGACCTTCAACAGCTCGCCCCTCTCGCTATAGGGCACCTCGACCAGCTCGTAGGTGCGGCCCAGGAGGTCGAGCGCCATCTGAACCTTGCGGCAGTAGTTGCTGTAGTTGAACCGGTAGAGCTTCATGTCTGTTTGTCTACCCAGCTTGGCATCGCTTGGGAAGCTGACGTAGCCTTCGCTGCATGAGCGTCGACCCGTCGCAGGCCACCCGCATCCATGACATCTTCGAACGCCAGCGCGCGCGCCGGCGCGCCATGGCCAAGCGCCCGGCGGCCGAGCGCATCCAGACGCTGCGCAGGCTGCGGGCCGCCATCGTCGAGAAGCGCGAGGCCCTGGCCGGCGCGATCTTCCAGGACTTCCACAAGCCTCGCGCCGAGGTCGAGCTGAGCGAGGTCCATCCCACCCTCGAGGAGATCGACCACGCCATCGCGAATCTCGAGGACTGGATGGCGCCCAAACCGGTCGCCGGCACCGCCCTCCTGGCCGGCACCCGCAGCGAGCTACGCTACGAGCCCAAGGGGGTGGTCCTCATCCTGGCCCCGTGGAACTACCCCTTCAACCTGTCGGTCGTGCCGCTCGTCGGCGCCATCGCCGCCGGCAATTGCGTGATCCTCAAGCCGTCGGAGAAGACCCCCGCCACGGCGCGCTTCCTGTCCGACCTGGTTCGCGAGGTCTTCGACGAGTGCGAGGTGGCGGCCCTCGAAGGCGACGCCGAGCTGGCCCGAGCGCTTCTCGAGCTGCCCTTCGACCACGTGTTCTTCACCGGCTCGACCGAGATCGGCCGACAGGTCATGGCGGCGGCCGCCAAGCACCTCACCAGCGTGACGCTGGAGCTGGGTGGAAAATCGCCGGCCATCGTCGACCGCAGCGCGGACCTCGCGGCCGCTGCCCGGTCCATCGCCTGGGGCCGGCTCCTCAACGCCGGTCAGACCTGCATCGCGGCCGACCACGCGTGGGTCCACGAATCCGTCGAGCGGGAGCTCCTGAGCCACCTGCGCGCCGAGGTCAGCGCCTTCTACGGGGTGACGGAGGAAGCCCGGCAGGCGAGTCCGGATTTTGCGCGGGTCATCGACGACCGCAGCTTCGCCCGCCTCAAGGACCTCGTCGAACGCACGGTCGCCCAGGGAGCGACCGTCGAGATCGGCGGCCGGTTCGACGCGGCGTCCCGCTACGTGGCGCCGACGGTGCTCTCCGGCGTGACGGCAGAGGCCCCGTTGATGGAGGCCGAGATCTTCGGGCCGGTGCTGCCGGTGCTGCGCTACTGCGAGCGCGAGGAGGTCTATTCGGCCATCGAGCGGCAGGGCAAGCCGCTGGTGCTGTATGTCTTCGCCCGCCATCGGCGCACGGTCGAGGAGGTACTGGCCAGCACCTCCTCTGGGGGCGCGGTGGTCAACAACGTGTTCCTGCAGTTTGTAAACCCCAACCTCCCCTTCGGCGGCGTCGGGCCCAGCGGGCTGGGCAGCTACCACGGCGTCTTCGGGTTTCGCGCCTTCTCGCACGAGCGGTCGGTGATCGTGCAGCGCTGGCCGGCCATGACGCGCGTGCTCTTTCCGCCCTATGGAGCAAAGCGCTCTCAGCTCATCGGCAAGGCCCTCAAGGCCTTGGAGTAGGTATCCTCCGAGTGACCTGTTCACCGCACCAGCTGGCCACCCGTCCGACCAGCGAGCCGAAGAGCGCCCCCGCCACGACATCGCTCGGCCAGTGAACGCCGCCCACCACGCGGCTCAGGGCAATCAGCGAGGCCACGCCATAGAGCAGCGGCGCCAGCCGGGGAACCGCCCGGCTCAGGACCACCGCCAGCGCGAACGAATTGGCGGCGTGCAGGCTGGGCAGCGACCCGAGATGTGAAGTCTGAAACGCCTGATGCACCGCGCCAGGCGGCAAGGCATCGAAGGGGCGCATCCGGTGAAACCAGGGCTTGAGCAACCGCGCCCCGATGAGGTCGCTCACCCCGACCGCCGCCAGCGCAAAGGCGATCGGAATGACGGCGCGCCTCCGCAGCTCCACGGCAATCCAGAGCATCAGCAGGCCGGCGCAGGTCCAATCGACGAGAGGCAGCCCGAGCCAGGTCGTCACCTGATCGACCAGCGGCGACGACAGCCCGTTGAGCAGCCGGAACAGCAGGTTGTCCAGCCCAAGCCTGAAGTCGGTGAGGCCAGGCGGCAGCGCGCCTCCGGCTCCTGGGGAGCCCATCTACTTCCCCGGCTCCAGAAGCCGCCTGGGATGCTCGCCCGGACAGGTCTCGGCGAAGACCAGGAAAACGCGCCCGCCGTTGCGGTGATGGGGACCGGTGCCGCGGATCTGAAGCACCGTCACATGATCGCAGACCGCGCGCGAGACGAGCTCCTCGCCGCCCTCGATGGTGACGCGAATGGGGCGCGCCTGCTTCGCCAGCCCGGCTTGCAATGGCAGCGGTCGCAGGCTGGCCTTTCGCCCGTCCGGCAGCCAGAGCTCGAGAGCCTCCCCGGGCGGCACGAACTTGGTGTACTCGGTGAAGCTCCGGTACGAAGTGTAGGGGAACATCGTCCGCAGACGAGGCTCGAGAGACCGCAGGGCGGGCGCCATTTCGCGGCCGTCGCTGGAGGCCACCACCACCGAAGCCTGCAGCCGGATGTTCTCCTGGCTCCCCGCGGGCGTGCTCGAAGCGGCGGGCGGCGCGGGTGCCGCGGCGAGCAGCGCGGCGCACAGGATCATTCCGAGCATCGGAGCGAGTGTACTCCCTCTGGCCAGCACAGGGGCGCGGCCCTACTGCGAAGGGCGCGGCGCGGGCGCGGCGTCGGCCGGCAAGGCGGGGGCCTCGGCGCTCAGGTGCGCCAGCAGGAGGTCGCTCAGCGCTTCCCCGTTCGCCATCGACTCCTGCACCCGGCGGGTGAAGAAGTTGTAGGCCACCACCGAGGGGATGGCGACGAAGAGTCCCACCGCCGTGGCCACCAGGGCTTCGGAGATGCCGGTCATGATGGTTTGGGGCGCGATGCCACCCGGCAGCCCGCTCGGGTCGGGCTTACCCAGGCTCTCGAAGGCCTCGATGACGCCGATCACCGTTCCGAGCAAGCCGATGAACGGCGCGTTGTTGCCCAGTGTGCCGAGGAAGGTGAGGCCGCGCTCCAGCCTCACGCGCTCGATCACCATCGCGCCCTGCATGGCCTTTTCGGCCGAGGCTGGGCCGAGGTCGGCCATCTGGAGGCCGGCCACCACCACCGCCGCCTCGGGCGATCGCGAGTCGCGCACCAGCTCGAGCGCCGCCCGATAGTCCCCTGCGCGCAGCGCCGCGTCCAGCCGCCGCGACAGGTCGCCCAGGTCCACCTTCAATCGTCGAAACGCGAGCGCCCGCTCCAGCATGACCACCAGGCTGGCCGCCGAGAGCGCGAGCAGGATCCACATGACCCAGCCGGCCTGGACGTCGAGGAGGACGGTCTTGAGATGGGAGACGAGGTGCATGGGCGTACGTGATTATTACCTCTGCACGGAGGTGTTAACCAACAAGAAGCCGTGTGCGTGCCCGTGCCCGTGCCCGTGCCGACTTTTGAGCGCTCGTCGTCGAGGGTCGGACGCGGGGCGCCGGAAGCTCGCCAGCTTGCGGGTGGCGTCCGACGTTCCGCGCACGAAGGCCGCAAGCTCACGGAATCGCTGGACCGTGACGACGTCCGACCCCGCGTAGACTGCGCAAAGCCTGGCACGTGCACGGGCACGCACACGCCTGTCGTGAGACGTGTTTCTCAGCCAATAGATCTGGAAACCAATCTCCATCTCGCCCGTATACTACGTACCGATGCGCTTCCTCATTCACCCAAGCCTGGTGTTTCTCTGCCTGGCTCCCGCCTGTCACCTCCTGCCGAGCGCCGACGCTCAGGGGACTGCCATGTCCGACAAGTCTTCCAAGGTTTACCCCGTCCAGCACACCGACGCCGAGTGGCGCAAGCTCCTCACGCCCGAGCAGTACAAGGTGCTGCGCCAGGAGGGCACCGAGCCCCCCTTCCACAACGCCTACTGGGACGCGCACCAGAAGGGGAAGTTCGTGTGCGCCGCCTGCGGGCAGGTGCTCTTCAGCTCGGACGACAAGTTCGACTCCGGCACCGGCTGGCCCAGCTTCTGGGAGCCGGTGGATCCCACCGCCGTCGAGGACGTCAGCGATAGCACGCTCGGGATGCGCCGCACCGAGGTCCGCTGCAGCCGCTGCGGCAGCCACCTCGGCCACGTCTTCGACGACGGCCCCAAGCCGACCGGCTTGCGCTACTGCATGAACTCGGCGGCCTTGAAGCTGCAGGAGACAGCCGCTAAGTAGTCACTGTGCAGATCTCGCTCAACGGTGAAGCCCGCCAGGTGACCGAGGGGAGCACCGTTGCCGACCTGCTGCGCGACCTCGAGCTCCAGGGTGCGCGGGTGGCGGTCGAACGCAACCAGCGCATCGTGCCCACTCCCGCGCGGGGCGCCGAGCATCTGGCCGAGGGCGACCGGCTCGAGATCGTGACCTTCGTCGGTGGAGGATGACGTGACCCAAGCTCCAGAACCCGGTCCCCTCAAGCTCGGCAAGCACACCTTCAACTCGCGATTGCTGGTCGGCACCGGCAAGTACAAGGACTTCGCGACCATGAAGGCCGCCCACGTCGCGTCGGGGGCCGAGCTCGTGACGGTGGCCGTCCGGCGGCTCGATCTCACGGCGAAAGGCGACCAGTCGCTCCTGAGCTGGATCGGGTCCGGCATCACGCTGCTTCCCAACACCGCCGGTTGCTACACCGCCGAGGAGGCCGTCCGCACCTGTCGCCTGGCGCGCGAGCTCGGGATGAGCGACCTGGTCAAGGTGGAGGTGATCGGCGATCAGAAGACGCTTTTCCCCGACACGGCCGAGCTGGTGGTCGCCTGCCGCGAGCTGGTGAAGGACGGGTTTACCGTGCTGCCCTACACCAACGACGACCCCATCGCGGCGCGCAAGCTGGAGGACGTCGGCTGCGCGGCCATCATGCCGCTGGGCGCGCCCATCGGCAGCGGCCTCGGCCTGCGCAATCCGGTCAATCTGCAGATCATCCTCGAGCAGGCCAAGGTGCCCGTCATCGTCGACGCCGGCGTGGGGACGGCTTCGGACGCCGTGGTGGCCATGGAGCTGGGGGCCGATGGCGTGCTGCTCAACACCGCCATCGCCGAGGCCAGGGACCCGGTGCGAATGGCCGAGGCCATGCGGCTCGGCGTCGAGGCAGGGCGGCAGGCGTTTCTCGCCGGGCGCATGGCGCGCAAGCTCTACGCGTCGGCGTCGAGCCCTGTCACCGGTCTCATCACTTAGCCTGAATGGGGCTAGAATTGGCGGCGCGCGTACCGGCGTTTCGGCTGCTGCTCATCACCGACCGGAAGCTGGCCGGGCGACCCCTGCCCGAGGTGGTCCAGGAGGCGCTGTCGGCGGTAGCGCCGGGCTCGGTGGCGATCCAGCTGCGCGAGAAGGACCTAGATACGCGGCCTCTTCTGGATCTGGCCAGCGCGCTTCTCCCGCTCTGCCGGGCCCGGAACGCGCCACTCCTCGTGAACGACCGGATCGACATCGCTCTGGCGCTGGGGCTCGATGGCGTGCACTTGCCGCATGCGTCATTCAAGGCCAACGACGCCCGACGGCAGCTTGGACCGGAGAAGCTCGTTGGCGTGTCCTGCCACTCGGTCGCGGAGGTTCAGGATGCCAAAGCGCGCCGCGCGAGCTATGCGACCTTCGGCCCGCTGTTCGACACGCCGAGCAAGCGCGCGTTTGGCCCGCCGGTGGGGCTGGAAGAGCTTGGGCGTGCCTCAGCGGTGGGCTTGCCACTCTATGGCCTCGGGGGCGTGACGTCCGTCACCGCACTCCAGGTCAGACAGCACGGGGCGGTCGGAGTGGCTGCTATCGGAGCATGGCTCGGAGCACAGGATACCGGGGGGGCCGTTCAACGGCTGATCGCCACGCTCCCGGGTTGATGCATCAGCCATTGAGATGATTCCAGCTCAGGTCGTAGACGCTGCGGCGAGCATCCGAGGCTTCGCGACGCGTCGGCGACCACTTTTAGGCGCGCTGCAAGTGCTTGTAGCCGGCCTTCAGGTGCTTGTAGCGCGCCTGAAACATGGCTCGGTCTGAGCGCAAGCCACTGGAAGGACTAGGGATTGTCACGGGGGCGACCTGCGCATCGGCGCAAGAGCGTCGAACCTGCCTTCAGGACCTAGCCCACTACGTGCACACCCCGCTCACGCAAGCTTGGTCCCGCGCACAGGCGAATCCACACCGGCCGCAGTTGGCGGGATCGATGGTAAGGTCGGCGCAGGCGCGGTCCGGGCAACACACTCCCACGGTCCCGAAGATCGACGCGCAGATGGTCGGCACCACGTAAGGACAGACCGCCGACAGACAGCTGGCCCCCGAGCACAGCTGTTCGGCGCCGCAGCTCACGAGGCACGTTTGAGGCGTGTCGTCGAAGCACGTACCCTCGTCGCCACTGCACACCCCGCTCGGGCAGAACGCGCCGCAGCCCCCGCAGTTGCTGGAGTCCAGAAGCGGATCGACGCAGGCCCCGCCGCAGCACAGACCGTCCCGGAGCTCCCCAGGCAACAAGCCTGGAACGGCGCAGGTCGCCCCTTCCCCCAGCGTCCCGCAGGTCGTTGTCAGGCAGAGCTGGTTGACGACGTCGCACGTCGAGCCGGTCGGGCAGCCCCCGGCGTCCGCGACGCAGGCGGGATTGCAGCGCCCGCCGGAACACGTCGATCCCGCTGGACAGAAGGCCCCACAGCGGCCGCAGGCCGTGGCGCCGTCCGGCGAAACGCAGCCGCCCGCGCAGCAGATGCCCTGTCCTCCATCGACGCCGATGGCGCAGATGGCCCCGGCGCTGAGACCGGTGCAATCAGTCGGGTAGCACTGCTGTCCGGTGCAACCGCGATCGGCTGGGCAGGTTGCGGGGGAGCACGCCGGCGGTGGGAAAGCCGGTCCGGCATCGACGTCGCTGATGCAGATGGGGGAGCTGAAGTAGAGGCCGCAGTGCGTTCCAGTCGGGCACCCTGCCCCGCATCTTCCGCAATCGCCGTCGCCCGCTGGAGAGTTGATGTAGCCGTTGACGATGCAGTCACCCTCGCAGCACGTCCCCTGGTACGCGCCGCCATCGAAGGCGCAAGGACCAGTCACGACCACGGTGCAATCGAGGGGTTCGGCGCAGGCGTTGTCGACGCAGATTTCGAGAGACGCGCAGGTGATGCCGCACCCGCCGCAGTTGAGCGGATCGGCGACCGTGTTGGCGCAAGTGCCGGAACAGCAGACCCCGTCGCTCAGGCCCCCGTCGATGACGCAGTTGTCGCCGCTACTGTTGGGATCGCAGGACTCGAGCCGGCAGGAATAGCCGGTCGCACAGCTCGTGCCGGCCGGGCATCCAGCGTCTTCGCAATTGGGCAGCGGCGAGCCCGAGCCTCCGTCGATTCTGCACGTCTGGCCTGCGCAGAAGCTCCCGGCCGGACAGGTCTCGCCGCAGTTGCCGCAGTGCATCGCATCGCGATTGATGTCCACGCAGGTTCCATTGCAACACGTTCCCGCGCCACCGTCAGCGAAGCCGCACGTCCCCTGGTTGTCGCCGGGTCCGCAGGCGTCGATAGGCTGACAGGCTCCGCCGGCGCACACGTAGCCGCTCGGACAGACGACGCCGCAGCCGCCGCAGTTGCCGGGAGTGCCCAGATACGCGCAGGCGCCGTTGCAGCAGTGGCCCCACGGTCCGGGACCTCCGGCGTCTCCCCACAGGCACAGCTCGTCGCCGGTGGCGCCAGTGCAGCCGAGCTGGGCGCAGAAGGCGTAGAGACAGCCCTCCCCGGCCGGACATTGGAGGCCGGTGCAATCCTCGATCATGCCGCCGTCGATGAAGCATTCGCCGTGCGAGCAGGTCGCGCCCACGGCGCAGGTGGCCCCGCTGGTTCCGCAGTTGGCCGGATCGCTCGAAGTGTCGATCGGTGGCTGACAGCTCGCGGCGAGGCACACGCCGGCGTCGCCGTCCGAGCGCTGGCAAGCGGTCATGTCAGCGCGCGCGCTGCAGTCGACGACCGTACAGGTGTCGCCAAGCCACACCGCGCCGAGGTCACAGACGCTGCCGTCCGGGGCCTGGGGATGGTGGCCGGCGTCCTTGCCCGCGTCGGGCACCGACGTTGACGTCTTGCAGGCGGCAAGAGCCAGCAATGCCAGCCATGAGATTGCGCGCATGCGGCTGAACCTAGCACCGACGCATGACCTCCCACGGCAGGCTTGACCAGCGCCACTGTATCGGTGTACCCACACACCAGTGCATGACGATGACCCGCGGCGGCCCAGCTTCACCCTCCAGCTCAACCCCAGCCTGGGGCTGCCGCTCTACCGGCAGATCGTCGACGGCATCAAGGAGCTGATCGCAGTCGGCACGCTGGGCCCGGGCGACCAGCTGCCTTCCATTCGCGAGCTGGCGGTCCAGCTGCGCATCAACCCCTCGTCGGCGGTCAAGGCCTACGACGAGCTGCGACACGACGAGGTCATCGACATGGATCAGGGACGGGGCACATTCGTTCGCGAAGGCCCGCGCGCGGCGTCGATCAGCCGCGGCAGTTTATTGCGAGAGGCCGTGGACGCTCTCATTGCCCGCGGTCGGACGCTTGGTTTCGGGGACTCCGAGCTGGAAGCGGCCTTCGGTGTGCGCCTGCGCGCCACCCGCAAGACGATCCGGAGGTTCCGGTGAATGCCATCGAGGCCGTCGCCCTGGGCAAGGGGTTCAAGAACAAGCTGGTACTCCTGGGGCTGGATCTCGCGATCCCGGCGGGCTGCATCTACGGCCTGCTCGGCAGCAACGGCGCCGGCAAGACCACCCTGCTCCGGCTGGCGGTCGGACTTCTGATCCCCAGTGAGGGCGAGATCCGGGTTCTCGGAACGCGGATGATGGATGGATCGCGCGCCGACAAGCAGCGAGTCGGATATGTCGGGGACCAGAGCATCCTGCCCGGCTGGATGCGCATCGGAGACCTGCTGGGATTCGAAGCCCGGCTGCGCCCCGACCTCGACTTCACGCGGCTGAACTACCGCCTGAGCGCCAGGGGACTCGGCAACGACCTCCCGATCTCCACCCTGTCCAAGGGACAGCGGCGCTGGCTCGATTTCGAGCTGGCGCTGAACGGCAAGCCGACGGTCCTGATCCTCGACGAGCCCTTCGACGGACTGGATCCGGTGGCGCGCGCCGAGGCCATGGAGGATCTGACGGCGCACGCCAGCGCCAGCGGCTGCACGATCCTCATGTCATCGCATGTCCTGCAAGACCTCGAGCGGCTGTGCGATCGGATCGGTATCCTGGCGGGTGGGCGCATCGCGTTCGAGACGTCGCTCGACGAGCTGAAGGAATCGATGCTGGTGGCCTCCGGCGATCGCGAGCTCGATCGCCATCGCGATCAGTTCACCAAGGCGCACCTCGTCGGCAGGCGAGTCGACGCGCGCGGCACCACCTGGCTTCTGAAGGGCCTTCCTCCCGATCGAGAGCGGGAGCTGGTGGGTATGGGATTTCAGATCGCCCGACCGAGCCTCGACGAGCTCGGCCGGCAGCTGATTCGCTGCCTGGACGTCACGAGCGCATGATGGGCGTCGCTCTCCGTTGGCGCGCCGAGAGAGTGGGGCTGGTGTTCGCTGTTGTGAGCGTCAGTCCATTGATTCTCGAGATTCTGTGGCCAGCGGGAATGGCCATGACCTCGAGGTTGGCGCTGTCTTTAGGAGCCATGCTGGGGTGGGGGATTCAAACCAACTGGTACCTCGACGCCGACTATCTGTTTCTCAAGGGGGTCACTCGGCCCCAGATCCTGGCGAGCTCCTGGGTGCGGGTGGCTCTCGTCGGGCTCCTCTTCTGGATTGATTGGGCCATCGCATTGCGGGCGTCCACCGGAGTGGTGACCCGACAGCAGGCCGAGACGCTGGTCTTGGCGTTCGGGGCATCGCTGATGGTAGCAAGCCTGACCAAGCCGGGATCGTGGGCTCAGAGTCAGGGCAAGAAGCCTTCTCTGGTGTTCTGGATGAAGTTCTTTCTCCTCACCAATTTCATTCCCAATTGCGTCTCCGATGTGCTCATCAATCAGCAGAAACAGGGACGCGACCTCTATCCGGCGGCATTCCTGCTCGTGCTGGCCGCGACGCCCCTCTGCGCTCTGGTCACGCTCCGAGCCTGGAAGCGCTCCGACCTGTCCTCGGCCGCGAGACTTTTGGCCCGCCCATGACTCGCGTGTTCCTCTTCTTCGAGCTCGTTCGGCTGCGGCGACTCCAGTACCTGCCGCTCGTCGGATGGTTCTCGCTCGTCTGCGTCGCGGGGGCCGGGAGGGCTCTTGGCGGTGCGCCAGCAATCGTCGCTCCCTGCTGTGGATTGCTGATGCTGGCCTTTGCCATGGGGCCGCTCGCTCCCGATCCGGCGTACCCGTTCCTTCGATCGGCGACCCGGTCGCAGATCCTTGGCATCGGCTGGATCACCGCAGCGACCTATGGCGTCGCGATGCTCTTGCCGGCCGTTCTTCTCGCGGCAACCTGGTCGGCGGCCGCCTGGTCCCGGACGGAGGTGCTGCTGGCGGGCACGACGTTCGCTCTGGGGCTGAGCGTTCGGGTACCTGTTTCGTTCGGCCACGCAAGCCGCCTCATCCCGTCCATTCCGGCCCTGGCGCTGAGCTTCACTCCCGGGATCGTCGCCGCGATCCGCGGCCCCGGAGCGGACCCGCAGGCGTATGCAATGTTGGCCATCTGGCTCGACCTGACCTTCATCCCGATCTGCGCGTTCCTGACGGCGCGCGCGTGGCGTCGCGCCGACCTCTAACGAGTCGTCTCAGCGTTCGGCGTGCATGGTCCCGAGTGCCCGCACGTACGCAACCAGCGGCGCATATTCCTCGTTGAGGATCACGCCGTCCCAGGTGGGCATCTTGGTGCCAGGCAGGAACTTCTCGGGATTGCGGATGAAGGCCGCGACGCCGGCCTCGTCGTGGTACTTCTCGAAGGCACCGCGCAGGTCGCAGACCCCGCTGCCGGAGGCCCCGTGGCACGAGCCACAGGTGTACTTGCGGTAGATCTTCTCGCCGACGCTGGCGGTGGCCGGAGGAGGTGCTTCGGTCCAGCGATTGAGCGGATTGTGAAGCTTGGGAACCGTCTGCAGATAAGCCCAGATGGCGCTCGCCTCGTCGGGTGAGATCGAGGGGATGGGCTCCATCGGGAAGCGCAGCGGGCGGTTGTCGGGCCGAAAGCCCTCGCGCACCGCGCGCACGAACTGTGCCTCGCTCCAGCCCGCGAGACCGGTCTCATCCTGCGTGAGGTTCGCGCTGAGCACGACGTGGTGATCGGAATCGAGCGTGGGGTTCCCGCCGCCAAAGAAGCCGGCCGAGTGCTCGGGAACCGCTGTGTCGAGCGTCTTGAAGTCCGCCGAGTGGCAGACGTAGCAGTCGTACAGATTCACAGCCAAGTAGTGGCCATAGGCCACGCGGTCGGTCGCAGCGGGCATCTGGACCGAAGCCTGTGGATAGGCCGAAGGCTTCCAGGCGACGTGATTGAGCAGCTTGACGAGGAAGCCGGGCTTCGAGTCGCGGTTCGGGACCGACTGTGGTCGCACCAACGGATCGTCCGAGCGGAGAAACGCGATCAATGAGACGATATCCTCGTCCGAAGCGTGCGGGTGCCCCATGAAGGGCCCGGGGTAGACGCCGTTGCGCTCGATGCCGGTGCGCAGCAGGAAGGCCAGCTCGCCGTCGGTGTAGCTGCCGATGCCCTCCTTGGGGTCGCCGGTGATGTTGTGCGACCACAGGACGCCGAATTCGTCGGGCGCTTCAATCATGTGGTGCCCGGTGAGGGCCCCGGTCTTCTGGTCGTAGTGGCAGCCGGCGCACAGTGCCTGGGAGATGGCCTTGCCCCGCGCCACGCGATCGGGCGTGGACTGGACCGTCAGGTCGATCTTCTGGGTCGGATAGCGGACTGGAAAGTCCCAGGCCATGTAGCCGAGAAAACCGCCTGCTGCGACGACCACGACCGCGATCAAGCCCCCGACGACGAGCGCAATTCGCTTCAGCATGTCTACCCTCCCGAGATGACTCCCGGCCCGCCCGCAGGCTCGCACGGTGGGAGTGGGGTTTCAATACATCTCGAAGCTGATGCCCCCGAGGGCGCCCAGCACGAAGCCGTTGGCGAAATCCTTGTCACCCCCGATGACGAATGAAGGCGTCAACTCGACGCTGAGTGCCATGGCGGTGCGCCGTCCTGGCCCTTCCGATGTCACGACGTTCCAGGCCAGCCGCAAGGGGATCCCGGCGGTGTTGGCCCCATCGAGCACAATGCCATCACCGGCAGCGACCAGGCCGTTCAGGGAGTCGATTCCCACGCCCGCGCCGAAGCTCAAGGACTTCGTGGGCGAGACCTCGAGCAGCACGGCATCGCGAACCACTGGCCAGAGCAGCGTGGCGCTTCCCTGGTACATCACCGCGAAGGTGTCGTCGATCTGGACGCCCAGGTGGATCTGGATCCCGATCACCGTTGCGAGCACCTCGGAGATCGGGCGGTTCAGGTAGGCTCCGCCTGAAACGAAGCCGATTCCGAACCGGAATCGATAGCCCGTGTCAACCCGAGCTGGCGGTTCATCGCCCTTGGGCTGAGGGTGTACCTGGGCCTTCTCGGCGGCCAGCGGATCGAGCTCCGTCTCGGTACCCAGCGCAATCGCCGGGAGCTGAGTGGCGAGCCAGGCGAGCAGAAGCGGGACGCGCCACACTGGGACGCCCGTCTAGAGTCTGAGCTCGAGCGGCAACAGCAGCTGTGCCCCGGGAGCCGCCCCGGTCAGCGTCACGTCCTTGAGCGAGCTCCCGAGACAGGTGACGAGCTCGGGCGAGCCGAGATCCTCGAGCGTCACGAGAAGATCGGTGGGACGTCCGCGCCCGTCGATCTTCGCCTGAAAGACCACCGTGCCCTCGAGCTGCGGGGCCGATCCCAGTGCCTGCGCGTAGCACTGCTGCAAGCCGGCGCTGCCCTGGAGACTGCCGGCCACCCGCTTGGCGTCGATCCGGCCATTCAGCGGGACAATCGGTTGCACCGCGATCTCGGGCTTGCCGTGAGACTTGACCTCGTGGCTCGCGAGTCCGTTCGAGCCATTCAACAGGATCTCGCCCGCCTGGTCGACGAAGCTCACCGACAGGATGTGAATC
>Ga0302324_100014453_pt1 | contig 15927 bp, 10 predicted proteins | sample Palsa_T0_1_FD_201949 | JGI IMG/M metagenome (GOLD analysis project Ga0302324, IMG submission 201949) | Peat permafrost microbial communities from Stordalen Mire near Abisko, Sweden - Palsa_T0_1 | ecosystem: Environmental > Terrestrial > Soil > Palsa > Peat permafrost | place: Sweden: Abisko...
GACCGCAGCGGGTATGCTCTTTCGTCGCGCCACCACCATATGGCCTTTTCGGCTCGCGCACGACCCTTTCCTACTCTTTTCACAGTCTCACAAGCTGAATTTTTTTGGGGCGCTGGCGCGACTTATGCGGTTATTCCTTTAATTGACAACGCAATGCCATTCCGTATTCTGCCGTCCTTGCCGGTTATTCGTAAACGGACGATGCGACGCCGTCAAAATCTCTCTTTCCGACGATTCACTCAACTCCTGAATAATCTCATTTCCTGGGAATGCCTCATAAAATTCTTTTAATTGACGACAGTCTCCTCGCCCCGAGGCTGAACGAAACTCATTTCCTCCGTCATTTCGCCAACTGCGACCTCCTGCTCGCGCCGCGAGCGTCGGACGGCTTCGACCGCTTCCACGTGGCCGAACCGGACGTCATTCTCCTGAACGACTCGCTTCCCGACATGGACGGGGACGCGGTTTGTCACCGTTTGCTCAATGACTCCTCGACGGCGCATGTTCCGGTCATCATCCTTTCCGGCAACGGAAACACCAGGCTGCCCGGCGAAAAATATTCCAACGTCGTCAAGACCATCGACAAGCCCGTTGATTCCGAGGCCCTCGTTTCAGCGGTAACCGAGGTGCTTGCCGCGGCAAAGCCCAGGCCGAATCCCTCCGCCGCAATCCTGTTGCGCGACCCTGTCAGGATCGTCTTCTCCGGGCATACCGGTTTCTTTACACTCCGTTCCGCCATCCAGATGGCGTACGGCGATCATCTCAACGGCGCGCTCCGCGTTTTCCTCCCCGGATCCCCCGTCGAGTTATTCTTTGCCCGGGGCCGCTTCGTTTTCGCCACCTCGCGCAACTCCCGGCTTTACGCGAAGGATTCCTCCGTCATTCTTTCGTCCACGAATATCGGCTTGATCGTCGAGTCGGAGGTCAGCCAGGGCGTCAGCGGCTGTCCGATGTTCCTCTTTCTCGCCACGCGCAGCGGCTTCCCGCACGACGACGTCGTGCAGATCACCCGCGAGCATGGCCAGCGCCTCTTCTCCTACCTTTTCACCGCGGGACGCATCAACTTTGAATTCGAGGAGATGGGATCCTTCCCCGAATACGCGCGCAATTTTCCGCCCGGCACGGAAGATCCGGACAACTGGCTTCTCTCGAGTCTTCGCCACGTCAAGTTCGATACGCTGACCGCCCAGCAGCGCCCCGATCCCAACGGCAACCCGAATTATACGCAGAGGGGTTATGAACTCATCCAGCGTCTCCGGCTCAACGACGTCGAGGCGCGTTTCGCCGCCGCCATCAACGGTTCGTCATCCCTCCAGCAGATCGCAAAGAAGCTCGGCATCGCCCTGAACGATGCGCTCCTTATCGTCTTTCGTTTTCAGGTGCTGGAAATTATCGACTACTGGTCCTCGCACGTCCTCTCGCTTCCGGGGGGATCCTCCGGTCCTGCGGCCACGGCCAGTTCTCCCGCTTAAGCTGGCGCCGTTCGCATCCCCTCCCCTGTTCAACAACCCATCGATTCATTGGCCGCCCCTGTCTATCACGGCCGGCGGCGGCACGTGTGTCTTGACGTGCGCTGGGATAGAGTCCTCGATGAAGACATTTGGTTGCAGGTTGGGCGTATCGGTATTTCGCAGGAGAATCTTGGCAAGCATTGTGTTTGATATCATTCTGGCCGTCCGCCGGTCGAACTTTTGATTCAGCCAGAAGAAACGATCTCCGGCCCTTAGAGCGCTGAACTGCCTTGCGATTATCGCCTGGAAGGTAGGGCCCACGATGGCGCCTGGAGCATGGTCCTCCGCAAGGCCTCCCATGAACAGATCCACATTGTCGATGCTGCCATAGACGGCCTCGAGGTTTGCCTGGAGCACAGAATCATCGGTCAACTCCGCAAAGGAGTCATATCCCTTGAACCCAAGCGCCTGCCGCGTCTGGTTGAGCGTGCCGAGGCCCGCATCCCTCTCGCGCTGTATATCGATGGCTATGAGATCTATTTGATCCACTTCGCCGCCAGGGAGAGGCGCGAAGAGCAGATTGCGAAGCACCGAGACCGTGTACACATCCGTCGCCTGGGCAAAGTCCGCACCGATTGAGCGCAGCAGGTTGTTGATGCCATTCGCCTCATCGATCGCGGGCGTATTGAAGAACGCCTGCGCCAGAGACTCCGTGAAGACCACGTTCCCGTTGATGTCGAGCCCCTCCTGCGTATCCGATACCTGCGAATGGCCGACGCGGAAAGCGGCAGTCGCAAACTCCTGCGTCACCTGCGCGTTTACATTCGGGTCATAACCCCGGTAAGGCCCCAGCACAGGGCCGATAAGAAGAGGCAAATACTCCTGATAAATGATGTTCTGATATTCCGCCGTGGTGATGGCTTTTGCCATATTGTAAAGCTGGTCGCCGGTCCAGTCTGGATGACCGGCTTTGAGAGCGCCGACCCAGTAGTTGTGCTCGCGCATAAACAGGGTTGAGAGCGCGGTCAACTCCGGGTTCTCCATCACCCGCGGGTCGCCTGTAACGAATACATTGTTTACCACCGAAAGCGCCTGGCCGCTGTCCGAACTCATCAACGTCCCGTCGGGATTGCGCAGGTTGGCGGCTGCCGCCACGGTCGAGCCGTACAGCTGGGAAAGATCGAGGTAACCTGCCGTCGTATTGAGAATTGTGTTGGTGACCGGGCTCCTCTGGACCCGAGTCATGGCGATGCTTGTTCCCGAGGTAAAAACTGGATCGTTCGGCGGCACGGCGATGTCGATGGACGCGGAGGTCAAGGGCGTGCTTTCAAGATCGAGGTCATGATCGACGAACTGCCCCATAACATAGAGCCAGGCCGACGCAACCGGATCGTTCGTCTCGGCGTTTTGGCCATTCGCCCCTGTTCCTCCCGCGATGACGTTGCTGATGGTTCGGGGGTTCGGGCCGTCCACCAGTCCGTTATTTGCGTCGGCGAAGTTAAGCAGGGTCAAGGCAATCTCGGCACTGCCGGGGACGGCGTCGAGGTTCGGATTTTGGAGGTTGTTGTCGGAACCGCCGATCGGGCGAAACTCCGGCAGAAGGCGTACGCGAGAGTAATCGGCCACTGGAGCGTTATCGTCCCCCGGAGGGTTATCGTCCCCGCGGGATTGGGCGAAGACGATGCTTGTTTCCAACACTAGCGCGATGAGCACTGCGAGCGATTTCGTCATTATCATACGGATTTACTACAAGGACAATTGGCTGGTTTCTTACGCGGCCGACGACGCCTTCCAAGGTTCCTGTCCGCAGCGCGCTTCCATTCTTACTTCAACACAAATGTCCTTCAAATGGATTTGGGACGAAACTCACTAGCGGCGGGACAAAGCATGGAAAAGGTGTGACGGAGTTGCCCGAAGACGGACGAAATCGCCAATGGGACCACTCACGCACGTCTTAAACGATCCTCGACCTCCCGCATGCTGCGCGTAATCGTAACGCGCTGGCCGTCATTGAGGATGGCAACGTGCTCGCCGGGCGCGACGTATCGCAATTCCTGGACGCGGCGCAGATTCAAAATAGCCGAGCGGCTCACGCGAAGAAAGCTCCACGCGAGGAGCTCGGCTTCGAGGGTGCTCATCGTTTGCCGCAAGATATGCGTCTGCTTGCCGAGGTGCAGAAGGGCATAATTTCCGGCGGCTTCCACCCAGTCTACCTCCTCCGGAGCAATAAAAACCGTGCGGTCGCCGATCCGAACGACAAGGCGGGCGGCCCGGGCGGTGGCCGCTTTCCTCTCGGCAATGAGATCGAGAAGCGCCTGGGGTTTGGACCACGGACTGGCGAAGCGCTCACGGGCGCGGGCAAGCATCTTCGCGAACCGCTCGGGCGAGACCGGCTTGAGCAGATAATCGAGGGCGTGCGACTCGAATGCGCGAATCGCATGCTGGTCATACGCGGTGATGAAGACCGTGGCGGGCGCCTGCTCGACCCCGAGAGCGTCAATCACTTCGAAGCCATTCATGCCGGGCATTTGCACATCCAGCAGAATCAAGTCCGGCGCATACTTGTGCACGGCTTTCACCGCGCTCACACCGTCGCCCGCTTCGGCCACGATTTCGAAATCGGCCTCGCGTTCCAGCAAACGCCGCAGCCTTCTTCGCGCGATCCGTTCATCGTCCACGATGATTACGCGCAGCCTCATGAAGCGGGACGAAATGGAAGCGTCATCTCGGCGATGACTCCGCCGCAATCGCGCAACTCGAACCGCGCGGCATTCCCATAGAGCTCCTTCAACCTGGCGCGGGTGTTGCGGATGCCGACGCCTTCGCGCAATGGCTTTGAGTCTCGCAGGCCGAGACCGTTATCGGCCACCGATAAGTGAAGCATGGCGCCCTCCAATCGGGCGGATATAGTGATAAGACCGGCAGTGGGGCAATCCTTGAGTCCGTGCTCGACGGCGTTTTCGACCAGCGGTTGCAGCGCCAGGGTGGGCACAAGCGCCACCTCTGTCCCCGGGGCTATGTCAAATTTGACGCCCACGCGATCCTCGAACCTGGCATGCATGATGGCCAGGTAGTGCTCGATAAATTCAATTTCGCGGCGGAGCGGAACAATTCGCGTGCCGGAATTCTTGATCGTAAGGCGGAGCATCTCGCTGAGAGCGGTGAGCATCGCGTCGGCGCGCTCGGGCTCGGTGTGCACGAGTTCCGCGGTCATGTTGAGGGTATTGAATAGGAAGTGAGGATGAAGCTGCATCTTCAATGTCTCGAGCCGCGCGAGAGTGAGGCTGGCGGCGCGCTCCTCCGAGTCCCGGTAGAAATGCAGCGCGTGCATCACGCTTACGATTGCAATGTATATCGGCAAATAAAAGCCGACGATTCGGATCAGGCCGAACGCCGCATTGGAGGTGCGAGCCGGCAGATCGTGCGGCGGCGCGGGGAGAGCCGGAGATGCGGCCGGGATGCCGGCACGGCCATAGAGTTCCCGCATCGGAGGCCCCTCTGCCCAGCGAGATTCAAAATAGGAGTCCACGACCTTCGACCACTGATTGCATGCAAGGAGCGTGACAGAGCAGCAGAGAACATGGACTGGCAGCCCGATAAACCACCGGCGCTGTTCCAGTGGAAGCCATGCGACCAGGCGAAAGAGAAGAGGAGTAAAAAGCGCCCACGGCAGCCAGTCCTCGAGGCTGAAGCGAGCGGCCTGAAGCCACGTCGCGGCCGAACTGGCTACAAGTTGTTCATCAATCGCCAGCGCGAGAAGGCCGAAGCCGAGGAAACTCAGCAGCCACGCTTTGAACAAGGGCCGGGTGGGTAAGAAAAGGCGCATGAAGCAAGAAATGACCGCGGGGGCCGCTCATAATGACCTGCTACTTCATTTTGGAGGGCCTTCCGGTTTCACGATATTACACTTTGGAGGGATTTAACTCAATAGCGCCGCATCCACGCATCCGACGCGTACTTTTCCCGCGCCAAAACGGAGGCGGTTTCCAGTTCTTCGCGCGTCATCTCCCGCTCCCTGGTCCTGCCGGAAAACGCCCCGGCCAGCAGTTCTTCAAATTGCCCGGGAAGTTCGACGTTCTGGATGCTCCCCTGGTGCAAAAGGCCGCACTTCGTCCGCCGCTGCGCCGCTCCGGCGATTTTCCTCGAGCCAACCACGATATCGTGGCGCACCGCCTTCTGGAAGCATGCCCGGGACTCCTCGGGAAAAGGCTCGGCAGCCACCCTCCCCTCTACCCCCTGCCTGGCAAGCAGATCGCGGATGCTTTCGTGAATGAGCCGGTAGGATTCCACCGGCTTCAGGCGGAAAGCGGCTGAATCCGCCGGCGCAAAGAGCGAGTAGGTCACGTCCTCCCCGTGGGGAACAATCCCGCCTCCCGTCCACCGCCGCACGGGCTCGCGCCCCGGATATTCTTCCATGGCGGCCTGATACTTCTCAAAGTAACCGAAGGAGACTGCCGGCCGGCTCCAACGGTAAATCCGGATGGCCGGCGCCTTGAGCCGCCGCAGGAGCGTTTCGTCCATGGCCATATTGAACGCGGCCCCGTGCGACTGGGGATCGACGACTCGATCGAGGGTTTCAAACAGCATTGGCCATGGGATACGCCGCCGCGCCGCATCGCGCAAACCGGATTTGGTCATGGCGTTTCATCCGAGTTTGGCTACTATCTCATTTCCATGGCGAAAGTGGCATTAGGCAAAGGTCTCGGCGCGCTCATCAATCCCCGTGTCGCATCCCCGACGCCCGCGCTGGAACTCGGCGAGCGCATCCAGCACGTCGGCTTGTCGGACATCATTCCCACGCCGTTGCAGCCGCGCACGGAATTTCGGGGCGAGCGCCTCCAGGAGCTTATTGAATCCATTCGCGAACGCGGCATCATCCAGCCTCTCATCGTTCGCAGGAACGGCCAAAAATTTGAGTTGATAGCCGGCGAACGCCGGTGGCGCGCCGCGATGGAAGTCGGTTTGAGCCAGGCGCCGGTCATCATCCGCGAAGCGAGCGACCAGGAAGTGCTCGAGCTCGCCCTCATCGAAAATCTCCAGCGTGAAGACCTCAATCCCATTGAAGAAGCGAACGCTTTCTCCCGTCTTGCGCACGAGTTTGGCCTCAAACAGGAGGACATCGCCAAAAAGGTCGGCAAGAGCCGCGCCTCGGTCGCCAACTCCATGCGCCTCCTTGAGCTTCATCCCCAGGTGCGGAGCTGGCTTTTGCAGACCCGCATCTCCGTCGGCCACGCGAAGGTATTGCTCTCGGTGAAATCGCAGGAAGAACAGGTCGTCATCGCCGAGAACATCATCCGCCAGGGCCACACCGTGCGGGCGGCCGAGCGCCTGGTCGCCGGCCACTTCGCCAAGCAAGGCGTCACCCGAACCACGCGCGGCGGCAACCATTCCCCGTGCGTCACCCCCGCCATCCAGCATTTGCAAAACAGGCTTCAACAGCACCTGGCGACGCATGTCACCGTCCGGCACGGGGAGAAACGCGGAAATATCGACATCGAGTATTACGGCGCTGACGATCTTCAGCGGATTCTGGATCTGCTCGGTTTGCGAAACGATGAAACGTAGGGAATTGGGATTCTCGGGAGTCCGCAAAGCGCCGGCCGGAAAAATCCTTCTTCTTGCCCTCCTTTGCGCTTCTTGCGGTCACAAGACCGAGACTGTAACGGAGGCTGTAACGAGCCCGCCGCCGGCCCTGGCGCCCAGCCCGGCTTCGATTTCGGCTCCACCGGCGGCGCCGAAGGAACTCTGGAAGGAATTCTCCGGGACGGCGGCTTTTGCGCATGTGGAGCGCCTCGTCGATTTTGGCCCGCGTCCTTCCGGTTCCGAAGCCCTCGAAAAAGCGAGAAAATACATCACCGATGCCGTCCAGGGGAGGGGTTGGCAGGTCATTCCGCAGAAATTTGTCGATCTCACGCCCCGGGGACCCGTGACGTTCGTCAATCTCATCGCCCGTTTTGGAACCGCCGGCGGCGGCCCCGTTTCGGACGCCGCTCAGCGCGTGATCATCGCCTCGCATTACGACACCAAGATTTTTGATACGATCCGGTTCGTCGGCGCCGACGATGGCGGCTCGAGCACGGGCGCCCTCATCGAACTCGCCCGGGTGCTGGCGCTTGATCCGGACCTGGCCCGCCGGGTTGAACTGGTGTTTTTCGACGGGGAGGAAGCCGTCGTGCAATTCACCGAACTCGACGGCCTTTATGGCAGCCGCTATTACGCGCACGTCCTGCGGGAGACGCATCGCAACCGGCAGTTCAAATTTGGGATTGTCTGGGACATGATCGGCCCTTCGGACTTGAACATCACCATCCCCCCGGATTCTCCTCCGGAGTTGGCGCGCGGCATTTTCGCGGCGGCAGACGCTCTTGGCGCACGCTCGAGCTTCTCCTATTTCCGCAGTCCGATACTCGATGACCATACGCCGCTGAACGAATCCCACATTCCCACCATCGATCTCATCGACTTCGACTTTATCTACTGGCATACCGCCGACGATACTCTGGACAAGCTAAGCCCGGAGAGCCTGCAAAAAGTCGGGGCTGTGACTCTCTATCTGCTGCGCCAGGCGGATACAAAATAGATTCCTTGGATTGAACAGACTCAGTCAAACCACCGCACGGCGCGTGCGTACGTGCCAAAAAGCCAGCAGACCGAATCCGCCCAGCAGCATCGCCCACGTCGAAGGCTCGGGTACCGCATCGGCGTTGTTGAGCGCGACCATCTCGAACTGGCCAGTCTGCGGGTCATCCATCGTGTCGTATTCGTACCCTGGCGCCAGGCCGGTGACGACGAAGCTCACATCCGAAACGGTTATGTTGCCAGGCGAGCTCAGGAAGTCGAAAGTATCACCCTCCTGCGGCGCGAAACCATCGATGAATTCGAGGTCTATGATGGCGTCCGTGATCGTCATGTCGCCGCTGGCGATGATCCGATCAAACTGGCCGAGGCCTGTGCCGGCGATCTGAAGAGCCAGGATACCGCCGGTCTGAACATAATCGCCGGTGACGTTAAGGGTCGCCGGATCGCCTGGGGCGACCGTGCCGCCCGCGTCCACGACATCGCCAATGATGGCGCCGCCGCCGCCCAGCGTTCCGCCCGGATTGACCTGCACGGTATTGATCGCGGCGGCCGCACCCGATCCGACCGTGACGCTGCCGCCCCCGTGGACATCGATTGTGCCGTTGGTCCAAAGCTGCAACTCCTGATTCACCTGGACGGCGCCGCCGGTGCTCACGGTCAGGTTCCCCGTGCCCCCGGCGCCCGTTGTCGAGCCGCCGACCCCGAGCGTGTTCGCAACGAGCTGCGACGATGCGCCGGAGACCGTCACGTTGCCAACACTGCCGGGTTGGACGGCCACGCTGGCTGCTCCCGAGCCGGTCCCGGAAGGCGTGACCTGGCCGCCGTTGTACACATCGAGTTCTCCATTACCTCCGTCGCCGACTTTGAGCGCATCATTGTATTGCAAGGTGGAGGGTCCGTTTGCGTCCATGCCGGTGACGGTCACGGTGCCACCCGCTCCGAAAATCTCGCCGAGTGTGACATTGTCCGCGGAGACCGTCGAGCCGGCGCTGATCGTGAACGTCGCAATACCCTGGTGACCGACAGAAAGGGCTCCGCCGATATTCCAGGAGGAGCCGGCATCGACCTTGCCCGCGGCCGTGGCGCCGGTCATGTCGGCGAGTGTAGCATCGCCATCGCTGAGGAGGTTCGCGCCGTTGGTCACGTTGAGCGTGCCGGAGCCGTTCTCGCCAATGTTGAAATCGTGCTGCACTTCCATGAAAGTGCCGGCCCCATCCACGTTCAACGTGCCCGTGGAGCCGCCCTGGTCCCCGATGGTGACCATCGAGACGGTAAATGAGGCTCCGCCCTGCACGGCAAAAACGCCGGTTCCGTTTTCGCCGATCTTCAGTTCACCGTTCAGGTTGAGTTGCGAGCCCGGGCCGCTCAGCGTGACGATGCCGTTGCCGCCCTCCTCGTCGCCAATCACCATTTCCGAGGCGTTCACAGTGACCACGCCGCCGTTCTCGATATTCAACGTGCCATCCCCGCCGCCGCCGACCGTGAGATCGCTGGCGGTCCAGGTCGATCCAGCGTCCGTGACCGTTGCCGTGCCGCTCGCGCCTTCCATGTCGCCGATGGTCGTGCTGCCGGTGTTTAGCTGGCCGCCGTTCATAACATCGAGCGTCCCGGCGCCGCCGCCGCCCACGGTCAAATCACCCGTATTGAGCACCGAATCGGGATCCGTTACGGTTAACGTTCCGACGCCCGATTCGTCGTCGCCAAGAGTGATGTCGTTGCCGGATAAGTCCACGAACGCGCCGTTCTGGACGGTCATCGTGCCGGCGCCGGAACTCCCGATGGTGACGTCTCCGCCCCCGTAGTTGAACGTCGTCGAGGCGCCGTCAATCGTCAGCGTGCCCTCGGAGTTCTCGTTCTGGCCGAGGGTCAAATCGCCGTCCACCCTCAACGTGCCACCGGCTTCCACGGTCACGTCGCCCGCGCCGCTCTGGCCGATGGTCATGTCTTGATACGTATGCCAGATGGAGCCGGCGTCGGTGATCTCGACGGTGCCCGTCGAGCCGCCGTCCCGTCCGACAATCGCGGTTTGGCTGGCCACCGTCGCATTATTGGAAACGGTGAGAGATCCGTCGCCACCGCCGCCGACCGTCAGATCGCCGGCGGTCCATACGGTGCCGGCGCCGTCGATGTCGGCCAAGCCTATGGCGTCGGGGTCGACGCCGAGCACCACGTCGGGCGGATCGGACGTCGCGCCACCCGTAAGCTCGAACTGGCCGCCGCCGGCGAGGGCGATCTGGAATGTGTCGCCGGTGACGTTGAGCGTCGAGCCGCCGCCGTCGACGTCCAAAACCCCTACGCCGGTGGCCTGGCCGCCGAGGATGATGCCCTGCGCCGAGAGTGTCGCTCCGCCGTCGACGTCGACCGTTCCCGTGCCCCCGTAGCCGATATAGAGGGTGGCGTTGCTGGCGGTGACGCTCGATTGAGCGCCGCTAACGATCAGGATGCCGGTGCTGCCTTCATTGCGGCCGACCCGCACGATCGTGCTGTCGACGATCAGCGCGCCTCCATTGGTGATCGTCGCGTATCCATCCCCGCTGTAGCCGATCGACATGTCGCCCTTGGACTCCAATTGCGAGCCGGCGCCGTCGATGGTGAGATAGCCGGTGCTGTCCGCATCCGTTCCCAGCAGAGTCGAACTGGTGCCGTCGATGCCGCTGGTGTTGGTGGTGACGGTGGCGCCGCCGGTGATGTTAAGAATGCCGACGCTGTCACCGTACAGACCGACATACAGAATGTCGCCCGAAATTACCCGCGCACCGTTCTGGACCACCAGGGAGCCGTTGCCTGAAGAGCCGACCGAAAGGAAGCTGGCGTTGTTCCAGGTCGAGGCATCGATGATCACGACGCCGGTCGATCCGGCGGCGTTGCCGATCACCGCCTGCTGGGAGTTGAGCGTGCTGGCGCCCGATACCAGGAGCGTGCCGTCGCCGGTATCGCCGATGACCATCGACGGCGGCTGATAGCCGGTGTCGGTCGCGTTCAGTGTGCTGCCGCCGCTCAAGGTCAACAGGGCCGGAACATCGGCCGAACCGCTGCCATAGCCGGTTGCCCCGGTGGCGATGACCACGGTGCCGGCCGTGATCGTCGATCCGGTGGCGGCGAGCGTCGTCGTTCCGGTGGCGACGGGATAGAGGACGGGGTCGATTCCGATGATCTCGAGCTCGGTGCTCGCGTTCAAAGTTGCGTTGGTCAGCGTCACCGGCTGCGCGTTATAGGCCTGCGTGGACGGGATGCCGGGCGCCACGCCAAGGATTTGGGTTACGTTGCCCGACAGAGTCGCCCCGCTGATCGTCAGCGAGCCCGCGTCCGCCACCGGGTCGGCCACCGCATCGGTAGCCCCGAATCCGGAGTATGGGGATAAGTTGGTGCCCGCGGCGAGCGTGAGAAACGACGCCGAAAGCGTCCCGCCGTTGATGTTTTGCGCCGAGCCGGCAAAGCCGGTGAAGGTATAGGAACCTTGCGAATAGGTGATAGTCGGATCGTAGGCCAGAAGGGGGATGCCGCCCACCGAGGAGATCGACGCCGTGCCAGTCACGGTGAGACCGCCCAACGTCAGCGTTCCCGGCCCGCTAACCCCAAAAGTGGCGATCGTTCCGCCCACGCCCGTCACTTGGAACCCGTTTGCGGTGTACCCGGCGAACCCGTACGTGTTATAATAGCCGTAGACCGGATCGTTCGGCTGGCTGTTGTCGGTCGGCCCCTCCGTGGGTGTCAGGTAGCCTGCCGGGACCCCGCCGATGGAGAGCGAGTCGCCGGGCCCGGGCAAACTCGTGGCAAACAAGCCCTGCGTCGGATCGAAGGGCTCTTCTGAATCCTCCAGGTCGCTTGCGATGTACGCACCCGACAAACTTTCGGAATAGGCGGGGTTCGCCGGTGGGACTTCGGATGAAACTGTCGGATGGCCGCCGTAGCCGGGCAGGATGGCCGTGCCGCCGACAAAACCGTAGTCATCCGCATGGGCGGCGCTGATCGAGACTAGACCGAGTATCGCCGCCAACAGGCCACCCAAGCAACTCTTAGATATGTTGGCGGATGATTTCATGGTTGCCTTGGGGTTTCTGCATCGTCAGCAGGCTGTTCGGTGTGGTTAGATATTTATCATTTCCGATGATTGTGGTAAATGCCGGTGGGTACCAAGTCAATCTAAAAAGCCTATTGGCATATAGTAGAGGTGGCCCAGCCGGCGCACAAAATAGATTCCTTTGGATTGAACAGACGGCTCCATTCCTCCGTCCAATCTGTATGGTTCACATACTCATTTCCGGTGTGTTTGCCGCCATTGCGCTCGCCTACCTGGCCGGCGTCATCGCTCCCCTATTCCACCGGAACCACCACCCCCAAGGCCACCATCCCCCCGGCCCGCGCTGAAATCCCCTCCCGGCCGTCGATAACGGCTCGCGCATCGCGCTCCGCGGCAGTCTATTCCGAGCTTTCCGCCGCCTCCTGGAGCGCCTTTTGCAGCTTCTCGATGGCCGCTGGATTCTTTAGCTTTTTCCCTTCGGCATTCGTCACGTAGAAGCTGTCGATCGCGGCGCCTTTTTCCGTGGTGATCCTGGAAAGCGCGATGTTCGCGACCGTGGAGGCAAATCCCTTGAGTAAATGATAGAGCAACCCGAGGCGATCCGGGGTCTGAATTTCGACCAGGCTGTAAACCGGGTGGACGTTGTTATCGATCACGATCCGCGTGGACATGTCGATCTCCTGCGTGAGGTTATAGGTCCGCCGGCGTCTCCCCTTTTTCAGAAGCGGGCCAAAATCGAAGGATTCCTGGGCGAGCGCCTCATTCAGGAGCTGCCATACTTGGGAAATCTCCTTCTCCTCCGTCACAGCCTGGAACCGGGACGTGCAGACCCGGAAGATGTCCAGCACGAGATTGTCTCCCCGTGAATAGATATCCGCGCTCAAGATATTGAGTTGGGCAACCGAAAACGAACCCGCGATCTTCGCCAGGATTTCATTGCGGTCCCACGAGCAGATCCAAACCTCGCTGTGGCCGCGGTTCGGATGCGGAATCCATTGGACGGCGGGCGCCAGCGAAAACTCGTCGCTCGAATAGCGCGCTTCCAGGAACGAGCGGAAGAGGCGTATGTGGGCCGCGATGTCCGCCGGCGAATAATTCTGAAAATAGGCGTCCGGCATGTACTCGAAATGCGCCTCGACTTCATCCGCGAACCCCGCGGAGAGTTTCTTCGTGGTGGCCCGCCGGACGTCCTCGCGATGGATCTGCCTCTCGCGGTAATACGATTCTCCGCCCTCCAGATATTTCGATGTCCCGCGATAGAGCTGCCAAACCAGCGACTCCTTCCAGTCGGACCAATTCTCGTCGCCGGTGCCCTGCCCGTCGGCAAGCGTTATGAGCATCAGCGCGTTCAGGTTGGCCTGGGTTTTTACTACGTTGGCGAATTCCGCGACGGTGGCGGGATCCTCGACGTTCCGCCGTTGCGCGGTATTCGAGAGGACGAGATGGTTGTCCACCAGCAGGATGAGAGTCTTCCTCTGTTCGGAGGTGAGTTGAAGCCGGGCCGCGACCTTCTGGGCGAACAGCGCGCTCGCCTCGGCGTGGTAGCGCACGTTGGACGCCTTGCCCGTGTCGTGCAGCAGGAGCGCGAGATAGATGACGAACGGATCCTGGAGCCGTTGAAACATGGCCCGGTAATCCTTCAGCCGCGGTTCATCCGTGTCGATGAGACGGTCCATCTTCTCGATGCAGACCAGGGTGTGCTCGTCCGCCGTGTAGCGGTGAAAAAATTCGTGCTGCACCAGGCAGGTCAACTGCCCGAACTCCGGGATGTAGCGTCCCAGGAAATCGACCTCGTGCATCATCCGCAGGATGCGGCCGACCCGTCCCTTTTGGGAAAGGATCACGTGAAAAGTCTCACGGTTCGCACGCGCGTATTGGAAAGTCCGGTCAACCAGGTGCAGCCGCCTCCGGATCAACTGTTGAATCTCGGGGCTCAGGACGAGGTCCCTCTGCTGCGCGTGAAGGAACAGGCGCATCATCCGGAACGGATCCTGGTTGAAAATGTCCCGGGTTTCGGGATAGATCGCCCCCGACTTGCTATAGAAGCCGTCGAAATGCTCCTGTTTTTCCGGATGTATGAGCAACCTGAAAAAACTGGTTTTCTGCGCCAGCATTCCGCCGTAAAGGCGGTTTGAAATCAACTCGGTCACGTGATAGATCGTGCGCGCGTGCTGGAAATACTCCTTCATGAACGCCTCGCCGCGCCGCAGCGCGTTCTTGTGGGCGTAATGGAATTTCGTGGCGATCTGGAGTTGAAAATTGTGGCTTAGGACATCCGTCGCCCTCTTGTTCAGGTAGTGCAGTTCCGTCCTCACGCGCAGCAGAAAATCGTAGGCCCGCTCCAGTTTCCGGCACTCCTCTTCATGGAGCAGTTTTTTTTCCACGAGCCCCTCGGTCGTCGAAACCCCTTCCTTGAAGTAGCTGACCCAGAGCAGGTTTTGATAGTCGCGCAGGCCTCCGCACCCGTTCTTGATGTTGGGCTCCTGCATATAAACGGTGCCCCCGTATTTCTCGTGGCGCTCCTTCTGGTTCACGACGCGCTCCTCGAGGAAGCTCGATTCGAATCCCCGGACACAGCGCCGCTTGAACTCCGCCTTGAACAGGTCGAAGAGCGCCCTCTCGCCGGCGACGAAGCGCGCCTCCAGCAGCGCGGTCTTCGAAAACATATCGGCGTTGGCCTGCTTGACCGCCCCTGATATCGACCGCGTCGAATGCCCCACCTTGAATCCCACGTCCCAAAGCGTGTAGAGGATGGACTGGATGACCTCGTTGCTTTGCGGCGTCACCGCCTTCATCGACGCGCTTTGCAGGAACATGATGTCCACGTCGCTGCAAGGATTCAGCTCGCCGCGTCCATAACCGCCGATCGCCACCAGGGCGAGGCCGTCGGCGGCTCGTCTCGACGCTTCGGAGTCCGGCTCGAACAGGTGCCTCAACACGATGTCCAGTAGGGTCGCGCGCTCCTGGCAGATCTCGCGGCCTCCGCCTCCGGCGTAGTGCTTGAGCTGGAGGCGGTGGTTTTCAATCTTCAGGAATTTCTTGTAAAGCGAAAGCAGTTCCGCCGGCTTTTGCTTGCCTTGCGCCACGAGCCGCCGCTCGGCGTGGGCAAGGACCTTTTCTCGATGAAGCATCGGGACTCTCTTCTGCTCGGAATGCGCGGGCTCAGGCTCTAATTTGTTCGTCTCCATTCGCGTCGGTCGCGGCCCGCGCCCGCCTAGATTTCAATCGCATAGCGCTTCATCTTACTATACAGCGTCGGCCGATGAATGCCGAGCACTTGCGCGGCTTTCTTCTTGTTTCCGTGGCATTGCGCCAGCGCGGTCAAGATCGCAACTTTTTCACGGCTTTCAAGATTGAGCGTATCGCCCTCGGCGTGGGAAGCGGCCTCGATCAGCATGGGAGGCAACTGCAATTCGCGCGGCAATTGCTTTTCGGTGATGACGTTGTCCTCGGCAAGGACCATCCCATACTCGATGGCGTTTTGAAGCTCGCGGACGTTCCCGGGCCAGGAGTAGGAGCGAAGCAATTCCAGCGCTTGCGACGTGAAGCGCGGCTCCGGCCGGTTCATCTGGGCCGCGAACCGGCTCGCGAAAAGGGTTGTGAGCGAGGGAATGTCTTCCTGGCGCTCCCGAAGCGCGGGAATCTCGATCTGGAACGTATTGAGCCGGTAGTAGAGGTCGCGCCGCAGGAACCCGTCCCGCAGGGCGGCGTTCACCGGCCGATTGGTCGCCGCGACCAGCCGGAAATCCGCCTTGATGGATTTCGTGCTTCCAAGGGGCCGAAATTCCCTCTCCTGCAACACCCGCAGGAAACGTGTCTGGAGTTCCGGCGGCATGTCGGCGACTTCGTCCAGGAAAAGGGTTCCCCCCGCCGCCT
>Ga0302324_100014456_pt1 | contig 15925 bp, 15 predicted proteins | sample Palsa_T0_1_FD_201949 | JGI IMG/M metagenome (GOLD analysis project Ga0302324, IMG submission 201949) | Peat permafrost microbial communities from Stordalen Mire near Abisko, Sweden - Palsa_T0_1 | ecosystem: Environmental > Terrestrial > Soil > Palsa > Peat permafrost | place: Sweden: Abisko...
CAGTTGGTCCTGGATAATCAGGTAATGCTGGGCAGCGTCAATGCTGCGCGTGGCCACTTTCAGATGGGCGCAGATGATCTGTTTCAAGCTCACCTGCGCTGGGGCGCTCATATCGGCGCTCTGATCACGAATCGTTATTCGTACAGCCAGTTTGCGGAGTCAGTGAACCATCAGTCGCCCGAGACCATCAAGGAAGTCATCGAGTGGTCTTAAAGAGACTCCCACAAGATCCTTTAATCAACCCTTGTCCATTTGCGGTCGCTGTTGATGAATTTGAGATCCCCCAAACATGTCTAAAAGAGTACAGTCCTTCCATCCTCTGATGGACCAAAATAGGGCTCCAGTAACTACGAGGCTGGGAGAGGCGACATGGTGCCACAAGCGACTGCTTCGCATTTCATTCCCACAAAGATTCTGGTGCCCGTTGATTTCAGCTCGTCATCCGATTCTGCGCTGGAGACCGCATCCGACCTTGCTCAGCACTTTCATGCCGAGCTCTACCTCCTGAACGTGATTCCCATGCTTCCAACGGGCACCAAAACCGTCTCCTTTCCTGAAACGGAATACCTCCGCAAGGCCGAGGATAATGCGGAGCGACAGTTGGCCACGTGCGACGCCGCCCTGGTTTCCAAAGGGATCAAGTCCAGTTCCAGTATAGAAATCGGTAATGACGTGGTTGGAAACATCATGCTGGTGATCGAACGTGAGCATATCGACCTGATTGTGATTTCGACGCATGGTATCTCTGGCTGGCGTCCACTAGTCTTCGGCTCTATCGCGGAGAAGGTCGTTAAACAGGTGCAATGCCCGTTGTTGCTACTTCGGTCCGTCGAACTGGCTCCGAATTGCGCAACCTCTGCTCCGCAATCTTGAAGAATCGTGGGAGCAACTAGTTCCACATAGCGAATTATGGCCGCACATGCCGAAGTCGCACCATCAAAGCCGCCCGCAAAGCCGGTCCAGAACATAGCCTCGTCGGGACTCACCAGCGCTGAGGCACATGGTCGTCTTCAAAAAGACGGGCCCAATGCAATGCCCGATGTGTCCGCTCATCCACTTCGAAATGTATTGGCCAAGTTCTGGGCACCCGTCCCATGGTTGCTCGAAGCGTCGATTGGGCTTGAGCTCGTGCTGCACAAATACTTCGAGGCCTCGATTATCGCGGGCCTGCTGGTCTTCAACGCAGCGCTAGCCTATTTCCAGGAAGGTCGCGCCCAAGCTACCTTAAAAGCCTTGAACTCGCGTCTCGCCTTGAATGCCTCCGTCGAGCGCGATGGGGTATGGAAGACGGTACCCGCCGCGGAGTTAGTGCGTGGTGATCTCGTCAAGTTGTCGCTCGGCGGTGTGGTTGCGGCCGATGTGCATTTGATCGGGGGATCTGTCCTGCTTGATCAATCCATGCTCACAGGCGAGTCTCTGCCCGTCGAGGCTGGTCCGGGCGTCGATACCTATGCGGGAGCACTCGTGCGGCGCGGTGAAGCGACCGCTGTGGTTACAGCGACTGGCGTTCATACTAAATTTGGCCGTACGGCAGAACTAGTGCGCACTGCGCACGCAGCAAGTTCGCAGCAGAGAGCTGTCCTGCGCATCGTGCGTAATCTCGCTATTTTCAACAGTGGGGTCATCCTTATTATCGGAGCGTATGCCTATTTTCATGCCATGCCCTGGAGTGAGATTATTCCTCTGCTTCTCACGTCCGTTCTTGCGGCAATCCCTGTGGCATTGCCGGCAACATTCACGCTCGCGGCAGCGCTCGGAGCGCGATCTCTGGCGAAACGGGGCGTCCTTCCAACGCGGCTCTCCGCTGTAGATGAAGCTGCGACGATCGATGTCTTGTGCTCGGATAAAACCGGAACGCTAACACGCAATGAACTTTCGGTCACCAGCGTTAAAGCGATGCCCGGGTTTGACGAAGCCCACATTCTCGGCATGGCGGCTCTCGCCAGCTCTGAGGGTGGCGATGACTCTGTGGATGCAGCGATTCGCTCTGCTTCAACCCACAAGCCAGTATCGGACCTGCCAAAGCTAATCACGTTTGTGCCATTCGACCCTGCCAAGAAAACATCCGAAGCAACAGCAACCGATGCAAACGGTGGCATAGAGCGCATCATCAAGGGTGCCTTCACGGTAGTCGCGAGCCTCACCGCCCAATCGCCGACTGCGGCCGGTTTGGCCGACGGGCTTGAAAAGCAAGGTTTCAGAGTGTTGGCAGTAGCTGCCGGCCCCGCGGCATCTTTGAAGCTGATGGGTCTTATTGCCCTCAGCGACCCTCCCCGTGAAGATTCGATCTCTCTGATCTCGGAGCTCAAGACCCTGGGTGTGCGCACGGTCATGGTGACAGGTGACGCTCCTGCTACGGCGGCAATCGTTGCCCACGCTGTGGGATTGGATGGGGCTCTTTGCCCGCCCGGACCGATACCCGAAGGCGTGAAACCGGAGGATTTCGCGGTATTCGCAAGCATTCTTCCCGAAGGAAAATTTAACCTGGTCAAGGCCTTCCAGAAGAACGGACGTACAGTCGGAATGTGCGGCGATGGCGCCAATGATGCCCCGGCGCTCCGTCAGGCACAGATGGGCATTGCGGTATCGACCGCAACCGATGTCGCCAAGTCGGCGGCTGGCATTGTGCTGACAGAGGCTGGGCTTGGCGGCATCGTCGCCGCAGTCAAAGAGGGCAGGACTACGTTTCAGCGCATTCTTACCTACACGCTGAACTCCGTCCTCAAGAAGATCGTGCAAGTGCTCTTGCTAGCAATTGGCCTGGTCATAACCGGACATGCGGTTTTGACGCCTATGCTAATGGTCATTGTGATGATCACAGGCGACTTTCTTGCCATGTCCCTGACCACGGACAGAGTGCGACCATCATCCATGCCAAATTCCTGGCAAGTCGGCAGGATCACGATGGCAGGTACCATTCTGGGAGGCTGCTTTTTAGTGTTTTGTATATCGGTCCTCGCGGTCGGCAAGTTCGAAATGGGATTCGGAATCGAAGCACTGAGAACGCTCTCCGTCGTTGCCATCGTATATGGCAGCCAAGCCACAATTTACGCCCTACGGGCGCGACGCCATCTTTGGGGACTGCGCCCGACGGTATGGCTCGTTGCATCCTCCGTTGCAGACATTCTTATTATCTCAACGTTGGCTCTTCGAGGGATTGCCATGGCACCACTGCCCGTCTCAGTCCTGGCCGTTGAATTTGCAGCGGCAATCAGTTTCTGGCTGATCCTGGACGGAGTGAAGATCCCTGTCTTCGCTCGTCTTGGCATTTCGTAATTTGACTTCCTGCGAACACTGGCCCTGGTTGACGCCCGAGTTAAAAGAGAAATTTACCGAGATCCACCGACGCCCTATGCTAGTCGAACGCGGCGAAAATGGATATTAGACATCGAGAACTAGCATCAGAAGGTCGGAGCGTGAAGCCTTCAATCGAGGGGTCTTGGTCAATGCAAGGAAACTTCCGACTCCGATCGACACAATTCGGCGACCCATCAGGAAATGGCTGCCGCCAGAAAAGGACGTGCCTGATGACCACCTCTCGTTCTGACACTCTGGTGCTCTTCGGCGTCACGGGCGATCTCGCTCATAAGATGATCTTCCCGGCGCACTATGCCATGGTAAAAAGTAATGTCCTCGATGTCCCCGTAATCGGCGTGGCCTTCCCTAAGTGGAGTCTCGAGCGTCTGCACAGACGCGTGACCGACAGCATCAAGCGATCGGGCAGGTTCGATGACAAGCGCGCCCTCCACCGTCTTCTATCGTTGTTTAGGTACGTGAGCGGGGATTACAAAGACCCGCGCACGTTCTCGGCGATAAAAAAGGAGTTGGGTAAGGCTCGGCGGCCAGCGCACTATCTCGCGATCCCGCCCTCGCTCTTCGAGACCGTGATCAAAGGACTGGGTGCCGCGAATCTCGCCGAGCATGCGCGCGTCGTTGTCGAAAAGCCGTTCGGACGTGACCTGGCCTCTGCGCGGGAACTCAACCGCGTAGCGCGCTCGATGTTCCCGGAAGATTCAATTTTCCGCATCGATCACTTCCTCGGGAAGGAGGCGATCATGAATATCCTGTACTTCCGTTTTGCCAATTCTTTCCTGGAGCCCATCTGGAATCGCAACTACGTGGCCAGCATCCAGATAACCCTGTCCGAGCAGTTCGGCATCGGGAAGCGCGGCAAGTTTTACGAAACTGCCGGCTGTCTGCGCGACGTGATCGAGAACCATCTCTTCCAAATCGTTGCTCTGCTTGCTATGGAACCTCCGGCCGGCAGGGATTTTGGAGCCGTGCACAACGAGAAAGCTAAGGTCTTCGAAGCCATGCGCCCTCTGAAATCGGCCGACTTGGTGCGCGGCCAGTACGCTGGCTACCGGAAGGAACCAGACGTGGCGAAGAACTCGGACGTCGAGACTTTCTGCGCCCTGCGACTCTTCATCGACTCATGGCGCTGGGCGGGGGTTCCGTGGTATTTGCGTTCCGGCAAATACCTGGCAGATACCGCGACCGAGGTACTGGTGGAATTGAAGGCGCCGCCGCAGAGGCTTTTCGCCGACTCAGAGCCGGCCACTGGCCCGGCCAACTACTTGCGCTTCCGGCTCTCGCCCGACTCGGCCATCGCCCTCGCTGCTCGCGTCAAGCACCCGGGCAAGCAGTTCGTCGGCGACCAGCGAGAGCTGTACCTGTTCGAAGAACAGCAGGGAGAGGAAACGCCTTACGAGCGACTCTTAGGCGACGCCATGATCGGGGATGGTGCGCTCTTCACCCGTGAGGACGCGGTGGAGGCCGCCTGGGCCGTGGTCGACCCAGTCCTTAAGAACCATCCCCGGGCTCGCCCCTACAAGCGCGGCGGCTGGGGACCGAAAGAGGCCGAGACACTAATCGCTTCAGACGGCTCTTGGCACAACCCCAAACCCAAGGAAGCATCCGAATGACGAGCCTCCTGCGTCCGTCGTCCGCACCGATCACGGCATCGGCACGCATGCCTTGGCTGCTCAACTTCTGGACGAAGGAGCCGCGTCGTTCGTCAAATCCTGGAACGACCTGATGGAGTGCATCTCATCCTAGAGCGCGGCGTTCAAAGCTGCCTGAGTCCGCAAAGGGTACAACGTAAGGAGGCGTTACACCTTTGCGTCCGGTGCGTGAGCGACACCTCCCGGCGGCAAGACATCCGGCATGTCAAGCCGTGCACGCCAATCCGGTAGTCGGCCATCCCATAGTAAATGTCGAAGCGTTCCGGCGAGCCGAGATCGTCGCGACGGTCAATTCCGGTCGGGAACACGACATTCGCGACGGTCCCGCGGCGTTCCTGCGGCAGCTCTGGGGTCAACACCGGCTCCGAAGAACGATAATGGATCACTTGCGGATGTCCTTTGAGAGTACCCTCACTCCGGCCGAGTAGCACACGGAAGTGCCGCTTCGCGGGGAAGACTTCAAAACCGTCGCAGCGTTTACCGTAGCTGAGGGACAGAAGGCGTCGTTTGATCTTACCTGGTATCCCTCACACCAGGCTGAGCCTTTGCCGTTGAACGTTGATAAGGCTATTCAAGGCACGCAGGACTGGTGGCGGGAATGGTCCGATCGCTGTTCCTATCATGGCAAATGGCGCGATGCGGTATTGCGTTCGCTGATCACGCTAAAAGGTCTGACATTTCTGCCCACGGGAGGAATCGCGGCGGCGCCTACAACTTCGCTCCCAGAGTTGCTGGGCGGCGTACGGAACTGGGACTATCGCTTTTGCTGGGTGCGCGATGCCACGCTTACCCTGCACTCCCTGCTCGATGCCGGATATCACGATGAAGCGCGAGAGTGGCGGGAATGGCTTCTGCGAGCCGTCGCCGGCAGCCCTTCCAAACTCAACATCGTCTACGGCCTTCGCGGCGAACGCAGGCTCACGGAACTGGAACTGCCGTGGCTCTCAGGCTATGAGAACTCAGCGCCGGTACGGACGGGAAACGCTGCGTACAACCAATTTCAATTAGATATTTTCGGAGAGGTGGCCAATACTCTTTTTCAATGCCGCCAGGCAGGGCTCAAACCGCCGAAGAACGAAGGCGAAGACGTCGCACCGCCGATGATTGAATTTCTGGAGACCGCATGGGATCGCCCCGATGATGGCATTTGGGAAATGCGCGGTCCGCGCCGGCATTTCGTTCACTCCAAGATGATGGCGTGGGTCGCCGTCGATCGCGCCATCAGGTCCGTGGAGCAAGGCTGGATCGCGGGAGATATCGCGCGATGGAAGACACTTCGGACCACCATCCACGAACAGGTATGCCGGCAAGGTTTCGACGCCGGCCTCAATTCTTTTGTCCAGTATTACGGCTCGAAACACCTCGACGCCAGTCTCCTAATGATGCCTCTGGTCGGCTTTCTCCCGGCGGATGATGCGCGCGTAATCGGTACTGTTAAAGCCATCGAAACACATCTCATGGAGGGTGGCTTTGTGGGGCGGTACACGCAAGACCCCGCCGTCGATGGCATGCCGCACGGCGAGGGCAAGTTTCTCGCCTGCACTTTCTGGTTGGCGGATAATTATGCACTGCAAGGCCGCCATGAAGATGCAATCCGTATATTTGACCGCCTGCTGGATATTCGTAACGATGTCGGGCTCCTTTCCGAAGAGTATGATCCGGTGGCAAAATGTCTCCTGGGCAATTTCCCTCAGGCGTTCTCTCACGTCGGTTTGGTAAACACAGCCCTCAATCTAAGCCGAGGTTTCCGTCAGTTCGCTGTTGGCCCTGTAGCAGCCGTCGATTCGCGTTGAAATTCAGAGCTGCTCCCTTTCCGAGGACCAACCGATTCTGTGCCTCCGAGACAATGAGCCTGTATATGCCTTGTTCAAAATTGACCAGATTCCTCGTCGTATTTTGCTTGATAGTGAAGGCTTAAGAAAATCGAGCGGAGGGATGGACAATGAGCGCAACAGCCGTTGAGAAAATAACGCACTTGCCAGACAAACGGCCCCTGTCCGCCAGAACCCCTCACCCAAGAAAAGGCACCTCGCTAAGAATCCGGATCATAAAGGCATGGCCCTACGAAAGCGAAAGTCTGGCGTGACCGCCTGTCGACGAATTGCCTATGCCGTGGCCGACGAGGACCAGTCAACCGCCTCGACAACATCGTCAAGTTGCGGCGACAGACGCCTGCCCTCTTTTCCCGGGGCCGCACGTGCGTCTCTCCGTAAATCTTGGCGCCGAACGAAACTTATGTTATTAGCAGCTGATTTGGGCAGCTTGCAATCTCGGATGAATGTCGTGGCACGATACTTACTCCGGGAACAACTTTGCTTTCTGGCGCGCTCTAACCCGATCTTATTCCGTAGAACTGCAGTGGGCTGCTCGTCTTGACTTCGCAATGTTTTTTCAGCCTTCGGCGGCTAAAGGTGGGCAAGTCTACAGTGGACTTGAGATTTAATCGCGGTTCTGACGGAACCCTCGCCGCGGATGTCATGAAAGTACACGGCGACCTGCATGTCGAAGTTTCGTCGGCACCTCAGAATATGGCAGCATAAAGCTTTCATAAGAGCGAGGTTATTCATGAAGAACGAAACGGTGGTGGTCACTGGGTCGTCGGCTGGGCTAGGCCGAGCTGTGGCTCACGAATTTGGCAGGCGCGGCGCAAACGTCGCATTGTTAGCGCGTGGCATAGATGGACTGGAGGGCGCGAAGAGGGAAATCGAAGCTGCGGGCGGCAAAGCCTTGGTTCTACCGACGGACGTGGCGGATTCAGGAAAGGTCGAGGCCGCTGCCGCAGCAGTCGAGAAGGAGTTCGGCCCCATCGACATCTGGATCAATAACGCCATGGCATCGGTGTTCTCTCCAGTAAAAGAAATGAAGCCGGAAGAATACAAGCGAGTCACTGAGGTAACGTACCTCGGCGTGGTCTACGGCAGTCTGGCTGCATTGAAGCGCATGTTGCCGCGCGATCGCGGCACGATTGTTCAGGTGGGTTCGGCGCTGGCGTATCGCAGTATCCCGCTGCAATCGGCTTATTGTGCTGCCAAGCACGCCATCGCCGGCTTTACCGATTCCCTGCGCTGCGAGCTCATTCACGACAAGAGCAGGATTCGACTGACGATGGTGCAGATGCCCGCACTCAATACTCCACAGTTCGGTTGGGTGAAGAGCCGTTTGAAGAATAAAGCTCAGCCGGTGCCACCGATTTTCCAGCCCGAGGTAGGAGCTCGCGCAATTTACTGGGCAGCACATCATCATCGGCGTGAAGTATGGGTCGGCGCACCCACAGTGGAAGCGATTGTCGGAAACAAGATCGTGCCGGGCCTTCTCGACCACTATCTAGGGCGAACGGGATACGATTCACAGCAGACTGATGAACCTGAAAACCCGAATCGTCCCAACAATCTTTGGGAGCCGGTTGCCGGGGACCATGGAACGCACGGTACGTTCGACAGCCGTGCTCACGAGCGCAGCTCCGAGCTTTGGCTAGGCCTACATCGGGAGTGGGTTGCTCTAGCCCTCGCGGCGTTAACGGGGGCAGGCTTCTTCTTGGCTTCGCGGTCGCGCACCGAACCTTCGAAGTCCCCGAGCGAGTCGCGAAAAAGGGTTGAGCATCGCCGTGTGAATAATTGAGTGCATTCCCTTCGCAAGCGGCTCGGAAGAGTCTGCTCAGTGCTGGTTCACCCGAGAATTGCTGATCCGCGACAATCTGCATGACAACGACAAAAAGATGATCGAGTAGGGCAAGACCAAGCTCATGGAAATTATGCAGGCGGCTGGGGCGGAAGAAGTCGTCCAGGAAGCACGTTATGCCCATCTGGTAGGAGGCGCCCGCATGGGAAACGACTCGCGCGCTTCCGTTGTGGACAGGTTCGGACGCACGCACGATATTCCGAATCTTTTTGTCTGCGATGGAAGCGTAATGCCCACGCAAAGATCGGCGAATCCCGGCCTCACGATTCAGGCGCTTGCCGCGCGAACCGCCGATTACCGCATCTGGCAGCGGAGCGAAGCCTTTACAGGATCGACTCGGGACACGGAGCCGCCGGCCATTCGATACGACTTGTCTCCGCCTGGTACTTGGGGTAAGGGCGTGCCACGTCTCACATGACGCGCGCGGTTCGGGTCAAGAACTATGTATCGGCAATTTGGAAATAAGGAAGTCGTAGAAAATGACTTCAGTGGCGTTCGACTTTGGCAAACTTCCGATTCACAGTTGGCGAGCTGCGGCTCGCTCGGGTATTGTGACCCTGGCTTGCGCGGCCGTGTTTGGTGGCAGGCGATGGAACTAATTCAAAAGAACAAACAAAAATCCGAGGCATTGGGTTCAGAACTTCGCCATGGTTCATGCAAGTCTCTCCGGCGACGCCGCGGTATATTTGGATTGTTTCTGGCGGCGAGCGCGTCGATGAGCGTGATCGCATTGTATCAACTGGGAATCCTGAAACGTGTTCCGGAACCGCCGTTGCCTCGATTCGCTTCCGACAATATCACTGGCTCGGCCAGGGCTTATTCACTTCTCGCAACCCCGGATGCCGTTCTAGCTATCGGTAGTTATGCTGCGACCATGACTCTGGCCGCGATGGGATCGCCCGATAGAGCGAACGAACAACCGTTACTTCCTATCGCGCTAGCGGCGAAGGTGGGGTTTGATGCCGCTGTGGCGGCGAAATATACGCTTGACGAATGGCGGAAGCACCGTTCCTACTGCTTTTGGTGTCTGTTTGCTTCCGCCGCTACCTTTGCCGCTGTGCCGCTAGTGATTCCCGAGGCGCGCAGCGCACTTCGCCGCTTTATCGCCTGACGAATACCTGCAAGCGAACCGGCTATCGCATCGTAACGACAATCGTGATCGGCTCTCTCCGGGAAGTTCATCCCCTGGAGCACCACAATCACTGACGCATCAAAAGGGCACACGGCATTCATTTCGTAGCCCACAAAAAAGCCCACAAAACTCTTGACCTGGGGTGATCTTCAATGACTTACGGTGTCGTCCGTGCGTTCCAAGTCATTGTAAACACTTAATAGCTGAGCCCTGAAAAGGCTGGCGTCGGCGGTTCAACTCCGTCCCTGGCCACCATATTTTTACAAGCACTTTGCGACATCGACCCACCTGGTCTTGGCTCCAATTGGCTCCACAGTTCTTTTCAACGAGCTAATTCACCCTGCCGCGACTGCGGCGGCATGGAAATATTCTCCGTATTTGCCGCGATCAGCTTTGACATGCGGGACTCTACCATCGCAGACATCTTGGCGAGGGCACGCCGCTGTGACGCCGGCACAAACTGCGCGTAGATAACAGCGGGCTGTCAGCACCGTCCAGTTTCCAATCAGTTGTATCGGCCGGCGACTTTGTCACGGCAGCATTCTCTTCGCGAATCTGCGCGATCTTGTGCAGGTCATGTAACTCTGCAACAAAAATGCAGGCGCATCATCCAATAGGAGACCGCCTATCAGGAGACCTAATGATGCAGATCGGCATCGACAGCTTCGCCGCAGCCATCTCTGATCCGGCCACCGGCCTTACGCTCAGTCCTGTCGACCGCATGCAGCATTTGCTGGAAGAGATCGAACTCGCCGACCAAGTCGGCCTCGACGTTTTCGGCATAGGCGAACATCACCGCGCGGAGTTCCTCGACTCCGCACCGGTAGTGATCCTGGCTGCGGCTGCCGCGCGTACCAAAAACATTCGCCTCACCAGCGCCGTCACGGTTCTTAGCGCCGCCGATCCTGTGCGCGTCTTCCAGGAATTCGCCACGCTCGACCTGATCTCCCATGGCCGCGCCGAGATCGTCGCGGGCCGCGGCTCATTCGTGGAGTCCTATCCGCTCTTCGGCCTCCGCCTCGATGACTACGATGAACTTTTCACCGAAAAGCTCGATCTGCTCCTCGCCATCCGAGCGAACACGCATGTTAAATGGTCCGGCAGGCACCGCGCTCCGCTCACCGGCCAAGCCGTCTACCCGCGTCCGCTGCAGGATCCGCTGCCCATATGGGTCGGCGTCGGCGGCACGCCCACCTCCTTTGTCCGCGCCGGCATGCTCGGACTACCGCTGATGGTCGCCATCATCGGTGGCGAGCCCAAACGATTCCGCCCTCTCGTCGACGCCTACCGCGAGGCCGGCCGCCGCGCCGGGCACCCCGCCGAGAAGCTAACCGTGGGGCTTCACTCCATCGGCTTTCTGGCCGACACTACCCAGCAAGCTGCCGACGACTTTTATCCGGGCTACGCGCACACGTTCACTGAGATCGGCAAGGAACGCGGCTGGCCGCCGACCACCCGGGCGCAGTTCGACGCCGTGCGCGGGCCCACCGGCGCGCTGCTCATCGGCGACGCCGAAACGGTTGCGGAAAAAATACTGTATGACAATGAAGTCCTCGGCGGCATCTCGCGCATCACGTTCCAAATGGGCGTCTCTACGCTTCCGCATCACAAGATGCTGCGGGCCATCGAGATCCTAGGGACGCGCGTCGCGCCCATCGTTCGCAAACAGCTCGCCGCCGCTGTTCCCGCGCGAACAGTAGCTTCGAAAAGATAGCTTCGAGACGATAGTTCAATTTTGCTTCCGAAACCGGTAGGGCCGCATTGAGCCTGAGCCGTGCAATCAAGGCGGCGATCCTTACAGCTTTGGATTAGAAGACCGCTTAGCGGAATGAACGGCCTCAAGTGCGGTCGCTAGTTCTCGAAGGGGCCGATTTCCGTACCAGCAGTTTTTTCCCAAGGATGCTACGATTTCCCGGTCGATGTCCGTGGAGAATAGTTGGGTGGCGCGCCAGGTTCGGGCGCGGCTTGGAGAAGCATCTTGGTTGAAGCGGCAAAAAGTCTGTTTCTGATTCTCAGTGCGCTGTTCCCGATCGTTGACCCGCTGGGGGGAAGCCCGATCTTCCTGGCTATGACGAGAGAATACTCACCGAGTACGCGGAGAGCACTGTCTTTGCGGATTGCGATGAACAGTTTTTTCCTGCTGGTTGGATCGTACTTCATCGGGACACACATCCTTTCCTTCTTTGGAATTTCGCTGCCAGTGGTCCAGGTGGGCGGAGGATTGATTGTCATCTCAACCGGCTGGGCGCTGTTGAAGCAGGGCAATGACGACGACCAGAAGGGCGTGAAGAAGAAAATTCAGCCGAAGGACCCATTCCATAATGCATTTTATCCCCTGACCTTGCCCTTAACGGTGGGACCCGGATCGATTTCCGTGGCTATCACGCTGGGTGCGAATGCCCCGCACCATCAAGGGTTCAATCTCTTGAGCGTTTTGACCCCAATTGTCGGGTCTATTCTGCTCGCGGCCAGCATTTTTCTCTGCTATGGGTTTGCAGACCGCTTGGGAAGGATGCTTGGTGCGACGGGGATGACCGTGATCATGCAACTTACGTCGTTCCTGCTCGTGTGCATCGGCGTTCAGATCCTATGGAACGGTGCCAGCGCGCTCTTGATCTCGCTTCCCTTGCACATGCGCTGAGCGAGGGGCACCGCAGGATGTGGCGGTATTTCATTGTCATTTGCCGAATCCCGAGCACAAAGGGATCACGTCAAAGATCCTGTGCATGTAGCGCTGAGACCAAACGAATTGAGTGAATTCAGAAACCTCTGCGACGGCGGGAGACCGCTGTGGCCGAGAAAGTGTCGATATTTCGACGCTGCCATCGACAACTACTATAGTACCTTGGTGCCAAAACAGTGGGCACCGCTGATTGACTAACATTACTCAAGAGAGCAGTAGGACGCGACGTTCGTCGAGTTTGTGGCGACCCCTGCGTGTGTCGACTTTCCGCAATCTGTTGATCGCAGATGTGGTTTCCGATATCGGCACTTTCATGCAGAACGTTGGCGCTGCATGGTTGATGGTGTCTCTTGGTGCCGGGCCGATTTATGTCGCGCTCACGCAATCTGCTGCTTCCCTCCCGTACTTTCTATTGGCGCTTCCTGCGGGTTCCGCTGGCGATATCTTCGACCGCCGCAAGCTGGTTCTGTTCACGGAGTCGTGGATGATAGGCGTGGCGCTGCTTATCGCGGTCCTGACAATCGGTGGTTTTATGTCGCCCTGGTTGCTGCTGGTGTTGACGTTCGCGCTCTCGGCAGGAGATGCCTTTGAAACGCCGACGTGGAGCGCAATTCTGCCTGAATTGGTAACCAAGGATGACCTTGCAGCGGCATCAGCGCTTAACGGGATCGAATTCAATCTCGCCCGAGCGGTGGGGCCGGCACTCGCAGGCATCGTCATAGCCGCCGCAGGTGTCGCGACGGCGTTTGTGGCGAATGTGGTGTCGTTCTTCGGAGTCATACTGGTTGTTGCTAGATGGAAAAGGCCGATTCGTAAGCGAACCACGCCGCCGGAAACGCTGACGGGAGCCACAGTGGCCGCCATTCGCTATGTCCGCCACTCACCCGCAATCCTCACCGTCCTGGTTCGGACAGGCGTGGTCCTGTTCTTCTCAAGCGCACTCTTTGCGTTACTGCCGACGGTTGCCCGGAGCGTGAGTGAGTCCGCAGTCGGTTATGGGCTCTTGCTCGGGTGCTTTGGGGCCGGTGCCATTTTCGGTGCTCTGCTCATGCAGTTGGCCCGAGCCATGTGGTCAACGGAAGTCATTGTGTCGACTGGCGCGGTGATCTTAGGGTTGGTGATTGTAACGATCAGCGGGTTACACAGGTTGAGCACTCTTGCTCCCATTATGCTCGTCGGCGGTGCGGCTTGGGTGATCTTCATTTCTCTTATCAATGCTCTGGTGCAGAACCTTGCCCCGGACTGGGTACGAGCGCGTGTACTTGCCATCTTCATCCTCGTTTATCAGGGAAGTTTCGCGCTTGGGAGCGCCGTTTGGGGCGCCGTAGCCCAACGAGCAGGCATCCGAGTCGCTCTTGTCTGTGCCGGGGTTGGAACAATCGGGAGTGTGGTGTTCGTGCTTTTCGCAAAACTTCCTGAGTCGACCGCGGATCTGAGTCCATGGAACCACTGGCGCATGCCGGTTGTTGTCAGAGAGCCTACAAAAGACCTTCGCCGGGGACCGGTGCTGGTTACGGTCGAATACACTGTCAACCCAGAACGCGAAGCGGACTTCATGGAGGCAATCCATCAATATGCTCGCATACGGCGTCGCGATGGTGCTTATCGGTGGGGGATCTTCCGTGATACTGAATTGGCGGATTGCTATCTGGAGATATTTCTGGTGAATTCGTGGGCGGAACATCTGCGACAACACGAGCGGCAGACCCAAGCTGACCGCGAGTTGGAGCAAGCCTTGCGCAATTGCGTTGTCACCGAACCGAAGGTACATCATCTGATCTATGCGAATTCGATAGAAACATAGCGGCGAACAACCACCCCGGCTGGTTTTGCCGGAGGCATGTGCCGGTACCAGACTGCGCGGATGGCCATGTCCCCATTCAACGGGCCGCTTGTGCTGTCGTTGCGTCCGGCCGCCACTGCTCTTTCGGCGGGTAACCCTTGCATATTAAAGCTGTCGGAGGCGATACCAGCCACCGGTACACGGCGCACAAGAGTTGTTTCGATGGTTTGGTGGACCGGGGATTGAAGGTGTCAGTCATTATCTTCGCGATGCTCGGGTTTCCACCGGGCCGGTGCCACGCGCTGATGGCTGGCCTGGCGGAGACTGGTGGTGGCCTCCTTCTGGCGCTCGGGTTGTTCACACCGCTTGCGGCCGCACTTATCTTTAAGCGTGATGCTTGTCGCTACCGTGACGCTGAACCACGATCGGAATTCTCCGGTGTGGAACAGTTTTTCCCTTTTCTGTGGAAGATATTTTCGTTTCCGCTTGAATTCTTGATTACTGGCGTAACCTCCAAGGTAACCGTAAAAGTAATCTTGTGACAAAGCGATGTTTGCCGAGTTCTCCTCTTCTGCGGGGCTGAAGCTTGAGCTAAGTTGTTTCACTACTAGGAATTCCGAGACGCAAATTAGCATCGAACGAGCCGGGGGCAGCTTCAAACGCAGCGCAATTGTGAAGCTGGCATAGCGATTGCACTGCTCCTTCGTAGGGCATGACAAGAATGATGTATATCGTCTGGGTGCGCAGTTTACTCATCGCTTACAGCTCCGCACAAACACCGACCATGAAGGTTTTGTCCGGAACGGCCATCAAGCGCCGGCGTCGCTCACTTTTGACGACGAAAAGCCTGCGCACCCGGACATGGCGGTTCCGGAAGCGAATAAGCGCCATCTGCACGCAACGTTCTTTGTCATTGTCTCCAAACATACCTCGTTAGACGATTGGGGAAAGGTGCGGTCATAGGGCCACGACGCTTGGCAATCATAGAGAAAAAATGGAAGGTGATATCTCTCGCGTCTATCGCCCTTACCTTTCTTTTGTTTGTAAGTTGCGGTGGCAATCCGACGCCAGCTTCAACAAAGCCGACAACGCCCGCGCCACCCTCCTTGTCTTCGATCACACTGACTCCGCAAGGTGCGTCGGTACAGGTGGGGGTTACTCAACAGTTCACCGCCGCGCCTAAAGACCAGTACGGCAATTCCATGACAGGCGGCCCTCTGACATTTGCCAGCAGTAACACGGCAATCGCCACAATCAGTGCAACTGGGTGGGCGACAGGGATAGCGGCAGGTACCTCTACCATCACAGTAGCCTCGAATGGTATTAGCACATCCGCGCTGCTTACGGTGACCACGCCGCCGAACTTCACGCTGTCAGTTGCACCCAGCACGCTGATCGTTACTCAAGGGAGCAGTGTCCCAAGCACGATTACGGTGAATCCCACGGGCGGCTTCACGAGCAGCGTAAGCTTGGTGGCCTCGGGCCTGCCCAGTGGAGTGACCGCGTCATTCACCTCAACCAGCGCAACTACGAGCATCTTGACCCTGACGGCGAGCACTACGGCCACCACGGGCACGACAACGGTAGTCATCACCGGCACCTCGGGAGGCTTGACGCCGCAAATCACTACGATCAACCTCGCGGTTGCCCCACTCCCCTCGGTATTAACGAAGATCAGCGTATCG